>Ga0157369_10000310_pt1 | contig 65383 bp, 62 predicted proteins | sample C25metaG_FD_113461 | JGI IMG/M metagenome (GOLD analysis project Ga0157369, IMG submission 113461) | Corn rhizosphere microbial communities from Kellogg Biological Station, Michigan, USA - C2-5 metaG | ecosystem: Host-associated > Plants > Roots > Rhizosphere > Soil | place: USA: Michigan... | reverse complement strand
CTGGACAAAGAAGGCAACAACATCTTCGCCAGCGAGGATCCCGAGCAGAACGCCGCACTGCGTCACGCGATCGGCGGTGTGCTGGAGACCCTGCCTGCGCAAATGGCGTTCCTCTGCCCGAACGTCAACTCGTACCGCCGCTTCGGTGCGCAGTTCTACGTACCGAACTCGCCGAGCTGGGGCATCGACAACCGCACCGTTGCGGTCCGTGTGCCAACCGGTTCGGCCGACGCCGTGCGTATCGAGCATCGCGTTGCCGGGGCCGACGCCAACCCGTACCTGCTGATGGCTTCGGTGCTGGCCGGTATTCACCACGGTCTGACCAATCAGATCGAACCGGGCGCACCAGTGGAAGGCAACAGCTACGAGCAGAACGAACAGAGCCTGCCGAACAACCTGCGCGACGCACTGCGTGAGCTGGACGACAGCGAAGTCATGGCCCGCTACATCGATCCGATGTACATCGACGTGTTTGTCGCGTGTAAAGAGAGCGAGCTGGCCGAGTTCGAGAACTCGATTTCTGATCTTGAGTACAACTGGTATCTGCATACGGTGTGATTGGCTGAGGGCCCCAAAAGCCAAAAGCCCCTCACCCTAACCCTCTCCCGGAGGGAGAGGGGACTGATTCGGGGATGCTCGGGTAATCCGCCGACCTGAACGATTTTTGCCGAATCCATAATCGACTCGGTCGTTCAGGTCGGTGCAGATCCCGAGACACTTCGGTCGGTCCCCTCTCCCTCCGGGAGAGGGCTAGGGTGAGGGCAGCCACCTCAAGCCAGACATCGTAACCAGACAGCCCCCAATCCCCCCTTGTCGAGCCACAACAATGACAACGACCCGCAACGACTGGGAACAACGCTTCCAGTCCCTGACCATCGAAGCCCGCGCGTTCATCAACGGTGAATACCGCCCGGCCATCAGTGGCGAAACCTTCGAATGCCTGAGCCCCGTCGACGGCCGTTTCCTCGCCTCCGTGGCCAGCACCGATGCAGCCGACGCCAACCTCGCCGTTGAAGTCGCGCGCCAGTCTTTCGAGTCCGGCGTGTGGGCAAAAAAAGCCCCGGCCGAGCGCAAGCGCATCCTGATCCGCTTCGCCGATCTGATCCTGCAGAACCAGGAAGAACTGGCGCTGCTGGAAACCCTCGACATGGGTAAACCGATCAGCGATTCGATGAGCATCGACATCCCGGCGACCGCCAACGCGATCCGCTGGAGCGCCGAAGCCATCGACAAGATCTACGACGAAGTCGCCGCCACACCGCACGACCAACTCGGCCTCGTCACCCGCGAGCCATCCGGCGTGGTCGCGGCCATCGTGCCGTGGAACTTCCCGTTGATCATGGCCAGCTGGAAATTCGCCCCGGCGCTGGCAGCGGGCAACTCGTTCATTCTGAAACCTTCAGAAAAATCGCCGCTGACGGCGATCCGCATCGCCCAGCTCGCACTGGATGCCGGCATTCCGAAAGGCGTATTCAACGTTCTGCCAGGCTTCGGCCACACCGTCGGCAAGGCGTTGGCGTTGCACATGGACGTCGACGTGCTGGCCTTCACCGGCTCCACGGCGATTGCCAAGCAACTGATGATTTATGCAGGCCAAAGCAACATGAAACGTGTCTGGCTCGAAGCCGGGGGCAAGAGCCCGAACGTAGTGTTTTCCGACGCACCGGACTTGCGCGCGGCAGCACAAGCGGCGGCCGGCGCCATTGCCTTCAACCAGGGCGAAGTGTGCACCGCCGGTTCGCGCTTGCTGGTCGAGCGTTCGATCCGCGAGCAGTTCATTCCGCTGTTGGTGGAAGCGCTGCAAGCGTGGAAACCGGGTCACGCCCTCGATCCAGCCACCACCGTCGGTGCCGTGGTCGATCAGCGTCAACTCGACAACGTGCTGCGCTACATCAGCATCGGTCGCGAGCAGGGCGCCGAGCTGATCGCCGGCGGCCAGCGTACCCTCGAAGAAACCGGCGGCCTCTATGTGCAACCGGCGTTGTTCGACGGCGTGACCAACGCAATGACCATCGCCCAGGAAGAAATCTTCGGCCCGGTGCTGTCGCTGATCACCTTCGACACCGCTGAAGAAGCGCTGCAGATCGCCAACGACAGCATCTTCGGCCTCGCCGCCGGCGTGTGGACCAGCAACCTCAGCAAGGCGCACACCTTTGCTCGTGGCCTGCGTGCCGGCAGCGTCTGGGTCAACCAGTACGACGGCGGCGATATGACCGCACCGTTCGGTGGTTTCAAACAGTCGGGCAACGGTCGTGATAAATCGCTGCACGCGTTCGACAAGTACACCGAGCTGAAAGCGACCTGGATCAAGCTCTGACTCTATTACAGCGGCGGCCGCCTTTGATTGACGGCCCTCGGAGAAAAGTATGAAACAGCAACACGTAAACAGCTACTACGCCGCCACTCGTAACGAAGTCATCGACTTCCCGGTTCTCGAGGAGTCGGTCGAGTGCGATGTCTGCATTATCGGCGCCGGCTACACCGGCCTGTCTTCGGCGCTGTTCCTGACTGAAGCCGGCTACAAAGTGACGGTGCTGGAAGCGGCGAAAGTCGGCTACGGCGCCAGCGGTCGCAATGGCGGTCAACTGGTCAACTCCTACAGCCGCGACGTCGACGTGATCCAAGAGCGCTACGGTGACAAGACTGCAGAAATTCTCGGCAGCATGATCTTCGAAGGCGCCGACATCATCCGTTCGCGCATCAAGCAATACGACATCAAATGCGACTACCGCCCGGGCGGCATCTTCGCAGCGATGAACAAAAAACAACTCAACGGTCTGGCCGAGCAGAAGCGCGGCTGGGAACGTTACGGCAACAACAACCTGAAGATGCTCGACGCGGCTGACATTCGTCGCGAAGTCGGTTCCGACGCTTACGTCGGTGGCCTGCTCGACATGCAGGGCGGGCACGTGCATCCGCTGAACCTGGCGCTCGGTGAAGCCGCGGCGATCACGCGTTTGGGCGGCAAGATCTACGAGCAATCAGCGGCTGTTGAAATCAAATACGGCGAGCCGAACGTTGTGCGCACCGCCAAAGGCCAGGTCCGCGCCAAGTACTTGCTGATCGCCGGCAACGCCTACCTGCCGCAAGGTCTCGACAACCGCGTCACCGCGAAAAGCATGCCGTGCGGCTCGCAGATCGTCGTCACCGAACCGTTGACCGAGAAACAGGCACGCAGCCTGATCACCAACAATTACTGCGTCGAAGACTGCAACTATCTGTTGGATTACTACCGCCTCACCGCCGACAACCGCTTGCTCTACGGCGGCGGCGTGGTCTACGGCGCGCGTGAACCGGACGACATCGAACAACTGATCCGCCCGAAGATCCTCAAGACCTTCCCGCAGCTCAAAGACGTGAAAATCGACTACCGCTGGACCGGTAACTTCCTGCTGACCATGTCCCGCATGCCGCAATTCGGCCGCATCGAAAAGAACGCCTACTACATGCAAGGCTACAGCGGCCACGGCGTCACCTGCTCGCACCTGGCTGGCAAACTGATCTCGGAAATGATCCGCGGCGATGCCGAACGCTTCGACGCCTTCGCATCGCTGCCGCACATGCCAATGCTCGGCGGCCGCACCTTCTCCGCGCCACTCACCGCCCTCGGCGCCGTCTACTACTCACTGCGCGACCGCTTCGGCCTCTAGGTTACCTCCCCGGCGGCGGCCCAAGACCCCGCCGGTTTTTTACCTGACACACCAAAGATCAAAATGTAGGAGTGAGCCTGCTCGCGATGAGGCCAGCCCAGTCATCCTCCCTCCCACAGAAACACCAAAAAACCTGTGGGAGCGAGCTTGCTCGCGAAGGCGGCCATCCAGTCAAAAATAATGTTGAATGTGCCACCGAATCGCGAGCAGGCTCACTCCTACAGGACTGTATTACCAAGGCAAGAAGGACTTTTACCCCACCGTCCATCGAACCTGCTGAGCAACACCGGCAAACGTGATTTAATAGCCGCCTTTCACGGTTCCGGGACACGGGAGCAACGTGATCCGCGCCCCTCGCGCGGCACCCGCCACCCACCCCCATTACCCGTGGGTCTGCGCGAGAACCGCCGAGCGGCGATCAGGCAAGGCAAAAACAGGCGAGGAAGCGGAGTGTAGGGCCCTACATGAGCATTCCGAGCCTGTTTTTAACGCAGCATGATCGTCGCGCAGGCAGTTTTCGCGCAGAGCCTAAGTACTTCTCACATAAGGCTGTCATGGATACGGGTTCTCGACTCAAACTAGTACGCGAAAGCTACAAACTCTCCCAGCGCGAGCTGGCCCGGCGTAGCGGCGTGACCAATGCCACCATTTCCCTGATCGAACAGAATCGCGTCAGCCCCTCCGTCAGCTCCCTGAAAAAGCTGCTCGAAGGCATACCGATGTCCCTGGCCGACTTCTTCACCTTCGACCAACCCCCGCGCGAACACCAATACGTCTTCCGCGCCAACGAACAACCCGACCTCGGCCGCCACGGCCTGCGCCTGCTGCTGATCGGCGCCTCCGTACCCAGCCGCCAGATGCGCTTGCTGCGCGAACAATACGCACCAGGTGCGAGTTCCGGGGAAGAGCCGATTGTTCACGCTGAGGGCGAGGAGTGTGGGCTGGTGACGCGGGGCACGGTGGAGTTGACCGTGGATGGGTCGGTGAGTGTGTTGAATGCGGGGGATGGGTATTATTTTCCTACGACGCTGCCGCATAAATTTCGGAATATCGGGGCGGATGAGGCTGAGATTATTAGTGCGAATACGCCGGCGAATTTTTGATCCGCATTGAGTTACCTGTCATCTGAAGTGGATGATGTCAATTTGATGGCTGCGTGGTGTATATGATAGAGTTTCTGACCAATTTTTGAAGGACGATCTATTGTGCTACGCAGGCATCGAGTCACCTATACCGCGTTGTTCATCTTTAGCCGTTCTGCTCATACAGCCTCCTCACCCCCGAGTATGTGGAAGGCTGCAATCTCCTGAAAAATGCTGCAATGGTCGTCATGAAGGCCCGCAAAAAAGGGCGTCCAGATATTAATAAATTAACGCTATCCTGGCACCGGTCCGCTTTCCTTTTCTGAAGGCGCATTAAAGTGAAACAGGTTTGTTTTAGTTTGTTTGGTAGCCATTTCGTAATTGTCTTTTGTATGGCTCTTATCTTTAAAAATAATATTTTTTGATGTCGGAGGTTTGCTGGATGTTTGCATGTGAGCAGTTTCCAGATTTTACACAGGTTTGGTCCGTGTTCTTGGTCCTGAGTGGGATAGTGGCGGCGATTTATATAAGTTACGTAGGTGCTGTAGTTGCGCTGAAACGTGCAGGGGCTGATCTGAATTTTCTTGTCAGCCATAATTTTTTTTTGTTGTTGGTACGTTTCGCCGGGCGCCGGTGGGTTTGGGGTTCTATTTGTATTTTAAGTGCAACGTCTGTCTGGAGCTGGTTGTTGGTGGGTGTGCGTTATGCCGTGTCGCTGGGATCCGGCGAATTTGATTGGTGTACAACTGTCTTTTTATTGAATGGGACGGCGGTGTGTGCAGCGGGAGTTTTGACTGGGTCGCTGCTTTTTTTTGCCACTGCCAACCAGTGCTTTCATATACCTCTCGGTAAGTTTACATCGCTGACAACTAGTGATGTACGGAAGTATTACCTCCATCTCAATGGTAATATTAAACCGAAAGAAATGTCATACGTATACGTGCGAAACGCCATAAAACGAGTTATCAGGGGGCGCTCTGATCTTGTGTTGGTGATGGACTCCTGGCTTCTGGCCGAAGGTACTCCGCCGCCGGCAGGTTCCCAAGCACTTACGGACGTCTATGCCTCGATCACATTGTGGCACAAGCCTGACTCAGGAGGTTTGACTCGCGCAGCTCTGCTTGTCTGTAGGCTGGTTGCAATATTTGTATTGTCGCCGAAGATATATCTAAAGTATCGAGCACTTCAGTTTGCGCCGATGCAACCTTCTGTAGGTATGCTGTTGATCATGAGGATTTTTAAAACTGTAACCATAGAGTGGAGCTATAAGAAGACACCATTTTTTCAGCTGTTAATGCTGGTCGTGCTTTATCCGGAGGACGTAACCGCGGCAAATGGTTGCAGTGGTGTAGTAGTTATAAAAGTCTGATTTGTAAGGTGATGAAAGGTAAAGGAAGCTGGAAAAATTAAGCGGCGCATGAATTGCGCTCTCTATGTGTCGCTTCAAAGCGTCGAGGCGATCTGCTTCTCATGGCGTGACAGCCTGGCCGACCAACCTTTCGTCCGATACTCCGCACCTTCACGCCCGACGCTCTTCCAATGCTGTAACTCCCCACGCAAAGGAAGAGCCACCATGTTGAACCATAAAATCGCGGTGTTCACCCTCGCGGCGTTGCTGTCCGGCAGTTCGCTGTACGCGATCGCAGCCGGCGAGACGTCCACCCCAACGGCAAACGATGGCACCAGCCAGACGCGTGAGCCGGCTTCCCCTGCAACAAATGCCGATCCAGATGCCAATTCGCTGCCTAAGGGTGGTGATGGTGGCAAGACCGACAATGGGCCGGTGCCTTCTGCCTCCAAGCCTAGCCCTGCGGGTCAACCGTCCGGTAGCAGCAGTGGTGGTAACGGTGGTGGTTAATGGATAACGCGCACTAAAAAGCCCGGTCCTTTTGAGCCGGGCTTTTCTTTGTCTGTCGCAAGCATGGATATCAGTCGTTTACTTCGTTTTCCAATGCCCGCCACCATTCTCACAATCAATCCGCGCCTGCGCCAAATGCTCCACATCGTAGTAATACGTGGTCACTTGGGCGTTGTTGGGGATGTTCAGCGCTTTGGCGTTCTTGTCCTTGCTGGTGGAGTGCGGGTTGGCCAGGGATTCCTGAGTGATCGTGGCGATACACCTGGCCTGATAGTGGTCGGCGCAGTGTTCGACCTTGGTTTTAGTGCTGCTGAGCATGTCTTTGCTTTCGTTGCTGCACGACCAGTCGATTGAGTTGACCGGCATGCCTTCGTATTCATAGCAACTGTGGGTTTCTACCGCTGGCACCGAGGCGCTGGAGGATTGGGTCTGGACGTCGCAGCCTTCGGCCATGACGCACGTGGGGATGACGGCGAAGCTGGCGATCAGAAACAGGAAGCGAATGTTCATCGGGGTTTCCTCTCCAATGGCGCCGTGTCTGATCGGTGATTTGGCGCTGATACAGATTCGAGATTCTGTGGAGGAGGGAGGTTCCATCGGGTTTTTGATTTGCTCCCGTCGCGTACACTGCGAAACAATCGGAAACATTCAGCGCCCAAGGATTGGAACATCGCCATGATGGTCATCGTTAGCCGCAACAACGCTCCCACGCCGCAACATAAAACCCACGACGTTTACGTTTTCAGCATCGACCTGTCCCGGCCGGCCACGCCTTTGTGTTTCGAACAGTCAATAGGTGGCGGGCATGCCGAGCAGGGCGGTGCCCGGTGGTTGGCGCTGGATGAGCTGGACGCCTGGCCCGGCGATTGGCGCGAGCATCTGAAAAAGGCTGATTGCGCCTGGGTCGCTGAGATAATCGATGCCGATCCGCAAGCTGACCAAATCACCATCGTGTCGTTGATTCTTCAGCGTCATTCCGGGCCAGCCAAACCAGTCGGACGGCTGAAGGCAATCGGCAACTGGCTCAAACGCAACATCCACGTCGGCGGCCGCTACGGCGTTTAACCTTCGGAGACTCTCATGACTCAGACACTCGAACGCGCTATCGCCATCGCCGCCACGGCCCACGCCGGGCAGGTCGACAAGGGCGGTGCGCCGTACATTCTGCATCCGCTGAAGGTTATGTTGCGCATGACCACGCTGGAACAACGCATCGTCGCCGTGCTGCACGATGTGGTTGAGGATTGCGGTATCAGCGTCGATGACTTGCGCAAGGAAGGTTTCAGCGAAGAGGTGCTGACGGCAATTGAGTCGGTGACCAAAGTGCCGGGCGAATCCTACGAGGATTTTGTCAAGCGCGCCGCACAGAACCCGATCGGTCGGGTGGTGAAGCTGGCGGATCTGGAAGAGAACAGCGACCTGTCGCGGATTGCCTCGCCGAGCTGGGAGGATCTGGAACGAATCGAGAAATATCGGCGGGCGATTGGACGGTTGCGCGGTTAACCGGGGATTGCCTTTATAGGTCATTTCCCGATCGATTTACTGCCATGCAAGGCACAGAAAGAGGAACCAAGGATGGAATTTGCAACGATCGTTCAGCTACTGACGGTAATCGGAGTCGTCGCTGCTGCGACTAAGGTGATTCGCGAATTATCGTTTATGGGCAAAAGCCGGCTTGCGGAAGAGTACCGGGTCGCTAAAGAGGTGTTGAAGGATATTGAGCAAAATCCTGATTTACCTCTTTTGGTCAGGGAGCGCGGCTACCTGGCTATCGCGGGTACGTCGACGATCAATCCCGCCGATGTCGCGTATCTGATTTCCCTCGTTAATCCGGCCAGAAACCTCAGGGACTATGTGCTTTCCAGAAAGTACGTTGAGCTTGATGTCGAGCGCCACAGGATTGATTTCCGCCCGAAGTATAGAAAGCGTTTTTCCAGGATCTGGAGAAAAGCCTGGAGTTTCACCCTGTATATCGTGTGGTCCGCTATTGCGATGTCTCCACTCCTGTTGATCCAGCCAATGGGGCTTGAACCGAAATTCGCCTTTTGGATGGGGATCACCGTGCCGGTCGCGGGTTTCTTTGGTGTCAGCTCGTTGCTTGAATGCCTGAAGATTATCAAGGGCGAGAAGCTGGTTCAGTCACAGGAACAGCACACCCGCAGAATACTGGTTGCGCAAACACCGAAGAAACCATCGATCACGCGCCATGAAAGTACATCCTGACTCATTGGTTCAGACGACGTAAGTCACACTTTCAAGTCGATGGAGGATTGATGAAATCTATTCTGTGTTTGTTGATTGCGGCTGGTTTCGGCGCACTGTTGCAGTTCGAAGGCGTACCCCATGGCCTGCTGCTGGGTTCGATCATCGTTACCGCATTGTTTGCCAGTAAAACCGGTATCGCCCCGGCAACCCCCTATGGACTGGGTTACATCCAGGTCACGCTGGGCATTGCCACCGGGCTCATGTTTGAAGCGTGGGACAGCGCGACGGCCTCGACGATGTTGCCGAGCCTCGGCGTGTTGCTTATCTGCCTGGCAGTGCAGATCGCATTGGCCGGATGGTGGCTGACACGCGGCGCGGGCTGGAATCGCACCGATGCACTGTTGGCGGTTTATCCCGGTGCGCTGGCGGCGGTGTTTGATTTGCTTGAATCGGAAAAGGCATCGAGTAAGGTCATCATCGTGCACTTGATGCGTTTACTGCTCATCACGGTGTTGGTGAGTTTCTTGATTCCCGGTCAAGCCGCTGCGGTGGCGGTTGCCGATGGTGATCCACTGACCACAGGCATGGCGTTGACCGCGCTTTCGGTGATCGCTTTGAGCGTGCTGCTCGGGCGCTTGCTGCTGGTGATCGGCGTACCGGCGCCGTTCATGCTCACCGCGATCATCATCACGGCCGTGTTCGTGAAGTCGGGATGGCTGCACGGTTTTCATATGCCGGACTGGAGTTTGAATCTCGCGGCACTGATTCTCGGTGTGCGGATCGGTTCAAGGTTTCAGGGGCTTGGCTTCGCGGAACTGGGACGGCACGGTCGCACCGCGTTAGTCTCGGTCGGTTTGATGATCGTGGTCGCCGCAGTATTTGCTGAAGTCGCGGCACGCTGGTTGGGTAGTGATCCGCTGTCGTTGTGGCTGGCGTACATGCCAGGTGCGATTGAGACGATTGCGATTGTCGCGTTTGGTGGTGGGCTGAATGTGGTGTTTATCTTGACTCATCATTTGAGTCGGATGGTGTTGCTGCATTTTGCCCCGGCGTTGTTGGTGCAGGTGCGGCGAGCGCGCGAGGAAACATGACTCGAGCTGATGCCAATGTGTTGCGGTGTGTCAGTTAGATCCATCCCCCTCACCCCAGCCCTCTCCCCCAGGGGGGCGAGGGGGAAGGGAGCCGATTGTGGGCTGTTCAAAAATTGAGTTCGGCTCGATACCCCAGGTCGGCGTAGCTCGAAAAAAAACCAGCCCTCTCCCCCAGGTGGGCGAGGGGGAAAGGGAGCCGATTGTGGGCTGTTCAAAACTTGAGTTCGGCTCGATACCCCAGGTCGGCGTAGCTCGAAAAAACAACTCGGTCAGTCCCAGGGGGGGGCGAGGGGAAAGGGAGCCGATTGTGGGCTGTTCAAAACTTGAGTTCGGCTCGATATACCAGGTCGGCGTAGCTCGAAAAAACAACTCGGTCAGTCCCCTCTCCCTCTGGGAGAGGGTTAGGGTGAGGGGCTTTTGCTCTGCGTGGTCGATGCGGCGCTAGCGGATGTGTGCGTCGAAGCCTTCGCTATCCGGCGCGATATCGCTCTTCAAGGTCAAAGCAGGGATCTCATACTCCCCCGCATTCTGCTGCCGAAACCCGATCGGCCGCGCACTCCACAATTCATCCAGCCGCCGCCCCAATTCCTCGCAAGTCTCGGTATAGCGCGCAGCGTCCATCCGACTAGTCCGATACAACACAAACGGTGGCACCACTTCAAAACCGGGGTAGTACAAAATCCCGTGTTGAATCGGAAACAGCAAATCATCAATCGGCCCGTTAATCCCACGCGGTGCGTAGTGCGATTCCCAGCCGCCAGTGGTGACCATCAACATCGCCCGTTTGCCTTTCATTTTCCCTTCGCCATAACGCTCACCCCAACGGCTGTCGGAGTGCTCGCCGACGCCGTAGGCAAAACCGTAGGCGTACACCCGATCGACCCAGCCTTTGAGAATCGCCGGCATGGTGAACCACCAGAGTGGAAACTGCAGAATCAGCGCATCGGCCCATAGCAGTTTCTCCTGCTCACGGGCAATGTCGGCAGCCTGAGTGCCTTCGGCGTACGCGATTTTCGAGTCGAGGGAGGCGTGGAATGGTTTCGTCGCATCGCGCTCAGGGGCGTCGTCGGCGTCGAGGGTGGCTTTCCAGTTCATTGCGTAGAGGTCGGAGACCTGCACGATGTGGCCGGCGGCTTGCAGGCGCTGGACGCTGAAGTCGCGCAGCGAGCCGTTGAGGGAAGTCGGTTCCGGGTGTGCGTAGACGAGTAAGACGTTCATGTTGAAGCTCCGTTAGCTGAGTGACTGCAGGATCGGCGCTCACCCGGTATATTGGAAATGAATGTCTGATATGTCTGGTATAGCCATGAATAATTTGAGACGACTGGATATCAACCTGCTGCTGACCCTCGATGTGTTGCTGTCGGAGCACAACGTCACCCGTGCGGCGCAACGGCTGAACCTGTCGCAGCCATCGGTGAGTGTGCATCTGGCCAAGTTGCGCGACATCTTCGGGGATCCGCTGCTGTTGCCCGGGCCGCGCGGCATGCGCCCGACGGCGCGCGCCGATGAGTTGCGTGAGCCGTTGCGCGAGGCGCTGGAAGCGTTGGAGAGAGCGGTGGCGCCGGCCAGTGCGTTCGCCCCGGCGCTGGCGACGCACACCTGGAAAATCGCCGCGACCGACTACGGCGAGTCGACGGTGGTGTTGCCGGCGCTGAGCAGTCTGCGCGAACAGGCGCCGGGCACGCGTCTGGCGGTGATCGATCTGACACCGGCGCATTTGGTCAAACAGGCCGAGCAGGGCGTGTTCGATCTGGCGCTGCACATCAGCGAAGACGCGCCGCCGGAGCTGCATCGACGACCGCTGTTCACCGAGCGTTACGTGCTGGCGGGACGAGTAGGGCATCCAGGTTTGATGCAGGCGCCGAGCCGCGAACAGTTCTGCGCGCTGGAACACGTGATGGTGTCGCGCGAGGGCGGGGGCTTTTTCGGGGTGACTGATCGGGCGTTGGCCGATGTCGGACTGATGCGCAAAGTGGTGTTGTCGGTGCCGCACTTTCTGATGGCGATGTCGGTGTTGGCCAGCACCGATCTGGTGGCGATGCTGCCGTCACGCCTGGTGCTCGGCAACCCGGCGTTGCAAGTGGTCGACGCGCCGCTGGAAGTGCCGGGCTACGAGATGGCGATGTTCTGGGGTGAACGTTCGCACCGCGATCCGGCGCATAAATGGCTGCGTGAGCATTTGTTGGCGTCGGTATGAGGCACTGTCAGGCGTGGCCCAAGGCGATCGCAAACGACACGACGATCATGCACGCAAACGCAAAATTGAGATTCATGAGGTATTCATCCTGAGCCTTTTAGAAGTGCGGCCATTCTGAACTGGTTGAAAGCAAGGAAAAAATTCGCCTTGTCGATTCCAATGATCGAAACCATTGATACCCGGCCAGTTTGTGTTCCTGCGAGGCTTTCGCTAATCTCGCGAAACCTGCAACTACAAGCACAAACAGGCATAACCATGCACGATCATTCCGCTGCTGAGCTGCCCTCCCTGCGTCGGCAGAAAATCCTCTTGCTCCTCGAGCGTGACGGCAAGGTCATGGCCTCCGAGTTGAGCCAGCACTTCGCGGTGTCCGAGGACACCATCCGCCGCGACCTCGCCGAACTGGACAACGCCGGGCTGGTGCAACGCGTACACGGCGGGGCATTGCCGCGTCCGAAAGACTCCGGCAAGGATTACTTCACGCGGCTGGATGAGACTGATGAAGTGAAAATCCGCCTGGCGCAACGGGCGGCGCAGCAGATTGAGGACGGGCAGATTGTGCTGTTCGATTCCGGCTCGACCACCTTGCAGGTGGCGCGCTCGTTACGTGCCGATATATGCATCACCGCGGTGACGGCTTCACCGATGACGGCGATTGCCTTGTCCGAATTCAAGGCTGTGAAGGTGATTCTCGCCGGCGGCCAGTTGAACCCGCGCACGATGGCAGCGGGTGGGCATGAGGCGCTGCGGCTGCTGGCCGGGATCAGGGCGGATCTGGCGATTACTGGCGTGTGTGCGATTCATCCGGAAGTGGGGATTACCTCGCTGCATTTCGATGAAGTGCCGGTGAAGCAGGCGATGCTGGAGGGCGCGGCGCGGGTGATTGCAGTGACTTCGGCGGACAAGCTCGGGGCAGTGGAGCCGTTTGTGGTGGCGCCGTGTTCGCGCCTGCATACGCTGATTACCGAGCGGCATGTGGCGTCGGGGAGCGTCGAGGATTATCGGCGGTTGGGGATTGTGGTCGAGCAGTTGCCGGATTGAGGTTTTGTGGTGGTTTTGATGGCCCCTTCGCGAGCAAGCTCGCTCCCACATTCGAACGCGTTTCTGAGATAGAACTCGGTCAACTGTGGGAGCGGGCTTGCTCGCGAAGGGGTCGGTACATTCAACTTATCTTTCAGCGAAGTCGCTCAAGCATCTGGTAATACCACATCCCCGCCGCCAACAATGGGTTACCGAGCAAATCCCCCATCGGCACGCGTATGTGCTGGCACTGGGCAAACGTATCGAACTGTTCCATTTGCCCGGTGATCGCGCGGCTCATGATCTCGCCCATGATGTGCGTGGTCGCGATGCCGTGCCCCGAGTAGCCCTGACAGTACCAGACGTTGTCCGAGAGCTTGCCCAGTTGCGGAATGCGGTTGATGACGATGCCCATCGCGCAGCTCCACTGGTAGTCGATCTGTACGCCTTTGAGCGCCGGGAAGGTTTGCTCGATGCACGGGCGAAGCTCGGCGGCGATGTCCCGTGAATCCTTGCCGCTGTAATTGGCGCCGCCACCAAACAACAGGCGGCCGTCGGCGGTGAGGCGGTAGTAGTCGAGGACGAAGCGGCAGTCGTACACCGCGAGGTCTTCGGGGTTGATCTGTTTCGCCAGATCGCCGAGGGGCGCTGTTGTAACGATGCCGCCCATCGCCGGGAAAATCTTGCCCTTGAGCTGACCGGGCTCGAGCTTGTGATAGACATCGCCGGCAAGCATCACCTGATTGGCGTCGATCTGCCCGTGAGCCGTGCGCACACCGGGCGTAGCGCCGTGAATGATCTCCAGCACTTCGCTGTTTTCGAAGATCAGCGCGCCAAGACTTTCCGCCGCCCGCGCTTCACCGATGCACAGGTTGAGCGGGTGCAGATGCATGTTGCGGGTATTCTTGATCGCGCCGTGGTAGAGCTCGCTTTGCAGCAGATCACGCACCTGACTGCGGTCGAGCAGACTGACCTCATCGCCTAATCCACGGCGCACTGCTTCTTCATAATCCTTGCGCAAATCAGTCATGTGGCTGGGCTTGTACGCGGCGTGCAAGTGGCCGTGTTTGAGGTCGCACTGAATGGCGTATTTCTCGACGCGTTGCTGGATGATTTCGTGTCCGCGCCAGCGCAGGTGCCAGATGAAATCATCGACCTCGTCGCCGAGTTTCGCGCGCATCTGTTTGCGCATCGCGCCGTCGCCGGAAAGGCTGCCGGTGACTTGGCCGCCATTGCGCCCGGTGGCGCCCCAGCCGATCTTGTGGCTTTCGACGATGGCGACTTTCAGGCCTTTTTCAGCGAGTTCGACGGCAGTGGCGACGCCGGTGAAGCCGCCGCCGATGATCACCACGTCGACTTTGTGCCGGCCTTGCAGGAGCGGGTAGTTGGTGTCTTGGTTAAGGGTGGCGGTGTAGTAGGAATTGCAGCGTTCGGTCATGTCAGTGTCCACACAAATTCTTAGGTTGTACGCGGTCCCTGTAGGAGTGAGCCTGCTCGCGATAGCGGTGTGTCATTCACAGATGATTTGACTGACATGGCCTCATCGCGAGCAGGCTCACTCCTACAGGGGGTAGTGGTGAATCTTCAGGCCTCGGTGAGATACCAGCGCCAATCCTGCTCACCCACCTCGGCCATGAACTGCCGATACTCGGCACGCTTCACCGCCAGATACACCCCGAGAAACTCCTGCCCCAAGGCATCCCGTGCCCACACCGAATTCTCCAGCGCCTGCAGCGACGTCAGCCAATCCGTCGGCAGCAACTCCTTCGCCTGCGCATAGCCATTGCCTTCAACCGGCGCGCCCGGATCAAGGTCTTCACGAAGGCCACGATGAATCCCGGCAAGGATCGCCGCAGCGGCCAGATACGGGTTGGCATCGGCGCCGCAGATGCGGTGTTCGATGTGCCGGGTGTTGGCCGGGCCGCCCGGAACGCGCAGGCTGACGGTGCGGTTGTCGACGCCCCAGGTCGGCGCCAGCGGTGCGTAGCTATTGGCCTGGAAGCGTCGATACGAGTTGGCGTTAGGGCAGAACAGCAGCAGCGAATCGAGCAAGGACGCGAGCATGCCGCCAATCGCCGTGCGCAGCAGCGGCGTGCCGGCCGGGTCTTCGGAGGCAAACAGATTGTGTCCCGCGCCATCGGCCAGACTCACGTGCATGTGCATCCCGGTACCGGCCAGATCATCGAACGGTTTGGCCATGAAGGTCGCCTGCATGCCGTGCTTGTGGGCGATGGCTTTGACCAGACGTTTGTAGCGCACGGCCTGGTCCATCGCCTCCAGCGCATCGCCGTGTTCAAGGGTGATTTCTACCTGGCCCGGCGCGTATTCGGAGATCGCCGTGCGCGCTGGAATGCCGTGCAGTTTGCAGGCGCTGTAGAGGTCGCCGAGGAATGGTTCGATCTGTTCCAGCTCACGCAAACCATAAACCTGGGTGTGTCGCGGTCGACCACCGTCAGCGTCCAGCGCCGGTTGCGGACGGCCGTTGTGATCGCGTTTGGCGTCGAGCAGATAGAACTCCAGTTCACACGCCATCACCGGGTAATAACCCTCGGCTTTGAGGCCGTCGATGACCTTGATCAGCAGGTGGCGTGGGTCGGCGATGCTCGCCGGCATGCCCTCGGTCGGGTGCATGCTGACCTGCACGGCGGCGGTCGGAATCTGCCGCCATGGCAGGCGCACCAGACTGCCTTCCAGCGGATAGGCGCGGCAGTCGATATCGCCGACGTCCCAGACCAGACCGGAGTTCTCGACGTCTTCACCCTGCACGGTCAGACCGAGGATGGTGCTTGGTAGCGGTCGACCGCTTTGGTACACGGCGAGCAGTTCTTCGCGGTGTAACAGCTTGCCGCGCGGCACGCCGTTGGCGTCGAGGATGAACAACTCGATCATGTCGATATCGGGGTTCTGATCAAGGAACAGACGTGCGTCTTCGATGGCTGCGAATTTCATAATCAATCACTCACGATGGCGCCGCACAGGCGCGCAGATTCGGGCCGGACACGACGCGGCAAAAAGGCGTGGGTGTCCTGGCAGGGATATCAAGAAGTAGGGGACTGTCGCGGTTTTTTAGCGGACGCGATCAGACAGACCGGGCGATATCCGGCGGGCGTGCGGAGTGACGCAGCTTGGAACGGCGCAGGGCCATGGGGAGATTGACGATACGATTCATACGCCGCCCCTGTGGGAGAGGGCGCGCAGGGTAGAGACGTTCAACGATTCTGCTTGTTGTAGTGACGTACTCATAACGCGTGTTTCCGTTGGCGGAAAACGTCGGTGGCGGGGGATGCCCGCCGACCGGTTTGCCCGGATAGTAAGGGGGAATTCGCGGGCGTGTAAACGGGAGATTCGCGGGCCACGCTTCAGCGCATCAGGTGAAAGCCCAGCCCGGCGAGGGCGCAAACGATCAACACGCTGATCACGCCGCGCTTGAAAACGAACAGGGCCAACGCCGCCGCAACGGCCAGCGCCACTGAAAAAACATCTGTCGCCCCGTTAAAGCCATTCGGCCAGAACACGTGATAAGCGAAAAAACACGCCAGATTCACAATCACCCCGACCACGGCGGCGGTGATAGCCGTCAGCGGCGCGGTGAACTTCAGTTCATTGTGCGTCGACTCCACCAACGGCCCGCCGGCGAGGATGAACAGAAACGAGGGCAGGAAGGTGAACCAGGTCACCAGCGTTGCCGCCAGCGCCCCGGCGGCAAAGGCATGTTCGGGGCCGAACGCCGGTTGCACATAGGCACCGACGAAACCGACAAACGCCACCACCATGATCAGCGGGCCCGGGGTGGTTTCGCCGAGGGCGAGGCCGTCGATCATCTGTGTCGGCGTCAACCAGCCGTAATGCCCGACGGCACCCTGATAAACGTAAGGCAGCACCGCGTAGGCGCCGCCAAAGGTAAGTAGCGCGGCTTTGGTGAAGAACCAGGCCATTTGCGTGAACGTGCCGTCCCAGCCGAACAGCACCGTCAGTAAAGCCATCGGCAAACACCAGAGCACCGCACCGATCAACCCCAAGCGCAGCAGCTTCGGCAGACTGAAACGGGCATGTTCGGGCGCCGGCGTATCGTCGTCGATCAACGCCGCGCCGAAGGATTTCTCGCTGTTACGCGCACCTGCGTTGCTGAACCGCTGCGGCGCGAATCGTCCGCCAAGATAGCCGATCAGCGCGGCCCCGAGGACGATCAAGGGGAAGGGCACATTGAAGGCGAAAATCGCCACGAACGACGCCCCGGCAATCGCCCACAGCCAGGCATTCTTCAAAGCACGCGAGCCGATGCGATGCGCGGCGTGCAGGACAATCGCGGTGATGGCCGGTTTGATCCCGTAAAACACCCCGGCCACTGCCGGCACGTCACCGAAGGCAATGTACAGCCAGGACAACGCGATCAGAATGAACAACGACGGCAGCACAAACAGCGCACCGGCGATGACACCGCCCCAAGTGCGATGCAGCAGCCAGCCGATGTAAGTCGCCAGTTGCTGAGCCTCGGGGCCGGGCAGCAACATGCAGTAGTTGAGTGCGTGCAGGAAACGTTTTTCGGAGATCCAGCGCCGACGTTCGACCAACTCCTGATGCATGATCGCGATCTGCCCGGCCGGCCCGCCGAAACCGATGCAGCCAAGTTTCAGCCAGAAGCGCCAGGCCTGGCGCAGGGTGACGGGGTCGGGGCGGGGCAGGTGGTTCGGCGCTGTGCTCAAGCGAGACTCCGGGTTGAATCCTGGCGGAGTGGCTATCTAATCAGACTTTCAACCCTCACCCCAGCCCTCTCCCAGAGGGAGAGGGGGCCGACCGCGGTGTCTTGCGTTATCCATCGACCTGAAAGACCGAGTCGATTATGGATTCAGAGCCAATCTTTCAAGTCGGTGAATCTCTGCAATGTTCCCCAATCAGCCCCCTCTCCCTCGGGGAGAGGGGGCCGACCGCGGAGTCTGGTGTTATCCATCGACCTGAAAAATCGAGTCGATTATGGATTGGGTCATCAGCCAAACGCCTAAGGGAGAAGGGCCGACGGAGGTGTCTGGCGTCATCCGTCGACCTGAAAGATCTTATCGATTATGGATTCACCGCAACTGCTTCACGTCGGCGTACTTCTGCAATATCCCCCAATCAGTCCCCTCTCCCTTTGGGAGAGGGCTAGGGTGAGGGGCTTTTGCTTTTCAGGCGTGCGCCAGACTCCAGCGCAACGCCGCATCCCGATCGCTCTCACGGCCCTCGACCCAATGCGAACCTTGCGGCGTAGTCTCGCGCTTCCAGAACGGCGCGCGGGTCTTGAGCACGTCCATGATGAACGCGCACGCCTCGAACGCCATATGCCGATGCTTGCTGCTGACCCCGACAAACACGATCGGCTCACTCACTGACAACGCACCGACCCGATGCACAATCTCCACGCCCAAAAGCGGCCAGCGCTCACGGGCTTCTGCGGCGATCTGCTCAAGGGCCTTTTCGGTCATGCCCGGATAGTGCTCAAGAAACAGTTCACTCACGCTCTGACCCATATTCAGATCACGCACATAACCAATGAAATTCACCACCGCACCCACCCGTGGATTGCGCGCATGCAGATCGGCGGTCAACTGGCCGACATCAAAGCTTTTGTGCTGGACTCGAATAGCCATCGATCAACCCCCGGTCACTGGCGGGAAAAACGCGATCTCATCGAAATCCTCGATCACCTGACTCGGCTGACACAGTTCCTGATTCACCGCGCACATCAGGTTGCTGGCACCGAGCACTTCGCGCCACAGCTCCCCGCGTTGCATGAGCATTTGCCGCACATCTTCAACGCTGGCCAATGCATCAGTCAGCGGAATTTTTTCACCGCCCAGATTCAACCGGTCACGGTAGCTGGCGAAGTAGTTGATCAGGATCATTGCGCGTCCTCCCATTGAAAGTGCCCCGAGCGGCCGCCCTGTTTGCTGAGCAGGCGGATGTCGCCAATCACCATCGCCCGGTCCACCGCCTTGCACATGTCGTAAATGGTCAGCGCGGCAACGCTGGCGGCGGTCAACGCTTCGAGTTCGACGCCGGTCTGGCCAGTGAGCCGGCAAGTGCTGGTGATCTGCACGCGATCCGGTTCGCAGGCCTTGAGTTCGACGTGAATCGAACTGAGCAACAGCGCGTGGCACAGTGGGATCAGCTCGTGGGTACGCTTGGCGGCCTGGATGCCGGCGATCCGCGCGACAGCGAAGACATCGCCTTTAGGGTGCCCGTTGGCCTGAATCATCTGCAAGGTTTGCGGGCGCATTTGCACCCAGGCTTGCGCAGTGGCTTCACGGCGGGTCGCGGCTTTGTCGCTGACGTCGACCATGTTGGCGCGGCCCTGATCGTCGAGGTGGGTGAGGGTGTGGCTCATGCGGAAATCTCCTGGATCGGGCTGTAAATTCGCGGGGCGTTGCGGTGCGGCACATGGATCAGATTAAGTCGATGCTTGAGCGCCCAACGCACGGTCAACGCGGTAGGTGCCGAAAGACTGACGAGGGTGCCGAGGCGCGCACGCACGGCTTTGTGAATCAGTTCGAGGCTGCAACGGCTGGTGACCACGACGAAGCCTTCAGCCGCATCGATGGCGTCGAACTGCATTGCGCCGATCAGCTTGTCGAGGGCGTTGTGGCGGCCGATGTCTTCGCGGCACAGCAGCGCTTCACCGTCGACGTCGAAGTACAGCGCGGCGTGCAGAGCACCGCTGCTGCGCGCCAGTTGTTGAGCGGCTTCGATGCGTTGGCGGATGCCGTCGAAATGCTCGGCCGGCGGTAGCGGTGAAGGTTGCAGGATCTGCAGTTGCGGCAGCGCCTGCTCCAGTGCTTCAACGCCACAGATGCCGCAACCGCTGGTGCCGGTCATTTGCCGACGATGATCCTTCAAGGCCCAGAACGCGCGGCTGGAAATCTGCACATCGGCCTGACAGGCCTGATCGAAATGCGTCAGGCGGATATCGTAGATCTCGTCGACGCTGTCGATGATCGCGTTGCTCAGGCTGAAGCCACGGATGAAGTCTTCGAGGTTGCCGGGCGAGACCATCATCACTGCCTGGCTCAGGCCGTTGTAGCTGATGGCGAGGGCGATTTCCGAGGCCAGCGCTGCGAGGGAGATTGCGGCGTCGGGCAGGTATTCGCGAAACGCCACCTGCGCCGGTTGCGGTGCGGGGGCGTTAGGTTCGCTGGTGGATTCTGTGAGGGTTTCGATGTGGCAGAGCATCTTGAAAGTCCCGAAGCGCTGAAGAGTGTTCAGGCTACGGGGGCGTTAAAAGTGCGTCCAATCGCTTGTTCCGATGTGGTGATTGCTTTGGTCGATCAACCAAAATATGTGTTGTCGGGTCAGGCCCTATCGCGAGCAGGCTCACTCCTACATTTGGAATGCGTTCCCCTGTAGGAGTGAGCCTGCTCGCGATGAGGGCCTGATATACGACATCAATTATTCGGCGGTCACCTCAACCCCAAACAACTTCCGCGCCTCGGCAAAACACTTCTCGGCAATCGCCGAACGCGGCTCAGTCTTGCGCATGACCAGCCCCAATGGCGCCAGCACACTGGCATCGGGCAATTGCATGAACGACAGGTGTTCGATCGGCTCTTCCAGGCCGCTGTCCAGCGGCATGATCGCGCAGCAGAAGCCTTGGTGAATCGCCTGCAACAGCTGATAGGTCGAATCGCTTTCCATGATCGGCTGCGGACTGAGGCCACGGCTGCGGAAGCTCAGGTCAATGGATTTACGGTAATGCATGCCGGCGGTGATCATCCCCAGCGGTAGCTCGGCGGCGTCTTCCCAGCTCATTTCCGAGCCTTCGAAATGAAAGTGGCGGTTGTCGTAGAGCAGACCGACACGGGTTTCACCGATCTCGAAAAACTCGAAATAGTTCGGGTTGACGTGGTCCAGGTAACACACGCCCAAATCCAGTTGGTTGTTGCCCAGCCCGGCAATGATCTCGTCGGAACTGAGCGACGACAGGCTGAATTTCAGTTCCGGGTAAGTGCCGGACAGACCCTGAATGTAATTGACCGGGTTGAAGCTGCTCAGCGGCACCAGACCCAGACGCAGGCTACCGACCAGTTGCCCGCGACACGCCGCCGCTTCGGCGAACAGACCGTCGTGAGCTGCCAGCAAGGTGCGTGCCCAGGCCAGCACGCGCTCGCCAGCCTGGGTGAAACCTTCAAAGCGCTGGCCACGGTTGACCAGCACCAGATCCAGCTCGTCTTCGAGATTGCGCAGGCGCATCGACAGCGTCGGTTGAGTGATGTGGCAGCGTGCGGCGGCCTGGCCGAAGTGGCGGGTTTCGTCCAGCGCGATCAGGAACTTGAGTTGTTTGATGTCCACGATGGCACCTGCTCGATGAGGATTTTTTGATTGAGTATTGACGCAGATGCGCAAGGCGCACGAAAAGCGCAGGGTGCGACGATCTCATCTGAACGGCTGTTCGTCCAATCGGAAGCATTTAAGGGATTATCGATCGGCTCTATCAGCCCCGGTTTTACTGACCCTGAACAACGTGAAAGGCACCGATAGAGCCGGTCGATAATGTGGTTGGCCAGAGTGATTAGACAGTACTCATAAGTGGCACTTAGGCTGCTCGGCAATGTTGATTGACTGCTACCGGAGAACTGCCATGAGCGCCAAAGCCGATGCCCTGTTTGTCCCCCTGAATATTGCCGTGCTGACGGTCAGCGATACGCGCGATTACGCCAGCGATACGTCGGGCCAATTGCTGGTCAGTCGTTTGCTGGAAGCCGGGCACACCCTGAGCGAGTGCAACTTGCTCAAGGACGATCTTTACAAGATCCGTGCACAGGTGGCGAACTGGATTGCCGACGAAACCATTCAAGTGGTGCTGATCACCGGCGGCACCGGGTTCACCGGTCGCGACAGTACGCCGGAAGCGGTGGCCTGCCTGTTCGATAAGCAGATCGATGGTTTTGGTGAGCTGTTCCGGGCGATTTCGATTCTGGATATCGGTACGTCCACCGTGCAAAGCCGCGCGCTGGCCGGGCTGTCGAACGGCACGCTGGTGTGCTGCCTGCCGGGTTCGACCGGTGCGTGCCGCACGGCGTGGGAAGGCATTCTTGCCGAACAACTGGATAACCGTCATCGCCCGTGCAACTTCGTCCCGCACCTGAAAGCCGTGCAAGCCTGCGGGCCACGCGGATGAGCAAGACACCGCTGATGCCGGTCGAGGATGCCCTCGACCAGTTGCTCGGCATGGCCAATGAGCAACGTCTGGCCGACAGCGAACTGCTGGCGCTCGACGAGGCGCGTGGGCGGGTGCTGGCCAGTGATCTGGTGGCGACACTCGACATGCCGCCGTGGCCGAACAGCGCCATGGACGGTTACGCGCTCAATCTCGCCGATCTGCACCGACAACCGCTGAAGGTCTCGCAAAAGGTTTACGCCGGGCTGGCGCCGGACACGTTGCTGCCCGGCACCTGCGCACGGATTTTTACCGGCGCACCGCTGCCGCCCGGCGCCACTTGCGTCGAGATGCAGGAGAACGTCGAAGTGCTGGAGGACGGCCGCGTGCGCTTCTTGCAGACGCTGAAGGCGGGGCAGAACATCCGCGCGCAAGGTCAGGAAAATCGCGTCGGCGACATCCTGCTGCGGGCCGGCAAACGTCTTGGGCCGTTCGAACTGGCGGTCGCCGCCGGGCAAGGGCTGGCGCACCTGCACGTGGTGCGTCGCCCGCGTGTGGCGCTGCTGTCGACCGGTGACGAACTGGTCGAGCCGGGTCAGCCGTTGCGCCCCGGCAGCATTTACAACAGCAACCGCGTATTGCTCGGCCACTGGTTGCGGGAGCTGGGCTGCGAGGTGATCGACGCCGGCATCCTCCCGGATCGCCCGGCGCAGACGCGGCTCAAACTTGAGCAACTGCAGGTGAGTGCGGATCTGATTCTGACTACCGGTGGCGTGTCTGCCGGTGATGCCGATTGTCTCGGGCAGGTGTTGCGCGACAATGGCAAACCGTTGTTGTGGAAACTGGCGATCAAGCCTGGCAAACCGCTGACGGTCGGGCATTTCGGCACGGTGCCAGTGATTGGTCTGCCGGGCAATCCGACTTCGGCGCTGGTAACGTTTGGCTTATTGGCGCGGCCGTATCTGTTGCGCATTCAAGGCGTGGAAGAAGTCATGCCGCTGAGTTTTACGGTTAACGCGGGCTTCGATTGGCACAAGGCTGGCAGCCGCCGTGAATACCTGCGGGTGAGGCTGGAAGCGGGGCGTGCAGTGCTTTATCCGAATCAAAGCTCCGGCGTCCTGCTCGGTGCAACCTGGGCCGATGGGCTGGTGGAAATCCCTGAGAACAGCACCCACAACCTCGGCGACCCGCTGCGCTTCATCCCCTTCAACGAACTCTTCTAAACCGACAACACAAATTAAAACTGTGGGAGCGAGCCTGCTCGCGAAGGCGGTGGCCCAGTCAACATCTGCGTTGGCTGGTCAACCGCTATCGCGAGCAGGCGAAGGCCTACAATGGTTTTGTGGTGCTCAACAATATCCGCGGTGTACGCAAACCCTGTGGGAGCGAGCTTGCTCGCGAAGGCGGAGTGTCAGTCAACATCTATGTTGGCTGACAGGGCCTCTTCGCGAGCAAGCTCGCTCCCACATTGGATTTGGCACTCATCAATACTCGGGTGTGAATGCAAAACCTGTAGGAGCGAGCCTGCTCGCGATGACGGAGGGTCAGTCGACGAAGGTATTGACTGGGCCGGCTCCATCGCGAGCAGGCTCACTCCTACAATGGTTTTGTGGAGGTCCATCAATATCCGGGGTGTGAATGCAAAACCTGTAGGAGTGAGCCTGCTCGCGATGACGGAGGGTCAGTCGACGAAGATATTGACTGGGCCGGCTCCATCGCGAGCAGGCTCACTCCTACAATGGTTTTGTGGAGGTCCATCAATATCCGGGTGTGAATGCAAAACCTGTAGGAGTGAGCCTGCTCGCGATGACGGAGGGTCAGTCGACGAAGGTATTGACTGGGCCGGCTCCATCGCGAGCAGGCTCACTCCTATAATGGTTTTGTGGAGGTCCATCAATATCCGGGTGTGAATGCAAAACCTGTAGGAGTGAGCCTGCTCGCGATGACGGAGGGTCAGTCGACGAAGATATTGACTGGGCCGGCCCCTTCGCGAGCAGGCTCGCTCCCACAGGGTTTCGGGGTGTTTGGAGAGCTACGGATCAGCTCAGGACATAGTCCACTGGCTTCAGCGCCGGCGGTACGTCTGCACCGAGTTCGCTGAGGATATCGCGTTCGATGGTGCGTACCAGCGCATCGGTCGGCAGGTCGTTTTCATCGCGGCCGAAGGGATCTTCCAATTCATCGGCAATCGCATCCAGGCCAAAGAACGTGTAGCTGACAATCGCCGTGAACAGCGGCGTCAGCCAGCCCAGCGGCTCCGCCATGGCAAACGGCAACAGGATGCAGAACAGATAAATCGTCCGGTGCAACAGCAGTGTGTAAGGAAACGGCAGGGGCGTGTTTTTGATCCGCTCGCACACCGCTTGCGCCTGGGTCAGGCTGGTCAGGTGATTGGCCAGCAGCATGTAGCGCCACTCAGTCAGCTCACCGTTTTGATGCAGATCGGAACACTGCTGACCGACCGTTTGCAGAATGCGCCCACTGTAATCCGGCGTCTGTGGATCAGGTTTCGGCATGATCCATTGGCTGCTCGCATCGGCCTCGCTTTCCTTGCGCAACCGCGCGTTCAACGCATGGGCGAAGCCGCACAGATTGAGCAACAACGGCTTGCGCTCAGCCGATTCACGAATCACATGGGTTTCACGAATCACCGAGCGAATGTGCACGATCACCTCGCCCCACGCCTTGCGCGCTTCATACCAACGGTCATAGCAGGCGTTGTTGCGAAAATTCATGAAGATCGACAGCGACAAACCGAGCAAGGTAAATGGCGTGGCATTGACCTTGGTGAAGTTGCTCGGATGGAGGATTTCCACCAGCACGATAGCCGAAGCGAGCAGGGTGACCATCAACGTGCGCATAGCAATGCGCTTGGCGATCGAACCCTTGAGGGTGAAGAGAATGGCGAACTGGTTGACCTTGGGTCTGATGATCATGCTGTGCGGTTCCGATAACCCTTGGAAGGGGCGGTCTAGCCGCCCGTCATGTTCATGAAGCGCACGACCTGAACATCGTCGTTCACTTCGAAATTATGTCGATACGGCTTCAGTTTCATCGCCTCGATAAGGGCTTTCTCCAGCCGTTGCGGTTGCCCCGGGTGCGCACGCAGTACCGCTTTGAGATCCACCGAATGCTCGTTACCCAAACACAGTAGCAGGCGCCCTTCGACGGTGAGGCGCACGCGGTTGCAGGTGCCGCAAAAGTTGTGGCTATGCGGTGAGATAAAGCCCAGACGAATCTCCGGCGCTTCGGCCAGCCGCCAGTAGCGCGACGGGCCTTGCGTCGACTCGGCAGAGTCAATCAGGGTATAGCGCTCGGCAATCTTTTCCCGCACCTGGGCGCTGGAGAAAAACGACTCGGCGCGGCTGTGTTCGCTGATGATCCCCAGCGGCATTTCCTCGATGAAGGAGACATCGAGCTGCCGATCAATGGCGAAGCCGACCAGATCATTGATCTCCTGATCGTTACGGCCCTGCATCACCACCACGTTGAGTTTAGTGCGGGTAAAACCGGCCTTGCGCGCGGCATCGATGCCGTTGATCACCTGCGCCAGATCGCCGGTGCGGGTCATCTGTTTGAAGCGCTGCGGATCGAGGCTGTCGAGGCTGATGTTCAGGCGTTTGACCCCGGCGTCGAACAGCGGCGCGGCGAGTTTGCCCAGTTGTGAGCCGTTGGTGGTCATGCACAACTCGCGCAGGCCGGGCAGGGCGGCGATCTGCTCGCACAGCTTGACCACGCCCGGACGGATCAGCGGCTCGCCACCGGTAAGGCGAATCTTGCGCGTGCCGAGCGCCACAAAGCTCTGTGCCAGTTGATAGATCTCCTCCAGCGTGAGGATTTTTTGCCGTGGCAGAAACTGCATGTCTTCGGCCATGCAATAGACGCAGCGGAAGTCGCAGCGGTCGGTCACCGACATGCGCAGATAGTCGACGCGGCGGTTGTAACCATCGATCAAGACACGCTCTGACATGACAGCCTCGCAGGAATGAAAACCACTGTAGAAGGGGTTTGGTCAGGGCAGGTTATGGGCAACTTTCACTGCCGTCCAATCACTGTTAATGAACAGCTGATTGATCCCGTCGATGATGAATTATTTTTCGCCGAAAGTTGCTTCGTTAGTTTCGCAACGCCCCGTAAATAAAGGGTTTTTAGCCGTGATAGATGCTTTCGATAAGACGGTCATTAATAGCGATTAGACAACGTTTTGTAACGGTTCATATCCTTGCCCCGGCAAACCCAACGACCGCTTTGCAACCTTGAAAGTCGGCCGTCGCTGTTTAACCGAATCAGGTTTATGCCTGTGTGCATCGTCATGGAGAGTCCCATGTCACAAGTCGACCGTTACAAACCCTACAAAGGCGCCGCTGCCGGTTGGGGCGCTGTCATCAGCCTGACCAAGAGCTGGCTGGGCAGTGAAAACGCCCTGAAAAACATTCGGGCCATGCTCAAAACCAACCAGAACGGCGGCTTCGACTGCCCGGGTTGTGCCTGGGGTGAAGCACCGGGCGCGAGCATGTTGAAATTCTGCGAAAACGGCGCGAAAGCGGTGAACTGGGAAGCGACCGGGCGTTTGGTCGACCCGGCATTCTTCAACAAGTACACGGTGTCGAGCCTGGCCGAGCAGAGCGACTACTGGCTGGAATATCAGGGCCGCCTGACCCACCCGATGCGCTACGACGCGCGGGTCGACCGCTATGTGGAAATCAGTTGGGAGGATGCCTTCGCGCTGATCGCTGATCACCTGAAAAACCTCAAATCGCCGCACGAAGCCGAGTTCTACACCTCCGGTCGTGCGAGCAATGAAGCGGCGTTTCTCTATCAGTTGTTCGTCCGCGCCTTCGGCACCAACAACTTCCCCGACTGCTCGAACATGTGCCACGAAGCGAGTGCGGTGAGCATGATCGAGACCCTCGGCGTTGGCAAAGGGACCGTGGTCTACGAGGATCTGCATCACGCTGACGCGATTTTCGTCATCGGCCAGAACCCCGGCACCAACCACCCGCGCATGCTCGAACCGCTGCGTGAAGCGGTAAAGCGCGGCGCACAAGTGGTCTGCATCAACCCATTGAAAGAGCGTGGCCTGGAGCGTTTCCAGAACCCGCAAAACCCGCTGGAAATGCTCAGCAACGGCTGGGAAGCGACCAACACCGCGTACTTCCGCCCGGCGCTGGGTGGCGACATGGCGATGATTCGCGGCATGGTCAAATTCCTCCTGCAGTGGGAACGTGAGGCGCAGGCGACTGGCGGCGAGCCGGTGTTCGATCACGCGTTCATCGCCGAGCACACCACAGGCCTCGACAGCTATCTGGCTGAAGTCGAGACAACCAGCTGGGAGCATATTCTCGAACAGTCCGGCGTGCCATTGCATGACATCGAACTGGCCGCGCGCATGTATGGCCGCGCCAAGAGCGTGATCATGTGCTGGGCCATGGGCCTGACCCAACACGTGCACTCCGTGGCGACCTTGCAGGAAGTCATCAACCTGCAACTGCTGCGAGGCAACGTCGGCCGTCCGGGAGCGGGTCTGTCGCCGGTTCGTGGCCACAGCAACGTGCAGGGCGACCGCACCATGGGCATCAACGAACTGGCGCCGAAAGACTTGATGGACGCGCTGGAAAAGCGTTTCAACTTCGACGTGCCGCGCCTGCACGGGCACAACACGGTGATGGCGATCGGCGCCATGGAACGTGGCGAAGCCAAAGTGTTCATTGGTCTGGGCGGCAACTTCGCCCAAGCCACGCCGGACACCCCGCGCACCCACGCCGCCATGCGCAAACTCGACCTGACCGTGCACATCGCGACCAAGCTCAACCGCAGCCATTTGGTCACCGGTCGCGACGCGCTGATCCTGCCGTGCCTCGGGCGCACCGATATCGACATCCAGGCTGAAGGCCCGCAAGGCGTGACCGTCGAAGACACCTTCAGCATGGTGCATTTGTCGTTCGGTCAGCTGAAGCCGAAGTCGGCGCAGTTGAAATCCGAGCCGGCGATCATTGCCGGGATCGCCGCCGCGACGTTGGGCAAGCACCCGATCGATTGGGAGTGGGTGGTGGGCGACTACGGACGCATTCGCAACCTGATTGCCGACGTGATTCCGGGCTTCGAAAACTTCAATGAGAAGCTGTTGATTCCGGGGGGCTTCCACCTCGGCAACGACGCCTCGGATCGGGTCTGGAACACCGCCAGCGGCAAGGCTCAATTCACCCCGTGCGTGCTGCCGGAACATCTGATCAGCGAAGGCGTGCGCAACCTGCCGGTCAAGCCGCATCTGATCCTGCAAACCATGCGTTCCCACGATCAGTACAACACCACCCTGTACGGTCTCGATGACCGCTATCGCGGGGTCTATGGCATGCGCGATGTGATCTTCGCCAATGAGCAGGACATTCAGCGCCTGGGTTTTGAGCCGGGGCAGAAGGTCGATCTGGTGGCGCTGTGGGATGACGAGCGCGAGCGTCGGGTCAGCGGTTTTACCTTGATCGCTTACGACATTCCTGCAGGGCAGGCAGCGGCTTACTACCCGGAGACCAATCCGCTGGTGCCGCTGGAAAGCTACGGCGACCGGACGTATACGCCGACCTCCAAGTTCGTGGCGATTCGTCTTGAAGCCGCGAAGGTCAGCAACCTGATTCCGTCGTCGGTGGCGTAATCCGCAACCTATAAAAACCATAGCAATTTGACTGGCTGCAGGCGTTCGCGTCTGGCGGTGGCCCGGGTTCGTGCTGCCGCTTTTCAGCCTGGATGAGGACATCATCATGTTCAATCTGGAGGCACTGGACCTGGCGCGCATTCAATTCGCGTTCACGGTTTCGTTCCACATTATTTTCCCGGCGATCACCATTGGCCTGGCGAGTTTCCTCGCGGTACTCGAAGGTCTGTGGCTGAAAACCCGTAATGACACCTACCGTGATCTCTACCATTTCTGGTCGAAGATTTTCGCGGTCAACTTTGGCATGGGCGTGGTGTCGGGGCTGGTCATGGCGTATCAGTTCGGCACCAACTGGAGCGGCTTTTCGGATTTTGCCGGGAGCATCACCGGGCCGTTGCTGACCTATGAAGTGCTGACCGCGTTCTTCCTTGAGGCCGGGTTCCTTGGGGTGATGTTGTTTGGCTGGAACCGTGTCGGCCGTGGCTTGCACTTCTTCGCCACGGTGATGGTCGCCATTGGCACGTTGATCTCGACCTTCTGGATTCTTGCGTCCAACAGCTGGATGCAAACGCCGCAGGGCTTCGAGATTGTCGACGGTCGGGTGATGCCGCTGGACTGGCTGGCGATCGTGTTCAACCCGTCATTCCCATTCCGCTTGGCGCACATGGCGATTGCCGCGTTTGTCGCCACGTCGTTCTTCGTCGGTGCGTCGGCTGCCTGGCATTTGCTGCGCGGCAATAACACGGCGCCGGTGCGCAAGATGTTTTCCATGGCGTTGTGGATGGCGCTGATCGTTGCGCCGATCCAGGCAGTGGTCGGTGACGCCCATGGTTTGAACACGCTGGAGCATCAACCGGCGAAGATCGCCGCCATCGAAGGCCACTGGGAAAACGCCGACAACGGGCCGACGCCGCTGGTGCTGTTCGGCATCCCTGATATGCAGGCTGAGAAGACCAAGTATGCGTTGGAGATTCCCTATCTCGGCAGTCTGATCCTTACTCACAGCCTCGATAAGCAGATCCCGGCGCTGAAGAGCTTTCCGAAAGAAGACCGGCCGAATTCGACCGTGATCTTCTGGAGCTTCCGCGTCATGGCCGGGCTGGGGATGTTGATGATCCTCGTGGGTTTGCTGGGGTTGGCGCTGCGCCGGGGCGGCAAGCTTTACCAGCATCGCGGCTTCCAGCGACTGGTGTTGTTGATGGGGCCGAGCGGGCTGGTTGCGCTGCTGGCCGGGTGGATTACCACGGAAGTCGGGCGTCAGCCGTGGGTGGTGTACGGCTTGCTGCGCACCCACGACGCCGCGTCGCATCACTCGGTGGCGCAGATGAGCACGTCGCTGGCGCTGTTCGTGGTGATCTATTTCACCGTGTTCAGCGTGGGTATCGGCTACATGATGAAACTGGTGAAAAAAGGCCCGCAGCCGCACCACGAACATCCGCCCGCGGGCGATGAATTGCAGACGCCGCGTCGGCCGATTTCGGCGGCTATCGCCCCTATGAAGGAGCATTGAGTCATGGCTATTCAAGGTATCGATCTCTCGTTGATCTGGGGCGTGATCATCGCCTTCGGGGTGATGATGTACGTGATCATGGATGGCTTCGATCTGGGCCTCGGGATCCTGTTTCCGCTGATCCCGGACGAGCAGGAGCGCGATGTGATGATGAACACCGTCGCGCCGGTGTGGGACGGTAACGAGACCTGGCTGGTGCTCGGTGGCGCGGCGTTGTATGGCGCGTTTCCGCTGGCGTACGGGGTGATTCTCGAGGCGTTGTATCTGCCGCTGATTCTGATGCTGTGCGGTTTGATTTTCCGCGGCGTGGCGTTCGAGTTTCGCTTCAAGTCATCGCCGCAGAAGCGTCATTGGTGGGACAAGGCGTTTATCGGTGGCTCGCTGCTGGCGACGTTCTCCCAGGGCGTGGTGATTGGCGCGTACGTGTCCGGGATTCCGGTAGTTGATCGGCAGTTTGCCGGCGGCGGTCTGGATTGGCTGGCACCGTTTCCGCTGGTGTGTGGCGTGGGCCTGGTGATCGCGTACGCGTTGCTCGGCAGCACCTGGTTGCTGGTCAAAACCGAGGGCATGCTGGAATCGCGGATGCGCCTGTTCACCCGGCCGCTGGCCTTGCTGTTGATGGCGATGGTGCTGGTGATTGGCGTGTGGACCCTGCAACTGCATCCGGAGCTGGCGACGCGTTGGTCGACCCACGGGCATCTGCAGGTGTTCGCCGGGTTGGTGGTGTTGGCGTTGCTGGCGCTGTTCGGGCTGCTGCGCACGTTGCGTCAGCGGCATACGCACTGGCCGTTCGTGTTTACGCTGGTGCTGATGCTGCTCGGTTACATCGGCCTGGCGCTGAGCATCTGGCCAAACATCATCCCGCCGTCGGTGAGCATCTGGGCTGCAGCGTCACCGCCGTCGAGCCAGTTGTTTGCGTTGATCGGTGCACTGTTCATCCTGCCGGTGATCCTGATGTACACCTTCTGGAGCTACTACGTGTTCCGCGGCAAAGTGAGGATTGGCGATGGCTACCATTGATTCCCGTGAAGTGAAAAGCAGTCGCTGGTACAAGCGTTTTGGCTGGCTGTTGTTGATCTGGCTGGGCAGCGTGGTGTCGCTGGCGGTGGTGGCGAGCCTGCTGAAACTGGCGATGTATGCCGCGGGCATGCGGACCCATTGACCCCAAGAAAAACCGGAGCCTGGCTCCGGTTTTTTATGGTCAGGAATTTCGGATGTACCACCGAACATTGTGGGAGCGAGCTTGCTCGCGAAGGCGTCAGGTCAGACACCTTGATGTTGAATGTAATGGCCTCTTCGCGAGCAAGCTCGCTCCCACATTTGATCTCGGTTCGACCGAAGATCGACTGATCAACTCAATCCCCTGTGGGAGCGAGCTTGCTCGCGAAGGCGTCAGGACAGACAACTTGATGTTGAATGTACTGGCCTCTTCGCGAGCAAGCTCGCTCCCACATTTGATCTCGGTCCGGCCGAAGATCGACTGATCAACTCAATCCCCTGTGGGAGCGAGCTTGCTCGCGAAGGCGTCAGTTCAGACAGCATTGATGTTGAATGTAATGGCCTCTTCGCGAGCAAGCTCGCTCCCACATTTGATCTCGATTCGGCCGAAGATCTAATGATCAACCCGCTCCCACAGGGGATGGTGATGAACTTGAGAGCGGCTTACTGGGCGCCGAACATGGCGGTCCAGTAAATGCCGGCACTGCTTTTCGGATCGGTCGCGTAGGCGCCGCCGAGTTCCTGGTATTGCGGGTTCATCAGGTTGGCGCAGTGGCCGGGGCTGGCGAGCCAGCCTTCGACGACTTTGTGCACGGTGTCTTGCCCGGCGGCGATGTTTTCGCCGACCAGTTGCCCGCTGTAACCAGCGAGTTCCGCACGATCGCCGGGGGTGCGGCCGTCGCGATCCTTGTGATCCAGGTAATTGTTGTTGGCCATGTCGCGGCTGTGATCCTGGGCGATCGTGCCCAGTGTCGCGTTCCAGGCCAGCGGTGCGGCAGCGGCGAACGCCTGACCGCCACACTGACGCGCCTGGCTGCGGGCGGCGTTGAGATCACTGAGCAATTTCTGCCCCTCACTTTGCGCATCACCGAGCTTGGCCGTCAGCAGCGGGCGGGCCAACACAATGCGCCAGTCGCGGTCCTCGCGGCTGACACCGACATCGACAAACTGTGGATCGAGCACCACCTGACAGAAACTTTCCTGAATCGCCTTCATCGCTGACGCCGCATCACGCGGGCCGTTGAGCGTGATTGCCTGCACATTGACCATCGGGTAACTGGCGCTGGCCATGGCTTGCTGCAGATCGACAGCACCGGTGGCACGTAATCTCAGCCGTGGATCAGCCGACAGCGGTGGCAGTTCATTCGACGCCTGACTGCCGCAACGCTGCGGCTGGCTGCGGTAGCTGTTGATCGACTCGATCAATTGCGATTCATCGCCGGCCAGCGCCGGGATGGCAAACACAACGCCCACGGACAACGCGGCAAGACGCAAAACGGATGGCATGAAGCGCATGGAAATCTCCCTGGAGCTGAATGCGCCCATGATGCGCGAAAGGCCCCCGGGGAGTGCAATGTCTTTTTTCTTCATTCAGCGGTTTTTCTGCGCAACTTTGCCTCTGGATTTGCCGTCTACACTCACCGAAGAGCCCGGAAACCGGGTGTCTCCCCGACGTAACACCTTGCCCGCATCGGGCGCTGCCGGAAGAACAGACATGGGATTGAAAGGCTGGGCGGGTTGTCTCTTATTCACCCTGTTGGCAGGCTCTGCATGGGCCACCGATCAGGCCCCGATCAAAGCGAAGGCTGAAGAAAAAGCCCAAGTGCTGGAGGAGAAAGCGGCGGACAAAGTCAGCGCCGCACCGGCACCGAAAGCCGAAGCCATCACCCCGACCGAAGTGCAAGCGGTCGACCCGGCCGGCGCGGCGCCGCTGGACGATCCGATCACTTGCCTGGCGCGCAGTATCTACTGGGAAGCCAAGGGCAAAGACACGCCGGAAATGGAAGCCGTGGCCAGTGTGGTGATGAATCGCCTTGGCCACGAAGGCTTCCCCGACACGGTCTGCGCTGTCGTCAAACAAGGTTCGGAAACCAAGAGCTGCCAGTTTTCCTGGTGGTGCGACGGGCGTCCGGATCAGGTCAAGGAAGATGCCGAATACACGCTGGCCAAGGATATCGCCCGCAAAGCGCTGAACCGCCAGCTCAAGGATCGCACCAACGGCGCGCTGTATTTTCATGACCGCAATGTGCATCCGAGCTGGGCCAAGGAGTATCGCAGAACGGCTGAAACGAAAAAGTTTCTCTTCTACAAGCCAGCAGGTGGCGACGCGCGTTAGGCGCAGACCTGCCGGACACAATCGCGCAACCAGCGATGCGCCGGGTCGGCATCCATGCGCGGATGCCAGAGCATCGACACGCTGATGTCCGGCATCGCGAAGGGCAGGGCGAAACTGTGCAGGCCCGTGCGCAGTTTGCTGGTATGACGCTGCGGGACCGTGGCGATCAGCTCTGATTCCCGCACCAGCGTCAGCGCCGCCGAGAATCCACCGAATGAAGTGACGATGTCCCGTGTCAGACCGAGCGCGAGTAACGCTTCGTCCACCGGGCCGCTGCTGCGCCCGCGTCTTGAGATGAGAATGTGCTGGCCGCCGGCAAAACGTTTGCTGGTTATTTTCCCCGCGCTCAAGGCATGCCCCTCACGCACCACACCGATCCACTGATCCTGAAACAGAATGCGGCTGTGCAGCGTCGGGTCGGTGCTGTCATCGACCACGCCGGTTTCCAGATCGACGCGACCCTCGCGCAACGGCGTGCTGTCCTTGTCGGCTTTCTGCACAAAACGCAGGCGCACGCCGGGCGCCTCTTCGGCGATACGCGCGAGCAGGGCGGCGGCAAAGGTTTCGACAAAACCATCGGTGTTGCGCAGGGTGAAGGTGCGTTGCAAGCGGCCGGGGTCGAGCACTTCGGCAGGTCGTAAAACCGCTTCGGCGTCCTGCACCAGATGACTGACCCGTTCGCGCAACTCCAATGCGCGGGGTGTTGGCACCAAGCCACGACCCGCTCGCACCAACAACGGATCGCCCGTGGTCTCGCGCAGACGGGCGAGGGCGCGGCTCATGGCCGACGGGCTCAGCTGCAGGCATTTGGCAGCGCGGGCGACGCTGCCTTCGCGTAGTAAAACGTCGAGGGTGATCAGCAGGTTCAGGTCCGGCGCAGTCATGACATGGCGTTCCGTGCAGGTATTGAGTGCAAAGCATGCGTCTTGCGCCGCGTGTTGTCGAGGCTCAGGCTAGGCCCGATCACCTTTGCATTGTGAGCCCGCCATGTCCCAAGAATTCTTGAGCACACCTGCCCGTTGGGCGCTGACCAGTCTGGCCTTGTCGATGCTGATGCCGTCACTGGACACCAGCATTGCCAACGCGGGTTTGCCGATTTTGGCGTCGGCGTTTGAGGCGACATTTCAACAGGTGCAGTGGATTGTTCTGGCGTATTTGCTGGCGGTCACCACGCTGATTGTCAGTGTCGGGCGTTTGGGCGATGGCTTCGGTCGGCGTCGATTGCTGTTGATCGGGATCGGCATTTTCACCAGCGCTTCGCTGGCCTGTGCGCTGGCACCGGGACTCGGTTGGCTGATTGGCGCACGGGCGGTGCAAGGCGTAGGCGCGGCGATCATGTTCGCCTTGACTGTGGCGTTGGTGTCAGATGCAGTGCCTAAATCGCGGGCGGGCAGCGCGATGGGTTTGTTGGCAACGATGTCGGCGACTGGCACCAGTCTTGGGCCGTCGCTGGGCGGCCTGTTAATGGCGCATGTCGGCTGGCAGGCGATTTTTCTGCTCAACGTGCCGCTGGGCTTGCTCAATATTTGGCTGGTGTACCGCTTTTTGCCAGCGGATCGGGCAACAGGGCCGCGCGAATCCTTCGATTTTTCTGGCAGCACAGTGTTGGTATTCACGCTGGCAACCTATGCGCTGGCAATGACGCTGGAAGGTTTGATGTTGCCGTTGCTGCTGGCCAGCCTGTGCGGCGCAGGATTGTTCATCGTGGTCGAGATGAAGGCCAAGGCGCCGCTGATTCGTTTGTCGCTGTTCAGCGACGCGCGACTGAGCAGCAGCCTGACGCTGACGTTGCTGGTGACGACAGTGATGATGACCACGCTGGTGGTCGGTCCGTTTTACCTGCACCGGGGTTTGGGTCTCAGCAGCACCATGGTCGGCGTGGCGTTATCGATCGGACCGCTGTTGTCGGCACTGAGTGGGGTACCCGCCGGACGTCTGGTGGATCGCTTCGGCGCGCGCCGGATCGTGCCGGGCGCGTTGCTTGGCATGGCCTGCGGTTGTGGTTTGCTGGCGCTGTTGCCAATGAGCCTCGGACTGTCCGCGTACGTGTTGCCGATCATGGTGATTGCCGCGAGTTACGCGTTGTTCCAGGCGGCCAACAACGCTGGGTTGATGGCCGGGGTCAGTCAGGATCAGCGTGGCGTGGTCTCGGCGATGCTCGGGGTGGCGCGCAATCTCGGTTTGATCACCGGCGCGGCAGTAATGGGCGCGGTGTTTGCGCTGGCAGCGGGGGATCCGACGCAGGCGCCGGCTACGGCGATTGCCAGTGGATTGCACATTACTTTTGGCGTCGCGGTGGCGTTGATGCTGATAGCCCTGATCATCAGTCGGACGCAGTTCAACTGTAGGAGTGAGCCTGCTCGCGATAGCGGTGTATCAGTCAATAAAGATGTGGGCTGACCCACCGCTATCGCGAGCAGGCTCACTCCTACAAGGGATTTGTGCTGTCTTGCCGGGCGGGGAAAAACAGTTCGAAGCAGGTGATGCCATCGGCACTGCTGGCGCTGTAGCGGCCCTGATGCAATTGCATGATGGTTGCCACGATCGACAGGCCCAGACCATTGGATTGCGCCGAACGCTCACGGGACTGATCGACACGGTAGAAGCGTTCGAACAGCCGCGCCAAGTGCTCAGGCGCGATGGTTGTGCCGTGGTTGCGCACCCGTAAATAACTGCCCTGCGGCTCGGCAATCGCCTCCACCTGCACCGTCGAATCCGCCTCACCGTACTTGATCGCATTGGCGCATAGGTTGGCTAGCGCGCGCCTTAATAGCATCGGTTCGGCCCAGATCACACCGCTGCCACTGGCCTCGATACTCACCCCGACATCAGCTGCCAGGCCTTCAAAATAATCGGCAATGCGCTGCATCTCATCCGCCGCATCCAGCTCCTGGCGCTGACTCAAGGCACTGGCCGGATCGGTGCGCGCCAGAAACAGCATGTTGTCGAGCATCCGCGTCAGGCGTTCCAGCTCTTCGACGTTGGAGGCGAGCAATTGCTGATAGGCCTCGATGCTACGGTTCTGCTGCAGCGCGACCTGGGTTTCGCCGAGCAGGTTGTTGATCGGCGTGCGCAGTTCATGAGCCATGTCGGTGGACACCTGACTCAGTTGCGCAAAGCCTTTGGCGAGCCGATCGAGCATGGCGTTGAACGCTTCAATCATCGGCTGCAACTCTCGCGGCGCACCGTGACTGTCTAGGCGTTCGCCGAGGTTGCCGACACCGATACCGTGGGCGTGTTTTGCCAGTCGCCGCAACGGCAGCAAACCGCGATACACCAGCAAACAACCGACCACCGCCAGTAACAGCGCCGCCAGCGAGGCCAGGCCATAAACACTCAAACGGTAATTGGCGAGCATCGCCGTGCGCTCACTCATCAGGCGCCCGGTGGTGACTTGCAGACTGCCCAGCTCGCCGGAATCGATACTCGCCGCCACCGCTGAAAACGGCACGCCGTCGACGCTCGGCAGATGCTGCACATCTTTCAGCGTCATCGCATGATCGACAGGTACTGCTGGCAACGTCGGCGTGTTCAGATTGCCCGGGTTGACCACCAGCAGCGGTGGTTGCCCCGGCGCGCCGATGGTCAGCAGTGCTTCGCGGTTGCCGAGCATGTTCTGGAACAGCGCCGGTTTGTTCTTGATCAGCTCCAGGGTGTTGCTGTCGTTGAGGAAGCTGCGCAACTGATCGACGCGACTGACCAGCGCGGTGTCATCACGGCGGATCAATTGTTGCTCCAGTTCGTTGTACAGCGCGGCACCGAGTCCGGCCAGCGAAGCGAACGCGAGCAGGGCGAACAGCAGCGCCAGGCGCAGGGTCAGCGAGTACGGGCGGCTGTTCATGGCTGCGTATCGAAGCGGTAGCCGATGCCACGCACGCTGTGGATCAGCTTGAGCTGGAACGGATCATCGATCTTCGCCCGCAAGCGGCGCACGGCAACATCGACGACGTTGGTGTCGCTGTCGAAATTCATGTCCCAGACTCGCGAGGCAATCAGCGAACGGGCGAGGACCTGCCCGGTATGCGTGGCGAACAACTGCAGCAACGCGAACTCTTTGTTGGTCAGGGTGATGCGCACCCCGGCGCGCGTCACGCGGCGCTTGAGCACGTCGATCTGCAGATCGGCGACCTGCAGCTGCTCGCCTTCATGGATCGGCCCGCGCCGGGTCAGGGTGCGCAGACGCGCCACCAGTTCGGCGAAGGAAAACGGCTTGATCAGGTAATCGTCGGCACCCAGTTCCAGGCCTTTGACGCGGTCAGCGATGTCATCACGAGCAGTGAGAAACAGCACCGGCGTGTCGGCCTCCTTGCGCAACCGGCGCAGGACTTCCCAGCCATCCATTTTCGGCATCATCACATCGAGCACGATCACATCGAAACTGTGTTCCAGCGCCAGGTGCAGCCCGTCGGCACCGTCGCGGGCGAGGCTGACGCTGTAACCCAGTTCCTGCAAACCGTTGAGCAGGTAGTTGCCCGCCTTGGGCTCGTCTTCGACAACCAGAATATTCATCGATCAGTCTCAATGGTCATTGATGCAGCCGCTGCCTTGTACCTGATAGTCCAGCACATGTTCGCGGCCCTGATGGTCGAGGTAATTCAACTGCGCCGGGACCACGCCACACGCTTGTGAAATATCGGTGCTGGACAGGACTTTGTCGACATCCAGATGGACGTAGAAGCCGGATTTGTCATGAATCACGCCGGTGTCGGGCATGTTTGCGGCGAACACGCTGCCGGTGGCGAGGAGGGCGGTGAAGGCGAGCAGGAGGGTTTTCATGGTCATTCACTCAGTGTGTGAAGTTGATCGGCATTGGCGCCGGGACAACTTCAGGCTACCGAGCGATCCGCACGGCAAACCGACAGCTGAATGACAAAGTTGTAATGAAAGTGACTGCGAATCTCTCTGTAGGAGCTGCCGAAGGCTGCGATCTTTTGATCTTGCTTCTAAAAGTCAAAGTCAAAAGATCGCAGCCTTCGGCAGCTCCTACAGGGGATTTGTGGTGGTCGGTCAGCTCGCGTGAGTATTGAGGATGCTCGCCACCTGCTGCGGTTGGCAGTTCAGGTACGGCGACGACCTCAACCAGCGCTGATCCGGATACCACGAAAACATGAACTGGCCGTTCTTCAGACGATCAATCACCTGCTTGGCAATTTGTGGTCGAACCGCCGGGCAGCCCTGGCTGCGGCCGATGCGCCCCTGTTTCTTGCTCCACAACGGATTCACATAACTGGCCGCGTGAATGACGATCGCGCGATCGCGGGCCAGGTCATTGAAACCCGGCTCCAGACCGTCCATGCGCAGCGAATAACCGTGGGTGCCGCTGTAGCTTTCCTGGGTGCGGAACAGGCCCAGGCTGGACTGGTAACTGCCTTCGACATTGGAAAACTGCGTGGCGAAGTTTTCCCCGGAGTTGGAACCGTGGGCAACCAGATCGCGCAGCACCAATTTCTTTTTGCTGAGGTCGAAGATCCACAGACGGCGTTCGGTGGATGGCTGCGAATAGTCGATGATCGCCAGATGGCGCGACGGTTTCGCACCGTTGTTGACCGCGCATTGCATGGCGTTCAACGCACCTTTCAGCGCCTGGGGATTGAGTTCTGGCGCGGCGTGCGCGAGGCTGGTGTAGAGAACCGGCGAGGGTTTGCCGGCGGCAAAAACGGGACTGGTCACGACGAGAGCGGTGGCAGTCAGCAGAAGTCGGCGCAAAAACGTCAACATTTTATAAAGTGTCCTCACTTGCTACTTATTTGGCACTTTGGCTCCTGACGTCCAGTCGTAACCCGCAAGCCCGCAGATCGAGCCTGACTGTTCAGCGCACCTGATGTAAGGTTGGCCATCATCTGGACGGCCATGGATTGGAGTAAAGCAGTTGTTCAAAAAGTACGCATGCTACTTGAGCATTTGTTTGCTCGCTGCGCCGTTTGTCGCTTGTGCCGATGAGCCGCTGCCGCCGCTGGAAACACTGCCAACGCCACCGGCCGAGATGCCGGTCGAGCCACAAAGTCCGTTGCAGGCGGTTTTGATCAGTCTGGCGCAGTCCTGTCCGGCGATTGCCGCGCATCTCAGCGGCCCGGCGCTGACACAATTGCAGGCGTTCTACCAGCAACAGGACTGGATGCCGGTGTGGGCCAGCGAATCGGCACGATTGCCGCTTTTACATGCGCAATTGCAGTTGTTGGCCGATGATGGCCTCAATCCAAAACGCTATACGGTCGCGACCACGGCGCCGCAGGATGGCGAGTTGTGTGCCGACATCGACATCAGTCGCAACTACCTCCAGGCCCTGCAGGATCTGCATTACGGAAGCCTGCTGCAATCACACTTCGAACCGCTGTGGCATGCCGACACCACCCCGCGCGACCGTCAGGCGGAATTATTGGCCATCGCCGTTCCCGGCCTGCACGACATTCCCGCCGCGTTCGACCTGGCGCGTCCGCGTCTGGCGCAATATCAGGATCTGCGTCAGCTTTATGCCGCGCAACGGCTCAAAGCCTTGCCGCAATGGCAGTCGGTCGCCAGCGGGCCACTGCTGCGCCCGGACATGGAAGACAAACGCGTGCCGGAACTGGCCCAGCGGCTGTACAGCGAAGGTTATCTGACGCAGGTCATCGGCACGCCCGGCAACGCTTATGACGGCGTGCTGGTCGATGCCGTGAAGAGTTTTCAGGCCAACCATTCCTTGCAGGCTGACGGTGTGGTCGGGCCGGGAACGATTGCCGAACTCAACATCAGTCCGCTGATCCGCCGCGAACAGTTGCGGGTCAACCTTGAACGTTTCCGCTGGATGGCCCAGGACATGGAACCCAATGGCCTGCTGGTCAACGTCGCCGCCGCTGAACTGACGCTGTATCAGGGTGGCGTGCCGGTGTGGCAAACACGCACTCAGGTCGGCCGCGCCGAACGCCAGACACCGCTGCTCAAATCGCGAGTCACGCGCCTGACCCTGAACCCGACCTGGACCGTGCCGCCGACCATCTGGAAGGAGGACAAACTGCCGGAAATCCGCAAGGACCAGACCTTCCTCAGTCGACAGAACCTGCAAGTGCTCGACGCCAACGGTCAGCCGGTGGCGGCAGCGGACATCGATTGGGACAACCCCGGCAACATCATGCTGCGTCAGGATGCCGGGCCGCGTAATCCGCTGGGGCAAATGGTTATCCGCTTCCCCAACCCATTTTCGGTGTACCTGCACGACACGCCAAGCAAGGCGCTGTTCGAAAAAGGCCCACGCGCCTTCAGTTCCGGTTGCGTGCGGGTCGAGCACCCGATGCAACTGCGCGACCTGCTGCTGACCCCGGCGGAAAAGGCCCGCACCGAAACCCTGCTGGCAACCGGCACCACCCACGAATTTCGCTTGTCGGCGCCGGTGCCGATTCTGATGACGTACTGGACTGCACAGGTCGACAGCAGCGGCCGCGTGCGTTACTCACCGGACATCTACAGCCGTGACAGCGCCTTGCTCGTCGGGCTTGATCGCGCGCATTGAGCCTCAGCGGGTGCTTCTGCTCCAGAACACCCGCGCCAGCCACGCATCGACACTCAACTTGCCCGCCCCGGCGAACACCAGAGGCAGCAGCGCGGCCAGGTAAATCGCCGGCAGCTTGAAGTTGCCGAAGCCTTTGTTGGTGATCGCATAACCCTGCGCCAACTCGCTCAGCGACGACCAGTCGGCCGGCCAGTGCACGGCGGCGGTCGCGACCACAGTCACTACGATCAGCGAAATCGCCGAGATACGCGTGCCGAAGCCGACCAGAATCGCCAGCGCACAGATCAGCTCGGCCCACATCGACAGTTCCCAGTTCAGCGTCGCCGGCAGATGATCGAACGGGAAGGGAAACCTGTCCTGAATGTCTTCGAACCAGTTCTGCCCGTTGAATTTCTCCAGCCCGGACTCGAAGAACTCCCAGGCGATGAACAGGCGCAGGGTCAGCGGGGCGAGCCAGGTGCCGGCGCGGTCGAGGTTCAGGTGCAGGCCTTTGACGGCGGTTGAAAGGGTGGTGGTCATGATGCTTCTCCGGTGGATTGGGCAAGTTGAATCGACCGGGGTATTTCAGCGTCCGGGTGTATCGGGGATGTGTCGGCGGGGTGGGGGATTGTGCGTTGGGTGTGTCTGCGGCTTCGGGGTATACAGTGCGATACAGTCAAAAGCCCCTCACCCTAACCCTCTCCCAGAGGGAGAGGGGACTGACCGCGGGATATTGAAGAGGTACGCCGACGTGAGCGCCCCTCGTTGAATCCATAATCGACTCGGTTGTTCAGGTCGATGTATGACGCCAGACACCTCGGTCGGCTCCCTCTCCCTCCGGGAGAGGGCTGGGGTGAGGGCAGTCGATTATAGGTTTGAGAAGTCTTGGCGATCATGGATTCACAGGCGCTATTTCAAGTCGGCGTAAACCTCCAATCTCCCCCAATCGGTCCCCTCTACCTTTGGGCGGTCCGACGTTTCGGGAGGGCTAGGGTGAGGGCAGCGGTTTCGGCACTCGCCACAAATACCAAGCTGCCACCGTCCGATACGGACTCCACACCACCCCGATCTCAATCATCTGCCTGCGCGTCGGCTGCACCTCAAGCCCTTTCAACCGCCGATACCCCTCGCGCACACCAAAGTCATCCGCCGGCAGAATATCCATGCGTTCCAGGCTGTAGATCAGCAACATCTCCACGGTCCAGCGACCCACCCCGCGCAAACTGACCAAACGTTCGATCAATGCCTCATCGTCCATGGCCAGCGCCGTGGCGTAATCCGGCACCACGCCGTCCAGTGTCGCTTGGGCAATCCCTTGAATCGTCGCAATCTTGCCCGCGGAAAACCCACAACTGCGCAGGCGATCAAAATCCGTCGCAAGAATCTGCTCGGGACGAGGAAACGTCTGACCGGGAAACAACCCGACCAGCCGCCCGACAATCGCATCCCCAGCCTTGGCATGCAGTTGCTGATAAGCAATCGCGCGCACCAGCGATTCATATGGATCACGCGCCGGATGCGGTTGATGCAGGCACGGGCCGACAGTTGCGATATGACGCTGCCAATCGGCATCGATCGCGGCCAGAAATTCGCTGGCCGCTACGTAGGCGTCGGCCATGCTATTTCAGCAAGCCGTTGACTTCGCCATAGGTGAGCGCCTTGAGGTCGTGGGTATCGAGTTTGCCGCTGGCCAGAAAGCTTTTCACCAGCCCACCCATCGCGCCATAGAGAAATTCGGCAATGCCGGAACCCGCGCTCAAGCGGCGCACGCCGAGGGCTTGCAGGTCTTCGGGCGAAGGCAGGCAGGCGAAACCCAGGACATTGACTGGAAGCGTCGTGCCTTTGCAGATCGCCTCGATTTCATAGGCCGACGTGACGCCCGCCGCGAACAAACCATCAGCGCCGGCCGCTTGATACAGCTCCGCGCGACGCAGGGTTTCGACAACACGATCTTCAGCCGGTACAAGGCTTTTCAAGTAGACGTCGGTACGCGCATTGATGAACAGTTGCACATCGCGTTTGCCGGCCACCTGTCGCGCGACTTCGATCTTGCGCACCAGCAACTCGGGATCCGCAGAGCCATCCTCGATATTGATGCCCACGGCCCCCGCCGCGATCACCGCATCCAGCACCTCGGCCACGCGCTCAAGGTCATCGGAGTAACCGGCCTCGACGTCCACTGTCAACGGTATGCTGATGACCCGCGCGATCGATTCCACCGTCGACACCAGCCGTTCAAGGGGCAGGGTATTGCCGTCCGGGTAGCCGTGGGCCCAGGCCACCGCCGCACTGCTGGTGGCCACCGCTTTACCGCCCAGATGTTCGACCAGTCGCGCCCCGGTGGCATCGGCGACGTTGGTCAGAATCAATAGGCCTTGCTGGTGCAACTGGTGAAACTGCGTAGCGAGCGCGTTCATCAAAAATCCTTCTTGTCAGTCGATTCGGTTGGTCAGAATGCCAGTTGTTGGGTGAGCTGCACGGCGGCGTTTTCCAGCCGCAGCAGAAACGCTTTGCGCGGCTGCCCACCACCATAGCCGGTCAGCGTGCCATCCGCGCCGATCACCCGATGGCAGGGCACCACAATCGACAGCCGATTGTGCCCGTTGGCCAGACCGACTGCGCGACTGGCGCCGGGTTTACCCAGACCGGCGGCGATGGCGCCGTAAGTGCTGGTGTGGCCGTAAGGGATTTGCAGCAGCGCCGACCAGACCTGCCGGGCGAACTCGCTGCCGGGCAGATGCAGTGGCACGCTGAATTCGCTGAGCTTGCCGGCGAAGTACGCCGCCAGTTGCTGCTCGATCTGCTGCAAATGCGCGTTGTGCCCCGGCGCGACGGCATAGCCGTAGCGGTTCTGCAACTCTTCGACTTCGCGGGTCAGCGCCGGGCGATCGAGAAACTCCAGCAACACCAGCCCACGCCGTTCGGCCATGGCGATCATCGGTCCCAGCGGTGTGGTCAGCCGGGTGAACAGCAGCGGCTCGCTGTGTTCGGCGCGGCCGGGGGTGATGTGGAAGGACTTCTGAAAGGCATCGCGAAAACCGCTGAGCGATTCATAACCCGAATCAAACGCGGCGTGATCAATCGAGGTACCTTGCTTGATCCCGCCCAGCGCCATGCCCAGCCGCCGGGTGCGCAGCCACGCATGGAAGGTCATGCCGAAATGCTGTTTGAACCAGCGCCGCAGCTTCAGCGGTTCGATGCCTTCGGCGAGCAACTGGGCATCGCTCCAGCGTACCTCCGGGTCGGCCTCCACGGCTTTGAGCAGGCGCTGCACCCAGTCCGGTGCGATGGCCGCCGCGTCCAGCGGTTTACAACGCAGGCAAGCGCGATAGCCCGCCGACAGACAATCGTCGGCATGGGCGAAGAACTCGACGTTCTCCGGTTTCGGCTTGCGTGCCGTGCAACTGGGGCGGCAGAAGATCCCGGTGGTTTTCACCGCCGTGAAGAACACGCCTTCGTAGGCAGTGTCGCGTTCGAGCATGGCGCGAACCATCTCGGCGTGGGGTGGCAGGACAGCGGTTTGTATGTTCATGGCTTGAGAGTAAAACCAGATTCTCGATGGCTCCACCGAAAAATCGACAGTGAATTTTCAAATCCCCTGAACTACCGTGTAGGAGCTGCCGCAGGCTGCGATCTTGATCGTTCCCACGCTCTGCGTGGGAATGCAGCCCGGGACGCTCCGCGTCCCAAAATCCCAGATCGCCGCTATCGGCAGCTCCTACCGTTTGTTGAGGTGTGCCCGATGCATCCGTTTTCCATCCAACACATTGATCACATCGTCCTGCGCGTCGCGGATCTTGCGCGCAGCATCGACTTCTACAGCCAAGTGTTCGGCGCTGAAGTAGTCAAGCGCAACGAACCGCTGGGCCTGATACACCTGCGCGCCGGCACGTCAATGATCGATCTCGTCGACCTGCAAGGCGAACTCGGCCGCAAGGGTGGCGGGGCGGCCGGCAGCGAGCGGCGTAACGTCGATCACTTCTGCCTGCGCATCGAACCGTTTGATGAAGCGGCGCTGATTGCACACTTGCAAACCTTCGGCCTGAGCGTGGCAAAGGCCGAGTCGCGCTTCGGCGCCGAGGGCAAAGGGCTGTCGCTGTACTGCTTTGACCCGGACGGCAATCAGGTCGAACTCAAAGGCCCGTCCGAGGCTTAAGCGCATTTGGCCATCAACGGCACCGAAGCCAACGCCGACAGCAGGCCTGCTGTCGGGTAACGCGGTCGAACTTTTTGCAGATGTCTTTACTCTGAATCAGTCAGAGGGTGATGGTTTCGGCAGAAAAAACTATCGATCCGGTCAGAAACCGCGATTGCCGTGTAAGATTTCGCAAATGTTGCACTCACCCCGTTTGGCCCCAGGCGGCCCCACCAAGAGCGATCTACATGCAAGCAAAGGCCCGTGAAGTTTATGTGCCACCGGTGCTGCAAGATCTGCGAGCCGGCACTGCCGAACTGCACATCGCACTGGAAAAACGCCTTCCCTTTTTCTCCGATACCTTCGATCTCCAGGCATTTGTGCGGTTGATGCAGGCCTATCATGGCTTCTATCTGCCGCTGGAAAACGCCTTGCGACGCAGCGATGCCATTCCTGCCGATTTTGATCTGACACCTCGTCTCAAAGCGCCAACCTTGCGCACTGATCTGCGGGCGCTGGGCGTATCCGCCGCCGCGCTGCAAAACATGCCGCACTGCCAGCAGTTGCCGATCATCGACTCAAGCGCTGCCTGCCTTGGCGTCCTCTACGTCCTCGAGGGCGCGACCCTCGGCGGGCAGATTCTGCGCCGGGAAATCTCCACCCGGTTAGGCCTGGAAGCCGACAACGGCGCGGCCTTTCTCGATATCTACGGCGCCGACACGGGCCGGCGCTGGCGTGACTTTATCGAATACCTCGGCAGTCGGCCAATGGGCGCCGTCGAGCGCGCCGCTGTCGTCTCGGCAGCACAAACCACATTCAGCTGTTTCGAGCGCTGGCTCGAAAGCCGGGAGGTACTGGCATGAACCCGCAAGACAAAGAAGCCTTTGAAGAACTGCTGGCCAACTGTGCCGACGAGCCGATCCGTTTCCCCGGCGCGATCCAGCCCCACGGTTTGCTGCTGACCTTGAGCGAGCGTGAACTGGCGATCATTCAAGTCAGCGCCAATGTCGAAACGTTGCTGGCCCGAGAGCCGCAAAGCCTGATCGGCCAGCCATTGGAAAACCTGATCGGCGACGCCGAAGCGGAAAAAGTGCGCGAAGCCTTGCTGCAACCGTCGCTGTCCGACTTGCAGCCGCTGCGCTTCCGGCTCAACGGCACGGCGTTCGAGGGCTTGCTGCACCGCCATCAAGGCGTGCTGATTCTGGAACTGGAAATCCACGTCGAAAACTTCCAGCCGCGCAATGTCGCCGGCAACCAGACCCATCTGGGGCGCATGCTCCAGCGTCTGCAAGCCGCCACTACGTTGCAGGCGCTGTACGACATCAGCGTCAAGGAAATCCAGGCCATGACCGGTTACGACCGGGTGTTGATCTACCGTTTCGAGGAGGAGGGCCACGGTCAGGTCATCGCCGAAGCCTCCGATCCGTCGATGGAAGTGTTCAATGGCCTGTTTTTCCCGGCGTCGGACATTCCCGAACAGGCGCGTGAGCTGTATCGCACCAACTGGCTGCGGATCATCCCCAATGCCGACTACCAACCGGTGCCGCTGCTGCCGAAGTTGCGCCCGGACACCGATACGCCGCTGGACCTGAGTTTCGCCACCCTGCGCAGCGTGTCGCCGATCCACTGCCAGTACATGAAGAACATGGGCGTGCTGTCGTCGATGAGCATTTCCCTGCTCAAGGGCGACAAACTCTGGGGCTTGATCAGTTGCGGCAATCGCCAGCCACTGCACGTGCCGCATGAATTGCGTGCGGCATGTCAGACCATCGGCCAGGTGCTGTCGCTGCAGATCAGCGCCATGGAAGCGCTGGAGATCAGCCGCCAGCGCGAAGAGAAGGTCGAGGCGTTGGCGCTGCTCAATCAGGCGATGATCGACTCGCCGCAAAATGTCTTCGACGGTCTGGCCAACCAGCCGCAGACCCTGATGGCACTGACCAATGCCGGCGGCATCGCAATCATCGAAGACAAACAACTGCACCGTTACGGCAACTGTCCGGAGCCGGATGACATCCGCGCCTTGCACAAATGGTTGCAGGACCGCGGCGAGCCCGTGTTTGCCAGTCATCACCTGGCCAGCGTCTACCCGCCAGCCGCGCAATATCAGCAGGTGGCCAGCGGCGTACTCGCCCTGAGCCTGCCGAAACCGGTGGACAACGGCGTGTTGTGGTTCCGTCCCGAGGTCAAGGAAAACATCAATTGGAGTGGCGATCCGCGCAAGCCGCTGGACCTGGAAAACTCCGACGCCGGCCTGCGTTTGCGCCCGCGTACCTCGTTTGAAATCTGGAAAGTCGAGATGGCCGGGATCTCCACCAAGTGGAGCCACGGTGACCTGTTCGCCGCCAACGACCTGCGCCGCTCAGCGCTGGAAAACGATCTGGCCCGGCAGGTGCGCCGTGAGCAGGAAGCGGTACGCGCCCGCGATGAGCTGGTGGCCGTGGTGTCACACGATCTGCGTAACCCGATGACGGTGATCTCGATGCTCTGCGGCATGATGCAGAAGGCCTTCAGCTCTGACGGCCCGCACACTTCGCGCAGAATCTCCACGGCCATCGACACCATGCAACAGGCTGCCGGACGCATGAACACGCTGCTGGAGGACTTGCTCGATACCTCGAAAATCGACGCCGGGCGCTACTCGATCACCCCGCAAAAACTCGACGTCGGGCAGATGTTCGAGGAAGCGCAGGCGCTGCTCGCGCCGCTGGCACTGGACAAGGACATCAGCATTTCCTTCGCGGCCGATCCTGATCTGCGCATTCATGCTGACCCCGAGCGGCTGTTTCAGGTGCTGTCGAATCTGGTCGGCAACGCGATCAAATTCACCCCGAGACTGGGCAGGGTGGGCGTGCATGCGACGTCGGTCGGCGATGATATCGTCTTCACCGTGCGCGATAGCGGCGAGGGCATTCCCAAGGAGCATTTGCCGCATGTCTTCGACCGTTACTGGACGGTGAAAGAGGGCAATCCGACCGGCACCGGCCTGGGCTTGTACATCACCCAAGGCATCGTCGAAGCCCACGGCGGGCGGATCTTCGCCGAGAGCGAACCGGGGCAGGGCAGCGAGTTCCGCTTCACCGTGCCACGTTTGGACTGAGCGTAGATTTTTATGTGGGAGCGAGCCTGCTCGCGAATGGGGTCGTCCTTGATCGTTCCCACGCTCTGCGTGGGAATGCCTCAACGGACGCTCTGCGTTCGGCTCTGGAAGGGACGCGGAGCGTCCCGGGCTACATTCCCACGCAGAGCGTGGGAACGATCAGGATCACAGGGGCATTTTCTTCAATACCTGGGATCGGGCGCTGGCTAGTGTGAGCACCTTGTTCCTCGATTTGAAGCAGGTGTGCGATGAGTCTGATTGTTTCCATGGCGGCGTTTGCGCTGGCGGCATCCATCACGCCGGGGCCGGTGAACATTGTCGCGTTGAGTGCCGGGGCGCAGTTCGGTTTTCGTGCCAGTCAGCGGCATGTTGCCGGGGCCACGTTAGGTTTTGTGTTGCTGCTGGTGCTGATGGGGTTGGGTCTGCACGAGATGCTCAAGCTCTGGCCGTTCATGACCCGCGTGGTGCAACTGGCCGGTGTGGCGTTTCTACTGTTCATGGCGTGGAAACTGGCCATGGATGACGGGCAGTTGAACGCCCGTGAATCGGGGCGGGCGCCGTCGATGCTGTATGGCGCGGTGATGCAATGGCTTAACCCGAAAGCCTGGCTGGCCTGCGTCGCGGGCATGGGCGCGTTTGTCGCCGATGGCGAGGCGCGACTGGTCTGGCAGTTTGCGGCGGTGTATCTGGTGATTTGTTACCTGTCGGTCGGGTGCTGGGCGTATGCCGGGACGTTTTTGCGCGGGTATCTGAGCAACGCGGCGGGGATGCGCTGGTTCAATCGGGTGATGGCGGGGTTGTTGGCCGTTAGCGCGATATACCTGCTGCTTCCGTAAACCCTGTAGGAGTGAGCCTGCTCGCGATAGTGGTCTATCAGTCAATATAAATGTCGATTGATAGACCGCTATCGCGAGCAGGCTCACTCCTACAATGGATCGCGGGTAGCCGAGAAATAATTAGCCGAACGGCTGCTGAAAAGCGCCGCCCTCAATGTGATAAACCTTCGGCTCTTCGGCAAAATATTCCTCCAGCCCCAGCATGAATACGCGATGGTCTTCACTCGCTTCAAAGCCCGGCGTGTGATCCTCAAGGGATTGCCAACGCACGATCAGATTGAAGACCTCAGGCGTTTCAATGCCCTGCGCAAGCAAGTGCCCGCCGTAACCCTTGGCGCGCCTGAGCAGTGGCTCGACCTGAGCAAATGCCTGCCGGAAGGCTTCGGTTTTCCCTGTGTGAACGGGCAGTAAAGCGATCTCATAAATCATGGTGTTCTCCTTGCACTGGGTTCAGCGATTGGCGAGTTCGGACGACGGCGCGACGGCAATCGCGATTTTGCCTTGCACGCCGTTGTTGGGCGTTTCCAGCAAGGCATGGGCGAGACCGACGTCGGCCAGTGGATAGACTGCGCCAACGTGTGGGCGCAACTGACCGTTCGCGATCAATGCGCTCAGCTCATCGAGCTTGCCGCGGTTCTGGCGGGTGAAAACGAAGTGGTAACTGGCGTTCTTGCCCCAGGCCTGAATCAGGTTCTGTGGCTGGGCAAGGTCGACGATCGATACCACGCGGCCAAGCTGTGCGAGGGCGTCCGGGCTGCGCGCCAAGGTGTTGCCGCCGATGGTATCGAACACGACATCGACGCCGCGCCCCTCGGTTTCGCGCAGGATCGCTTCGACGTAATCGTCCTTTTCGTAGTCGATCAGCACATCGGCGCCCATGCGCTGGGCGAACTCGAAATTGCCTTCGCGAACGGTGGTGAAGACCTTCGCGCCGATGGCTTTGGCCAGCTGAATCGCAATGTGACCGACACCGCCCGCGCCGCCGTGGACCAGAATGCTCTCGCCGACCCTGAGCGCCGCCCGCACGACCAATGCTTCCCACGCCGTTCCGCCGACCAGGCTCAGACTGGCCGCTTCGAGGTGGCTCAGCGCGGACGGCTTCTTGCCGACAATGCTTTCGGCCGCCACGTGGTATTCGGCATAACTGCCCGGGCCATCGAAAATCTGCGGGGTGTACCAGACTTCGTCACCCGGTGCGAACGCCTTCACCCCGGGCCCGATGGCTTCGATAACGCCAGAGACGTCGTGACCGGTGATGGCTGGCAGGGGCACCAGATCGGCATAGTCGCCACGGCGCACCTGATAATCCAGCGGATTGATGGAGGTGGCGTGCACCCGCACCAGGACTTCGCCCGCTTGCGGCACTGGCTTGGGCACTTCACAAAGTTCGAACGATTGCGCGCCGCCAAATGAAGTAAGGATCATCGCTTTCATTGCATTTCCTCGTTTCGGTAAAAAGGGATATCGGGATTTCTCGATATCATGGGGCAAAAAATTACAGCTCGCTGCCGATGATCTCGGCCAGCGCACTGATCGCTGCTTCGTTACGTTTGTAATAGGTCCACTGCCCAATACGCCTGACTTCGACAAGGCCGGCGCGTTGCAGCGTCGCCAGATAATCGGACACCGTCGACTGCGACAGCCCGACGCCTTCCTGAATACTGCTGACGCAAACGCCCACCGTGTGCACGTCACCCTCATCCTGCGGAGGAAAGTGTTTCTCGGGATCCTTCAGGCCTTTGAGGATTTCCAGGCGCGTACGGTTCGAGAGGGCTTTGAAGATTTCGAGTAGGTCCATGCCGCGAAGATATCGGAATTTACCGATATGTCAATATCTGAATGTGTTGGCCAGCGATTGATCGTTCCCATGCTCCGCGTGGGAATGCCTCATCGGACGCTCTGCGTTCGGCTCTGGAAGGGACGCGGAGCGTCCCGGGCTGCGTTCCCACGCAGAGCGTGGGAACGATCAATCGGGGCAAGTTGTCAGCCGCGATATTGGCCGGGCGTGGCCGCCAGATGTTGCTTGAACGCCCGTTGAAAATGCGCCTGGTCGGCAAACCCGGCTTCCAGCGCCACATCCGCAATCATCTGCCCGCTGCGCAAACGCTCGCGGGCGAACTGGATGCGCTGGTTGACCACAAAGGCGTGGGGCGTCATGCCGTAATGCTGTTTGAAGGCGCGGATCAGGTAGGACGGTGACAGTTGTGCTGCTGCACAGATGTCGTCGAGGTTGAGCACTTCGGTGCAGTGTTCGCGGATGAAATCCGCAGCACGTTCCAGTTTGAAATTGGGTTCGCGCAGAGAGGGCCCGGCGGGGTTCAACCGCAATTGCAGATCGCTGAAAAACTCCACCGCCGCGCTTTGCTTGCGCAAGACATCCTGGTGCTCGTCGACCAGTACGTCGTAAAGCGCGATCAGGTCGCTAAACAATTCTGCGTCCTGCAGATGCGTGTCCGAAAACCGCCGAAACTCGAACTCGGCACTGAACCCCAACTGATGCTGCAAATCCGTCAACCAAGGCGTTTCGACGTACAGCATCACATACGACCAAGGCTGATCATCGATCGGATTGCACGCATGCACATCGCCAGGATTCATCAGCACCACGGTGCCTGCCGCGACTTCGAACTGTGCCTGCTCATGCACGTAGGTGCTGCGCCCGGCGGTGATCGCGCCAATGGAAAAGTGCGCATGAGAATGCCGCGCATAGCAGACCTCGCGACCATCGGCGATGGCCCGCGCTTCAATGAATGGCAGCGCCGCGTCGCGCCAGAACCGCGGGGCTTTTTCAGGGTTTTTGGCGGCAGCGTGTTTCATCGTTGTTATTCCCGGCAGGCCAGGACGCCAGTGTATTAGCTCTGGCCGGCAAAGGCCCGTTCGAGTTCGGCAATGTCGAGTTTTTTCATCGTGAACATGGCCTGCATCGCCCGTTGCGATTTGCTGGTGTCGGCATCCAGCATCATGTGCATGAACGCCACCGGGACGATCTGCCATGACACCCCGAACTTGTCCTTGAGCCAGCCGCATTGCTGGGCCTCGACAGGGCCACCCTCGGACAGATTGCCCCAGAAATGGTCGACTTCTTCCTGATTCTGGCAATTGACCTGAAACGAGATCGCCTCGCTGAACTTGAACATCGGCCCACCGTTAAGACCGGTAAAGGTCTGGCCATCGAGTTCGAAACTGACGGTCATCACCGCACCTTCCGGCTTGCCGTGAAATTCCTGGCCGACCTTGCTGTAGTGGGTCAGGCCGGTGATTTTCGAGTGATCGAAGATCGAGCAATAGAACTTCGCCGCAACTTCGGCCTGATCGTCGAACCACAGGCAGGGCGTGAGTTTCTGAAAGCGTTGCATGGCAGTCATCCTCGGCAGGTTAGACACGCTGGATTAACAGCGTAGTCAGTCCTTGGTCGATTGCCGGTGCCGTAGATCGACAAGTTACCGGGCGTCAGAAATCGTAGTCATAACGACTAGAGGCTGAGTCAAATTGACATGAATGTTCCTGTGTCAAATTGACTTTGCTGTTCTCAACTTACTGAATTTGCTTGATTTTTTATATGGCACGAGAATTGAGGTGCTCAACGTACACAATGAACTGATCAGGAGTACGCCACCATGCTCACTTTCTTCGAAAGCCCGCTGAACGTTCTGCACCTGTCGAGCAAAGTTCTCGTCGCCGGCCTGATCATGCTGCTGGCCGGCATCTATGGCGCCTACCTCTACAACGGCCAGATGCCGATTGCGCTGCTGGTGGCGATGCACGCCCTGACCATCCTCGGCCCGACCCTGATCAAGATCGGTTACGTCATGCGCCTGCTGGCGCAATACCGCATCCATGACACGCAGATGATCCCGCAAACCGCATAGATCCCTATGGGAGCGAGCCTGCTCGCGAAGGCGTCGGCACAGTCGGAGTCTATGTTGCCTGACACACCGCTTTCGCGAGCAAGCTCGCTCCCACAATGGGCAGCAGCGTTCCCTGGATATTTGGTTAACGGCAAAACCCTGTGGGAGCGAGCTTGCTCGCGAAGGCGTCGGCACAGTCTGCATTTGTATTGCCTGACACACCGCTTTCGCGAGCAGGCTCGCTCCCATAATGGGCAGCGGAGTTCCCTGGATATTTGGTTAACGCAGAACCCTGTGGGAGCGAGCTTGCTCGCGAAGGCGTCAGCACAGTCGGAGTCTATGTTGCCTGACACACCGCTTTCGCGAGCAGGCTCGCTCCCACAATGGGCAGCAGCGTTCCCTGGATACTTGGTTAACGCAAAACCCTGTAGGAGTGAGCCTGCTCGCGATGGCGTCGGCACAGTCTGCACTTGTATTGCCTGAAATACCGCTATCGCGAGCAGGCTCACTCCTACAATGATCAGCGGTGTTCTGGAGCTCAGCGGCGCTCGGCAACCATCAGCAATGACTGCGGCAGCTGACTTTGCGGGTGTTGTGGCTCTTGTAAGCTGGCCAGTTGGAAGCCGGCCATATCGAGGGCATTGACCCAGCTCGACAGCGTGCGGAAATACCACGGCATCGGCTGCCACTGGCCCTTGAACCCGGCAAAGGTTTCTTCGCGCCAGCCATCCTGGTAATCCCCAGCCGCCACAGCCCACGGATGCAATGTCTGAATGACCACAACACCTGCGGGAACAAGCAAGGCATTCATCGCGGCAAGCAGCGGAATGATGTCTTGATGCAGTAGCGAGAAATTCGCGCACACCAGGTCGTAGTCGCGACCGATATCGACCTTGCCATCGACCAGCGCTTCATAACTGGCAACATGCACCTGCGCCGCCCCCGCCAGATGCGCCGCTTCGACCAGCCGCGCATCGCCATCCACACCCACCGCATCAATCCCGCGATCCGCCAGCGCCCGCAATAACCAACCTTCGCCGCAGCCAAGATCAAGCACGCGCTGCGGCTGACGGCCCATGATCGCCAGCAGAATTGCCTGATCGGTGACCTGCTGACGGCTTTCGATGGCACCGCTGCGGATCACCTCGATCCAGGCCTCAGCGTTGTCGTGCCAGCTCTGCAAAAGGCTGGATTCGGGGGAGGGCATGGCGGTTTCCCACGTGGGCGAAAAAATCAGTATGGACGCTGTGGTTGTAGTGCGCGTTTGTGCCTTTCGATTTTCCGTTGGCGTGGGGAGAACAATCAGCGAGGTGAGGGATGAGGAATAAACGGGTAAATCGGCATGGCTTGACGAGTTTTGCTCATCAATCATCGGGAGGCGGCAACGCGAAAGTGAGGGGGGAACCCCTCACTTATTCGGTCTGGTGATTATTGCGGTACGCGCAGCTTGTCCAGCAGTCGATTGACCAACAGCTCGTTCAGCATGATCACCTGTTGCAGCGCCAGCAGCGGTTTGCGCTCCGGGCCGCCTATCGAGTTAGCGATGTTGCCGGCCATGGAGTGGGCGTATGAAAGTGATTCGCAAGCTTCGACCAACAGGGTTTCTTCATCCAGTGTGGGGTCGACCAGATAGACCGGGCGAAATGGAGGCGAGCTTGGTGGAGCACCCAGTGCTTCGGGTCGCAGGTAGTAGTCGAGGGCGCGGTCGGTGGCTTCTTTGACCTTTTGCGGGTTGAGCGCGGGGTCGTGAGGGATTGGATCGGTGGGCGGTGGATTTGGCGTGATTTTGAACATGGATGAAACTCCTATCGCAGTTTAAGGAGCCATCACTCTCGCTACCAAACGAGTGGGTGGTGGCCATACGCGGGTTGGTAGACCGGCTGCAATAGGAACCCGGCGCTCACGAGTGAGCCCCACGCATGACTACCATTGAACTGAGCCTCCACAAAGAGACAGCACAGGGTGTTGTCACACGGCTATTACAGACGGGCTACCAAACCCGATCACTGTTTTGCAGTGACAGGCCAACGATATAGCCCGGCCCATAGCCGTGTAAGCCGGCGGATTCTGGCGTACGCGTAGGTAACGACGCAAGGTGTTGTAGGGAGGATGGCGTAACGGTTTGTGTGCTTTAAACGTGATCACGGCGTTGTGTTTATTGATGAAAATACTGGATGGCGGGGGGGCTGGGTTTTGCGGTGTGTCAGTTAGATTCCCCCCTCACCCCAGCCCTCTCCCCCCAAGGGGGCGAGGGGGAAAGGGAGCCGATCTCCATGCGCTTCAGAACCCGAGTTCAACTCGATATTTCAGGTCGGCGTAGCTCGAGCAGACACATCGGTCAGTTCCCTCTACCTCTGGGAGAGGGTTAGGGTGAGGGCTGTCGCTAATTTCAAATTCTGAACAGGAGGTGTGACATGAATCGATTGACTGGCGGTTGCCTGTGCGGCGATGTCCGTTTTGAAGTGGCAGGTCAGCCTTATCGCGTCGGTATCTGCCACTGCCTCGACTGCCGCAAGCGCCACGGCGCGCTGTTCGGCACCTCGGCCATATTTCCCGAGGATGCGTTGAGGGTCACCGGCGAAACCCGCGACTATAACGGGCGCTTTTTCTGCCCGCGCTGCGGCTCACCGGTATTCACGCGTTCGGCAGATGAAATCGAAGTCAATGTGGGGTCGCTCGATGAGCCTAATCAGTTCAAACCTACCTATGAACTCTGGACCATTCGGCGTGAATCATGGTTGCCGGCGCTGCCCTTGACTCACCACTATGAACGTGATCGTGAAAGCACGGGGCGCACGGAGGATTAGAGGGGTAGGAAAGTCGTGGGAGCTGGAATGGAGTGGGGATTATTGGCGTGCCGCATAGCCCCTGTGGGAGCGAGCTTGCTCGCGAAGGCGTCGTGTCAGTCGACATCAATATTGAAAGTAATGACGCTTTCGCGAGCAAGCTCGCTCCCACAGGGTGCAGTGCATAACTTACAAATCTTCACCACGAATAAAGGCCAACAGATCCGCGTTAATCGTTTCGGCCTCCGTCGTAGGCATCCCGTGCGGAAACCCCGGATACGATTTCAACGTGCCTTTGGGCAGCAACTTCGCCGACAACGGCCCCGAGTCCGCATACGGCACAATCTGATCATCCTCGCCATGCATCACCAGCACCGGCACCGTGACTTTCTTCAAGTCCTCGGTGAAATCGGTCTGCGAAAACGCGACGATCCCGTCGTAATGCGCCTTCGCCCCACCAATCATGCCCTGGCGCCACCAGTTGGCAATAATCCCCTCCGATGGCGTGGCACCCGGCCGGTTGTAGCCATAAAACGGCCCGGTCGGAATATCGCGATAAAACTGCGCGCGATTCGCCGCCAACTGCGCCTGAAAATCATCGAACACCGCTTTCGGCAGCCCACCCGGATTGCTCTCGGTCTGCACCATCAACGGCGGCACCGCACTGATCAGCACACCTTTGGCGACGTTGGCCTGACCATGCCGGGCGATGTAATGAATGACCTCACCGCCACCGGTCGAGTGGCCAACGTGGACAACATTCTTCAGACCCAGATGATTGACCACCGCCAGCGTATCGTCGGCGTAATGATCCATATCGTGGCCATCCCAGACCTGGCTCGAACGCCCGTGCCCACGGCGATCATGGGCAACCACCCGAAAGCCTTTGCCCAGGAAAAACAGCATCTGCGCATCCCAATCGTCCGAGCTGAGCGGCCAGCCGTGGTGGAAGTGGATCACCGGCGCGTCTTTCGGGCCCCAGTCTTTGTAGAAAATCTCGACGCCGTCTTTCGTGGTGACAAATCCCATGTTCGCAACTCCAGACCAATCTGATGGATAACCCGCGTGGTAATCGCGGACCGGTTTCGCTCATGACGAGTTTTCTACTGTGCCGGCTCAGTGCGAGCCGTTATCAACTGTAGGATTAAAGTCGACATCTGCATGACCGGTGGTCGCAACGTCTGGCTTCGTGCGCAAATTAGGCTTTGCTGAAAGGGATAAGCCGAGGCGTGCGTAGGCATTGATGGCCACAGCGACGCCCCTTCAGAACACCGTGAGTCTGAGGAGTTTCCCCGATGCTGACCTTGAATATCAATGGCAAGGATCAGGAGCTCGATGTCCCCGCGGACATGCCGTTGCTCTGGGTCCTGCGCGATGTTGCGCACCTGACCGGCACCAAATTCGGCTGTGGCATGGCCCAGTGCGGGGCCTGCACCGTGCACGTTGACGGGGCGCCGTTGCGCGCCTGCATCACCCCCGCGACCGCTGTGGCCCACGGCCAGAAAATCCTCACCATCGAAGGCCTGTCCACCGACGGCTCGCACCCGGTGCAACAAGCCTGGGCCGAACTCGACGTGGTGCAGTGTGGTTACTGCCAGTCGGGGCAGATCATGTCGGCGGCGGCACTGCTGGCGAAAATCCCCAAACCCACCGACAGCGATATCGATCAGGCGCTCTCCGGCAACATCTGCCGCTGCGGCACCTATCCCAGGATTCGCGCGGCTGTAAAGCGCGCGTCGGAAATCGGCTGATTCAATCTGTGGGAGATAGATGATGAACAGTCCTGTATCGCGTCGGGGTTTTCTCAAGGGCAGTGCCGTGTTGGGCGGTGGGCTGGTGGTGGCGTTTGTCGTCCCCGGCGGCCACAAGTTTGCCTATGCGGCCGAGAATGAAGGCAAGGTTTTTGCGCCCAATGCGTTCCTGCGCATTGCCGCTGACAACAGCGTCACCGTGTTGCTCGGCCATTCGGAGATGGGCCAGGGCATCTGGACCGGCCTGACCATGTTGATTGCCGAAGAGCTGGACGCGGACTGGTCGAAGATCCGCGTCGAACACTCGCCCGCGTCGGCAGCGGATTACGGCATGCCCGCGTTTGGCGGCATGCAGATCACCGGCGGCTCGACATCAACGTGGATGGAGTTCGACCGCTATCGTCTGGCAGGCGCGACCGCTCGGCAGATGCTGGTCGAGGCGGCGGCGAAACGCTTTGAGGTGGCGCCATCGACGATTCGCACCGAATCGGGCGTGGTGATCGCCGGCGACAAACGTGCAACTTACGGCGAACTGGCGGACGCAGCCGGACAACTGCCGGTGCCGGATCCGAAGTCGATCACCTTCAAGGAAGCCAAGGACTGGAAGGTCATTGGCAAACCGACCAAACGCCTCGACACCCCGGAGAAAATCACCGGCCGCGCCAAATTCGGCATGGATGTGCAGTTTGACGGTTTGATGACGGCGATGGTCGCGCGCGCGCCGGTGTTCGGCGCCACGGTCAAATCCTTCGAAGGCGCCGCAGCGCTGGCGATTCCCGGCGTGCACAAAGTGCTGCAGGTGCCCAGCGGAGTCGCGGTGGTGGCCGAGCATTTCTGGGCGGCGAAACTGGGCCGCGATGCACTGAAGGTCGATTGGGACTTGGGTCCGCTTGCCGACATGAGCAGTGAAAAATTGCTGGAGAGTTTCCGCAAACTGGCGGCGACACCGGGTACTTCCGCCACCCAGGCTGGGGACGCGAACACCAGTTTCGGCAAAGCCGCGAAGAAAATCGACGTCGAATACAGTGTGCCTTATCTGGCTCACGCGCCGATGGAACCGCTCAATTGCACGGTGAAAATCAGCGCCGGCAAATGCGAGATCTGGACCGGCACGCAATTTCAGACGCTGGATCAAATGGTCGCCAGCAAGATCACCGGGCTAAAGCCCGAGCAGGTCGAAATTCATACCGAATTCCTCGGTGGTGGTTTCGGCCGGCGGGCCAATCCGACCTCGGACTTCGTCGCCGAAGCGGTGCAAGTGGCGAAAGCTGCCGCCATGCCGGTGAAAACCGTGTGGGCACGGGAAGACGATATTCGCGGCGGCTATTACCGCTCGATGTACCTGCATCAGGCCCGGGTCGGCCTGGGCGCCGATGGCCTGCCGATGAGCTGGCAGCATGTGCTGGTGGGGCAGTCGATCATGGCCGGGACGATGCTTGAGGCAACAATGGTCAAGAACGGCATTGACGTGACTTCGGTAGAGGGCGTGGCTGACAGTCCCTACATCAAGGATCTGGCGCATCATCAGGTCGACCTGCATTCGCCGAAAACCGGCATCAATGTGCTGTGGCTGCGTTCGGTCGGTCACACTCACACGGGTTTCGTCATGGAATCGCTGATCGATGAACTGGCGACAGCGGCTGGCAAGGATCCGGTTGAGTACCGGCGAACGCTGCTCAAGGCGCACCCGCGCCACCTCGGTGTGCTCAATCTGGCGGTGAAAAAGGCCAACTGGGGTGCGCCGCTGCCGGACGGCCATGCCCTCGGCGTGGCGGTGCACGAATCGTTCGGCAGCTATGTGGCGCAGGTCGCCGAGGTGTCGCAGGACAATCTGGCGATTCGCGTGCATCGCGTGGTCTGCGCGGTGGATTGCGGGATTGCGGTGAATCCGCAGAGCATCGCCGCGCAGATGGAATCGTGCATCACCTTTGGCCTGAGCATGGCGCTGCACAGCAGGCTCACCGTGAAGAACGGTGGTGTGGTGCAGTCCAACTACCACGATTACCAGGTACTGCGGCTCAACGAAATGCCGGTGGTCGAAGTGCATATCGTCCCCAGTAGCGAGAAACCCGGCGGCATCGGCGAGCCCGGCGTGCCACCTACCGCGCCAGCCGTGGCCAACGCGGTGTTCGCCCTGACCGGGCAACGTCTGCGCGAGTTGCCGCTGCAACTGTCGGGGGTGTGAGATGAAACGACATCTAGTGTTGGGCACAGTGATTTTGCTCGGGCTGGGCGGCTATGCCTCGGACCTGTTCGCCGATGATCAGCAAGCGTTGAAGGCATTCGGTACGGTACAGAAAGTCTTCCAGAGCCCGCGTTGCCAGAACTGCCACATTCCGGGTGATTCGCCGCTGCAGTTCGACGCCGGCATTCCCCATGCGATGAACGTGGTGCGCGGCATGGACGGCAAAGGTGCCGCCGGTTTGCCTTGCGCCACCTGTCACGCGGAAAACAATCCGCCGGCCAGTTACGGCCCGCATACACCGCCGGGTGCGCCGCACTGGAGCCTGCCGCCGGCGGCGCACAAAATGGCCTGGATCGGCCTGCCGCCGGACAAACTCTGCGCGATGATCAAGGACCGCTCGAGCAACGGCGATCGCGACTTTGCTGCGCTGATCAAACATGTCAGCGAAGACAAACTGGTGCTCTGGGGCTGGAATCCCGGGGCAGGGCGCGCGCCAGTGCCGGTGCCGCACGATATTTTTGTCGCGCAATTCAAGCTGTGGGCCGATGCGGGCGGGCCATGCCCGGTGGCGCAAATGTGAGCCATTGCCAAATTAGCGCTACGCTTGAAAGCATTGTTGCCAATGGAGTGTGCTGATGCTGGTTCCTGGAAAACCTGCGAATGAAACGGCGCGAGTTCAAGCGCTGCACGGTCTCGAACTGCTCGATTCCGCCCCTGAAGAGCGTTTCGACCGACTGACACGCTTGGCCAAGCGCTTGTTCAATGTGCCGATTGCACTGGTGACGCTGGTCGACAGTAATCGGCAGTGGTTCAAGTCGTGTGTGGGGCTTGATGTCAGCGAAACGCCAAGGGATGTTTCATTCTGCGGCCATGCGATTCTTAACGACGGCCTGCTGTTGGTGCCGGACGCCCGCGAAGATGTGCGCTTCCATGACAACCCGCTGGTGACGGGCGCGCCGAACATTCGCTTCTACGCCGGTTACCCGCTGACCGTGCCCAATGGCAATAAAATGGGCACGCTGTGCCTGATCGACACCAAACCCCGCGACCTCGACGAAGAAGAGCGCGCGCTGTTGCGTGATCTGGCGGAAATGGCCGAGCAAGAACTGGCTGCTGTGCAGATCGCGAGCATGGATGAATTGACGTTGCTGTCCAATCGCCGTGGTTTCAAACAGTTGGCGCAGCACGCCTTGGACGCCTGTGCACGGCTGGAACGGCCGGCGACCTTGCTGTTTTTTGATCTGAATGATTTCAAGCAGATCAACGATCTGTATGGCCATGCCGAGGGCGACAGTGCGCTGAAGACCTTTGCCGATGTGCTGCGCATTGCCTTTCGCGAGAGTGATGTGGTCGGACGCTTGGGCGGGGATGAGTTTGTCGCACTGCTCACAGGTTCAAGCCATGTCGAAACCACGGCGATCATGGCGCGGCTCAAGGATATTCTCGAAGAGCGTAATGCCACGTTGCACCGAGGCTATGCGATTCGCTTCAGCGTCGGCCAGATCGAATACGACGCCAAGCGCCATGAGACCGTGGATCGGCTGTTGGCGGATGCCGATAGCGCGATGTATGTGCACAAGCAGGCCCTGAAGCGCTGTTAGCACAGCGCCGCAAGTCCTTGCAGGCTTACGCCTACAGGGTTCACTGGGGCTCAGAAAAATCCGGGTCACCTCAGATCCCAGTGAAGTCTGGCTTGCCCATCACGCGGGCGGGCTCAGGTCGGCGTAAAACTTCAGCCATTTTTCGTGACTGCCTTCGGCGTCCTCGAGTTCGGGGGCGACCAGCGCGTCTTGCAGGGCTCTCGGCTCATGGGCGTCGAACAGATGCCGGACGGCGGCGCTGGCGATGGCCTTGACCTTGCTGGATGCAAACGTATCGGGAACGGTGCTGCGCGCCTGTTGCGGCAGCGGTGCTGCGTCTATATCGAGACGCTTGATAACGGCCCGGCATGTGGCGTTAGCCTTTGCAGGGGTTCCTTGCCGGTACGCCTCAGCGTCGAAGGGCAGGGTTCGTGCTGTCTCGCTCTTGGCTGGCGGGCTCAGCAACGCCAGGTCGATATCCCGGCGCAAGGTGACGATGCCCAGGCGGGTGAAGACCTCGAACACTCTGGGCGTCGACCCTCGCAGGAGCGCAACGATAGCGAACGGTGCGGTTTCGGTCGCGGTGTTGTTCTTTGTTGTGGATTCGGCCGGCGCCAAGGGGTACAGGGCCCACAGCTCCAGCGTGTTGTCTTCGATGTCGAGCCTCTGCGCCAGCGGCAATTGGCAAAAGGCCTCTTTGATCATCGAGACATAAGCCTCCTTCATTCTAGCCAGACGAGCACCCAGTGCGGTGTGGAAGCGTGCCGCGACGTTGTTGAGTTTTGCCAGTGGCGCCGTCATTGACGCCAGCTTCACGCGCTCGCTGCTCGAACGCCAACCTTGCACACCGGCTGACAGTCTGCCCGCCAGATGCAACTCGGTCAGCGAGTGGTGAGGCATGGCGGACTCTTCGCTAACAGGGGTGGCGGGGTCATACAGAACCTTGTCCTCCAAGTGAGTATCATCGGTAAAGACTTTGCGCAGATCCGCCAGAGCAACGCTCGCGGGCGTCGGAAATTTCGCCTGAAACGCCCGTTGATGCAGGCGGCGCAGTTGCCGGTTGTGATTGCGAAAAACCCCACCGGCCTGTTTCAGTGCAACCACATCATAGGCAGTGGCCGGCTGTTCGCGATCGCGCGTGATCAAACCTCTGGCCACTGCCCAGTCAAGAACGACAGACGCGCAGACGTCCTTACGCAGGAAGGAACGAAGACTGTTTGCTTGTGGTCCTTTCGTCAGGCTGAGCAGTTGCTCGAAGGTCATCAGCCGTGCCACGCCTGGCATCGAGTGCTCAATGTAAAGCACCCTCTGTTTGAGCCTGACCCACTGGGAAGAACTCATGTAATTGAGGTGCGCGGGGATGTCACGGATCAAGAACTCCGGTGCGATGCCTGACAGCAAAAGGTGGGTGGCGAGGGTTTTGTTTTTCACTCTCGCCAGATCGAACTGGTGATCAATGAACCGGCGTGCCTCGGCACAGCTTTCGCCCCATAGAAAACTGTCGTTCAGAGGTTGGCCGATGATTCGGTCCAGATGCTCGCCGGCCTGCGGGTCAAGGCTGAGGATCAATGCCGCGAGTAACAGACGTTCGCGATTGCTGGCCAGCAGCCCTTTGTTCTGCGCGGGTGGGGCGAGCTTCTTCAGCAACTGATTGCCCAGCGTGTGGGCACGCGCAGTGATCAGTATCCGGCCGATCAGACCGTCAGCTTTTGCCTTGAGGGTGGCGAGGGGCAAATCCGTGTCGACGCCGTCACTCAGGTAGTCGATCAGCGGCTGCGCGTCTGCGGGCAAAAACGCCTGGGTCGTGGCGATGATGAGCTGGCGTTGCGCGGCCGTGAAACGCTCGCTTTTGGTACCGGGCTGACCGAGCAGATACCAATGGTTCATGTGCCCGGGACGCAGGTGCAGGAATAGTTTTTCGTTGCGTGCGATGGTGCGGGCAGCCTCGACGTTTTTCGGCAGCGCGATGTCGTAGTAGCGCAGCATTTGCTCAAGGCTGGCCTGGCCATTGCTGCGTAATGCACCGCCTGCCTCCCGCGCCATGGCTTTGAGACGATCACGGTGGCTTTTCAACGCGCCACGGTCTTCCACTGCCGCCGTCAATGTCACCCAGCCGTTGTTACCCGGAGCGCCTACGTGGCCGTTGGCGGTCACCAGCAGACGAGCGTCTGTCGCGAGTTTGTGCCTGGTCAAAATAGCCTGAAAGGCCGGGAGACGTCTGAACTTGTCCAGTTCGATCTGGCCGCTGGCGATCAATTTTCCCAGCGTCGATTCCGGATGGACGTTGTTATGTTCCTCAAGATCGATTTTGCTGTCCGGTGCCTTGTTCCAGCTCAGCGCTTCGAGGCGCCGGATGATGTGCCGACAGTCCTCGATTTCTGCGAAGTTCCTGCGATAGCGCCAGATGTGGTCGCCGGTCTGCACATATTCGCTGACATAGGGCAATGGCGGCCACGTGTGCTGTCGCAACCACTGAGCCAGCGACCGGGCTTGCGCAAGATTTTCTGGCAACGCCAGTTCGTAGCGGTTGATGATCTGCTCGAGCTTCAGCGGCTTACTGTCCAGCGTGGCCAGATAAGAGCAGGACGTGAGGGGCACGAGCGTGTCGGCAAGGCCCAAGGCGGCGAAGCTTTTTTTGCCTTGTTCGTTGGCCGAGAGCACTTCATCGATTTTTTCCGCCAGGGTCTGATAGTCCTGAAGTTGCGCATTGCGCTCGCTGACTACGGCCGAGGTGGTGTGGCCGTGTTCATCGAAACCGGCAAGCCCCGTGGTCTTCAACTCGGCAACGATAATCCGGGTCTGAATGGCGTTTTGTGGTTCCGGGTAACCATAAAACGCCAGCACCACTTCACGGGGAAACTGGTACAGCGGATTGGCGGACTTGCCGCCGATGTACGGCAAGCCGAATGCGGCGGGGTCGATACGCTGGGAAATCATCAACAGCATGGGTGCCATTTGCCACCAGCCGGAGTCGTCTTCCAGGGTGAACGTGCGTTGCCCTGAAGTACCGTTTGACGAAGTCTGTACTTCCAGGGTGTCGCCCTTGAGACGCAAGGTATCGATGTCAATGTCGAACGTGCTGGCCCAATCGAGAAATTCCGGGCGTTCAAGGGCTGTCCAGTACAGCTCCATCCATTCGTGCAGCAGGCAGGCACGAGGAACCTGCAGGGTTCGCGGAGGATCGGAGGAGTCGACCACAGGCACGGCGGTCAATTCGGCGATCAGGTTCTGAATCAATGTCTGTTCTGGACGAGGTGTTCTCGGGGACTGGCTCATCTGCATTCTCCTTGGCAACGGTCAGGCGGTGAGTGCCGATTGTCGAATGCGTGGTAGCGGGGCGGGCGGTACATATGTAGTGCGGTAACGGTTTTCTGCAGGCATAAAAAAACCCGCCGGATCCGGCGGGTTTTTTATTGGCTAAGCGAAGATCACTCTTCGATGTTGCCCATGGCGGTGGTGTTGAAGCCACCGTCTACGTACATGATTTCGCCGCTGATGCCCGACGCCAGGTCGGAGCACAGGAAGGCGCCGGCGTTGCCGACTTCGTCGATGGTGACGTTGCGACGCAGCGGGGTTTGCGCTTCGTTGGCGGCCAGCATCTTGCGGAAGTTCTTGATGCCGGAAGCTGCCAGAGTACGGATCGGGCCAGCCGATACGCAGTTGACGCGGGTGCCGTCCGGGCCCAGGGAACCGGCCAGGTAACGTACGCCAGCTTCCAGCGAAGCCTTGGCCATCCCCATTACGTTGTAGTTCGGCATGGTGCGCTCGGCGCCCAGGTACGACAGGGTCAGCAGGCTGCCGTTGCGGCCTTTCATCATTTCGCGGCCGGCTTTGGCCAGGGCCACGAAGCTGTAGGCGCTGATGTCGTGAGCGATGCGGAAACCGTCACGGGTGGTGGCTTCGGTGAAGTCGCCGTCCAGTTGGTCGCCCGGGGCGAAACCAACGGAGTGGACAATGCAGTCCAGGCCGTCCCACTT
>Ga0157369_10000309_pt1 | contig 65396 bp, 58 predicted proteins | sample C25metaG_FD_113461 | JGI IMG/M metagenome (GOLD analysis project Ga0157369, IMG submission 113461) | Corn rhizosphere microbial communities from Kellogg Biological Station, Michigan, USA - C2-5 metaG | ecosystem: Host-associated > Plants > Roots > Rhizosphere > Soil | place: USA: Michigan... | reverse complement strand
GCGGTGGAGAACGCCATCCACGAAATCGATACACGGCTGCCGGTTTTCGATGTGCGTCCCATGCGAGAGAGTACCCAGCTGGCGAGCAGTTTCGCTGTCATACAGAGCGCCCTGGCGGTGATGTTCGCGCTGATCGGGCTGGTTCTTGCAGTAACCGGGATCTACGGAGTTGTGGCCTATCGAACCCAAATGCGGACCCACGAGATCGGATTACGCGTGGCTCTGGGCGCCTCGCGCGTCGATGTGCTCAGACTGGTGCTGTTGCAGGGAGTGTGGCTCACAGGGGTGGGGCTGGCGCTGGGATTGGCGTTCGCATTGGGACTGACACGTGTCATCGCGCGGCTGTTGTACGGAATCGGAGCCAACGATCCCGTCACGGTTGCTGCCGTCGTCACGCTTTTGGGAGCAATGTCTTTGCTAGCATGCTACTTTCCGGCCCATCGAGCGATGCTTCGAAACCCCGTGACCGCGATTCGCGAATTGTAAGCTGCAGCTCAGATTCGAAGCGCATTGCCGGGGAGGTGATGCCTCCCCTTGACCCATCGAACTCACCGCGCAGACGATTTATCGAATTGATAATTAAAAGCTTGTTTTATGGCGACGGCCCGACTCGACGCCGCCTCCACCAAGATGCAAATCGGGTGCAACAGAATCGCGAGGTTAGAGCATTCCTGAGGAGTGATCTGGGACAGCGACTCATCGGCCAGCGCACAGTCTTGCAGCCAATCTCAGCGATGGCGAATACGCAATGTTTCCCAGCTCCCGTCGCTAACCCAGCCACCATCTACGCTCAGTGCGTGCCCATTGATGTATCCACTCAGTTTCGAGTCCGCAAGAAATGCGATCGCCTGGGCTACGTCGTTCGGTGAGGCGAACCTTGCCATCGCCACGCGATTTGTAATGTCCGCATCTGTGTAACCTGCAGTCGCCTGATCAGCTGCATCCATCTCGGTCTTGGCCCATCCCGGACAAACAGCGTTCACGCGTACGCCACGGCCTCCCCATTCTGCGGCCAAGGTGCGGGTGAGGCCAATCAGTCCGTGCTTGGATGCGTTGTATGCAACCCGGTCTGCAATGGCCACCAATCCCGCCACTGACGCCACATTCACAATGCTGCCTGAGCGCTGTTCAAGCATCAGCGAGCCAAATAACTTAGCCAGCACGAACGGAGCCACCAAATTGATCTCGAGGACACGTCGGAAATCCGCGGTCGAAACGGCTTGCGCTGGAGATATGAGGCTGATTCCGGCATTGTTGACCAACACATCGACGCGTCCCCATTTTCGTTGGACCTCACTGACAAAACTTGTCACAACATCTTCACAGGAGATGTCGCCGGTTAGAGTGAGTACTTCCGTACTCGGCCGAGTCTGAGCAACTTCCGCAAGCGATTTCAGGTCTATGAGTGCGACCAAATATCCCTGTTCCATGAAGAGCTCAGCAGTGCGTCGGCCGATACCTTGGGCCGCGCCGGTGATCACAGCAATCTTCTTTTGAAAATTCATGGTCTTTGGCTTGTTGTTGATGAGCAACCTGGGAATTCATCGGCCGTCATATCGATATTGAAAACCCGCCGCGATCCATACTGATGCAATTACCAGAATCAGTCCGGGGATTACCTGGACCGCAAAACGTCGTCCACCTGATGTCACAGCAAACAATGATTTTGTCACTGTGTTCGTGGTCAGAGCGAGTAGACAAGGAATGATGGCATCGGCTGTACTCAATTTCCCGGCTGCCACCAGCGATGCCGCCGAAAACGCAGCAGAATGGGTATCGGCAAAACCCGCCACCGTAGAGGCGACAATGACGCCAGGTTCACCGAGCCAAGAATTGAGAACAGCGGAAGCAAGAGTACACCGCTAAACGTGTCCGCAAAGATTAGGGCGGTTTTCAAACTGAACGCTGAGCCTAAATGGGCCGTATTGGGCACATCGTGGCGAATACTCCTAAGTGTAAACAGAACCGCATAGAAGCAAGCGACCAGACCGCCAGTGAGTAGTGGGATCGCCAGGACAGCTAAAACAGATCGGCTTGTAACAGCCAAAATGGCAACCAGTTCAACGATCGTAGCAATAGTCGAAAGCACGGCTCCTGCTACAGCAGGCCGCGAGAGCGCAGGCTCCTCTTGAGCACGAGAGCCCATAGACGCAATGGTCGCGGCACTAGAGAAAAAACCGGAACACAAGCCTGCAATCGGAAGACCGGGACGAGGCCCAAGTGCTCTTACAAGAACGTACCCTGTGGCACTGATCGAGATCATCAGTAGGACGATTTTCCAGATCATTCGTGGATTAACTATGTGAAACGGATCAACGTAACGATCTGGGATGAGAGGAAGCACAACCAAAACCGCAGCGGCCAAGACGAGGGCGTCATTCAACTCAGTCTCTGTGACCACGGAACGCACAAACCGATGCAGGCGTGATCGCGAAGCAAGCACAATTGCAACCGTGACAGCACTGCCAGAAGCAAGCGCGGGTTCCCGCATGGCACTAGCCCCGAGCAGGAGTGTAAGCAGCAGGGCAACTTCTGTCGTAAGGCCAGGATCTTGTCCAAGACTGCGAAAGTACGCGACTGCAATTAGTCCGGCGATCGCCACCGTTACGACCGCGAGTAGTAGCTCACCGCCTACTTGCAGGCTAAGAGCACCCAACAAAGAAGTGAACGCAAAGGTGCGTATTCCCGCGGGCGAACGAGACCATCCTTGACCTTTTCGTCTTTCGCGCTCAGCTCCAATAAGGAAACCAATTCCAAGTGCGGTTGCGAGTCGGAATGCCACTCCAGTCATTGGGGGCATCCGGGAATCGATGCAAAAAAGGCCATCAAACAGTGATCGCGGCATCAGCCTTTCGATTGGGGCTCTATGCCTGATGACCTGCTCTACTGGAAGAAGCTTAGGGGCAATAGTGCGGGGAATTCACACGATTCTCTCGGAACCGTGACCGCGCCCCAATCCGCCATGCGGGCAACGATCACATCAACGTCAAGCGAGTCAGACCACTTAGGCTCCCGGCCGTAGCATTTTCGGGCGCGGCTTCAACTCCCCTCGCGCCCATCCAAGGTGCCTCCTCTCTGTTCGCTTCTCGTGCCGTCAGCTTTCCCACAAACCACCTTGGTTTGACCTGGCTGAAACCCCGTCTTACGATTCTGTGATTCCCTTCTCAGGGCCCGAAATGGTCGGCGAAACCATCTCTCATTACCGTATTCTCAAAGAGCTAGGTGGCGGCGGGATGGGCGTCGTCTACGAGGCGGAGGACCTCAAGCTAGGACGCCGCGTCGCCTTGAAGTTTCTGCCCGACGAACTGTCGCGCGACCCCCAGGCCCTTGAGCGTTTCCGCCGCGAGGCCCGGTCGGCATCGGCTTTAAACCATCCCAACATCTGCACGGTTTATGAAATCGACGAGGCCGACGGCCGCCTATTCATCGCCATGGAGCGTCTTGAGGGCGAAACGCTGAAGCACCTGGTCAGCGGCCGACCTTTGCTGGTAGAGCAAATTTTGGAGCTCGGAATTGAAATTGCGGACGCGCTCGAGGCGGCGCACACGCAGGGAATCATCCACCGCGACATCAAACCCGCCAACGTTCTCGTAACCACCCGCGGGCACGCCAAGGTTCTCGACTTCGGTCTCGCCAAAATGGCGTCCCGGAGCTCGCTGGTAGAAGCCTCCGGCGCTTCCGTCACGGCGAGCATTCCCGCGGCCGAACACCTTACCAATCCGGGAACGGCGGTGGGGACAATCGCCTACATGTCCCCTGAGCAAGCACTGGGGAAGGCTCTCGACGAGCGGACGGATCTGTTTTCCTTTGGCGCCCTGTTGTATGAAATGAGCGCCGGCCGCCCGCCCTTTTCGGGAGACACCTCCGCGGCCATCTTCGATCGCATTCTGCATGCCGCGCCTCTTTCCCCCGTACGCCTGAACCCCGAGCTGCCGCCAGAGCTGGAACGTATCGTAAACAAGGCTTTGGAGAAGGACCCCACCCTCCGCTACCAGCACGCTTCCGACATGAAATCGGACCTCAAACGCCTTCGGCGCGACAGCAGTTCTGGATCGCGGGTTGCAGCGCCGCAGCCGAAACCGCGGTTCCTGCAAGTGACCGTAACCGCGGTGGCGCTCGCGGCCATCCTCCTGGGAGGGATCTATTGGTTTGGGAAGAGCCCTGGGCTTAGCACCCCGCCTGCTCCCCCAAGGGCTGCCATCCCAACTTCCGTGCGCAGCATTGCGGTTCTGCCGTTTCAGAATCTGGCTCAGAACAAGGATGAGACCTGGGGCATCGGTATGGCTGACGCCATCATCAGCCGCCTCGCGGTCCTGCAGAACCTCGCAGTGCGCCCCACCAATTCGGTGCTGAAGTATGCCAACGGAAGCCTCGATCCAGCAGATGCGGCCCGTGAGTTGAACGTTGACTCCGTGCTCGCTGGAAATTATCAGAACGTCGGTGGCGTGCTGAGGGTTTCGGTGCAACTCATCGATCATGGCGCGACGCGGTGGGGACAGCGCTATGACTTGCGCGGCGCCGACATGCTGAAATTCCAGGACGACGTCGCCCAGCAAGTAGTGCAGGGACTGAGCGTTCAGCTCTCAGGAGCGGAGCAGGAGCGAATGAACACTCCCAGCACGAATTCACCGGAGGCGTACAACTATCTGGTGCAGGCACGCGCCTATTTCAATGAGTACTCCAGCACCTCAAGAATCGAGTCGCTTCGAGAAGGAGAGCGCCTGGCGCAGAAAGCGATCGCTCTTGATCCATCCTTTGCCGACGCCTACGTCATTCTGTCCCAGCTTTTTTCGTGGGAGGCGGCAAACTTTGCCGACAACGCTGGCCGTGTGCTTTCCGATGCTGAACAGGCGGCGCGGAAGGCTCTGGCTTTGGAGCCGACTTCTGAAGCAGCCCATGCAGTGCTAGGGGGTGTGCTGGTAGAGCAAGGAAAAAATGCAGAGGCGATCCGCACACTGAGGCAGGCAGCTTCTTTAGCACCGAATGACGTCCAGGTCTGGGATTACCTCGGCTACGGCTACCATTACGCCGGGTTGGTGGATCTGGCCGAACAGGCCATTCGCCATTCTCGTGACTTAAATCCCTCGCCGCCACGAATCTACTGGATGCATGGACGGATGCTCCTCTACCAGGGCAAAGCGCATGAGGCGGCGGAACAGACTCGTGCCGCCCTGCAACGAACCCCGCAGCAATTCAAACTGATGGGCTTCCTGGGATATTTCCTGTACTACGAAGGCAACTACGATGAGGCGGAACAATGGCTTAGGAAATCACTCGAACTCCGCGGCGGCAAAGGCGATGATTCGCCGCTGATTTTTTCTGCCTACATACATGCAATGCGAGGGGAGCGCGACAAGATCGACCCGCAGGTTCTCCGATATCGTCCGGAGGGGATCGTCGACGGCGACCTTGCCGAGTGGGTGGGAGGAGTTTACGCCTTGCTGGGCGACAAAACGATGGCCCTAGCCTTTTTGCGTCGTGCCGTTGCACTCGGGAACCACAACTATCCTTGGTTCCAAAGGGACAAAAATTGGGACAAGCTGCGGGGCGACCCGGATTTCGAAAATCTTATGCGGGAGGTCGAAGGCCATTGGAAGGGATACGTGCTCGAGTTCGCAACCTAACCCGCATTCTCTGACCGGCAGAATGCTCCCCCACGCTGCCGCGAACCTGAAAAGGCCTGTCGCCGCACCCATTAGGCGATCTGCCCGGCACAGAATCCCGAGGCCCAAGCCCATTGGAAGTTGAACCCGCCGAGTTGCCCGGTGACATCGACGACCTCACCGATGAAAAACAGGCCAGGGACTTTGCGGGCTTCCATGGTTTTCGAAGAAAGTTCGCTGGTGTCGACGCCACCGGCAGTGACCTCGGCTTTCTCGTAGCCTTCGGTGCCAACCGGTGTTACTTCCCAGTGATGAGCGAGCCGTTCGAGTTCGGAAATGCCATGATTCGTCCAGGCAGCAGGCCTATGCAGGTCAACCCAACGGTCGGCCATGCGCTGAGGCAGCGTTGCCCGAAAGGCCGCTTTCAGTGCAGGAAGGTCCCGTCGAGAGCCGTTGCGAATGGGTTCGGTGAGATCGCGCCCGGGCGCCAGGTCGATACTCAGGGCGCCACCCGCTTCCCAGTAGGAAGAAATCTGCAGAATCGCTGGACCACTGAGACCACGGTGAGTAAACAACATCTTCTCGCGAAATCGCTGCTTACCGATTGAAGCCACCACTTCGCTTGAGACCCCGGCCAAGTCGCTATAGTGTTGCCGGTCATTCGCGCTGAATACAAACGGAACCAGTGCCGGACGAGGCTCTACGATTTTCAACCCGAACTGGCGCGCCAGGTCATAGCCAAAGGACGTCGCACCCATCTTCGGGATGGACAGGCCGCCACTTGAAACAACCAGCGCCCTCGCTCGAAATTCGTCCGCCGGGGCGCGCACCAGGAAGCCATCTTGGGGTGCGACGCTAGTTACAATCACATTGGTAAGAATTCGAACACCAGCTTGTTGGCATTCCACTTCGAGCATGCTCACGATCTGCTGTGCCCCTCCGTCGCAAAACAGTTGCCCGAGCGTCTTTTCGTGATAGTCGATGCCGTGCTTTTCGACCAACGCGATGAAATCTGCCGGGGGGAAGGCTGCAAGCGCTGATTTCGGGAAGTGCGGATTGGTCGAGAGGAAGTTCTCGGGCCGGCAATGAATATTGGTGAAGTTGCAACGTCCTCCGCCCGAAATGAGAATCTTCTTTCCAATGCGCGCTGCTCGTTCGAGTACGACCACGCGCCGGCCACGCTTGCCGGCTTCGATAGCGCACATCAGACCGGCGGCACCGCCACCAAGAACGATCACATCGTAGTCGTGTCTCACCGTCAATGGCGACCGCCGCGCAGGCGGAGCGAATTGAGAAGCGAGGAAAAATCCGCGGGAGGCTCAGACTCTACCACCACCGGCTCTCCTGTGCGCGGATGAGAAAACTGCAGATACTCGGCATGCAAGGCGACCCGAGCAATACGGGTTTCCGAGGCCTCCACCGGGCTGTACTTGCGGTCGCCAACGACCGGGTGGCCCAAAGCCGCGAGTTGTACCCTAATTTGATTCTGTAATCCGGTGTCCAGCATTATTCTCAGCAAGGATGTCCCACGAAGCGATCCCTCAACCGAGTACATCAGCTCCGCGCGCGCGGCTTTGGGATCGTTGGCTGAGCTTAATCTCTGATGCATGCCGTCTTTTCGGAAGTGGTGGACCAGAGTCCCTTGCTTATTCGGAAGATGTCCGCGCACGACAGCCAGATATCTCCGAACCGGAGTGTGAGCAAGGAACTGCCGCACCAGAGTGTCCCGGTCAGCCCTGGTCTTGGCGAACAGCAGAACTCCCGACGCAAAACGGTCGATGCGGTGAACAGTAAAGATCGGTTGCCGACGATTGGCTAGGTGGTCCGCCAACAGCGAAAGTGCCGAAGGCGCATCCGATCCGGGAGCAGGTACAGCCAGAAGTCCGGGTGGCTTGCTCACGGCCACAACCGACTGGTCCTCATAGAGAACGGCAAGTTCCCGCGAAAAATTCTGACGCCGCGGAGCTTGCAGGTCTGATTTACGCGCCCGGTGAGTTCTCTTCATCGGCGGCTCCTGCTCGAACCAGCCCTGACGATGTCTCTCGGCCTCATATCAGTACTTTACTAGTCAGGCCCGGCGCGATCCACTTGTCCCCTGCTACCGAGAGCCCGTCTTAAAGCCGGCTGGTGCAATACGACCGGAGGAGTAAGGAAATCCCTAAGAAGGCCGGTCCCGGGCGGGACCAGCCGACTTAGTATTCAGAGCTTTTCGCGCGTGTTATGCTGTCTAACCAAAACTGAGCCACCTTCCCCTGGCCGGTACTTTTTCGTGCAGTCGATGTTGAGTAACATCGCCCCCTCGGGACGAGATACGGGAGGTCGTGCCTCATGCCGGTTCGACGAATTTGCTCGTTTCTTTTCTTTCTGGTCGTGTTCTTTGTTTCGATCCCGCTGACGGCCTCAGCCGCCGGATTTCAGCCCATCAACCCTGATGAACTCAAGATGACCAGCGATCCTATGGCTCCCGGGGCACCGGCAGTCATTTTGGAGCATGACGTATATCGCGACGACTTAGGCAGGCAGGCGCACGGAGGCGCTCAAGTTAACTACAACACCAGCAGTCGTTATGAAGATGATTATTTTCGGATCAAGATCCTGGCGGAGGAAGGGCGAAAGTATGGGGATATTGAGATTCCTCTGTTGCCATTCTTCCACGATGTTACTGACCTGAAGGCACGCACCATCCATCCTGACGGAACGGTCGAGGAATTTCACGGGCAGATCTTTGAGAAAACATTGGCCAAGAAGCATGGCTACGTTAAGGTTCAGGCCAAAACCTTCAGCATGCCGAATGTGCAGCCGGGCAGCATCATCGAGTACTACTACACGATCGAGTTCAACGGCTGGGGAATCTGGTTTTCGAACTGGATTTTGAGCCAGAACCTCTTCCAAAGGCACGCGAAATTCACCTTGCGTCCTTACAGCGTCGAAGGTTCACACATCAACCTGCACTGGACGCAACACCTTCCTCCCGGAATACCGGAACCCAAGCAGGGACCAGATGGCATCGTGAGACTGGAGGCCACAAACCTGCCGGCTTTTCGGACCGAAGAGTTTATGCCCCCGGAGGATGAAGTCAAGGCGCGGGTCGATTTCGTATATAGCTACGAAGCGCTCGACCCTGACGTGAACCACTTCTGGAAATCGGTGGGCAAAAAACGCAATGGTGAGCTTGAAGGCTTCATTTCGAAGCGTGGCGCTTTGGAAGCGGAGGTCGCGCAGATTGCTTCCCCAACGGATGCGCCCGAAGTCAAGCTGCGCAAGATTTACACGCGCGTACAGCAACTGCGAAACACTTCTTACGAGGAAGAAAAGACCGACGAACAAAAGAAACAGGAGAAGCAGAAAGAACTCAGCAACGCCGAGGAAGTCCTGAAGGCGGGATACGGAACAGAAAAACAACTCAATTGGTTGTTCGTTGGCCTGGCTCGTGCTGCCGGATTTGATGCCCATGCTCTGGCGGTTTCCGACCGGGGCGAGTTCTTTTTTAATCCCCAACTGATGGACCCTCAGCGCCTCGACCACACGGCCGTCGTTATCCCACTCAACGGAAAGGACACTTACTTTGCGCCGGGTGCCGCCTTTGCGCCTTTTGGTCTGCTGCGATGGCAGCAAACCGGAGTTACCGCCCTGCGTCTCGAGAAGGACGGGGGTTCGTGGATCCAGACTGCGGTCCCGGACAGTTCCGCCTCACAAGTGCTGCGCCAAGCCGAGGTCAAGCTAACCGATGCGGGGGATCTGCAAGGCCGGATCATAGTTACCTACACCGGTCTGGAAGGACTCAGGTGGCGCGTCGAGGAACGAAACGAGGATGAAGTCGCCCGCAAAAAGTCTCTCGAAGACGAGCTGAGGGGTTCGATCCCGGTCGCAAGTGAAGTGCAACTCTCCAACGCTCCCGACTGGAAGAATGCGGACGGTCCCCTGGTTGCGGAATTCAACGTGAAGATCCCCGGCTGGGTTGAGCGCGGGGGAAAGATGGCGATGTGTCCCCTCGGGCTCTTTGGGGGAACGGAGCGGCACGTATTCGATCCCGCAGACAGGATCCATCCTATCTACTTCGAGTATCCTACTCAGCACCTCGACGACATTTCGATCGAGTTACCGACGGGATGGCAAGTGATGAGTCTCCCGAAGCCGATCAACCAGGACTTCCACGTGGTTGCCTACAGCATCGGCGCCGAAAATGGCAAGACCAAACTCCACCTCAAGCGCAAGCTCGACATTAACATCGTCTCGATGGATACCAAGTATTACAGTCCCATCCGCAGTTTTTTCCAGGGGGTCAGAGTCGGTGATGGTCAACAAGTCGTGTTCCAGCCCGCCACCTCGGTCAGCAGTAACTGAATTCAGCCCGATCGCAGTCCTAGCCGCCGCGGCGTTGTTCTGTGTCGGTGTCGCGCAACCAGCAGTGGCTGCGCACGAGGCGCCCGACTGGATGCATGCTGCTTCGACCAAACCTCTGCCGCCGCACGACGAGAAAGCTCCCGCAGCCCTCCTCTACTCGGATACAAGGGTCACGGTGATTTCAAAAGATAGGATTCGCACCCACGTGCGTCAGGTCTACAAAATCCTTCGCCCGGAGGGCCGTCAATACGGCAATTTCTTTGTCTATACCTGGGGACGGGAGAAAGTCACCTTCATGCGCGGCTGGTGCATTCCGGCCAAAGGAAAGGACTACGAAACAGCGGACAACGACATTGCCGATCAGGCTCCGATGGCCAGTCCGGGTATCGAACTGATGACCGATGTGCGGCGAAAGTCTGTGCGAATACCGGCGCCCGATCCGGGAAATGTCGTCGGATATGAATACGAAACCGAAGAGCAGCCGTACTTTCTCCAGGATCAATGGCGGATTCAGGTTGGCATTCCTGTCGCCGAGACTCACTACCGGCTTGAGTTGCCGCCGGGATGGCAGTACAAAGTGTCCTGGATTCATCATCCGGAAATTTCTCCCCAACTGAGCGGCAGCAATCAATGGGAATGGTCGGCGAGCGACGTTCCGGATATTCAAAGCGAAGACCAGATGCCCCCGATCGCAGGAATCGCCGGCGGAATGATCATCTCCTTTGTTCCCCCAGGCGGCACTCCCGATCACAACAATTTCTTGACGTGGAAAGACATTGGACAGTGGTACGACGGCCTGACAGGAGAACGTATCGCTTCAACGGCACCCATCAAGCAGGAAACGTCCTCCGTTACCGGCACGCAAGCGAACACTCTAGCCAAGATGCAGGCAATTGCGGAGTACATACAAAATCAAATTCGCTATATCGCCATTGAACTGGGCATCGGAGGCTGGCAGCCTCACTCCGCCGCAGAAGTTTTCGCTCACCAGTATGGCGATTGCAAAGACAAAGCCACTCTCACCATCTCCATGCTTCACGCCATCGGCGTCGATGGCTACTATGTCATCATCAATGCCCGAAGAGACGCGGTAAGAGGAGATGATCCGGCTCACAATGGCTTCAATCACGCCATCACCGCGATCAGGATCCCCGATGGGGTGAGTGACCCGTCACTGGTAGCAACCATCGTCCACCCCAAGATCGGCAGGCTGCTGTTCTTCGATCCTACCGACGAAATAACGCCCTTCGGTCAGATTCGCGGTGATTTGCAGTTGAACTACGGCTTGCTGGTCGGACCCAACGGTGGTGAACTTCTACAACTCCCGCGTCAGGAACCTGCCACGGCCGGCATTCAGCGCCTCGGCAAACTAGAGCTTGATGCCAATGGAACCCTCTACGGGGAAGTTGCGGAAAGCCGCGTGGGCGACCGTGCGGCCGAGATTCGTTGGAACCTGCGCGGCGCCACGGCCGACAAGGAGAAAGCAGAGATCATCGAAAGCTTACTTTCGGACTCCCTGGGAGCTTTTGAGCTTACGGGCTCGAACTTCACCCACGTGGCTGACCGCAAGCAGCCGCTGGGGGTGAACTATGCTTTCCAGGCCCGTGACTATGCCAAGAATGCCGGGGACATGCTGCTTGTCAGGCCCCGGGTTTTGGGAAGCAAATCAAGCGGCCTGCTGGAGACCAACGAACCCCGGCGGTTTGCGATTGAATTCAAGTCTCCGGTGCGCGACTCCGACGTGTTCGACATCACTCTGCCGGTGGATTACGAGATTGCCGATATGCCGCCGGCGGTCGATGTCGACTTCGGTTTCGCGGATTATCACTCGAAGACGGAAATGGCTGGCAACAGACTGCGCTATAGCCGAACCTTCGAAGTGAAGGACGTAAGCGTCCCCGTCGGCAAGGCCGAAGAACTCAAGAAGCTCTACAGGATCATTGCGACCGACGAGCGCAATACGGTGGTTCTGAAACGGCGGCAACCGGCGGCAGAAACAAGCACAAGCCACTGAATGGCTCCGTCTCGGAGGTCCCCAGGCTTCCACAGGTTCTTACGATCTTGCGGCTGAAGCGCCGTCACTATCACAGGCGGGAGAATCATTTCGGAGCCAGGACGACTGATAAATGCGAGCGTGCCGAAGCACTAGGCACCAAGATCCAGTTCATCCAGCCTTAAGAACTCCTGCACGATGGGTTCATCGCACTTTTCCATCTCGGGATAGGATCCGTAGAAAAGCAGGCGACCTTCGTAGAGAAACACCACGCGATCAGCCAGCTTCTTGGCCAGGCGCATGTCGTGGGTGACGACCACGCTCGTAAGGTGGAGCTGAATTTTCAGCCGTTTCATGAGATCGCCGAGCAACTGTGCCATGAGGGGGTCAACCATGGTGGTCGGCTCGTCGTATAAAACACAGTCCGGCTGCAGCGCCAAGGCGCGTGCAATGGCCACCGAGCGCTTCATGCCGGTCGAAAGTTCGGCCGGAAATTGCTCTGCCATGGTCTTTACGCCGACCATCTCAAGCAGTCCGGAGACGATTTGGAGGATTTGGTCCTCGCTGAGGTCATTCCTTTCGCGCAGAGGAAACGCGACATTCTCGCCGACGGTGAGCGAATCAAACAGCGCGCCGCTCTGAAACACCATGGTGACCTTCTTGCGGATTCGTTCCAGTTCGGCTTCGGGATAATCAGTGATGTCCTCGTGCGCTACGATGACCCGCCCGGAATCCGGCTTAAGAAACCCCATGATGTGTTGCAGGGCAACCGATTTCCCAACCCCACTTCGCCCCAGGATGCAGACCGTTTCTGCCGGGTTCACCTGAAAGGTCACATCACGCAACACGTGGTTGTCGCCGAAGGCCTTGGAAACCCCATGGAACTCGATGTAGGGACTCTGGTCGGTGTCGGTGTGCGCAGCCAGTGGTTCGGTAATGACGGAATTATCCATGGGACGCCGATCTGCCGCTCATCATACATCTTGTCGGCGCGAGAACTCCTCCCTCGCCAAGTTCCAATCCTCTGGCGTGTTCACATTGCGGAACATAGCCGACGAGAATCCGTGGCGGACCATTTCTTCTTCGTTCACGACCCGCACGGAAATATGGGAGAACAGCGCATCGACTTTATTGCGATTCTCTGCAAGTGCTTTCGCCGCCGGCACGGAAAATCCCTTGCGATAGACCGCCACGAGCGGCTGATAGTAGCCGTCCACCCGTGGCACCGTTACCAGCGCAGGGCTGAGGTTGGCTGCGGAGATCATCCATTGCAAAAATCCAATTTCGAGGAACGGCAGATCGACACCGAGCATGAGGTTCAGTTCATTTCGCGATTCGACAAGTGCTGCATGGATACCCCCGAGCGGCCCGCGTTCGGCATAGATGTCTTCGACCACCGCCCCGAACTCGCCGAATTTTAGAGGATCCCCCACGATCTTTACCTCGCTCGACACGGCCCGCGCGAAAGCCATTGCATTTCTCAGCAAAGTCCTTCCCCCAAGCTCCAGGAACGCCTTGTCCCGGCCCATGCGCATGCTTTTTCCGCCCGCGATGACATAGGCGCCAGATGCTTCCATGGGGCAATGATACCGATTCCGGCAAACCACGATCCGGCAACTCCAACTCTGCCATTCCGGACGCAAATTGCTGTTCAGAAATTCCCTAACACCAAAGTAACCTACCGCGCGCAGACGTTCCGGTGCATGATGATCGTGCCGAGACGGCAGGTCGAGGCTCCCATGTCACAAAAGTTGCTCGATGTCATTCTCCTAGGTCGTTGCTCGCACGAGTTTTCCTGGCCCCGTCGGGCCGCAGACGGGCAGTTCTATCAGGTGTGCCTGCTGTGCGCCGCCGAATACAAGTACGACTGGGCGACCATGCGCCGTACCGAGCGGGTGAAGCCAACAGCGGGAGAAGCCGCTGCTCCCAAGCGTCGCCAGCATGTGCGCAAGCCCACCTGGGTGCCGCGCGCGCGCCGGATCCGGCTCGATATACCGGTGCGTTACCGGGTGAAGAACCTGGGTACCTGGAGCGAGGGGATTATCCAGAACCTGAGCCAGTCGGGGGTTTTGCTCAGAGGCCCTCAGCGCTTCCCCGAAAACACTCTGGTCGAGATGGTCTTCGAGATGCCGGAGGAGATCTCCGGACAGAAGAACAGCAAAGTCCTTTGCCAGGGCCGTTTGATTCGCATGAAAGATCAGAGAGACGATGGCCCGGAGCATGAATTTGCAGCTTCCATCCTGGACTACAAGTTCATCCACTGACATAGAAAGTACACGGCCAAGCCCCAAATTTTCTTCAAAACGGCATCCATTCTGCATCTAAACTTGTACCAGGCACCCCTTTGAATCATCAGGAGTTTAGGTCATGAAACTGTCTCGGCGTTTCCCCATTCTTCCGCTTGCGTTCGCCTTAGCGCTGGCTGTTGCCTGCACCAAGGCGCCCAACGACGCGCAAGTCAGTTCCGACATTCAATCCAAGCTTGGTGCAGATTCCGGTTTGCAGAACAAGCAGCTCACCGTGCAAAGCGACAAGGGAACCGTGACGCTTTCAGGTACCGTGGATAACGACGCCCAGCGAGACGCGGCGGCCAAGTATGCGGCCTCTGTGCCGGGTGTGAAGCAGGTGATCAACAACCTGCAAGTCGGCTCGATGGCGGCGATGTCGCCTCCGCAACAGGATGCAGGCCAATCGGCGGCGCCTAACGACAATCCTTCGCCCGAGCCGAGAACAGCATCGAAACCTTCGCCCTCCGCCTCGAAGAAGCACCACAGCTCGAGCGCTCAGGAGGCGCCGGCCTCAGAACCAACACCGGCGGGCAATTCTTCGAGCGCTGCTCCTCTAGCAGCACCGGCTCCGGTAGCTCAGAACACACCGCCTCCGCCACCTCCGGCGCCGGCGAAGGTTACCGTGCCATCCGGCACATCCGTTCCTGTGCGACTGGTCGACACCATCGACAGCGCAACCGCACAGACTGGAGACACCTTCCATGCGACTCTGGATTCGCCGATTGCAGTCGATGGTGATGTGGTCATACCAGCGCACTATGACGTAGAAGGTCATGTGGTAAACGCGCAGTCTTCGGGCAAGTTCGCGGGCAAAGCACTTATCGAGCTGCAGCTGGACAGAATCAAAGTCGGCGAACGGTGGTATAACGTCGAGACCGATCACTTCAAGCAAGAAACCGGCTCGCGCGGCAAAAATACCGCCGCCAAAGTTGGCGGGGGAGCAGTCGCGGGCGCAATCCTAGGCGGAATCTTTGGCGGGGGAAAAGGCGCGGCCATCGGCAGCGTTGCCGGTGCGGGTGCAGGTGGCGGAGTTCAGGCCGCCAGCAAAAAACCCGACATCAAGCTCTCATCTGAGCGCATCCTGACGTTCGCGTTACAGCAGGCGGTTACTATAGTACCCACAACCAAGCCCGCGAGATCAGGTCAGAAGTTGGAAGCAACCGATCAACAGCAGCAAGCACAGTAGTGAAACTTCTTGCAGCATAAAGGCGCGGCGAAAGCCGCGCTTTTTTTTGTCCTCAAGTGTGTAGCATCCCGCAGAATTCGTGCTAGAGTTTGTAAGCACAAACTGGTCCCGCCACTTTTTCTAAATTCGTAGCCTCGGCCGTCTGCGGATGATCAAGGGTCATATATCGTTCTACAAATTTGAACCACGCTGGTCCGACCGTGTGGCTTGGTACGCCTCGGCCATCGCAGCCACCGCGCTTTCCTGGTGCATCTGGCGGCTGTGGCCGGTCATGCATCAAGACCCCTTCGTCATCTTCATTTTGGCGGTGGTCTTTATCGCCAGATTTTACGGCTTTGGGCCAGCCGTCGTGTGCACGCTGAGTTCGGCACTTCTGCTCGACTATGCGATCTTCCGTCCGACACTTTCCACTCCCATTACCGAACTCGAGCTACAGCGGCTCAGCGTCTTCATGTTGATCTCGGTTATGGTCGCGGGCCTGGCCCGGCAGCGCTCGCGCGCAGAAACCCAAACAGACGAAATTCGCCAGCAGCTCGCCGCCATCGTTACCTCGTCGGAAGACGCCATCATCAGCTTCACCGTCGATGGCGTCGTCACCAGTTGGAATCAGGGTGCGGAGATGCTTTACGGCTACACCGCAAAGGAAATCCTCGGCAGGCCGCTCGCCGTGGTTGTCCCGGTCGAACGCATGGGCGAACTCGAGCACAACCTCGATCGTCTCAATCGCGAGGAACGCGTCGGCAGTTACGAGACCGAGCGCATTCACAAAAACGGCTCGCGCCTCCGCGTTCTGCTCTCGGTGTCTCCCATTCGGAACGAAAAGAGCCAACTGGTTGGCGCCTCTGCCATCTCTCGCGATATCAGTCAGCAGAAGCGCACCGAAGAAGCGCTGCGCCGCAACGAGCGGCTGGCGACCGCAGGCAGGCTCACGGCTGCGATCGCTCACGAGATCCGCAATCCGCTTGAGGCTCTGACCAACCTGGTTTATCTTGCGCGCAGGGATGCGGCTGGCCGGGACGAATACTTGCGGCTAGCCGAACAGGAGATCGGGAGACTGGATTCGATCGCCCAGCAAGCGCTCGGCTTCGTTCGCGAGACCACGGCTCCCGAGCAACTCAATCCCGCGAAGTTGATCGACGAAGTGCTGCAACTCTACATGCGAAAGCTGCAGCAGCACCACATCACGATCGAGAAGCACACGCAAGACGATCTCGGCATTCTCGGCTTTCCCGGCGAACTGCGCCAGCTTTTCTCCAACCTCATCTTGAACGCCATGGAAGCCATGAAAGATGGCGGTGGCCGACTTCGCATTCGCGTGGTCCGCACGCATGAATGGTCAGGAGAGCGACGCGAGGGCGTGCGAGTCACGGTGGCCGATACGGGCAGCGGCATATCGGATCTGGCCCTGCCGCATATCTTCGAACCGTTCTTCACTACCAAGAAAGAAACCGGCACCGGCCTGGGTCTCTGGTTGGCCTACGGCATCGTGCAAAAGCATTCCGGCTGGATGCGTGTCGCCAGCCGCACCGTTCCCGCCTCGAGCGGAACGGTGTTTATGGTGTTCCTGCCAGAATCACCCGCCATGGCCGCGACCCAGGCCGCCTGAGCTCAGCGCGCAACGGATTTCTCCACCCGCTCCCAGTTCCCCGACTACTTTTGGCCTTCCTGTGAGTTGCCTCGATGGTCGATGAGAATGGCTTCGAGGTGAAACGAGCGGCCACTTCGTGTGAAAGGCGTTGCACAGTCCGGCAGTGGAGCAAACTGCGGTGAACCCGTGTTGAGTTACCGAAAGACATACAGGGAGAGCCATTCCCTAGCTTCGTCGAAGTTAAGGTACTTTGGCGTTTCAAGTGCTAGGAGATACTGCCCCCCAAACGTGCCAAGCCTTCCGGCGCGAAAACAATCATTCCAGGTGAATCCATGAGACTTCTGCATGCGTCAGTCGCATTTTTGTGTTCCATCCTAATGGTTTCTGCGCCTCTGTGCTCGGCCGCCGGGAGGAAAACTCAATCAGCGAAACAGACAGCCTCGGTACTTGCAAGCATTGGCGGTATCAGCACTCTGGCGGACCCAATTGTCTTTGCCAGCTCGAAGGGCGAACTGAATATCTTGATGATCGCGAAACCCAAAGACATCAGCCTGGCCGGGTTCTCACCTACGGCCTGGGTGTATGAAGTCTGTTTGCGAAAAGATGCCACCGGCGATTCCTGTCCCAATGACAATCGCACGGCCAACCCTTACGGCGGACTGCGATTGGCTCTAAAGGCCGGGGACCATCTGCGCATTCGCTTCGTGAACCAACTTCCGCCCGCGCCACCAGACGCAGAGCACGTATTTAACGACCCGATGGGCGCGATGCTGGCAGCCAATCCTACGAACCTGCACACCCATGGACTGATCGTTGAGCCACGTCGCGCAACTCCGGATGATCCCACGTACGGAGACTTTATTTATGTGCTCGGCTATCCCCAAGGCAAGTTGCCCGCCATGCAGGATCCCGGTCTTGATTACACCGACCAGCCCATCAACTACGACATCTACATCCCCAAAGATCATCCCTCAGGTTTGTTCTGGTTCCATCCGCACGCCCATGGACTGGCATTGAATCAGGTTTCCGAAGGGCTCGCGGGAATTATCACCGTCGGCAGTCCCAACGATTATCTTTTCTCGCGCGGGAAGCAGGGCCTTCCACCAGGCTCACAGGTCCGGCATTTCATCCTGAAAGACATCCAGGTTCTCTCCGACAACACCGTGCTTGACCAAGAGGATCCAGATTTTTGCGAGCACGACCCTTCCTTTGCAAATCGCAGCGGCTTCTGTCCGGGCACAAGCTATACCACCGACGACGGCAGCTTGGCTGATTACACTGGCGGCAAATGGATCTTCACGATCAACGGCCAGGTATTTCCCACCATCCCGGTGACGCACGGCAATGGTGAAGTATGGAGAATCACCAACACGTCCGGCAGCAGAGCTTACGACCTTGAGCTGATCGACAACGCGAGCGGCAAAGCCATGCCTGTCCAGGTGCTCGCCCTGGACGGTGTCAGCTTCGATGGCGACTCATCGGCAAGCACAATGGGGGCGCGACTGAAAGGGAAGATCAACCCGGTGAGCTGCGGAGATCCCACCAATCCTGGTGCGGTGTGCGCTACCTCCATCAAGATGTATCCGAGCTCGCGTGTCGAGATCTGGGTTTCCTCCCGTCAGGGGGAGAAGATTCCGATGGCAACGCTGGTGACCCAGATGGTCGTCACCGGCGACGATGCCGATCACTGGCCGGCCGCCAAGCTGGCGACGGTGCTCTTCAGCCGCGGAAATAGTAAAGGGAACATTGCTGACACGCTCTCCACCGTCGGGGCTTCTTCCACCAAGCGGGGGATTCTGTCTGCCCAGGTTCGGATCAGCGATCGCAACATCGGCGATGAAGTCGAGGTGCTTTCCTCCCGTCAAGGCAACAGAGCATACGCGCACCATGTGGCGGCGGTTACCGGGAAATGGGCGGGCCAAACCCCGGCTTGCCCGGCGTTACCTGCCGTGCACCACCGTCGCGTCTTCTTCGGAGTACCGGCGGACAACCCGGATGGATTTGGATTGGGGTATGAAGAGATTGATCAGAATGGCAATCCGGTCCCAGGTACATTCCAGGACATCACGCCCTTTGATCATTCGCTGGTGACGGTCTGCCTGCCGCTCGCTTCGGGCAACAAGCCGGTCGAAGAAACCTGGGAACTGATCAATGTGGCCAACGAAGACCACAACTTCCACATGCATCAGACAAAATTCAGGGTCGTGCTGCCGTCCCCGCTCGATAGCAACGAGGCAGGGGCTCTCGTCGACAATCTTCCCATCTACAACGGTGGGCCAACCTGCGATGGCTCGATTACCACATGGCGAAATGGCGGCTGTCCCGTCTCGCCCGTGGTAGTTCGGATTCCTTTTTCACAACTCGGCGACTTCGTCTATCACTGCCACATCCTGGAGCACGAGGATGGCGGGATGATGGCCCACATTCGCGTCGTGCCAAACCCTGCTCCGTAGCTGCCGGATCGGGATTGTAGAAGGACTGCAAGCAGGAGCGCATTCAGAGACGGCGGCGGCCGGCAGGTCACCGCCGTCCATGCAGCGCGGTTTGGTTCGGGCCGGCGGTGTAGTCGAGCGGCCACGATCTCGGACTGTCCTCTCGTACAGTGACTTTGGTACCCCTCTCTAAGTCACGCCCGCAACTTATAATCAGGCCGGATTGGTTTCGATCGGGGTAGCAGTCGACCCGCGCGAGCCAGGCGTTTGGGCTTGAAGTGGGTTTTTCGGGCTTGCCCGACCGAGCGTTAAGGACACACTTTGGATCCGTTCATCGCGACAGGATTCTTCTTGTTCGGACTGCTTTTCGGCAGCTTCCTGAACGTGTGCATCTACCGCCTGCCGCGCGGCCTGTCGGTCGTGTGGCCCGGTTCGGCCTGCCCGCACTGCGAAAAGCCGATCGCCTTCTATGACAACATCCCGGTATTCAGTTGGCTGATTCTGGGCGGCCGCTGCCGCAACTGCAAGCAAAAGATCACCCCACGATATTTGATGGTGGAGGTGATCAACGGCCTACTGTTTCTCAGCTGCTACTGGCACTTCGGGTTGACGCTGGCCACGTTGAAGTGCCTCGTGTTTGGATTCCTTCTGCTTGGCCTTATTTTCACCGACGCAGAAACGCACCTATTGCCTGACAAGATGACGCTGCCCGGCCTGGTATTCGGGCTCGTCATTTCCCTATTTGTTCCCGTGAATGATCTGCTTTCCATGCTGCTGCCCGGAGTCATCGAGCTGCCGGTAAGCTCGGATCTCTCCTGGCGTCTGCTTTCCTTTATGGATGCATTTCTGGGGGCGCTTGTCGGTGCATCCTTCCTCTATGGAATCGGTGCCGCTTATTTCCGCTGGCGTGGCGTCGAAGGCATGGGTTTCGGCGATGTGAAGCTCATGGCGATGATGGGCGCATTCCTCGGCCTTCGACTGACCATTCTGACCATGATGACGGCCTCGCTTGCCGGTTCGGCATACGGTTTGTGGACCGTGCTGGCGGTATGGGTAAAACGCACCCAGCGCAGAAAACGCAGATTCCACGAACCCTCGTCTACCGCCCGAAAGACCGCCTGGGCATCTGCGCAAATCGCATTGCGACGTCACCAGATGCCTTTTGGAGTATTTCTCGGCGGCATGGGGCTGGTGGCGTTTTTCTTCGGGCAACAGTTCGTCCGCTGGTACTGGAGGCAGTTGTGAGACTGCTGGCGAATCCTCTGGTGATCCGGATGGGAGCCGGTCTCCTCATCTCGATGGCTGCGTTTGCCGTCGGCATTCTTGGAATCCGTGGGCTGCGGCGCAAGCTGGTCGAAGGCGAGCCCTCGTCCGATCCTCTGGGCTCGACCGAGGACGCCAGCTACGCATACTCGGCGGTAATTCAAAACTTAAAGCAGCAGAAGTTCGAACTGCAGAGCGAGCACGCGGCACAAAAGCGCCGCGCCAAAACCTCAGAACAAATCACGGCATCGGTGATCGCGAACCTGCCCTGTGGGGTCTTGTTTATAGGCCCGAATGGACTCGCAAAGCAAGCCAACGTAGCTGCGCGCCGCTTGCTGGGCTTTGCTTCGCCGCTTGGCATGAGTCCGGAAGAGCTTTTTCGCGATGCCGTCGCCGTTCCCGAAGCGGGTGAGCCCAGGCCGCTTGCCGGGGAACTGAGAACCTGCTTGCGTGGACGTCTTCGCTCAACTTTCCAGACCCGATATCAGACCACTGCAGGAGACGAACGCAGCCTGTCTTTGACACTCATCCCGCTCACCATGGATGATGCCGCCGGCCTGGCCTGCGTGATCACCGACGAAACTGCGGTTTCGCAACTGAACCGCGAGAAGCTTCTGCAATCGGAGATTTCGGTGGAGATGGCATTGCAGCTGCGCAGCTCCCTTTCGGTGATCCGCGATTACGCGAACCGGATGGGACACGAGCAACAAAACGCGGCCCACCTTGCCGACGATATTGCCGCGGAAAGCGACCGGCTGGAGAAAGTCGTAGGAGGTTTTCTGGCGGAACCAGTAGTCAAAAAAGCTGCTGCCGCCGGTGCATGATTTCGCGTCCGAAAGGACAGATGGGAGTTACTATGAACCGCGTACTCAGGCTATTGACGGCAGTAGTTTTCTTGACCGCGTGCGTGGCTTTTGCCCAGAGCCCCTCACAGTCGCTCGGCGACTATGCGCGTGCCGTTAAGAAGACGAAGAACTCGCCCGCATCCGACCAGAGGAAGGTCTACGATAACGACAACCTGCCGGCCAACAGCTCCATCAGCGTCGTGGGAAACGCCCCCAGCTCTTTGCAGCAGCCTTCAGGCGATCGGAGCGCCGAGGCAGCTGCTCCCCCCGATCAGGCCTCTTCCTCTACGGACAAGAAGGATGAGAAGAAAGATCCCGAACTGAAGGTTGGGCAGTCCCAGGAAGATCGCAAGAAAGCTCTCGATTCTTGGAAAGAAAAGCTTGCCGCGCAAAATGAAAAAGTATCAGGACTGGCCCATGAAGTGGACCTCTTGCAACGTGAGTACACCGTGAAGTCGGCGGAATTCTATTCCAATCCCGCCAACATGGCGCAACATCCCAAGGGCTTTAGTAAAGACGACTCCGACTTTAAGCAGAAGATTGCCGACAAGCAGAAGGAACTCGGGGACGCCAAGGCCAAGCTCAATGAGATGCAGGACGAAGCTCGCAAGGCCGGAGCGCCATCCGCAACTACGGAGCAAAACTGATCGAGATTCGGTTCTAGTCGTCCGATCTTCTGTTTTGACCCCCATGGATCGCTGTTTAGTAGAATGGGGAAACATTCTGACAACACACCGGGAAGGAGCCTAATGAAACGGCTCGCGCTAGTTCTATTCTTGTTGGCCATCATTACAGGATGCACTTCTGAAGCTCCGCAGCCTGCGCCCAAAGCTCAACCACCCGATCCGCAAACCGGGCGCAGCGCCTTTCAACACATGTTCATCGCCGCGCGCGGATGGGCGCCGGATATTCGTCCGTATCAATTGCAGTCTGGAGTGGTCGGCGACCAGAAGGGCCGCGACGGCAAAGCGGTGCTGTGGAACTCTGCATTTACCTCCGCCAGCATGCACGCGTCAAAGCCGTTCAGCTGGTCGGGCATTGATGCACCCGACACGCCTTCTCGGGGTGTCAATCCCGGAACCCAGGACAACTTCACCCCCGGCAACGATTTCGACGTCCAATTCCTGAAAGTCGATTCCGACAAGGCCTTCGCCGTGGCTCAAGAGCATGGCGGCGACAAGATTCTGAAAGACAAGCCGGATACGCCCGTCACTTATCTGCTCGATTGGAACAAGAGCGGCGGTAATCTGGTTTGGCACGTGATCTACGGAACCAACCGTAACCAAGCTGCGCTGGTCGCCGACATCGACGCCACCACCGGCGCATTTCTTCGAAAAGAGAAGTAAAATAGCAGCTGCGTCCTTGCAGTATTTGCTGGGACCTTGATTGGCAGTCTTTGCGCATCTTGGCGATCACTGCGGTCCCGAGCTTCTGACCGCCAGGCGAAAAGAAAGCCGCAGGGGCCCCAAGAAAGATTTCCATTCTTTGAACCTATTCAACCCGCCGGAAGAAACTGCCTGTTGTTTCTGGAAACCGGCAACCAGCATCTAGGAACTAGCAACTAGCAACTACGGAGGAAGATTTCCAATGGCGCATGAACTACCCCCCTTGCCCTATGACTATTCGGCGCTCGAGCCCGCAATCGACACCCAGACCATGACGCTGCACCACGACAAGCACCACGCTGCCTACGTGAACAACCTGAATGCGGCTCTAGAGAAGCATCCCAACCTGCAGTCGAAGAGCCCAGAAGAGCTGATTCGCGATTTGAACAGCGTTCCCGAGGACATCCGCACCGCCGTTCGCAATAACGGCGGCGGACACGTGAACCACACCATGTTCTGGAAGATCATGAAGCCGCAAGGTGGCGGCGATCCGACCGGAGCCATTGCTGAGCTGATCAACAAGACTTTCGGCAACTTCAACGACTTTAAGACGAAATTTAACGATGCCGGCGCCAAGCAATTTGGCAGTGGATGGGTTTGGCTCGCGGGAAAGAAGGGCGGAGAGGTCCAGGTCATCAGCACACCGAATCAGGACAACCCCATCTCACAGGGCTTATACCCGATCTTTGGCAACGACGTTTGGGAGCACGCCTACTATCTGAAGTACAACAATCGGCGTCCCGAGTATCTGGCGGCGTGGTGGAACGTTGTGAACTGGGACGAAGTCAACCGCCGATACGAGGCATTCAAGTCAGGAAAGTAGCGCGAGAGCAGCCTGCTTTCCCCTTGCTTCAACTGTGGCGCGGGCGCCCTGCCCGCGCTGTTTTCTTTGAAAGGTCAGGGGCTTCCGCACCGGCCGGAGACTTCCGCCATCTCGTCCGCGGTGTTTCCTTCAACTCAACTGAACCGCGCTCGGCAAGCCTTGCTCGAACCAGCGAAGCAGTTCGTCATCGCCGCTTCGTCCATGGATGTTGATGAAGATGTCCCGCACCGCGCGCGCGAGACCATCTCGGGTCAGCTGTGCGCTCGGATCGATCGGATAGGCCATCAGCCGCATTCGGACCGGAGCTGCAAAGGCGCTTGGAAATTGATATGGGACGTTTTCGAGCACTCGCGCACCCAGCCGCCGGTAGAACTGAACCCGCCGGGCACACTCTGCCTGTCGCCTCGCGTCTCCTTCGCAGTCGTCATCCACTTCAAACAGCAGCCAATCCGGGAGCGATTTCTGCTTGCGCACGCTCTGCGCAATTTCCTCGAAAAGTCGGCTTCCTAGTCCGCGGCCTCGTAAATCCGAGCGGATCGCAAAATAGTCGAGCCAGGCAAACCGCAAAGGATCAGAAAAGTAGACTAGAGCTACTCCCTGAACATCCCCGTCGCGCCTATACGCAAATAATCGATAGTTCCCCGCTGCCAACAGATCGCGAAACCGCTGCTCCGGCAACTGCGCTTCCCTTGCGATCGAGTCGCGGAGAATTGCGGTTGCGTCCTCATAAAGCTGCGATTTGTATTCTGTGACCCTGAGCAGGGGCATGGTTCTAAGTTACACCGGCCATTTGGCAGAGACTGGAACCGCAGGCCCACAGAGCCGAATCTAAGTCGGCCAGGCACCGACCACGCTCCCGACTCTGTCATTCCCCGCCGAGGAACCTGCTTGGAACCAGATTTCGAGCTCCGCTTGAACCATCTGAGCTTTCGCTGCCGGGCCCCACAACCTCGCATCTAATCCGCAATGGTTCCAGACATCATTGTTATTGGGGCGGGCATCTCCGGTCTCGCCGCCGCACTCGACCTCGTGCAGGCTGGAATGACGGTCGAAATTCTCGAAGCGCGCGACCGCGTCGGGGGGCGCATCTTCACGCACCAAGATCCCACGCTCGATTACCCGGTTGAACTCGGCGCCGAGTTCGTCCATGGCCTCGCCCCGGAAATCTGGGTACCTCTTCAGCAGCACAATCTCAAAGTAACCGAGGTTGACGGCGACCGATGGTGTGCCCTTGATCAGAAGCTCCAGAAATGCGACTTCTTTGCCCAAGCCGACAAGATTCTGTCCCGGATGGACGACAAACATGAGGACGAAGCGTTTCTCGATTTCCTGGCGCGCTCTTTCCCCGGCGACGATCGGGCCGAAGCCAAACAGTGGGTGACACGCTACGTCATCGGGTTCAATGCGGCCAACGCGGAAGACGTCAGTGTGCACTGGCTCGTGCACAACCGCAGAGCCGAAGAGCAGATCGAAAGCGACCGGGCGTTTCGCATCGTGGGCGGATACCGGAGGCTGGTAGACCAGTTCGCGCAGCAGTTTGCGCCTTCTCATCTCGACACGGTGGCACCCGCCTGGCAACTTCACCTCAGCACCGTCGTCCGCGAAATCCAGTGGACGAAAGACTCACTTCGCATCGAAGCCCAGACTCCGCGTGGCTCGCGCATCATCGAGTCTCCTCGTGCACTCGTAACTGTGCCTCTCGGAGTCCTGCAATCGCCCGATTCCATTCGCTTCAATCCTGACCTGCCGAATGACAAACTGCAGGCTCTCGATCGTCTGGTGATGGGTAAGGTGATTCGCGTGGTGTTGTGCTTTCGCCAAGTTCTTTGGGACCATGTTCCTGCCGGCCGGATGGAAGACCATCGAAGCCAGGACGATCTCGCCAATCTGAGCTTCTTGTTTTCTCATGATGGCTCCTTTCCTACCTGGTGGACACAGATGCCGGAGCGTGTGCCAATCCTCACCGGATGGTCTCCGGCGCACTGCGCCGAGCGCATGGCGGGCATGACCGAAGGCCGCATCATCGACAAAGCGCTGGAATCTCTAAGCAACCTGCTCGGCTTGGAGAAAGCCCAAGTCAACTCGCAACTGAACTCCGCTTACGTTCACAATTGGGAAACCGACCCGTTTTCCTGCGGGGCCTACAGCTACGTGAAAGCGGGAGGGGAAGGCTGCCAGGCAACACTCGCCGACCCTATCGCCAACACGTTGTTCTTTGCCGGTGAGCACACCGACACCACCGGCTACAACGGAACTGTCCACGGCGCCATCGCAAGCGGCCGGCGCGCCGCCAAACAGATATTGGAGAGTAGGTAAGCGAGGTCCGCACGCCAAGTCTCGGCAGGAGGCCGCAGCGGGCGCAGTCTAGACCTTCTGGCTTTTCGATCGGGCTGAATTCCTGTGTCATTCCGGGCTGCCCTTTTTCGGGAAGGTACATTCCCCGGAACTCTGGGTCGCCGTTACGACATCGCGCCCTTGGCTGCGCTGAGATGCCGACTGCGCTTTGCATTTCCTGTGCTTGACTTGTGGAAAACCCTTCCCGTGGCCGGCGAAAGTCAGACGGGCGTCTTCGATTGCGATTCAAAACGTCCCTAAACCCGCTCCAGTTGCGGCATCTCGCTTTGTACCTGCAACCAGCCATCCAATCCATCTTTCGCACAGAAATATTGCTTTGCACCATCCTTTGAGAATTGACCCCGCCTGGCTAAGGCGCGTAAATTCACAATCACTTCATTGCAGGTGCCTGGCCAGCTTCGGTACCGGGATTCGCCAAACGAAGGACGATGACAACCAACCACTAAGAACAATTTGGGAGTAGCAGTAATGCAGGACGATTGGAAAACCTACCGCACCCGTTTCGTGGTTCGTGCGAAGCAGTTGACCCAGCCATTCACATTTACCGATATCAACGGGCGCGAGCATTTCGGCAGGCCCGGCGATTACTTGATCGAGTCTCCCGACGGTCTCCGCATCTCGAGGCGGGAGATTTTCGAAGATGTGTACGTTGCCATGGAAGCGGCCGAGAGCATCCCCCGCCGCTCTCTAGAACGCGTACAACCAGCTGCGCAGCCCCTGAACCTGCCTGTCTGAACGCGCTCGAACCCGCCTCCGTCCGGCCAAGTGTGTGGAAAAACTGGGTTTAACCTGGCGTTCATACAGTAGATTCAAGGCGATACAATATGTTGTGATTAGTTGTTGACATGCACAACATACAGTAGTACTGTTGTCATCCCAGAGGCAGCAAATTCCGCCGATTTCAGTCCCGTAATCCAGGTTCCAACGGTAGCGAAACGGCGCAAGGATCGTGAGAACAGTGGGACGGCGTTTGGGTCGGAGGTGATTCATAGCCGTCCTACAACTTTCGAGTTAGCAGCAACTTAGCCGCGTTGGGGCGCTAAGAAATTTTGAGTCCCGCCAGGGGACAACTAAGCCGGACACAGATCCGGCAGTCCGCAGTCACACCGCTTCAGGAGAGACAGAAATGGCCGAAGTTCAAACCCAGACCACCGCCGCCACATCCGCCACTTCAACGCCGAAGCCCAGCAAGACTTACGGCCTTAGCTTCCGCCGGCTTTTTACCAAGATGGGTATCTCTCCCTACGACGAAGTCGAATGGGAAAGGCGCACTGCCACGATCGCCGACTCGAAAGGCAACATCATCTTCGAACAGAAAGACGTCGAGGTTCCCAAAGACTGGTCGATGACCGCGACCAACATCGTTGCCAGCAAATACCTTCACGGCCAGCTCGGCACTCCCGAGCGCGAGACCGGTGTCCGTCAACTCGTCGGCCGCGTGGCCGAAACCATTCGCGACTGGGGACTCGACCAGGGCTACTTCCGCACTCCTGAAGACGGTGCCACATTCCACGACGAACTTGTGCATCTTCTTATTCGCCAGTACGCGGCCTTCAACTCGCCAGTCTGGTTCAATGTTGGCTGTGACCGCATCGAACCCAATTCCGACGGTCAGAATTGGCACTGGAACTCTACCCTCGGCCGTGTCGAATTCGGTGTCACCGGATATAAGAAACCGCAGTGCTCTGCTTGTTTCATCAACTCGGTGCACGATTCGCTCGACTCCATCCTCACCCTGGCCAAGACCGAAGGCATGCTCTTTAAGTGGGGATCGGGCACTGGCACCAATCTTTCTCCGCTGCGTTCGTCGAATGAGACGCTCAGCGGGGGCGGCACTGCCAGCGGCCCACTCAGTTTCATGCGCGGATTCGACGCGTTTGCCGGCGTGATCAAGTCGGGTGGCAAGACCCGTCGCGCGGCGAAGATGGTCATCCTCAACATCGAGCATCCTGACATCGTCGACTTCATCGAGTGCAAGTCAAAGGAAGAAGCCAAGGCGCACGCCCTCGTCAGCATGGGTTACGACGGCTCCTCGCCTGACGCCGAAGCATACAGCTCCATTTTCTTCCAGAACGCCAACAATTCGGTGCGCGTGACTGACGACTTCATGTATGCCGTTGTGCGCGACACCGACTTTTCCACGCGTGCGGTGAAAGACGGCCGTCCGGTTCAGACCTTCAAAGCGAAGGATCTGCTGTTTAAGATTTCTGACGCCACCTGGCGCTGCGGTGATCCCGGGATGCAGTACGACACGACCGTCAACCGTTGGCACACCTCGAAGAACACCTCCCGCATCAACGCTTCGAACCCCTGTAGCGAGTACATGTTCCTCGATGACTCGGCCTGCAACCTGGCCAGCCTTAACCTGCTGAAGTTTGCGCCCAACGGCACCTTTGACGTGGAAGCCTATCGTCACGCGGTCGACATCCTGATCACTGCGCAGGAAATCATCGTCGACAATGCCGGCTATCCGACCGAAAGGATCATGAAGAACTCGCATGATTATCGTCCGCTCGGGCTGGGTTATGCGAACCTCGGCGCGCTGCTGATGGCTTGTGGCTTGCCTTATGACTCGGATGGCGGGCGCGACTATGCGGCTTGTGTGACGGCGATCATGTGTGGCCAAGCCTACTTGCAGTCGAGTCGAATTGCCGAAACTTGCCCGCCGCTGGTTCCCGCAACCGAACCCACGAAGAAGGGCCTGGGGGAAACCAACCTCGGTTCCAACGTGATGCCCGGAGGTGCCTGCCCCGGCTTCTACATCAACCGAGAGCCGTTCCTCGACGTCATCCGCATGCACCGGGCTTCGGTGAACAACATCAACAAGACCAACGTCCCGGCCGCGCTCTACGAAGGCTCCAAGGCCTGCTGGGACGAAGCTCTCGCCCATGGCGAAAAGTTCGGGTACCGCAACTCGCAGGTTACCGTTCTTGCTCCCACCGGCACCATTGGCTTCTTCATGGATTGCGACACCACCGGCATTGAGCCTGATCTCGCACTGGTGAAGTACAAGAAGTTGGTTGGCGGCGGCATGATCAAGATCGTAAACAACACCGTACCCACCGCGCTGTTCAAGCTCGACTACACCCATGAGCAGGCCGACGCCATCGTCAGCTACATCGACGCCACCGGCACCATCGAAGGGGCACCGCACGTCAAGGACGATCACCTCGCGGTCTTCGATTGCTCTTTTAAGCCCGCCAAAGGCACGCGCAGCATTCACTACATGGGACACCTCAAGATGATGGCCGCCGCTCAGCCCTTCATCTCCGGCGCCATCTCCAAGACCGTGAATCTGCCCGAGTCAGCTACGGTCGAAGACATCTCGGAAGCCTACCTGCAGGCGTGGAAGCTCGGGTTGAAAGCAGTGGCGATCTATCGCGACGGGTGCAAGAAGTCGCAACCGCTGTCAGCAGCGGGAACCAAGACGGCAGAGGCACCGGAAAAGGGTATCCGCGCCACCCAGGTTGTGGTGGAAGAGCAGGATCAGCACGCTCCGCCCCGTGCCGTGCGCCACAAACTGGAAGACGAGCGCATGTCCATCACGCATAAGTTCAACGTGGGAGGACACGAGGGATACATCACGGTCGGCTTGTATCCGAGCGGAGACCCCGGCGAACTCTTCATCACCATGGCGAAGGAAGGCTCGACCGTCAGCGGGCTGATGGACAGCTTCTCCTGCGCCATCTCGCTCGCCTTGCAACACGGTGTACCGTTGAAGATGCTGTGCGAGAAGTTTGCCCACACGCGCTTTGAGCCGAGCGGCTGGACGAACAATCCTGACATCGGCTTTGCCAAGTCCATCATGGACTACATCTTCCGCTGGCTGCAGTTACGGTTCCTCACCGGTCAACAGCAGATGCTGTTCGAGAATCTGCGACCGCGGCTGGCGGGGACAGCTGCCAAGGCGCCAGAGACCGGGGATTTGCCGGCAACTGATGACGAACGAAGGTCCGCCGCTTCTGGTGAAGACCGACGATCAAGGACCGGCGGAGCCGTCCACGCCGCCGACGCTCTGGCCGAGATGATCGACCTGGGCGATGCGCCCAGCTGCCATGTCTGCGGATCCATCATGGTTCGCAACGGCAGTTGTTACAAATGCATGAGCTGCGGAAGCACCAGCGGCTGCAGCTAGCTGGAATCCGCAAGAGCTGTCCTCCTCCGAGCCCGCGCAACGGAGCGAGACTCGGCAAGGGATAGCCGGTCGCCCGCTTAAGCATGCTTTTCGCTTGAGTGGGGGACCGGCTCAGTTTTTGCGGGTTGGTACAGCTCGTCACTGCCTACGTCAAACACGCGATTCAGACGCGCGCGAAAGTTTTCAAAGGCGATCTGGGCAGACAATTCCATCAATTGCTCTTCGGAAAACTGAGCCCGCAATCGCGAATACAGGTCATCAGAAATGTTCGATGGCGTCGCTGCCATTTGATCTGCAAGCTCGATGAGGAGGCGCTCGAGGTCATTAAAAACGTTTAGATCGTTGCCGCGTAGCGCCAGCAACTTATCGTCGCTCAGACCGGCTTTTCTGCCTACGGCAGAATTGATGTCGACTCAAAACGGACATCCGATTCGCGAGGCCGTTCGGACCTTGGCAAGTTGCGAATAGCGCAACGAAACGCGGCGCTTGCGCGAAAGGCCGGCCTCGAGGGCGATCGTTCCCCACATCAGGCCCGGCAAACGCATCTGCATCTTGGCGGGGGTAAGGTCCTTTCTAAACATCTTGCGCATCACCGTGTAGAGCCAGCGCAAATGCCAGGGAGCCTGATTCTTCTCTATGGGAGTAAGACGGGCCATGGTTCCACCTCGGAACTGAGAAATCTGTTCGTAGCCCATATCAGATGCGTTAGGGAGGCAACGATCGCATCGGGTGGCTCATTTGCAACCTTCTTAGGCTCGCTGTCTTCAAAAAGTCATGAAAACAATGACATGCAAGCAACTCGGCGGCCCATGCGATGAAAGGCTTGCCGCCGAATCCTGGAACGAAATGGTTCAGAAGATGGTCGCGCATGTGTCCGCGAACCATCCTGAAACGGCAGAAGAAATGAAGAAGATGCATGAAGCCGATCCCAAGAAGTGGGGCCGAGAGACCAAACCGAAATGGGATGCCTCCCCTGCGGTTTAGGGACCAGCTGCCCATCGGGCAATAAAGAGTTGTCGGCGCATGTCCCGGGAGGGCCGGGTCGTGGGTCTATTCCTTCGCCGGTCAGGTGCTAAAACCTCCCCAGATTCCCTAAGATATCCTGTGCACATGGGTAAAATTGCCATCCGTGAAGCCCGAGGCGAAGACCTGGCCAGGGTATTGGAGCTCTATCGTGAGGGCGAGATCGGGGAGGGGCAATCCTTTTCTCCGGAAGAAGCTTTGGCACAGCTAGCGGTTTTCCGCAAGTATCCCAATTACCGAGTGTTTGTGGCGGAGTTCAATGGTGCAATTGCCGGCACCTACGAATTGCTGATCATGGACAACCTTGCAAAACGCGGGCGGAAATCCGCGATTGTGGAGGATGTTGCGGTCGGCAAGCAGTATCGGGGACACGGCATCGGCCGGGCCATGCTCGAACATGCCCTTGAGCTGGCGCAGGATGCGCAATGCTACAAGCTCGCCTTGTCCAGCAATCTCAACCGTGAGGGCGCGCATGCGTTCTATGAAACCCTCGGCTTCGAGAAACACGGTTACAGCTTTCGAGTGGAAATTGCGTAGCCGGTCTCCATTCAGGCAACAACAACCTAAGAACTCCTTGCTAATCTGAAACGAAACCGCAAGCCGGTTCACCATCCGCAAAGGAAGTTCTATGCCCACCGGACTCGACAAGCTGCAACACATTGTTGTTCTGATGATGGAGAACCGCTCGTTTGACCACATGCTAGGCTCGCTGAAAGCCGCCGACAACCGCATTGATGGGGTTACGGACCAGCTCAACAATCCCGACACGACCGGCGCGCTGGTAAAACCGCAGCCGCTCGCGCAATTCCAAGGCCAGCTCGATCCCGATCCGGACCATCACTTCCCGGCGGTTGACCTGCAAATCTTCGGCGGAAGCAAGGCACCCGACCGCCAGCCCGACATGCAGGGTTTCGTGAAGAGCTACTTCAATCAGCGGGGCGACGTGGCGCACTCGCAGAAGATCATGTACTACTTCAAGCAAGCAGATCTACCGGTGCTGACGACATTGGCTCTAGAGTTTGCTGTGTTTAATCGCTGGTTCGCATCCATTCCGGGACCGACGATCTGCAATCGCGCGTTTGCTCACTACGGCACTTCATTCGGGCGGGTGGACATGAGTCCGTTTGACGTGATCGAGCCTATTAAGAGCATCTACACGCGTCTGATCAATTCCAATCCCAAACGGACGGCGAAGGTCTACTACTACGACACGACCAGTTCGACGATGGAAGTAGTAAATCTGCTGCAGAACCAGCCGGAGTTGTTCGGAACCCATCAACAATTTCTGAGCGATTGCGACAAGGGACTGTTGCCGGACTATTGCTTCCTTGAACCGAACTACAACGACCACGAGACCGATAGCGGTGAACAGGTGGCCAACGATCAGCACCCCGACCATGACGTCCAGGCCGGCGAGCTTTTCATCGCCGAGGTGTATATGCGAATCAAGCGGAACCCCAAGCTGTGGGCCAGCACGGCACTGCTGATCGTCTATGACGAGCATGGGGGCATTTACGACCACGTTGTGCCACCCGCTTGTCCGCCGGACAACTTTACAGCTTCGGCAAATAACACCGGTACGGGAATGGAATTCAAGTTCGACCGGCTGGGCGTGCGCGTTCCTGCGATCCTAGTATCCCCCTGGATTCCCAAGAACACGGTCGAGAATCGGGTCTTCGATCACGCTTCGATTCCGGGGACGGTGACAAAATTCTTTCTGGGAGATTTTGCCGCGCGATCTCCGAGGGAAGTCAACGCGGACGTGTTCATCGAACCGCAGGCGTCGCCAAGAGCCGATCGCAATCTGCTCTCGCTCGACACGATGCGAACCGATTGTCCGGAATTTGATGTGTAGAGGCAAAGGAGAGATCGAATGGCGCTCATTCACGTGCCCCGGCCCTCGCCAAAGGCGATGAACCCGAACCGCCCGGTGTCGTCGCTGTTGCTGACGCAGGTTGAGCACCTGCAGCATGCCGAGCGGCGTTTGCCGCTGCGCTACCGAACCGAAATCTACACCCATGCGATCAAGACTGAAGCAGAGGCCGCAGCCTACATTGATCAGGTGACCAAGGCCATTCATGAGGCCCATGCCGATGCAGCTGGTCGGCGCGCACAAAGGCCGAAACCGAAGGGCGGAAGGAAAACCCGAGGCGCGGCAGAAAGGCCCAAGCGCAAACTCCGCAAGAAGGTCTCAACACCCAGAAAGAAGAAGACGCCCCACAAGAAATAGGGACGCTGGAGGCAAAATGCGCTTACGTTGGGCAGTGATTGTTTTGCTGCTATTGAGAGCGGCACAGGCTCAGGAGAGCCCCTTGCACGCGGAGTTGCGCCGGGAACGCGAACGCATCTCCGCCGCGTGCGACCGTTTGCTGTCGATCGGAAGCTGCGCCTACACGCTGTTTACCGACCACCCTTTGCACATTGCCGCCGGCAGTATGCCACCACAAAATGGCTTTGGGGTCGGTGGGGCCTTCGTTTGGTCAAAGAACACGCCAAACTGGCGGCTCAGTTGGGATGTGGATGCCGTTGGTGCGTTCAACGGATCGTACCGGGCGGGCGGATATATGAAGATGGTGCACAACCCGCACCCCAAGATCAATCCCATCAAAGTTACGGTTCCTGGTGAAGCCCCCGACAATACAAAAGCATCCACAAGAGCTCCCAGTTTTACCCACCCCTTCACCGTATTCAACATCTACGCGCAAACTATCTCGCTCAACCAGGTGAATTATTTTGGGGTGGGGAATGACACAATTCCTGCGGGCAAGTCGCTGTTCGGAATGCGGGAGACGATCGTTGGTGCCAATGTGATCAAGCCCGTGTTCGAGATTGCAGCGATTCGCTGGTTGAATCTGGCTTTGCTGGGCGAGGCGAATGGCCGTTTCCCGAGCATTCGGGGAGAGCACGGGCACTCGACACCATCGATTGAAACGCTTTATGACAACGTAACTGCGCCGGGGTTATCCAGTCAGCCCGGATTCGCGCAGTTCGCTCAAGGCATTCGCATCAAACCGGCAATTGGCAATCTGCAGCTGAACTATCTGGGAAAATTCGAGGAATTTGTGGCCGCGGATTCGCAATTCTCGTTCCTGCGATGGACCGTAGATTTGGACCATACTTACTCGTTGTATGGGACTTCAATCTCGAGACCTTCGGAAACCCTGGGTCCTGACTCCTGCGCCCCGCACGGCGAGCAGTGCGCACCGGTTTCCTTCACGCGCAATCTTAGCGGCAGCATTGGCGTGCGCTTCTTGCTTGCAGAATCGATCACTTCAGCCTCCAGCGTGGTTCCCTTCTATTTCCAACAAACCCTTGGCGGGAGCAACATCAATAGCGTGATGGCGCTCGGCAGCTACCAGGATTACCGGTTCCGTGCGCCCAACCTCCTGCTCTTGCAAGAAAGCTTCGAGCACTCCGTATGGGGGCCGTTCGGGTTAAAGTTCATGGCGGATCAGGGACGAGTCGCATTGGATCGGAGCGATATCGGTTTTAGCGATCTCAAATACAGCTTCGCAGCGGGGCTGACCTTGCGCGCGGGTGCGTTCCCGATGGTCTCCCTGATGTATGCCTGGGGTGGAACCGAAGGACACCGCAACGTTTTCAACATGAACACCTCGTTGCTGGGCAGTTCGATCCGGCCCTCATTGGACTAGACCGGCCGACCGGACTAGCTTTCTTTCTCTGGACGGCTAATTGCGATGACGAAATAGTTCGCAGGTGTGTTTCCCACATTTTTCAAGCCATGCATGACGTTGGAGGCGGTAAACACCACTCCTCCCGCCCCGACCGCTTCAGGCTTGCCGTCATTCAGGTACTCAAGTTGACCTTCTCGAACAAAGATAAGCTCGGAGTTGCGATGCCGGTGCGGGGGGTGAGGCATTTGGCCCGCGGGCAACGTCGTCTCGTGGACTTCAATGAATTCCCCAGTAGCGAGAATGCCCGAGATCACATGGCGCATCGAGCCTCCATTCGGAGTGCGCGTGATCGAGAGCGAATCGTAGGAGAACGTCTGCGACCGATCAAGAACCGCTTCTCCGGCCGCCTTCTCCCCGGCCATCTTCTGCGCGAGCAGCGGTAGGCTAACGAAAGCCGTACCGAGCGCCGCAAGTGCCGAGAACGCCCTGACCAATTCCCGGCGGCTGATGTCTTCGCTTGACATGATGCCTCCTTTGAATCACCTTACGGAGCTATCGAGTGTCCCCACCTATGGAGATAACAAAATAAGTAGCCGGACCCTCTCCAACATTCCTGGCCGTGTGCATCGTGCCTAACCCTACGAAGATCACTCCCCCAGCACTCACACGTTCCGACTTGCCTTCATGCTGGAATTCAAGCGTCCCTTCTCGCACGAAAATGAATTCTGAGTGCGCAATCTTGTGCGGCGGGTTGGGCGGAAGGTTCGCAGGCTGCATAGAGTCGTGAACGGCAATCGTCTCTCCGGTGACCAGCGTGCCATGCACCACGTCCCAGCTTTTTCCGCCGTTCGGCATGGTTCGCATGGGAAGTTCGTCAAGGTTGAAGGTCATGGACTTCGAAAGAACAGCTGATTCCGACTTTTGATCGTCTGTCATGGGAGAATGCCCCTACTACCTAACCAAAAGGGGCAGGATCGACATGCCGCTGGTAGGACGGGCTAGGGGCCTTACTGCTCGTCTTCGTCTGCAGGCCTTTCCCACTTCAGCCCTGCCGTGGCCAGCAAGTGGCGTAAGCCGCGTGCCCCAGCGGCACCGTGCTGCTCGGCGGAGATGTTGCCATCGCGATCGATGACCACATAAATCGGATACGAATTTGCCTGGTACATAGCTGCCAGGTTCGTATCTTCGGTGAGTACGACGCGGCAAGTGCGGGGATGCTGCTGAAGATATTTTTGAACGGTTTTCTTCGATTCAGCAACATCGATGGCCAGTACGATCAGGCCTTTGTCAGCAAGCTCGTGATTGATCTCTTCCACCAGGCCCTCTTCCTGCCTGCAGTACTGACACCAAGGGGTCCAAAACTCAATCAGAACCACTTTGCCCCTTACCGAGTCATTGTTGAAAGCCTCCCCCGCGGATGTCTTGGCGCGGAAACGAGGTGCGGGCTTGCCTTGGTCGTCATCCCTGGCGAAAGTCATGGTGGAGAGAAAGACAAGGAGCAAGAAGGCAAGGCGTGTCCGGAGCTTCATGAGCCAGACATGATATAGCAAGAAACTCTGCTTTCCTAGGTGTCAAGTTACTCAATTCTGACAACTCGCGGCGGACACCGGATCAGGCTTTCGCATCATAAACAGGCCAATGCGGAGCCTGCAAAATTTCTTGCTCCTGACCGCGCTAGCAAGTGTTTTCGGCATGTCCCCCTGGTCCGATGCCGAGCCGGTCCGGGTTCGGCACGTCGAAGGTGTCACGTTCGGTTTTCTCGTGTTAAAGGACATGGATGGAAAAACCCTGGCACATGGCGAGTTGAAACAAGTGGTCAAGCCGGATGATCCGGTGGTGATGGCCGACCTGCGTTTTCAATTTAAAGATGGTTCGCTTTATCGGGAGATCACGAAATTCACGCAACGAGGCGTGTTCCGACTGGTGAGCGATCAAGTGGTCGAGACCGGACCATCGTTCAAGATGGATTCGGAAAGTTGGGTTGATGCGCGCACGGGCAAGATAACGGTGCGCACGGTAGAGAAAGGTAAGAAGAAGGCGGTCACCAAGAAACTGGATCTTCCTGACGATGTTGCGAACGGGTTGCTGTTCACGATCGTCAAGAACTTGGACGCCTCTCAAGCAGAGACCGTACTTTCGATGGTTATAACTTCGGACAAGCCTCGCGTCGTGGAACTTCACGTTGTGCCCGGAGAGGACAAGACAATTCACGAAGGCCCGATCGCCTACAAGGCGCAGCAATATGTGATTCACATCAAAATTCCCGGCGCTGCGGGCGCGATTGCGCCTGTGGTTGGCAAGAAGCCGCCGGATATCCATTTGTGGGTTCTCAAAAGCGAAGCACCAACATTCATTGAGTTTGAAGGGCCACTGTCCGAAGATATGCCTGCGTGGAGAATCGAGTTGTCGGCCCCAACCTCGAAACCATAGTCGCAGCGCCACCGGCGAGTGCGTCGCGAACATCAACTCCAGGCGTCAGACAGCGGTCTCTACCTTTCATCACACGCTTGCTTGAAGTCCGAATAGCTTCCCGGCCTTAATGTGATGGGGACAATCTCGGTTGCGTACGGACGGTTGCGAACGTGCACGCGATAGACAGTACCATCATCGTTGAAGGCATTCGAAATGCTGCCTTTGTCGTCCATGACAATCTTGGGATTTTGCCAATGGCCCTGAAATTCCAGGCTGGGACGGTGGTCCGCCTTCAGGCTCGAAAACCAGCCTGACCAGTTGTTCATGTAGAGGCCGATCGATTCGCCATCTTTGGTGAGGTCTGGATTTCGGCGCATGCCTCCGCCAAGATGCATGTAAAAGCGCTCATGGCGAGGAGTGCACAAAAACGCAACCCCACCGAGGTTTGCTTGTGGAATGATACGGCTTCCAGCAGAGCTGGGCTGAAAGCGAACGTATAAAACATAGCGCCCGCTTTTGGCATGCATTTCGCCCCAGCCTTGCCAGTAAGGGAGAATGTGAAATTTACCTCCGAGATAGAACCCCCAAGGGGCGAAAATCCCGATGACCGCAATGACCAGGACGCAGCCGACGACGAAAAGCAGTCCTAACTGAGAGAAACAGCCTAGGCAGCCGCGGCTTAGAGAGCGCGTTGGGCTCGACATGGGAAGGTTTTAGACCCCGGGACTGACCGGGGGGCAGTGTCCGGGGCAAGTCTAAACGAAAGTTCCTGTGCAGCTGAATAGGGGGTAACGGGCAGCTCTGAACCATCCCGGTAAACCTACGAATTCGGACCATTCTGAATCTTAGAAATGGCTCATGCTGAGTGCAAGAAACCACGTGTTTGCAGTCTGATCGCGGCCGTGACGAGTCTTTGACAATCTGCCCGCAAGTTCATGTACCCCAAGAACTTACACCTCGAAGGCCAATGACTTCGGTAACTTTCGTGCGCCCATTTTCGCGTGTACTCTGCCCTTGATGTCTAACGATTCGACAACTGGTGCAGCCAAGGCAGTGAAATCGCGCTATCCCGAAGTGCAAGGCGCAGCGCGGTTTCCCGTAAAGCTTCCCATTCACATCAAGTCACAGTCCGGCGAGAGTGATGCGGAAACCGACAACATGTCTGCGAATGGATTGCTGTTCCATCACGACGTGGATATGCCGGTGGGATCGAAGGTGGAATTCACGATCTCGTTGCCCGCGGATGTAGTTGGCGCAAAAGCCGACGTGAAGGTGCAGTGCCAGGGACGTGTGGCTCGCATCTCGCACGATGGTCCGCGGCGAGGGGTCGGAGTCGTAATCGACGAGTATCGATTCGAGCGCCGTTAGGGGCGATGAACTGATGGCAAGCCCAGCAATGAGCACGGGAGAACCGAGGTTGGCCCCTCCGTCTATGGAGAACCGCGAGCAATTTATCCGGGTCATAGTGGCCGACTCGCAGGCTATCTTCCGCGCGGGACTGCGCAAAATATTCGCCGTGGAAGACGACATTCGGGTCGTCGGGCAGGCGGAAACTCTTCAGCAGGCCGTAACCGCCGCCAAGAAATTCAGCGCCGAGATTCTGATCTTTGAAGCCGCACTGGCGGAGCGTCCCGCTGATGCCGTGCAGGACATTCTCAAGCAGGCTTCCGGCCTGCGGGTGGTTGCCGTAACCGAAATGCCCGACCAGGAACTCACGCTGGAGCTTCTGCGCCGTGGCGCACATGCGGTGGTTTCTCGCGAAGTGGACTCGGAACTTTTTGTTGAGTGCCTGCGCAAGGTGGCTGCGGGCGAAGCCTGGGTCGAACCCCACGCCATGAAATGGGTGCTCGATGCATATCGAACGCAAGGTGCGCGTCCCCAGACTTCCCGTACCAAAGTCCAGCTGACTCCCAAGGAAGCTTTGATCGTTTCCTGCGTCACGCAGGGAATGAAGAATAAAGAGATTGCTCAGCGCGTGGGAACGACCGAGCAGGTGGTGAAGAACTATCTGCGCAAGGTGTATGACAAACTGGGGGTTGCGGACCGCCTTGAGCTTGCGCTCTACTGCCTCAACAGCCGCGTCCTGCAGGATGCAAAGCAGGCTGCACCGGCAGATCCCGAGAATGCGCTGCCTCCGGCAACGGAAGCGAAGGATCAGACAACCACCACGGAAGTGGTCGATCCGATGGCACAGAAGAAGTCTTCCTAAACCGGTTCCTAGTCTCTGTTCAACTCCGAGCCCCGATATCCACAACGACATACCCAATTTTCCGCACGGGAACAATCTCTCTTTCGCAATCGCAGGCTGGCTGAATGTAAACTAGTGCCGGGACTTCGTATGAAGATTGGCTTTGCGCTTCCGAACATTGGTTTGGTTGGCACTGCGGACGGAGTATCGCAGGTTGCGGTTCGCGCGGAAGCTCTCGGCTATGAGAGTCTCTGGACGATCGAGCGACTGCTTTGGCCAGTTCAGCCTCAAACACCCTACCCCGCGGCGCCAGACGGACTTCTACCAGAACCTTACAAGCACATTCTTGATCCCCTGGACACCTTGACGTTTGTTGCTGCTCAAACTAAAACCATCGCTCTCGGCACCAGCGTCCTCGACATTCCTTACTACAACCCGGTGATGCTGGCGCGGCGCCTTACCACGCTCGACCAACTCTCTCATGGCCGCCTGCGGCTCGGACTCGGGCTGGGCTGGTCTAAGGATGAGATGGATGCCGCAGGCGCCAGCATGCAACAGAGGGGAGCGAGGGCAGACGAATTCCTGCAGGTGCTGAAAGCAATTTGGACGACCAACCCGGCGGAATTTCACGGGAAGTTCTACCAGTTGCCAAAGTCCTACATCGATCACAAGCCGGTTCAGAAGCCGCATCCACCTATTTACATGGCCGCGTTTGCGCCGGCAGCGCTAAAGCGAGTAGCCACCATGGCGGATGGATGGAATCCGGTGGCAATCCCACCCGACGGAATGGCCCAGATGTTTGGCTCGATCAAGCAGATGGCTCAAGCAGCGGGGAGAGACCCGTCGTCTTTGCGAATGGTGGTGCGCGCGAATCTGGAAATCACCGACAAGCCGCTTGGCAAAGAACGGATGATCTTCACCGGTGCGATGGAACAAATTCAAGAAGACCTTCTTGCCTGCAAACGGATAGGTGCACATGAATTGTTCTTTGACCCAACCTTTTACCGGGGCGCGCAAACGCTCCACGGTTGGCTGGCTTTGATGGAACAGGTGCGAAAACTCGCATAGGCCCCATCAGCACAGTCGGTTGAGGGGGGTTAGTGCAATGGTTGCGATCAACAGCACAGCACCATAGAATCAAGGAGGCGGGCTTGCCCGCCCTTCCGCAGTTGCTTCCCAAAAGCGCCGGAGAGATGGCCGAGTGGCTGAAGGCGCACGCTTGGAAAGCGTGTTTAGGGGAAACTCTAACGTGGGTTCGAATCCCACTCTCTCCGCCAGTTTTTCACCCGCATAAACACTGGCGAATTACTAGAGATTCATGGAAACTGTGTTAGCTTCTCGGCATGCTCCCTACCGTGTTGATGTTCGTGCGCCATCGGGTTCGTGCGAAATCCCATTCGCTCAGCACGAGGGCGGAAGGCGAGTACCCGCTTTGATCAGCCGCCACAATCATAGGGGCAACGCACAAAATAGCAGCAGCCTCTAAGCTGTGCTATGCCGTTCCTGCAGGAGGTTTATATGCGCACCGGGGCTGTTCTCGCCTCTATTCTTCTGGCGCCTCAACTGGCAATCGCTGGCGGCTCGGTAGGCTTCAACGTGAAATGGTATTCGATGCCACCGCTTCCTTCCGTCGATGCAGGCTACCCGGTTACAACGGGCGTTGTTATTGCGGATCTCAACCGCGACGGGATTCCTGACGTGGCCTATAGCTACCCCTGCTGCGAAAATGCCGGCTCCGGCGGCGGTGTGATTGTGAAGTTGGGAACTGGCGGCGGAAACCTCGGTCCTGATGTCCCCTACCTATTTGGCCAAAACGACTTAGCCGAGTTGAAGGCCGCAGACCTCAATGGCGATGGCTGGCTCGACCTGATGGTGCCGGACGTATTTAATAGCACGATAAACGTCTTCCTTAACAATGGCGATGGGACATTCTACTACCCTGGCAAAGTCGGGCTCGGCGGGAGCAACTCCGGCTCGTTCACTCTGGGAGATTTTAATCACGACGGCAAAATCGATCTGGCTCAGATTGGCTGCGGCAGCAATTGCACACTGAACATCGGGTTGGGCGACGGCACCGGGCTGCGTTTTACGCTATCGCAATCCATTCAGTTGGCTGGATCCCCCTTCAATCTGCAGTCTGCCGATATCAATGGTGATGGCAAACTCGACCTCGTCTTTGTGCGTGGCAGTGTGGGAGTGATTCTGTGGGGCCGCGGAGATGGATCCTTCTCAGGCCCGACCTATCTTAGACCATCGACAACTGATCCAACAGACGCCGTCGCAGTCGCCGACTTCAACAATGATGGACGTCTCGACCTAGCGCTATTGTCCGGCGAACCGTGTGACCCCGATCCCAATCGGGGACCTTGCGGTGTAGGAAATGTGAACACGGTCTGGATGTACAAGAACAATGGTGGAACCAGTTTCACACTCACCACCCACACTCAGTTCACTGCTCAGGCCGGAGTGATGGTGCCGGCCGATATCAATGGCGATCTAAACCAGGACCTGCTCCACTATAATCCTTTCCCCGAGGGCCTGAACCCCGTACGTGGAGCTACAGGTGGGTACGAGTTTGTCCTTGGACTCGGTAACGACACCCTCGGCACTCAGGGAACTCTCTCCAGTAGTGGCATTGGTGCCGCCACCTTCCGTGACTTAAACGGCGATTCTCGAGCCGACTATGCAGTCGTTGACTGGTATACAAACCAGCTAGGCATCGGAATTCAGACTGGAGGATGGAAGAACTGTCCGCCCCCGAGTTCGGCAAATCTGGGGGCAAAAATTTGCGGGATTTCAAATGGAGCAACCCTCACTTCGCCCCTCCTACTGAAGGCATCCGGCAATTCGCCCGCGGGAGTGAATCAGTTGCAGGTTTGGATTGATGGAAAAAAGCAATATGTAAAGTGGGGCGACCAGCTGGCGAAGAAATTCACCCTCACCTCAGGCAGCCATCGCATCGCGGTGGTCGCGTACGACAAGTACATCGGACACGCAACAACAGCGGTCAATGTGAACATTCCCTAGAGGGCTCGCAGGCTCGGCTGGGGACCGGTGCTGGTAAGCTGTTTCGGACTAGCGTAAGCGCGAATCGCGCTTTGAATATTTTCCTGCGTCCTGCAAAGTGCCATGAATTCTTCGTCTCCAGCAGTGAAGTGACAGGCGGAAAATTGTGCTAATTTGGGCTACAGATTCCTACTTCTACAACTTCTACGAGTTCTACAACATTTCAAAATCTGTAACCTAGAGAAAACACAAGGGCCGGGGAGGTTCGAATCCCTCTCCTAAGATGAGGAGTCTACTTTAAGTGCTCGACTAGGAAGAGATCCGATAAGTTGCGGATATAGCCAAAGACGTAGTGTTCCTCGTCTCCGGCGATTCGCGGACAGCCGACTCCAGCAACTCCGGCTACATCGGATGGACTCACTTTTTTCCACGGCGTCCTCGCGCCAGTCTGGATATTCAAACGCGATACAACGCAGGACGTTTCCCCTCGTGCTCCCACTAGTAGTGAGTTCCCGTCTTTGCTCCAGCGGAGAGGCGCCTCGCCGAGTAAGACTCCACGCACCACCCGGGCCCCACCACCGTTTAGCGAAAAGATGCTTATACCATCCGGGCCGACTGCTGCGATCCTGTTTCCGTCTGGGGAAAGGTCATGCACGTGTGAACCCATACTGAACCCCTCGGGAGTGATAGCGCGAGGTCCACTGCCGTCCAGGCTCATCGCATAAATCCTGGTGGCGTGATTCGGTTCGTGGCCTTCGAAAATGATGCCCTTCGAATCGTTCGTGAACTGACCAGTGGAAGGAATGATCTTGGCCGTCGAAACGGGTCGCTGCTGTCCAACCCCGGTCGGAAGAAGGATGAACTCCGGAGGCGAAAGATTCTGCCGCAAAACCAGTGCCCACTTTCCGTCCGGTGACAACGAATAGGCAGAACCCTCGCCCAACCGCACGGCAGATGTGCCATTGGTCGCGCGCGTAAACACAGCGTAATCACCACCGCCGGCCTCACCCGCCTCTATGAACAGTAGTGTTTTGCCGTCCTCTGAAATATCGGTGGGAACCGTCCAATCCTGCCAGCTCAAGTCACGTTCCTTGGTTTCACCGGGTGCGAGCCCGATGGCACCAGCGCGCATGGCGTCGCGTGAAATCAACGCACGACCCCCTGCTCCCACGTCGTGCAAGCTTAGCGTTCCAGGAGCGCTCAACAAGTCGCGCAGTTTTCCCGCTAAGCTGACCGCTCTTACCGACCGGCTGAATCCCGTATCGGTGGCACTGAACCAAATCTCGTCACCGGACGGCGACCACGCTGCTCCCACCGCGCTGGCCCAGCGAATCGTGAGATCAGATTTCTTGCCGTTCAAATCAACGACGCTGACGGTGCCGCCATCATCTCCAAGAAGGTTGTGCTCAATAAATGCCAGGCGGTCGCCTTTCGGCGAGAAACGCAGAGGGCTAATCCACCCCGGCGTTTCGTAAAGCACTTTGCCGATCGGATATTCAATGCGACTCTGGCCAGCGACGACATGTACAACTGCGAGCGCGTTTCCATCAGGCCTCCAATCGGCAGCTTCAACGTTGTCAAGGAGATCTCGGGGAGCATCCGCCCCAATAGGGACTTGTGCTAGCGTGCCACGATGGGTAAATCGATTGGGGCTCAAACTGAAATGGCGCAAGACCGCCATCTGTCCCTCGGCTGAGACAGCTAGCAGCTCGGTCTCGGGAAGGCCAAGGTCGCGGGACTCCGTGGAGTTCGGAGAACTTATAAAGACCGCTTCTGGATTGCCTTCCCACGAGCCGCTGTAAATAGCTGATCTTGGATCGGGGGCAAATCTGGCGGCCAGAAGCGACCCTCTTCGAAAACTTATTTCGCGGAAAGTGGGCACAAGGCGAGAATTCGAGCGCTGTCCTATGACGAAGCCCAAGGAGGCAACCGCCGCAAGGGCTAGTACGCCTAGCGCAACAATTACCGGCAGACTCGACCTTTTGCCCTGCGCCGGAATCTCCGTTTTTGCCGCCTCAGCCGCCGTCGCTGCGGATCCATTCGATGGTGGTGTAATAGTGACGCGGTGAGCCGCCGGCTGCCGATCACGCTGCAAGCGCTTCAGGTCGGCTCTAATATCAGCGGCGCTTTGATATCGGAGATCGCGATCTTTCTCGAGAGCTTTGCTGACAATCCGCTCCAGTGCCCCTGGCAGATCGGGATTCAAACGAACAGGCGACAGCGGAACAACGTTCAAGATGGCATTGAATATCGCAGCCGACGTATTCCCTTCAAAGGGAAGTCGCCCTGTACACATCTCGTATAGAACAACGCCGAATGAGAAAATGTCGGTACGCTGATCGAGTTCTTCACCCAGGGCTTGTTCGGGGCTCATGTACGCTACCGTGCCTAAAGCCTGGCCCGGCGACGTCAGGTGCGTCGGCGCAACACCAACGGTACCCGCGGTCACCTCGGTCGGCGCCAGCACACGGTTGTGCTGTCCCATCTTGGCCAGACCAAAATCGAGGATCTTCGCATGATTGCGATTAGTGACAAATATGTTCGCTGGCTTGACGTCTCGGTGCACAATGCCTTTGGTGTGAGCCGCATCGAGAGCGTCGGCAATCTCCGTTGCCAGATTCAGAAGTAATCCGAGATCAAGAGGACGGAAGGTGATGCGATGTTTTAATGTCGTGCCTTCTAAAAACTCCATCGCAATGAAAGATTCGGAGGCGTGCTTATCGATGTCGTAGATTGTGCAAATATTCGGGTGGTTCAGGGCTGAAGCAGCCCGCGCTTCACGCCTAAGGCGCTCAAGCGCCTGTGAGTCTCCGGCAAGTTGCGAGGGCAAGAATTTCAGGGCGACGAAACGTCCAAGTTGAGTGTCCTCTGCCTTATAGACTACGCCCATCCCGCCTCCACCTAGCTCTTCGACAATGCGATAGTGCGAGACGGTTTGGCCAATCATGCGAACGAGGTATGGTAGGCGCGGTGCGGGCACAAGTCAATTTCTAGTCTGGGCAGGTGAGCCATTGATCCCCGGCACGATTGTCAGTTCGAGGATGGTGACATCCGAAAGCTCGACACGATATTCCTTGAGGCATAGCGCTCTCTATTTTGGAGCCTGTGGCGGCATGCATTCAAAATAACTCAGTTCCACTTCGGCGTCTGCCCTTGACCGATGGTCGGAGGTGAGAAGGCATTTAACGCAAAACCACTCCTGCGTTGGTGCGTTCCACTCAATGTGATGTCTACCCATTGGCAGGAATAGTGCCCCGCTCAAAAACGCCGGAGGACAACCACAGCGTAGCTCACGTCTGAGCGGGGCCTAAAGGGCGGACACTCGCCCTCGACAGTCTATCCAACGTTGCCAGAATGGAGAGTTACGAAGGTTTCCCGAAATGCAAAAAGCCGTAACGGAACGGCTCAAGAGTCACTTCGTTTGTTAGCGAACATTCTCCACCAACCGAAGTGGCGCACAAATACGAATGTACTGTATCGAACTTAGGGCTGTATGCGATAAGCAAACGAACAACTGGGTCTCATGATCTTCACAGCCCGCTTCATCTTCACAGCCCGCTTCTTGCGACGTAGCATGGGGGAAGCCTACCGAACGTCATCCCTTAGGTGGAATACTTGAAATCGCGTACTCGGGGTTGTTCTTCGGGAGGCACGGCCAGCTCGGGTTTCGCATCCCGGGAGAAATCACCTTTAAACAGTCTGAATCCGGCATCGCGCAGAGGGTCTACCCGCAAGGCCTACACTTCTTCAATCTCAACTCCGCAAGGGAGGTACGAATCGGGTGAGGTCCTAAGAGCTGCCCGGAACGACTGCTATTTTTGACAGTGGCCGTCGTTTTTCCTTGTGAGAATGTGATGTGCGAGTAGTGAGTTTCTTCGTGACTCACCTGGGCCCTCCACGGGTTCGGCAATATGCGCGACGAATCTTTAGCCTGTGACGGCGTCTGCCCTTGATGTCGCCGTTCCGATTTGTTTGGCCAACAGAAGGTGACTTCCATGTGTCATTCAGCTCTTTGTTCTCGCGTGTGTCTCTGCGCAGTTATTACTATTTCCCTTGCGACGATTCCGGCAGTTCGTGCCCAGGCCCCTGCGAGTTGTAGCTTTCAAACATTCCCGTTGACCTACCAAACTTCATCACCTCTGGATGTGGAGTCGCTCCCCCCATTTGCCATGAATGATTTCTTAACAATCGTTGGGGACTCCCATTCTGTCAATAATGCCCGCCCCGATGCCGGCTTTATTCGTTGGCCAAACGGCTCAGTGCAGCTAACGAGCAAGTACCAATCGACAATTGGCCTTCACCTAGTCGATCGGAATAACAATGGCGCAATGGTAGGTTGGTTCCGGCACAATAACCAACAGAATCCTGTCGTCATCACTGGCGCAATCACAACTCCATCGATTGTGGAGGCTAACGTACTGATTGGCACACTGTTTCTTAGGTATTACGTCGCTACTGCCATCAATGATTGGACCTCAGTCGTGGGTTATTACAAGGATTCTTTCAACACTTACCACGGAATCAAACGCTATTCTAATCGCTATATATCGACGCCATCTGATTCGGTAGGGCTGTGCAATGAAGTAAATTGTCCCGGTATTCAGCTTGATTATCCCGGAGCGGCGAACGGTACGGGATCAGGAACCCAGCCGCTCGGCATCAATGATTCTGGGGTAGTGGTTGGCTTAGAAGGCCCGCCAAACACATTCCACGGATTCATCTATTCAAGAGGCAACTGGGCAAAGCTTAATTTTCCATCCTCCCCGCACACAGCGCTAACCGGGATCTCTAATGATGGCACAATTATTGGAATGGGTAATGTTAGCGGTCATGCCGTATGTTTTATGTACCGTAATGGCCTATTCAAAACTATTTCACCTCCTGGTGCTAACTGTTCCGCTCTGCGGGACGTCGGCTTGAGAACAAATCTCATACTTGGAGAAGCCTACTATCCAACAACCGCAACATCGAAGGGATTCATTGCGAAATGCCAGTAAGCCACCAGGGGACGATCCACTTTAGCCCTGGTCTTTTGACCGACGGACACTTCGCTAGACAGGCATGCACAGTTTTCACGCGGCTGGCATTATGGCAAGGGCCGCCGGCGAGATACCAGTTGGTGACTCGCGCGGTAGCAATTCCGGAGCATATCGCCGCTTTGTCCAACGCCCTACCTTTCCAACAATAAATCCGGAGCTGGCAGTGATCGCTCCTAAACGGGCCAAGCCAGAGATCATCGCTCGCTAACATCGCGAAGAGTGAAAGCAGCAGGCCAATGCCCACCATCGTCCAGCTGAGGCACTCCCTGACCTCACGGGCATGCCTTGAGATTGTGGGCACAACCCCAAGCAATCAAGAAGAGGATGAAAAGCCAAAAGACAACGAGGGGTGTTCCAAGCAGGAACCACAGGCCGCGCCCCTTGAATCTGACTAATGCGTAGACAACGATTGCGAACCATCCGACTGCAATCACCACGCTCACGCGAATGGTCGAATCTCTCCGAGTTCTCCCACCACGTAAAGTTGATCGCACTTGACAGCGATCACTTTGCAGTGCAAAGTGTTTTGATTGAGTGACGAAGGTATGAAATCTCAAGACCGGAACAGGGCATTCCTTAGCTGAGCGGTTCGAGTATTCCTGAAAAGCGTTTTTGGCGTTTTCATAATCGGGCTCACAGTCGTAGCAGTGTCACTCCTATTCATGTGGCGAGAACATGGCACCGCAATCACACTACCTGCTCCAAGCGGCAACTTTAGGGTTGGACGTGCCACGTTTGCATGGACCGATGACAAGCCGGTAGATCAATCGTCAGAAGTTCCGACGACAAAAAGAGAAGTCCTGGTCTGGATGTGGTATCCAGCTACCGCCCCTAATGCGGGAGCAACTGCGGAATACCTGCCTTCAGCTTGGCGCACAGCACTTGCTGCGTACCAAGGCAGATTCATGAAGTCATTTTTGAAACGCGATCCTTTATATGTCCAAACCCACAGCTTTGCGAATGCGCCGGTATCGCCGGAACAGTTGCACTATCCAGTTGTGTTGCTGCGTGCAGGGGGCAGTGCTCTAACGGCAGACTTTACAACTCTGGCGGAAGACTTGGCCAGCCATGGCTATTTCGTCGTCGGCTTCGATGCGCCGTATCGAACTTTCGTGGTGGTTCTCCCAGACGGACATGTAATCCCTCGATTACCGCAAAACAACGTGGAAAACGCCAACGGCAACCTTGCAGATCCATTGATCGGCAAGCTGTTGGGGATGTGGACTTCGGATACGAAGTTCGTGGTAGATCGATTAACAATGCTGAACGAAGATACAACGAGTCAATTCAGAGGTCGTATGGATCTAGCTCGACTTGGGATGGTTGGGCACTCCTTCGGAGGTGCTACGGCGTTGCAGTTCTGCCACGACGATTCGCGCTGCAGGGCAGCGGTTGACCTGGATGGTATTCCCTTTGGCAGTGTCGTTCGCGAGGGGCTGAACAATCCGTGCATGTTTATTTTGAGCGACCACAGTCGCGAAATGTCCGATCCGTCCACTCAACAAGTGCTTGGGGAAATCGAATCGATCTATAGGCGGCTCCCCGAGGAAAGGCTGTATGTAGTTATCCACGATGCGAATCACTTCAGTTTTAGTGATCAAATACTTCTGAATAGCCAAATTCTTATTCACCTGCTACAACGCACTAGGAGATTCGGTGGCCTGGAAGGTCGGCGTGGACTCTCCATTTCCTCTGAATACGTTCACACTTTCTTCGACGTAGCTCTAAAGGGTGCTCCAGCGGCATCACTGACGAGTCCTGCCACGAAATATCCAGAAATTCAGGTGAGCCCGATCCAGAATGAACCTGCGCCGCGTCGCCACCAGGGTTGGGCTGGTCCGCTTAGGCATTTGAATGATTTTAACCACCGGCAAGAACTCCGCGGGTGCCTGATGCGCAACATGATAGCTGCATATACCCTAAGTTCGATACGGGACATTTTGTATTTTGTGGCCACTTCGGTTGAAGGAGAATGTTCGCTAACAAACGAAGTGACTCTTGAGCCGTTGCGGATCTGCAGACAGATTCCGTGACGGCTTTTGCATTCCGTGAAAACCTTCGTAACGCACTCCGTTTTGGCAACGTTGGGTAGACTGTCGACGGGCGAGTGTCGCCCTTTAGGCCCAGCTCAAACGGGAGCTACGCTGTGGTTGTCCTCCGGCGTTTTTGAGCGGGGCACTATTCCGTGCCAATGGGTACACATCACATTGAGTGGAACGCAGCAACGCAGGAGTGGTTTTGCGTTAAATGCCTTTGCACATCCGACCATCAGTCAAAGGCAGACGCAGAAGTAGAACTGAGTTATTTTGAATGCATCCCACCACAGAGTCCGAAATAGTCTGGCGGCATTTAATTACTTTCGTGCCCCTGGGGAGGCTAACGAGTCTCTCTATGATCAGTGAGCAGCGGTGTCTCGCATGACCACTTGTCGCGGGTCGTCAGCGACCGTTTTCAGCGTCGCCCCAACGAGCTGACGGCGCTAGGCCGCCGATCACTCTCCCATATATAGCACCGCCTCTCTCTTCGGGGACTGCGACTCTTGCAAGTTGCCGCATATCAAGAAGCCTGGTGCAATAAAAGTCACACGCAGCTAATTGAATGAAACAGGCAAAGCCCCCGACCCACAGCCAAACGAGAGGGGCTTTGCCTTGTTGGCCGGGTGCTTGAATCCACAAACACTCGGGGATATCCTAGAGTTGCTCATCGGTAAGACGTCAGTGAGCTGGAGCTGGCCTGTTCCGATACCCGCACGTTGACATCCGAATTGGCCAGACTCCCCCTTTTGATTTTGTGGGGCGTCATGGCCGTGGACCCGAAACCAGTGAGGTCTTGGCGACAGATTGCAGCCGAAGTTGCTCAAGAAACCGATCCCGAAAAACTGAATAAGCTCACTCGCGAACTGTTGCAGGCAATGGAAGAAGAAAAGCGACAGGCCGATGCGCGCCTTCACGCCACCAGGACGCCAACGCAAAAAGCTGCGTAAGTTCAGCGCCACATGCCAAGCAACAGGAAACCGCAAAACATGGCGCACAGCAGCGCAACCTCACAGTTGCACGCGCCCTTTTTCAATTTATGGTTCCTCTGCGGATCGCCATAGCCACTGCTTGGCTGATCGTGTCTGCGCCTAAAGCCTCTCTGATATCCCGATTTGCCTCTTGATAGTAAAAATTGACCGCCCCTTTTCTGCTGCCTTCAACACAAATGGTTACTTGAGTACCCAATTTCAAAGACATCCTCCCAATAAATTTTTTCAATTGGACTTGCCGCCGGTTCTCTGACAGACTGAACCTGTCTTCCAGATAGCACGCGTTGTGGGAAGACGGACCCCGCTGTTCGACCGCAGCCCATATGTTGGGCGTTTGCTCCATCCGGACCCCGTAGTCAATCCCGACAACTGAAGACGCTTTCGGCTTGCGCCATGGTGTCTTTCCAGCTCAACAGGAGAATGACAATGATGCCGAATGGCAAGATGTTCGCCGTGCGTGTTGTGTTGTTCGTAGTGTGCGCAGTTGGCCTGTTTTCCACGGTCGCGGAAGCAGGAACTGTGCGCGGAACCTTCTATCTGCCCGTAGCTGCCCACTGGGGAACGATGGTGCTCTCCGCCGGTGAGTACGAGTTCGTCGTGGACACTGGCAGCGTTACTCGTGTCGTGACAGTTCGGTCGAAAGACACGGGCTGGAGCGGCATGATTCTCGCTACCGCGATGAACGGTACCTACTCTACATCGGGATCGGAGATGAAACTGGCGACATATGACAAGACCAGATACGTGAAGGCTTTGTACCTGTATGACGCCGGAGTCGCCCTGGAATTTGCGGTACCGAAACCAAGGATGACAAAGTTGGCAAAGTCCACTTCGCCGTTGATGTCATCAGCGTCGGGAACAAACTAGATCGAGGAAAAGCGAAGGGCTCGGACAACCAGCCGAGCTCTTTTTTATTGAGTTATTGAACTCATTGAGGATTGGTGGCACTGCTTCCGCCATCCGCAACTTTTTGTAAAACGTCTACAAGTGCAGGCGTTAGCACCATTCCTGGGGGCTGCGAAGCCTCGCGTATTTTCAAGAACAGGTGAAGCGCATCCCCAAACCGCATTGAGGGAACTTCGCTTAGTATCACTGGACTGGCTGGTGCTTCCATGTCCACTCCTAAATAGATTTGAGAGCTTAGAGAGAGCGGGTATTACGCAGCGGTTCCAGTCGCGAATGCTACCTTGCTCACGGCAGGACCTTCGCCAGAATACACGCGCTACGATTCAGATCCGATCCCTAATTCTGTTCAATAAGGAAAAACAAATGAACATCCTGGGCACTGAGAATAGAAGTGAATTACTGAAGCGATTGCGGAAGATGGCGATGCTCCACGACTCACTATGGGAAGTGGCAAGAAGCATTTCGGATGAATTGCTGGACTGTGAACTCGAAGCAGTCTTGGAGCAGGTTCAAGACTTGGCCTGCCTGATGGCCGGACGAGGTGCACGGCGTCAGCGACGGATACCCATACATCTCCACATACAACGTCGTTGCGTTTCGGAGATTTCAAGTGGCTATCTAGGATTCTACCGAGCAAAGTTCAGTCAACCAGCGGCTCGCTTTTGGGGAATGCTAAGAGAGTTGCACTGTCATCAATACCTGTCCTGAATGATATTCCGCTTTGCGAGTCCCCCGTTACCGCTTGTGCTTTGCGATCCAGTTCAGACGTAAGGGTTGCAATCGAACCAACCGCCGCTGCCACCGCAAGCTCTTCGTCCTCATCATCCTTACTCTTGACATTGAAAGTGGCACGAAGAGCCAACGGCGTGATTAAGGTCGTTAACAAAACGACCGCGACCATGACCGCTACCTCGGAGCGGCCGAAAATGCCGCTGCTCGCACCCATGGCAGTAACGATTAGGCCGACTTCACCACGTGATATCATCCCGCACCCAATGCGCATACTGCGCACCCAGTCCATGCCGGAGGCCATGGCCGCCATTCCGCAGCCCACCAGCTTCCCAATCACTGCGACCACGAAAATGACGGCCAGCATCATCCAGTGTCCGGAGAGCGCGCGGTAGTCGCTGGAGAGACCAATGGCTATAAAGAAGAGCGGAATCAACAAGCCATGCCCGATGGCGTGAAAACTGCGTTCCACGTCGGCCTTGTACTCGGATCCCGCGAAGACATAGCCCAACAAATACGCGCCCGTGATTCCGGCAACGCTGCCCAGCCACTCCGCCGAAATCGCGTACATCATAATCAGAGCAAAAATGCAGCTAGGCACGGCTTCGTTGGCAGAGAGTTTACGCAGCTGGAGAATCAGCGGATCAAGAAACTTGTTTGCTGCGCCGTAGCCAATCCAGAAGAACACCATCACACAAACCGTGATTACCAGCATCTGGATCAGGAGCGGGTGGTGTGCCGCTGGCCCTATTTTTTGCTGCAGCCAATTGCTCGCCATGGGGGCAAAGCCGAAGGCATCGACTTTTGCAGAAGTGCTCGAAGCGGCAAGGAAGGCGAGCACAAAGAGCCCCATGACGTCGTCAATGACGGCGGCACCAAGAATTACGGAAGCCTCCGGCGAACTCATTTTGCCGGCATCCATCAAGGTCCGCGCCGAGATCGAAACGCTGGTCGCGGTGAGCGCGCCGCCGAGAAAACATGCTGTCTGCCACGACAGGCCCATCACGTGTCCTACGCCTGCGCCGAGAAAGAACGGCCAAATGACTCCGGAGAGGGCGACCAGGAAGGCCGGTAGGCTGGCTTCTTTCATTCGGTCTATGTCGGTTTCGAGGCCAGCAATGAACATCAATACCAGACCGCCAACCTGTGCCATCAACATCAATGCGCTCGAGGCAGCGCCATCGGCGAAAACGTGCATACGCAAAAGGTTGAAGGCGCCGGGACCGAGCAGCACTCCCACGACCAGCTCGCCGAGAATCGGCGGAATATTCACGCGCGAAAACAGCGATGCGCAGAGCTTTCCCGCGGGCAGCAGGATGGCGACAAGCAAGGCGAGTTGCAGTCCTGGCGACATCGATCGCGGCCTATTGAACTTCCAGGGCTACGGAGCTGTCGTCAGTTTGGCGTGTCCATATTCGGCGTAATGACTTAAGAATTCCGCTGAACGGAGATTTAAATCCGCCACGCTCGATACCCTCGCGCTTCATGGTTCGGATCATGGCAGCCTGCTTGCGCGCCAAGTCAGCTTGCGCCAGGTTCTGTGCCAGCAACGATGCAAGCTTCGTGTGCTCTTCGGCCCTGTCCATCACCCGCAACCGCATCCAGAGCTCGCCAAGTTTGAGTTGAGCGATAAAGCTATTGGGCGCGAGCCGGACGGACTCCTTCAACTCCTCAATCGCGGGGTGTACGTCGAAGTTGACGCACAGCGCCATGCCGAGCAGCACTCGTAACTCAGATACTTCAGGGAACTTTGCGACGCATTCTCGCAACTGCGACACCAGGGCGACCTTGTCGTCTTTTTCCAGAATGTATGGATCGGCGAACATTCGTAGCAGAAGCGTCTGTGTTGGCGGGGTGATCGATGAGAGCGCGAGGGAGGAAACGCGGGAGCTGAGCGCCGCCTTTGTCCGGGAACCGTTTAGAACAATTTCTGATGTTTCGGTATTCATGATTGACTCCTGCCAGTCAATAGAATTTGGATTGCGCGCTTTCGTGAACCAGAATTCGTGTTATCGGTACACATGCGGCGAGATGTGGAGGTCCCCACATCCCGCCGCCTGGTCGTCGCTAGGTTTGGCCGACGCTACGCGACAGCCATCGCATGAGCCGCCGTCATCGTTTCTGGTTCCGCACGGAAGACAAACTCGGGGTATCCGAGCTGGCCCATTTCCGGAATATCCAGACCCGCCATCTCCGTCTCCGCTGAAACCCGATGCCCGACAAAAATCTCAAGCATCCAGTTCAAGAGGAAACTGAAGGTGAAGACGAAGCCCAGCAAAGTAGAGATACCGACGAGTTGAGCAGCCAACTGGCTGGCATCGCCGTAGAACAGGCCTGTTACTGAGCCCGTAACGCCGTTCCAGCTTCCGCCGTAGTTGCTCGTTCCGTCGGCAAACAGACCGACCGAAAGTACGCCCCACAGTCCATTGGCTCCGTGGACCGAGATAGCGCCGACCGGATCGTCAACCTTGAGTACGTTCTCAACAAAAGAGCAGCTGAGGCAAACCAGAACACCAGCGATAAGGCCGATAATGCAGGAATTCACGGGGTTAACAAAACCGCTGGGGGCCGTGATTGCCACCAAACCGGCGAGTAGTCCGTTCCCACTCATGGACGCATCCGGCTTGCCCTTGAGAGCCCACATATAGAGAAGGGCACCAAAGGTTCCTGTGCAACCTGCAAGCATCGTGTTCACAGCGACCGAACCGATACGAAGATTGCCGTTGGCGGAAGCACCGAGTGTGCTTCCAGGATTGAATCCGAACCAGCCAAAGGCCAGAATGAAGCAGCCGATCAGCACGGCTGAGATATCGTGGCCAATGATTGGGTTGCTGGACCCGTCGCGGTTGTACTTGCCGATGCGAGGACCCACAATCAACGCTACGGCCAGAGCTGTGACACCGCCGACCGAGTGGACAACACCAGACCCGGCAAAATCGGCGTATCCGTGCCCAAGTCCGACGTTGGACCCAAGCTGGGAGAGCCAGCCCGCGCCCCATGCCCAATTCGCGAAAATCGGGTACGTAAAAGCCCCCATAAGCACCGACGAAACCGAGAACGTCAGGAACTTCCAACGTTCCGCACACGCGCCGGTAACGATGGTCAGCGCTGTATCCATGAACACCATCTGGAACAGGAAGATGACCATTACGCCGACGTCGTACGTGTGACCCGTCAGGAACATTCCGCTGCCGCCGAAAATGCCCCACGTTTTCCCGAAGAGAGTCAGCGGGTGTTCCGAAGACAGCGGTTGCAATCCGCCCAAGTTGCTGTTGCCGGCTGCGCCGCCCATCTGTATAGCGAAACCGATCAGCCAGTACGCCAGTAATCCGCAGCCATACACGAAGAAGTTCATCATGTAGGTATGGTTGGCGTTCTTGACGCGGCACAGGCCCGATTCCACCATGGCGAACCCGGCCTGCATGAACATAACCAGGAAGCCGCAGACGAGTGTCCAGGTGAAGTTAATGCCGAGCTTGTTCTGGCCAACCTGATTGGCCACATCACCCGAAGTGAGTCCCACCTTTGGATCCGATGGAGCGACGTCATTAATGGTGCCGGTGATCGAGCCGCCTGGGTCTCCAGCTTTGAGTTGATCGGTTGTGGGCGCTTTGGCTGCCGCATCTTTCAATTCAGCAGCAGACGGCGGCGCAGCAGCCGTGGTCGGCGCTGCGACTGGGGCGGCAGCTTGGCCATGCGCGACGGCGCTAATACTGACGCCGAGAGCGACAAGGCAGAGAATCAAACAACAGCGTCGGATCAAGTTCATCTTTTGAGCTCCTGGAAATTGTTTGTAGCGTCGGGCTATGCTTTCCAAATTGCGTTCTTGTTGAAAGCCGTAGGCAGGACGAAAATCATGCCGATGAGGCTCACAGCGATTCCGACCAGTGCCAGCACGATCCGTCCGGTAGTTCCGTCAGTAACGTGCATGCCGAATAACGTGATCACCCATCCGAAAGCTGCAAGGAAAGCGCCGAGCGCCTTCATCACTGCCGGGGATGCGTTCATCGCGGGCTTGCCTTCAAGAGGCTTAATCTTCAGGAACCCGAACAAACTGATCACAAAAATGATCAAGCCGATGGCGAATACCGGCTTGCCGAAGCCTGACGAGAAATACGCAATCCCCACGCAGGCCAGAGTGAGCCCGACAAGGAACGTTGTAAAACCACGTCCCTGTCCTGTCGTTGCTGCCATGTACACGTCCTTTCTGCTCCCGCAGGAGCACTTGCGATTAACGAACTATTACCCAACTCCTCAGACGAGGTCCGAAAGGTTGAATCGGAGACCACAGAGCTTTGCCCGCATGACCAGCGAACTCAGTCTCGGAGGTGGTTCATCTTCGCGACTCAGATCGCCGGTTATGATCACCTGCGCCGAAGACGTGCCGGGATGACGATAGATCTTGACTCTCGCGTAACGGACTTGTGGAACGAGATTGAACAGAGCTTCTCGAATCCCGAGTGCATCCATTAGGGCTTGATGAATCTCGTTTTCACCCCGCACCTTGGCCGGGAGGTCTTTGTCCCAGATATCTGCCGGGCGCGCGATCCATTCACACTCCGCAACGTCTTCCATCACTACCAATCGCACGAGTTTGAGAGGAGCGCGCGATCGTTCCCCAAAACGCATCTCACGACGAACACGCCGCAAGAAGTCCGATATGTCGTAAAGCCATTTCATTTCCGCGCCCTCACGATTGCCTCGACGGGAAACACAAGAAAGATCAGGAACATCGTCCCGACCATGATTTCGATTGCCAGCGGCAACTGGTTCTGAAGCCGCAGGACGAGCATGACTGCTACCATCGAGACCCATTGCCATCGTGACCGGCGCAATCTTTCAATTCGGTTAGTCAGATAAAAGAAATCGCGAAAGGCGGACCTTTTCTCGAAAGAGAAAGAACCATGTGCCTTGATACAGGCGATTGCAAAAAAACTTGCCAGCAAGACTTCCACCAGAAGCACGGCAGCAGTTTGTGTCATTGGGTACTTCCTCCTGTGCTATTCCTAAACACCCACTTCCTCCTCAGGCAACACTTCTCCTCTGCGTCCCAAAAGGTTTTTTGGGACCTCCTCACCAACTATTCACGAATAGACTTGTAAGGGTGGGCACAGCGTCGTGCCCCCGCTTTCTCTCTGCCGCGTCGCAGAATCGAGAAGAGCTGCATTTCCGGACACGCACTCGCGTGAATTTTGACCTGAGTTTTCCCTTTTGTCCAATTCAAACTTTTTATTGAAGTGATAATCGAGAGAAGCTTTAGGAGGTTTTGAGAGGCGGGCAGAAGAACCAAGCCGATTCTAGGGGTGAGTCGCACCACAGACCAGCGATCTTCTGGGTCAGGATAGATATCTTTAAGGCCGAATTAATCGGCCCTGGTGGATTGCTTTTACAATGAGGAACTCGAATCAGGGGATGCAGGTATGAACGCACAGCGATTCACCGTGATTTACTCGCAAAATAATCGGCCTGCCTTCCTAATCTGCGGATTTTTTGGCATTCTGGCCATTGCAGTCATTGACTCGTTTACGCCTGCGCTGCCGCTTGGATATCTTTATCTCATTCCGATCCTCATCGTGGCGGGATTTCTGTCGCGCCCGTGGATTGCGTTCATCGTGTTTGTTTGTGCCGCTCTCACCGCAGGATTAAGCCACTACCAACTGCGCCCAGCCGCAACGTTATTCGTTACAGCTTGGGTTGGTTTTACCGGTACGGGTTTCTTTGTCTCGGAGGTTGCCCGCAACCGGCAGAAGGCACTTGCTCATCTGCGCGAAATACGGATGGAAATCGCACGCCGCGAAGAAGCCGAAGAGCAACTTCGAGAATTGGTCTATACAAGCCCGCTCGCCATCATTACGGTTGACAGCAACGGCGAGATTCTTCTCGCCAATGCGGCCGCACGAACTCTTTTTTCTCCCGAAACCGACTCAATTGTGGGCCAACCAATATCCCAATTCCTTCCCGCGCTTCAGGATGTTACTCGGCGACTAGCTTCGCAAACTTTTCGCACGCAAATGCGCTGCCCTGGGAAAAGGAAGAACGGAGAGTCGTTTATGGCAGCGGTTTGGTTCTCCACGTCGTCTACGACGCGTGGAACCATCATCTCAGCCATCGTCATCGATTTTTCCGAAGATTTGCGCGACCGAGAAGATCTTAGCCTTGATCATCTTTTAAAGAATGCCAAGATTCTTATGGGCGCCATCTCTCATGAGATCAGGAACCTTTGTGGGGCGGTTCTTTCGGTATATAGATACCTATCGCAATTTCCCGACATCGGCAAACACAAGGATTTCCAGGTGCTGGGCTCACTGGTGGAAGGTTTGGAGAACCTTGCCAAAATGGAACTGCGTCCAGCTTGGCTCACTGATCTTGCTGCCGTGGACTTGCCTTCGGTTTTGGATGAATTGCGAGCGGTAGTGGAAACCGGCTGCCGCGAAGCGGATATCGAAGTTGTCTGGGATCTTCCGCAGGAATTTCCTCTGGTCTTGGGGGATCGCTACGGTCTTATGCAGGTGTTTCTGAATCTTGTACGCAACAGTATGCATGCTATGAAAGACTCGGATACCAAGCGGCTGACAATCCGGAGCGCTGTGGAATCGAGCTCTGTAGATGTTTATTTTGAAGACACAGGTACAGGCATTTTAGACCCGGAGGGACTTTTCAAACCGTTCTACCAACACAGCGAGGCATCCGGCCTGGGCCTTTACGTTTCACGAGCAATTCTCCGCAGCTTCAGGGGCGAAATTGAATACCGGCCCAAGAAACACGGTTGTAGTTTTGCGGTGATTCTGACAACATTTGCCCTTTCCCGTGGCGAGTAGCGGCATGAGCAAATCTTCCACTCAAAACGTCAATGTTCTCCTTATCGACGATCACGCACTGTTTCGCGAAGGCATGGCCTTGCTGTTCGAAGCAGAACCCGGTTTCACCATGGTTGCGCGGTGTAGTTCTGGCGCCGAGGCTATAGATATTCTGAGGACGAGACATGTGGACATCGTATTGCTGGACTTGGATCTCGGCCACGAAAAAGGCTCAGATGTTCTGGATACACTTCTCGCGCTCAAGTTCGAAGGAAAGATATTGGTCGTGACGGCCAAAGTAGACGAAAAAGACGTTCCAGACTTGATCCGTAAAGGTATTGCGGGAATTTTAATGAAGCACAGCCCACCTACGATCCTACTGCAAGGAATCCGGGACGTGATGGACGGGAAGGTCTGGTTTGATCAATCGCTATTGCAAAGAGCACTCAGTTACCAGGAGGAGGAGGCCACAGTCGCGAACACCGAACTCACTGACCGGGACAAGAAGGTTCTCTCCCTCGTGTTTGAAGGTCTGAGTAATAAGGAAATCGCCAGCCGAATTCAATCTTCTGAGAGTGCGGTAAAGAGGTCTTTGAGACAACTTTTCCAAAAAACAGGCGTGCGTACCCGCAGCCAACTGGTGCGAGTAGCACTTGAACACCATCAAAACGAAATCTAGACCGCATTCCGAGAACAAAGCGGCGACTCCTCATTGGATCTCTCAGTGCCTGGCGAGGAAAAACAGCAGAGCGAATATCACAACAGGCAGAAGGGCCACAGCTCCGTAAAGCACCAGTCTGTCCGACCTCAACCTTGCGATAAGAGTTGTTCTCTTCCGCACTACAACCCGCTCTAAGCTTTGCAGGTCAGCGGCCAGCCGACCGGCATTCCTATACCGCTTAGCCGGATTCTGTTGTAGAGCGTTATAAAGGACCTGTTCCAGCTGGGGAGGAAGGCATGGGCCCAGCGAACTGCTTTCACTCTGCCTTTTCTGATCAAAGGGATGAACATCCGGTCGACCGAAGGGGTTCAAGCCAGCGAACGGCGACTTCCCCGTAGTCATCTCGTAGAGGATTACGGCAAGAGAGTAAACATCCGTCCGGGCGTCTGTCTTTGTTCCTCTGAGTTCTTCGGGTGCAAGATAGTCGGACATTCCAAGTGCGTGGGAAACTGTTGTGAATGTAAGGCGGCGAGCACCCATCATCGCGGCACCTCCAAAATTGATTACTTTAACAGCGTTATCCGGCCCGACCATAATGTTCTCCGGCCGTAGATCGCGATGGAATACGCCATGTCCTGCCACATAGTCGAGGACTTCACAGATTTTTAGAGCAATGCCGACACTGCGTTCAACCGAGAGCGTCTTTTCGGACTTCAGCATCTGGCGCAGAAATGTTCCATCGAAGTACTCGCTTACGATGTAGGGCCTGCTGTGCGCTCCTGGGATTACCTTCAACAGGCCAGGATGGTTCAGCGTGTTGCCAATCTCCTCCTCACGTTTGAAGCGATCCGACAAAACTGGATCCGTTTCTACATCCGGATTCGGAAACTTGATTAGGACCGGAATGCCGGTTTGAGTGTCGATAGCCCGAAAGAGAGAAGCGACCGCAGTCGTTGAGACAAGTTCTCCAACGTGGAAGTGATCGACCTCATCGCCTGTAAGCACTTGTGATCTCATTTTTGTCGCATCCTAGAAAGGACTTTGGACGCACATTGTAGCACTGCCGATTTTTGATGAATCGCTTTCGCAAGCTATGCGAGCACTTAACGCCCAGCAACATCGATTAGGGTCAAGACGCGGCCGGCGGCCTGGGTTTCTTAACGAAAGCGGAAGTGACCACAAACTGGAGTCGCGATTCGGCCGTTCATCTGAAACGCAAGTCTCTGGACAAGGATTTCAAGTAAGTAAATCGGGCCGCCCCAAATTTCCGCGCCACTTGCCCGCGTTCGAGATGGTTTATGCGGCCCCCCCCACAGCAGAACATTTCATCGGGCTGAGGCGTTCTTTACTCGCCGATGCACCCCGCCGCGTCGGGTCGACACCCAGCATCTCTGCCGGTATTTCACTGTCCGCCACCTCTGGGAGAGCGGCTAGACCAGCCAACTAACGCGCACGGATCTTGAGTTATTGCGGGACAGAGACCAGCGATACCAAGGTCAATTGTTCGACCACGTGTACCGGAACTGGGCAACCAAAGGTCTCTCCTCAACCCAAGTCAATGCCCTCCGTAAACCTCGGTCCGGAGCGACAAAAGATTGCCTTCAAGACCCGGGCTTTCGGGATTGGTTGCGGGTGCTAGATCACTGGTGCTATACACCTTGTTCTATCCCGCCAAAAACAGAAGCCGCAGTGTTTGACGCTCATCTATGATCCCTGACGCTCCTTCCTGACGCTCCTTACAAAAGTGAAACGATAGTGAATTTCCGGGATATTTTCAGCGCAAGTCCCATCGGGATCGTGGTCGAGAATCTGGACGCACAGCCCCTGTTCGTAAATTCGGCGTTCTCTTCATTTCTAGGTTTCAGTCAAGAGGAATTGTGTAACAAACACTGTGTCGATTTTTCTCCTCGCGAAGATGCGGAGAAGGATTGGGCGCTCTTTCAGCAATTGCGAGCCGGTTCAATAGATCATTACCAGCTAGATTGTTGCTTCTGCTCCAGAGCGACCCGTATCTCTTTGCCATTCCGTAAAAGCTCGGGGGAACTACCCGCAAACCCTCCGAACGCCTAATCGCGTCGCGGCGTTGTCTCGTCCAGACGCCGGCATTCTCTCAGCGGGAATTACCGCCTGAACCAGCAGGTGTTTAGCTATCGCGGTCTCAACCCACATGCAAGGCCGAGTTTTCCTCAATTGACATCTAAGGAGGAAAGACACTCATGCTCATTCAGGAACGTCCCAAGGGACCCAGTAGGCACGTAATGAGAAGTGAAACTGCAAGAGCGGTTCTCCAAGACGTAGTCTTGAAAGAAACAGTAGGCTTCACGCGCCCTTTTCCAGTAGCTCTCGCCTGAGTTCAACGAACGTACTTTCCGGCAGAATGCCTTTCTCAACCGCTTCATGTGCCTTTTTGTACAAGCGGTTCTGAATGATTCGGTCTGCCAGCACTGGCCCAATTCCATGTACGGCGATCAGCGCCTCGCGCGCGGTTGAGCACATGGGGGGGCGGAGTCGACATCCTCACGAATACCTGTCGGTTCCGCCGGGAAACCGTGCAAACTGGTGACAAGAAAATGCTCGAGCTCGGTTGACACGTTGTCAGGCCGACTCTATTTGTACTTCGAGTGCCTTGGCGTCGGGGTCGCAGGCTTTAGCGCGTTAGCGGCTGAGCGCACATCGTCGTTTGTGAACACCGCAAAAAGGAACGGCTGTGATTCGAGGAAATGAGCCAGGTCACGCAACGTCAGACCAAGAGACGACAGCCGGTCCTCATCGACGAAGATCTGACCGTTTTCCGGTTCGAAGGACGTAATCAGCTGCTTCGCCTCTGGATCAAACTTCTCGTGCAACAGGTCTACGATCGATGGTGCCAAGTGCCTGCGATCCGGCGACGATGGTTCCGGCGGCATGCCATGGTCCGCGGTCACGGCAAGGAGATAGTCATTACCCACCTTTGCTTCTAATGCAGTCAGCATCCGCTTCAACTGACGATCCATGTCGCCGAGCGTGACGCGCATCTCGTCCGAATCCGGACCGTACTTGTGGCCCACGAAATCCGCGCCTTTGTAGTTCATCAGAATCAGATCTGGAACTTTGTCTTCGCCCAGCGGCTCTCGCTCAATCATCGCGGCCATCGCATCGGCTTCGAATGCTGGAAACAGGGCCGAATATCGCACCGCCTGGGTCGAGTCGATTTTGTGACCCATCCACTCCCCGCTCGCTGGCCAGAGGGTTTTCGCGTTGTGATCCTTCAGATATGCAGGCAGCCGGAAACAGTTGGGGTTTGTGGTCCAGTTGCCCGTCTCCTGATCGTAGCTTGCGTGAACGACGGGCGATCCATTCAACTGACACGCTCCATGCCCTGCGAGCGGCGTCGCCGCTCGGTCGATGCTGCCTTGTGCCAATATGATCGCGCGACCAGCCGTCTCCAGTTGCCAGACGTCAGCCAGCGTCAATGCCATCAGGTCTTGCGGGGTTCCTCCGACGAAAAAGTCGTGGCGCCGGCGCTGCATGCGCTCGTATGCGCTGACCCCTGTGATTCCGTGCACGCGAGGATCGGCTCCGGTTGAGAGCGTCGAGTGCCCAACGGCTGTGTTGGTCGGAAGAAAGTTAACCTGTGATTGAGTGAACCAGGCACTACGCTGGCGCAGAGCGGTGAGCGTTGGCATGGACGTGACGTAGTGATCGAAGTAATCCCGGCGCATGCCATCCAGGACGAGCAGCATGACCACTCGTGGTCGAGCGAAACCCGTGCGTAAAACCGGTAATACACGGCCTGTCGACGAGGGAGGCATTTGCACGCCAAGCGCAGCTGCAAGGGTTGGCGCAACGTCCTGCTGCACGGCCGGAATCGAGTACGTTCCCGTTCTTACCGCGGGGCCCGCAAACATCAGCGGAATCGCTACGTCATACGTCCACGGCGAACCGTGCATATACGCCACGTCAGCCCGCGTGATGAAGTCGCCTTCGCGCGGCACAATCAGGAGTTGGCCGGTTCGTCCCGGAAAGTATGCCCGAGAAAACATTTCCAAAAAGCGCTGTCGCGTCGCAAGGGTGGTTGCATCGGCTGGTGCTGCATGCTGGATCCGAGGTGCGTCGCTCCCAATAGATCGCTTGACCTGCTGGCTCGATACCGTCCAAGTCATCGCGACTAGGGTCAGGGTGATAGCGATCCGCGATCCTACTTTGCGCATGCGAGCACTCTTGGCTGATTACAGATTGTTCAGTCCGCGCTGATCTTAGTTCCGTCAACAAGGATCTGGCAAGCGGCCGTGTATACGGGCTTGTACTAGAAACGCTTAGCATAGTACAGGGCCAAAACCGAAGGGAATGCGGGCAATCTCGCCTTGCCGACCACCAGCCATGGCAACTTTGGCGGTCTTTCGTCCTTGCCGCATCATCAGGTGGTGATACTTACTGCGCCATTCTGGCAGACTGCGCACCGTGACTTGCGCCGTTTCCACCAGCAAGAAACGCACAATCGAACTCCCCTGTTTGGTGATGTGCCCTAGGCGCCGCCGATTCCCGCTGGATTCTTCTAGCGGCACTAGGCCCAGATAACTCGCCACCTGTTTGCCGCAGCCAAAACGCTCTCCGCGTTCCCGATGATCAGCACGAACGCGAGTGCGAGTGCGCCCACTTCGGGATGGGTCATCAGACGCTGTGCCTCCGGACACTTCTCGACTTCTTGCTCGATGGCCTGGCTTAACTTTGCGATCGTGGGATTCAATCGATCTAGTAACTCCAGCCGCTCGCGTCGTCGCCAGCTGGCGCACGGCGTCAACTGAAAGGACTATGAAACCTGGGCGAATCGCTTGGCCGCTGAGGTGTCTGAAAGCCTTTCAAAAATTAACGCAGCGCGGTCAAGCTAGGTTAAAGCGGTTCGATGCTGGCTTCTAAATTTGTGCTAATTTGTGCTACCGATTCCAAACTCTACAAACTTCACTCATTTCCCTCAGTTTAAGATTCAGTACCATACAGTGTTTGCAACACGTCGGAAAGTCCGAATCCCACTCTCTCCGCCAGATTTAAACGACTTAACTCTACACGCAATCAGTTTGCAATCACTTTGCGAGGTAATGCCAGCTCCACGACCTTAGAATGCGCCTGAGCCATCTCGTTTGTGACCACATCTCCATAGATGTTAAGCGTTGTTCGGATGTCGGAGTGCCGCATTAGCTTTTGTTGCACTGCAATCTGGGTCCCCACGGCATCGAGCCAGGACTCTGTAGCTGTGGCGTAGCGAATGCGTGCCCAGCTTTCCTATTCCCGATTTCGCTGCTGCTCGCTGGAAAATCAGCCATACCCACGGATATGAGACGGGCAGTTTCCCAAGCTTTACCGGGCTGGCGAACATCCAATCCACTTCCGTGGCAAACTGAGTGCTCTGTCTCCACCCATTCAAAATTTCAAGCATGGCGTTGTCAATCGACATCAAGCGACCCGAATAGATGGTTTTCACATCATCGACGTGTTGTCGAACAATGCCTCTCTCTACCCGCATCGGAAGCCGTCCGGTTTGGAGCTACTCTAGATGGTTTACGACGTGATCGGTAGCGCTTGGGTTGATTGCAAAAGTATTGCATTCGTCACGCACAGACATAGATGGAATCATGGACGCCTGGGGGATCTTTCCTTCGAGCTCTTCCTTTGTCAGCGTTGATTCTTCATTCTCGGCGTGGTCCATCACGGGCTCCGTTCTAGCGTGCGAGCACCTCAGCAAAGAACTTCCTTATATC
>Ga0157369_10000308_pt1 | contig 65409 bp, 60 predicted proteins | sample C25metaG_FD_113461 | JGI IMG/M metagenome (GOLD analysis project Ga0157369, IMG submission 113461) | Corn rhizosphere microbial communities from Kellogg Biological Station, Michigan, USA - C2-5 metaG | ecosystem: Host-associated > Plants > Roots > Rhizosphere > Soil | place: USA: Michigan... | reverse complement strand
GCGCGCACGATGCGCGCCAGTTCGCTGAATGCACACGGACGTGCATCCAGCGAACCCCGCAGTGCGATCGCGCACTCGCAGGGCAGGATGCCCGAAGAGCGCGCCGCCGGGGGTGGCCTTCTCATTGGTTACTTTCTCTTGGCCACACAAGAGAAAGTGACCCGCTCGCCCGCAGGGCGAGCGGAAGCTCTGCTTCCAAGACAAAACAATAAGTGCAAGAAGCTGGACTACACGCGACTCCTGTCGCGTGCCCTTCGGGCCGTGACCAGGTCCGCTGCTGCCGCTATGCGAATGTTCGAACCGGCATCCTGACTCCACAGTCCCGCTTAAGCGGGATGACGGCAAGAACTGGTGACGACGTCAGACCGGCGTCAAATGAGCGTAGGCAACAACCAGCCACTTGGCTCCGGCATTCTCGAAGTTGACCTGCACGCGCGCGTGCGCGCCGGCGCCCTCGGCGTCGATGACGACGCCTTCGCCGAAGGTGGCGTGGCGCACGCGCTGGCCGAGCTTGAGTGTCGGCGTGTCGCCGCCGTCGTCGACGAAGCGGCCGGCGTACATCGGGCGCGAGACCTGCACGCGCGGGCGCACCTCGTGCAGCAGTTCGCGCGGCAGTTCGTGCAGGAAGCGCGACGGGCGGTTGTAGGTTTCCATGCCGTGCAGGCGCCGCGTTTCGGCATACGACAGGACCAGCGTGTCGCGCGCGCGCGTGATGCCGACGTAAGCCAGGCGGCGCTCCTCTTCGAGCCGGCCCGGCTCGTCGAGCGATTTCTGGCTCGGAAACAGGCCGTCTTCGAGGCCGACCAGGAACACCAGCGGAAACTCCAGGCCCTTGGCCGAGTGCAGCGTCATCAGCTGCGCGCAATCCTCCCAGGCCTCGCCCTGGGTCTCGCCGGCTTCGAGCGCAGCGTGCGCGAGAAACGCGGTCAGTTCGGAGAAGCCGGCTTCCAGGTCCTCGGGTGTGCGCTCGAAGCGGCTGGCGACGTTGACCAGTTCGTCGAGGTTCTCGACGCGCGACTCGGCGCTGCCGCGCGAGTCGGCTTCGTAATAATCGCGCAGCCCGCTGCGCTGGATCGCATGATCGATCTGTTCGGCCAGCGGCAGCGCCTCGGAATCGCGCAGAGCGCCGACTGGTGAAGCCCCGTCTTCCCCAACGTCTTCGCGGGAAGAGAGGGTCGAAGCGACGGGGAGACGGTCGGCATCTCCGGACAAGGCCAGGGTGCCGCGGGATTCCCCGCTCACCCCATCTCTCTGCGCCGAGAGCATCCGGGGAGGTGGGAGCGACAGGCCGGCGCAGGCCTTCGCCAGGTCGTCGATCAGCATCAGGAATGTCTTGAGCGCATTCTTCGCCCGCCCGGCAAGACTGCCGCCGAGCAGCTCGGACAGCGCGGCGTCCCACAACGAGATGCGGTTCGCGCGGGCGCGCTGGCGCAGCGTATCGATCGTGCGGTCGCCGATACCGCGCGGCGGCGTATTGACGGTACGTTCGAATGCCGAGTCGTCGTGGCGATTGGCGACCAGACGCAGGTAGGCCAGCGCGTCCTTGATTTCGGCGCGATCGAAGAAACGCAGCCCGCCGTAGACGCGATAGCGGATGTCGTGCTGGATCAGCTGCTCCTCGAAGTTGCGCGATTGCGCGTTCGAGCGGTACAGCACGGCGCATTCGCTCGCCCTGCCGCCGTGCTGGATGTGCTCGCGGATGCGATCGACGACGAAACGCGCTTCGTCCTGTTCGTTGTACGCGGCATACAGCGCGATCGGTTCGCCGGCCTGGCCGGCGGTCCACAAGTGCTTGCCCAGGCGCTGCGGATTGTTGGCGATGATCGCGTTCGCGGCTTTCAGGATGGTCGCAGTCGAGCGATAGTTCTGCTCGAGCCGGATCGTCTGCGCACCGGGAAAATCGCGCAGGAAATGCTGCACGTTCTCGACGCGCGCACCGCGCCAGCCATAGATCGCCTGGTCGTCGTCGCCGACGACGAAGACTTGTCCGGTCTGTCCGGCCAGCACGCGGACCCACGCGTACTGCAGCGTGTTCGTGTCCTGGAACTCGTCCACCAGCAGGTGCCGGTAGCGGTTGCGGTAATGGTCGAGCAGCGGCTGGTTGTGCAGCCACAATTCGTGCGCGCGCAGCAGCAGCTCGGCGAAATCGACGAGGCCCGAGCGCTGGCACGCTTCCTCGTAGGCGCGGTAGATGTCGAGCAGTGTTTTGGTCAGCGGATTGGTTTCGTGGTGGAATGCGTCGGGCCGCTTGCCTTCGTCCTTGGCGGCATTGATGAACCAGGCCGACTGGCGCGGCGGAAAGCGCGATTCGTCGAGGCCGAGCCCGACGATCACGCGCTTGATCACGCGCTGCTGGTCGTCGCTGTCGAGGATCTGGAACGTCTCCGGCAGCTTCGCCTCGCGCCAGTGCTGCCGCAGCAGGCGATGCGCGATGCCGTGGAACGTGCCGACGGTCAAGCCCCTGGTGCCCTGGCGGATCAGCGCGTCGCAGCGCGCGCGCATTTCACCGGCGGCCTTATTGGTGAACGTGACGGCCAGGATCGACCACGGCGAGGCATGTTCGACTTCGAGCAGCCAGCCGATGCGGTGGGTCAGCACGCGCGTCTTGCCGGAGCCGGCGCCGGCCAGGACCAGGTAATGTCCGGGCGGCGCCGTGACCGCTTCGCGTTGCGCCGGGTTCAGGTCGTCCAGCAGATAGGAAACATCCATTGCTGCAATTGTAATGGCGCGGCACGATTTAAGGTCATGCGTGACTTGTGTGGCTATGCAACTTTGCGCGCGCGGTGCATTCTCAGGCAAAGGTCAGCTATTCCGATGATGTCGATGCCGAGCCCGCCGCCGATGTTCCCGCGCCTCCTGCTGGTTGCCGCACTGCACGCCGCGCCTGTGCTGGCGGCGGCGGATGACGGCCCGCAATACAACGCGACTTTCGATGCGCAGGCGCAGAGCGCCAGCGTGCGGCTGTGCCTGGAGCAGCCGCACGCCAGCGTCGAGTTTGCCGCCGATTCGGCCTGGGCCATGCGCTTCGCCGCCGACGTCAGGCGCGATACCGGCGCCGCCGTCGAGGCCGGCGAGAGCGGCTGGACGGCGCGCGACTGGCATGCCGGCGAATGCCTGACCTATCGCGCCGACCTGCGTGCGATCGCTGCCGAACACAAGCCCGACGTCGGCTGGCAGATGGGCGCCGACTTCATCGCCGCGCCGCAATTGTGGCTGCTGCGGCCGGATGTGCAGGGCGCTGCCGATGCCCGGTTGCGCATCGAGCTGCCGCCCGGCTGGTCGATCTCGGCGCCGTGGCGCGAACTCGGCCGCGATGCCGTGCCGCCATCGGGCGCGGCCGCCACGCCAGCCGCGGCCAAAGCATCCACAAGTATACGTTTCCACATTCCAAATACGCCGCCGGACTGGTCGGCTGCGGTCGCGTTCGGTCATTTCAGCGAGGAGCGCATCGCGCTGCCGGGCGGCGTGCTGCGCTTCGCCGTGCTCGAAGGCGCCGACGCGGCGCAGCGCGCGAAGCTGCGCGGCTGGATCGAGCACGTGTCGAAGGCCGTGCTGAGCGCGTACGGCCGCCTGCCGCTGCCCGAAGTGCAGGTCGTGGCGATCCCGGTCGGACAGCTCGGCGTTGCCGCGCGCGTCGGTCGAGCGATGAATCCCGAGGCGGTCCACTTCGGCCAGTCGATCCGCGGCGAAGGCAATGCGCTGGAACTGCTGGTCGATCCGAGCCGCCCGGCCGAAGAATTCGCCGACGACTGGACCGCCGTGCACGAGCTCAGCCACCTGATGCATCCGTACCTCGGCGATCGCGGCGCATGGCTGGCCGAGGGACTGGCCACGTACTACCAGAACGTGCTGCGCGCGCGCTCCGGAATGCTCACGCCGGCGCAGGCGTGGGACCGCCTCTACGAAGGTTTCAGGCGCGGCGCTAAGGCGCAGAGCGACGAGTCGCTCGACGAGGTTGCGCAGAACATGCACCGCAGCCATGCGTTCCAGCGCGTCTATTGGGCCGGTGCGGCGTTCTGGCTCACGGTCGATCGCGACCTGCGCCGCGATACGCACGGCGCGATGAATCTCGAAACCGCCTTGTCGCGCTTCCGCGACTGCTGTCTGCCGGCGTATCGCCAATGGCAGCCGGAGGACTTTGTCGCGCGCCTCGACGCGTTGGCCGGCAGCACGGTGTTCGGCAAGCGCTACCGCGAATTCGCGCAGATGCGCCGCTTCCCGGATTGGGAAAAACTATACTCGGACCTCGGCATCCGCACGGGCGGCGAGCATCTGGCGTTCGATGCTTCGGCGAGCGACGCGGCGATCCGCGAAACGATCATGGCACCGCTCGAGGGGACCGGTGCCGCGCATGCCGCGCGGCACTGAGGCCAAAGGCCAGGCAAAGCGGCCGATCCGCTGCCTGCCGCTGCAACAGGCGTTTGACATCGATCCCATCGTTGCGCGCGCTCAGCGCCGGTACTTCATGCCGAGCAGCACGATTGCCAGTCCGGTCAGCGCGGTGAAACCGCCGAGCCATGGCGGAATCGGCCGCTCGGTCGTCAGCGAAGCCGTAAAGTTGCCGACCTTTACGGTGTCGTGTTCGGCCGGGTAGCTGATCTTGCCGAACCAGATGGCGATACCTGCGCCGATCAGGACCAGGCCGAGCACGATCAAGACGTGGCGCATGCTTTTTCTCCGCGAACAATCGATCCGGCGGCCGCAGTTCGTGGACGCTTCACGGCTTGTCGACCAGTTTCACGCCCGGCAGAGACAGTACATAGTCAGCGCCCATCAACCGCGACGGCGTGAAGTAGCCGCCTGCGACGCTGCGCTGCGCGAACAGATGCTGGACGATGCCGAGCGACGCAGTCACGGTCAGGTCATAGCCGTTCGGCGCCTTCAGCGCCAGCGTCGCCTGCCTGCCGGCGGCGTTCGTCACTTCGCCCCAGACATGGCAACCGCTGTCCTGGCGGCGCAGGTCGGAGGGCCCGGGCGTGGCGCGTTCGATACGCCGCTTCATGAAGTCCTGCACGAAGCCCAGGCCGAGGAGCGGCTGCAGCCGGCGCATCCAGCGCATGCGCTGGATCGTCTTCGGCGGCACCACCATGTAGGTTTCGACGTTCGGAATGCCGGTCGACACGTACGAGGTGTAGACGTCGCCCCATGGAATGGTCATCGCCGTGCGCGACTTGCCGTCACGCACGAACTCGCGCGACTTCCACGCCAGCGGCACCTCGGTCAGTTCGCCGTCGATGCGCACGCGGCCGCCCCCGGCCATGCCCTCGACGCTGGTCTTTGCCGTGCCGGGGCTCGGGCCGCCGCCCGCTTCGAACGCCAGCACGAGTGACGTCGCGTCGGGCAGGCGCTGCTTGAGCATTGCCGCGAGGCAATCGGTCGGCACCACGTCGAAACCCGAGCCGGGCAGCACGACGATGCCCGCCTCGCGCGCGCGCTCGTCGGCGCGATGGCACAGCGCGAATACGTCGATCTCGCCGGTGATGTCCAGGTAGTGCACCTTGCGCTTGAGGCATGCTTCGAGCATCGGTTCGGCGGTGCTCGAGAACGGGCCGGCGCAATGCAGCACGAGGTCGATGTCCTCGAGATTGCGCTCGATCTCCTTCGCGCCGGACAACTCGAACACGCGCCGCAGCTGGCCCAGTCCGTCGGCCAGCGCGGCGATCTCGTCGCGGTTGCGACCGGCCAGCATCGGCTTGAGTCCGCGCCGCGCCGCCTCGCGCGCTATCAGGCGGCCGGTGTAGCCGTTGGCGCCGTAGATCATCAGCTTGGGCATGTCAGTCCTTCCCTCGGCGATAACCCTCGAGCAGCTTGCGCAGGAACAAGTCGGGCAGGAAACGCTTGATGCGCCAGCGCAGCGGTTCCCCTGCGGTCGGCAGGATCATGAAGTCACCGCGCATCGCGGCGCGATAGATCGCTGCGGCAACATCGTCGGCCGTCTCCTTCGCCGCGGCCATCAGCTTGCCCGCCAGCGCGCGGTCCTGGTCCGGCGCGCGCGCGGTCTGCATCAGGTTGGTCTGGAAGAACGACGGGCACACGACCGACACCTTCATGCCGCTGGCGCGAATGGCGAGTTCGGCACGCAGCGTTTCCGACAGCGAAATGACACCGGCCTTGCTCGCCGAATAGGCGCCCATGTTTGGCGCATTGGCGATGCCGGCGAACGAAGCGATGTTGATGAAATGGCCGCGCGACTGGCGCAGCATCGCCGGCAGGAACGCACGGCAGCAGCGCACCACGCCCATCAGGTTGATGTTCAGCGTCCAGCGCCAGTCGTCGAGGCTTGTCTCGGCCACGCTGCCGGCGCTGGCGATACCGGCATTGTTGACGACGATATCGACGCCGTCCCACGCGGCGAGCACCTCGTCGTGCATTTCCTCGACCGAAGCATCGTCGCCGACATCGACCCACAGTGCCATTGCGCCGACCCCGAATTCGGTGAGCCGGCGCACCGTGTCGTTCGCCGCGTCGATGTTGATGTCGGCACAGGCGACGCGCCAGCCGTTCTCCGCGAAGCAGAACGCCAACGCGCGTCCGAGGCCGCTGCCGGCACCGGTGATCAGGACACGGCGTTGCTCCATCGATCGCGCTCGCCTTGGCGGTGGTCGCCGGATTGTAGCCAGATATCGCCGAACGCGGGCAACTGGACGATGAGCGATGCATTGCCCGGTACGGCCGGCAGCAGTTGCCGCCAGATCATTGCGATCCCCGGCGGCTTGTCGCTGCGACAGCAGGCACGCTCGATCAAAGGGCAATGGGAAACGGCGGAGCGATTGCGCAGGCTGTATTGCACCGCCATGCTGCCGCTCGGGCCCGCAGCCCGCGGCATTAGTATAAACGTATACGCCGGACACAAAAAAAGCCCCGAGAACTTAGGGGAGAAGCTCTCGGGGCCGGGTTCGAAGGCCGATCTGGGGAGGGATCGGTCTCCGGCGGGGTGACTCAGGGAGGTGAGTACCCCGTTGGGCGCCGTTGCGTGCGCCGATCAGTTAGATGGACCTTGGACGCGCGAAGTTCAAGGCCGCCGCCAAAAAAATTCAGCCTTCATTCATGCGTTTTTGAATCAGTCACTTGCACGCCGGCAGCCGTTGCGGCAATGACTTCCGGCAGGGTCGCCGCACCATTGCGGCGTGAAGAAAGCGTTACGGATGCGAGCGCCACATCCCTTCGGATGGAGTCTCGGCCACTGCAACGCAAGAGGCAGCGAACCAGGATGCAGTCCGGCCGGGCTAGTGCGCTTCGTCCCAGTTGGCGCCGACGCCGATGTCGACGATCAGCGGCACGGCCAGTTCCGCCGCGGCGGCCATGTGCTCGCGCACGCCGGCGGAAATGCCGTCGACGGCATCGTCGCGCACCTCGAACACGAGTTCGTCGTGCACCTGCATGATCATGCGCGCCTCGCCGCCGAGCGAGGCGAGCCAGGCGTCGACAGTGATCATGGCGCGCTTGATGATGTCGGCCGCCGTGCCCTGCATCGGCGCATTGATCGCGGCGCGCTCGGCGCCGGCGCGCAGGCCCTGATTGCGTGAATTGATTTCGTACAGGTACAGACGGCGGCCAAAAAGCGTCTCGACGTAGCCGTCGCGATGCGCCTGCTCGCGCGTGGCGTTCATGAAGGCCTGCACGCCGGGATAGCGTTCGAAATAGCGCTTCATGTAACCCTGCGCCTCGCCGCGGTCGATGCCGAGGTTGCGTGCCAGCCCGAACGCGCTCATGCCGTACATCAGGCCGAAGTTGATCGCCTTCGCGGCGCGACGCTGGTTGGCGTCGACCAGTTCCGGCGGCACGCCGAACACCTCGGCGGCGGTCGCGCGATGCACGTCCTGGTTGCCGTGGAACGCGGCCGTCAAGCCAACGTCGCCGGACAGATGCGCCATGATGCGCAGTTCGATCTGCGAATAGTCGGCGGCGACGATGCGGAAACCCGCCGGCGCGATGAACGCCTGGCGGATGCGCCGGCCTTCCTCGGTGCGGATCGGAATGTTCTGCAGGTTCGGGTCGTTCGACGACAGCCGCCCGGTCGCGGCTACCGCCTGGTGATAGCTCGTGTGCACGCGTCCGGTGCGCGGATTGACGTGCTCGGACAGCTTGTCCGTGTAGGTCGAGCGCAATTTTGCGAGCGTGCGGTAGTCGAGCACGAGGCGCGGCAGATCGTGCTGGTCGGCCAGCGCCTCGAGCGCTTCCTCGTTGGTCGACGGTTGGCCACTCGGCGTCTTGAACGAAACCGGCAGCTTGAGCTCGTCGTACAGCAGCTGCTGCAGCTGCTTGGGCGAGTCGAGGCTGAAATGCCGCCCGGCCAGTTCGAACGCGCGCTGCTGCAATTCGAGCATGCGCCGGCCGAGTTCCTGGCTCTGCACCTTCAGCTTGGCCATGTCGATCAGCACGCCGGTCTGCTCCATGCGCGCCAGCACCGGCACCAGCGGCATCTCGATCGCCTCGAACACCGAGCGCAACTTCGGCTCGGACTCGAGCTTGGGCCACAGCACGCGATGCAGGCGCAGCGTGATGTCGGCGTCCTCGCCGGCATACTCGGTCGCGCGCTCGACATCGACCTGGGCAAACGCGATCTGGCGCGCACCCTTGCCGGTCACGTCTTCGTAGCGCAGCGTGTCCAGGCCGAGGTATTTCTTCGCCAGGCCATCCATGTCATGGCGGTTGCCCGACGAATTCCAGACGTACGATTCGAGCATCGAGTCGAAGCGCACGCCGCGAACCTCGATGCCGTAGCCGGACAACACGTTCATGTCGTACTTCAGGTGTTGCCCGACCTTGTCCTTCGTTTCGTCTTCGAGCAGCGGCTTGAGCGCCGCCAGCACGTAGTCGCGGCCCAGTTGCACCGGAGCACCGGCGTACTCATGCGCCAGCGGTACGTACGCGCCACGGCCCGGTTCCACGGCGAACGACACGCCGACGATCTCGGCGCGCATCGGGTCCAGGCTCGTCGTCTCGCAGTCGAAGGCAACCAGCGGCGCGCCCTGCAGCCGTGCCAGCCATTCGGCGAACCGCGTCTGGTTGAGCACCAGTTCGTATTCGCCCTTGACGATCAGCGCGGGATCGACCGCCGGCTTTGCCTCGGGCGTCACGCTCACCGTTTCGCGCACGGCCGGCGCCGTTGCCGGACCGGCGTCCGCCCCGGTCGCGGCCGGCGTTGCATCCAGTTCCTTGAGCGCCGCTCGGAATTCATAACGCCGGTACAGCTCGCGCAACTGCGCCACGTCCGGTTCGCGCAGAACCAGCTCTGCCGCGCGCAGGTCGAGCGGCACGTCGGTCTTGATCGTGGCGAGGCGGCGCGACAACGGCAACTGCGGCAGCGCCGCGCGCAGGTTCTCGCCGATCTTGCCTCCGATCCTGTCGGCGTTGGCGATGACCGCATCGAGCGTGCCGTATTCGGTCAGCCACTTGGCCGCGGTCTTGGGCCCGCACTTCTCGACGCCCGGGATGTTGTCGACCGAATCGCCGACCAGCGCCAGATAGTCGACGATCTGGTCCGGGCGCACGCCGAATTTCTGCACGACGCCAGAAGGATCCAGGCGCGAATTGGTCATCGTGTTGAGCAGCGTGATATGCGGTCCGACCAGCTGCGCCAGGTCCTTGTCGCCGGTCGACACGACGACATCGATGCCGTCGGCCGCGGCCTGCAGCGCCAGCGTGCCGATCACGTCATCGGCTTCGACGCCGTCGACGCGCAGGATCGGAAAACCCATGGCGCTGACCAGCGCCAGCATCGGCTCGACCTGGGCGCGCAGGTCGTCCGGCATCGGTGCGCGCTGCGCCTTGTAGTCGGCGAACAATTCGTCGCGGAACGTCGGTCCCGGTGCATCGGCCACGAACGCGACATGGCTGGGCTTGTCCTTCAGCGTGACACGCAACATGTTGAACACGCCGAACAGCGCGCCGGTCGGCTCGCCGGCATGGTTCGACAGCGGCGGCAGCGCGTGGAACGCGCGATACAGGTAACCGGAGCCATCGATCAGTACGAGGTTCGGGCGCGACATCGAGGTGGCATTGGCCGAAACGGGGCTGGGAGCTTGGGCCAGCCGTCACGGATTTGCAATCCGTCGCAGGATGCCGCGACGCCGGATTGCGGCTCGGCGTCAGTTGCAATGGCAGCTGACCGGGTTCCATGACAGGTTTTTCGACAGGGAACTTCGGTCACGCGCGCCAGTGGTCGCGGAACCGCGCATAAACCGCCGGTCGCAAAGTGCGCGTCGGACAACCGCGGCGCCCGTCCATTTGCTATTCTCGAAGCAGCGAAGGAGGTGCGCGATGAAACGACTACTACTTGCAAGTGCGCTCGCAATCGGACTGATGGCGCTGGCTGCCGCGCAATCCGCTACGCAAGACGGCAAGAACGACGCGCTGCCGCCGGTGCAACCGCCGCCGGACCTCGATGCGCCGGCAAGCGCGCCCGCAGGCAACGGTGCCGGCAGCAACGCGCCGTTGATCCCGCTGGCCAACTCCGATGCCGAAGCCCGGGCGGCGGCGGAAGCCGAAGCCAAGGCATCGGCGGACCGCGCCAAGGCGCTCAACTCGCCGAACTTCACCACCGATTCGGGCGACGCGAAGAAACCGCTGGAGAGCCCCGGGCTGCCGCCCGACGTGCAGAAGGCGGCCGAAGCCACCGAACTGCCGGTGGTGACCGTGCGCCAGAACGGCAACGAACGCATCGAGGAATATCGCAAGCGCGGTGTGTTGTTCATGCGACGCGTCGTACCCGAGGAAGGGCCGGTGCGCATCTATGTCGACCGGCGATCGGATATTCCGCCCGACCTCTCTCCGATTTCTGGCCCCTCCGGCGTGATCCAGCCGGTCTACTTCAAGCTGCTGGAATGGAAATAGTATACTTTTGAGGGCGCAAGGCCGAGGGCCGGTTTGGTGCTACGGCCGGGCGCTCAGCGCCGCCAGCAGCGCCTCGCGCGGCAGCTTGCCGGCGGCGTTGCGCGGCAGCGTGTCGACGCGCCGCAATGGCCGCGGGAGGAAAACCGGATCGATCGCTCCGCGCAGTGACCCCAGGATCTTCGCTTCGTCCAGCGTCGGCGCGACCACGAGCGCGGCCAGACGGCGCAGACCGCGCGCGTCGGCATCGAGCTGGAAGATCACGCCGTCGCGCACGCCGTCGATCGCCAGCAGGTGACGCGTCAGGTCGGCCAGCGACGCGCGCTTGCCGGCGATCTCGAGCAGGTCGCTGTTGCGGCCGCAAAGCGTGAAGCGATGTTCCGGCAGCAACTCGACGATGTCCTGCAGCAGCGTCGGCGCGGCGAAATGCGGCGCGTGGACCAGTGTGCCGTCCGGCTGCGGATGCAACTCGATGCCGTCATACAAATGCCACGGTTCGTCGCGCACGGTGCGCCGGTGGGCGATGACGCAGGTTTCGGTCGAGCCGAACACTTCGATCACCGGGGCGCCGAAGTGCGCCTCGGCGGAGCCGGCCAGCTCGCGGTCGAGCGGCGCGGTCGCGGTCACAATCGCCTGCAGCGGCGGCAGCGCGACCGCGTCGTGCAGCAGTGCGCGCAGATGGAACGGCGTTGTCACGAGCACGCGCGGTGCGGGCGTGCGGGCCAGCGCATGGGCGACATCGCCCGGGAAAAACGGCTGGCCGGAGTGAATCGCGGCGTGGCTGCGCAGCGGCAGCAGCACCGACATTTCCAGCCCGTACATGTGCTGCGGCGGCACGGTCGCAACGATGCTCGCGCCGCCGGCCTCGACGCCGAGCAGCGCGGCATTCAGCGCACTGCTCGCGCAGACGCCGCCCCAGGTCTTCGCATTCGGCTTCGGCACTCCGGTCGAGCCGGAGGTAAAGCCGATTGCGACGATGTGATCGGCGGCGATCGACGGAATCGCGTGCGCGTCGGCGTCGCCCAGTTCCGCCATGCCGGGCATCGAAAACCCCGCCGAGACGCCGTCAATCGGTGTATCACCCAGCGCATAGCTGCCCGGATATGCCTGCAGGACGCCGGCGACGGCATGCGGTGTCCGTGCCGCCGGCAGCAGGTTGGTCTGGCCGGCGAGGGCGACTGCGCAGAACGCCAGCAGGAACTGATAGCGGTCGTCGCACAGGTTCACGGCGTAGCGGCCCGTCGGCAGCCGCGATGCGAGCGCTTCGGCCCGGGCGATGAAGCGGCCCGCGCTGATCGGCAGGTCGGCGCAGCGGATCAGCGGGCGCAGCAGGTCATCGCTGGCGAGCAGCGGCAGTCGCTGCTGCGTCTGGACGGCAGAACCAGGCTGAAAAACCGCGGACACGTCCCCCTCCCCTCAAATCCTGATGACCTCGCCGCTGCATGCATCGCGAATCGGCGTCGGCCGCTCCAATCCCCCGATCGGCGCGTCGAGAATATACGCAAGTTCCATTCCGAATGCTGAACGCACGTCGGCTGCCGTTCGCGCCGGAGCCTCGCCATGGCGATTGGCACTGGTCGACACCAGCGCAGCGCCGAATGCGCGGCACAGCGCCACGGCCGGCGCGTGCGCGGTCACGCGCAGCGCGATGCCGGCGTGCGCACCGGCCAGCCACGGCGGCGTTGCCGCCGAGCGCGGAAACACCCAGGTGTGCGGCCCGGGCCAGGTCGCCTGTGCGCGCGCCAGGGCGTCCGCTGGCAGCTGGTCCGTATCGACGTATTTTTCCACTTGCGCAAAGTCCGCCGCGATCAGCAGCACGCCCTGCCCGGCAGGGCGCTGCTTCAACTCGAACACGCGCGCCACGGCCGCGCGACTCGACGGGTCACAGCCAAGTCCATAGACCGCCTCGGTCGGGTAGGCGACGACACCGCCGTTGCGCAGCGCTTCGACGGCGGCGGCGATCTGCTGATCGAGTATCAAGGTCATTTGCGAAAGAGCATATGACGTGGACTACGCGAATGAAAAGCACAGGAACGCGGACGGCAAGCAGGAGCAGTTCTCTGCATCCGCGCCAATCCGCGTCGATCGGCGTCCAGGATGTTCGTTTCGCACTGGCAGATCACCCGCGCAAGAGCCGGCGGCGCGGATTGCGCGGATGGAAAACCGGAGCAGTTCGCCTTATCCGCGCCCAGCGGCGTTGATCCGCGTCCAGAAGCGCCGCTCCGAATTCACGCGGCAGGACTCTTCTTTGCAGGAGCTTTCCGCGTCGCCTTCTTCGCGGCGGACTTCCTCGCGGCCGGTTTCCTTGTCGCAGTCTTCTTCGCCGCGGGTTTCGTGACGGCAGCCTTCCCGGCTGTTGCCGCCCTGGTCGTCTCGGCGGCGGCGGCCGGCGCCTTCGCCGGCGCGCCCTTGCCGCGGTTGCCGAAGCGCCCGCCGCGCTTGGGCCGGACCGGCGCAGCCGCGAGCAGATCGGCGCATTCGGTCTCCGTCAGCGTCTTCGGATCGCGTTCCTTCGGGATGCGCGCGTTCTTTTCGCCATCGGTGATGTACGGCCCGTAGCGGCCGTTCAAGACCTGGATCGCGCCGTCGCGGAAGCTCGCGATCAGGCGATTGCGCGCCAGTTCGGCCTTCTCGTGCAGCAGTTCGAGTGCGCGCGCCAGCTCGATCGTGTACGGATCGTCCTCCGGCTTGAGCGAAGCGTAGATGCTGCCGTGCTTGACGAACGGTCCGAAGCGGCCGACGCCGGCGCTGACTGTCTCGCCATCCGGCGCGGTGCCCAGGTCACGCGGCAGCTTGAACAACTGCAGCGCGTCCTCGAGCGTGATCGTGTGGATGCTCTGGCCGGGCCGCAGGCTGGCAAAGCGCGGCTTGTCTTCGTCGTCCTTGGTGCCGATCTGCGCCATCGGCCCGTAGCGGCCGAGGCGCACCGTCACCGGCTTGCCGGAAGCCGGCTCGACGCCGAGTTCGCGCGAGCCGCTTGCCTCGGCGCGGTCGACGCTTTCGCTCTTCTCGGCGACCAGCGTCTTGAACGGCGTCCAGAATTTTTTCATCAGCGGCACCCAGTCCTCTTCGCCGCGGCTGACCGCATCGAGTTCGTCCTCGAGCTTGGCGGTGAAGTCGTAGTCGACGTACCGGGTGAAATGCGCGGACAGGAATTTCGCCACGGCGCGGCCGACATCGGTCGGCTTGAAGCGGCGGCTGTCGAGCGTGACGTACTCGCGATTGAGCAGGGTCTGGATGATGCTGGCGTAGGTGGACGGGCGGCCGATGCCGTATTCCTCGAGCGTCTTGACCAGGCTCGCTTCGGAATAGCGCGGCGGCGGCTCGGTGAAATGCTGGTCGGCGAGGATGTCGGCCAGCGGCACCGCCTCGCCGATCTTCATCGCCGGCAGCTTGCGGTTCGCGTCGTCGTCCTCCGCGGTCTTGACGTCGTGGCCTTCCTCGTACACCGCGAGAAATCCCGGGTCGACCACGGTCGTGCCGCTGGCGCGGAAGGCCGAGTCGCCGCCGGCGTCCAGGTCAACGCTGACGGTGTTCAAGGTCGCGTACTGCATCTGGCTGGCGATCGCGCGCTTCCAGATCAGGTCGTAGAGTTTGCGCTGGTCGTCGTTGAGGAACGGCGCCATGCTCGCCGGCGTGTGCAGCGCCGAGGTCGGGCGGATCGCCTCGTGTGCCTCCTGCGCGTTCTTCGACTTGGCGCGGTACAGGTTCGGGCTGTCCGGCAGCGCCTTGGCGCCGAAGTCGCGCGCGATGACCTTGCGGATCTCGGCAATCGCGTCGTTGCCGAGGTTGACCGAATCGGTACGCATGTACGTGATCAGGCCGACCGTGCCTTCGGTGCCGATCGACACGCCTTCGTACAGGCCTTGCGCCAGGCGCATCGTGCGGCTGGTCGAGAAGCCGAGCTTGCGTGCCGCTTCCTGCTGCAGCGTCGAAGTCGTGAACGGCGGCGATGGCCGGCGCTTGCGTTCCTTCGATTGCACCTCGCTGACGACCAGGCGTCCCTGCGCGGACTTCATCAGCGCGTCGCGCGCGGCGTGCGCATCGCGTTCGTTGGTCAGGTCGAACTGCTCGAACTTCTTGCCGCGCAGCTTGAGCAGGCGTGCGCCGAAGCGCTGGTCCGGATGCGCGCAATCGGCTTCGATCGACCAGTATTCGCGCGCCTTGAATGCCTCGATTTCCTCCTCGCGCTCGACGATCATGCGCAGCGCCGGCGATTGCACGCGTCCGGCCGACAGGCCGCGCTGCACCTTGCGCCACAGCACCGGCGACAGGTTGAAGCCGACCAGGTAGTCGAGCGCGCGCCGAGCCTGCTGGGCATTGACCAGGTCGAGCGACAGGTCGCGCGGGTTGGCCACGGCCTCGAGAATCGCATGCGGGGTGATTTCGGAGAACACGACGCGATGCAGCGCCTTGCCCTTGAGCAGGTTGCGCTCGCGCAGGATTTCCGAAATGTGCCACGAGATCGCCTCGCCTTCGCGATCAAGGTCGGTTGCCAGATACAGCGAGTCGGCCTTGGCCGCCGCCCTGGCGATCGCCTCGACGTGCTTCTCGTTCTTCTCGATGACCGCGTAGTTCATGGCGAAGCCGCGCTCGGGATCGACCGCGCCTTCCTTCGGCACGAGATCGCGTACGTGGCCGTACGAGGCCAGGACGTTGAAGTCCTTGCCGAGATACTTGTTGATCGTCTTCGCCTTGGCCGGCGATTCGACGATGAGCAGATTCTTCGCCATGTGGTTTCCAATGCGTTGGCTGCCGGGCGGTAAGCCGCCGGCGGCAGTGCAGGCAAGCGCGATTTTCAGCGCGTTCGCCCGTGTTCCCCTTTTTCAGTCAAACCATACCGGAGCGTACGCTGTCAAGCGCCGGACGAATCGGCCGGCGTGAAATATCCACGCCGCAGCTTACGATGCCAATGCATAACGGCCGCCGTCTGCGGCGACGACGATGCCCTCGAGCTCGAGCACAAGCAGCATCGAGGACAACGCCGCCACGCCAAGCCCGGTGCGGGCTGCGAGCTCGTCGAGCGCGACCGGTGCATGGTCGATCGAGGCCAGCAGGCGCACATAGTCCGGATCGCGCGCCGGCGCTGACCCCGCTGGCGGCATGGTACCCGCAGCGGCAGCAGGCTCGGCGAGGCGGGCGCGCAGGTGGTCGGCCAGGCGCGCGCCGATCGCGCGCAGCGGCTCGATCACTTCCTCGGCTGTTTCGACCAGCGTCGCGCCGTCGCGGATCAGCCGGTGGCAGCCGCGCGCGAGCGGGCTGTGGATCGAGCCGGGCAGCGCGAACACTTCGCGACCCTGTTCTGCCGCCAGGCGCGCGGTGATCAGCGAACCGGAGTTCAGGCCCGCCTCGACGACCAGCGTGCCGAGGCTCAGGCCGGCGATGATGCGGTTGCGGCGTGGAAAATTCTCCGGCTTGCCGGCCGTGCCGGGCGCGAATTCGCTGACCAGCGCGCCGTGCGCGACGATGCGTGCCGCCAGCTCGCGGTGCTGGCGCGGATAGACCACATCCGGGCCGGTGCCGAGCACGGCGATGGTCGTGCCGCCGGCGTCGAGCGCGGCGGCATGCGCGGCACCGTCGATACCCTCGGCCAGGCCGCTCGTGACGACGTTGCCGGACATGGCAAACGCCCGCGCGAATGCGCGCGCGTTGCCCAGGCCGGACGGCGTGGCGCTGCGTGCGCCGACGATCGCGATCTGCGGCGACCACAGCTGCGCCGGATCGCCGCTGACGAACAGCGCGGCCGGTGCGTTCGGGATGTCGCGCAGCAATGCTGGATAGTCGCTGCTGCCGTACCGGATCAGGTGATTGTCCGGTTGCTCGAGCCAGCGCAGGTCGGCGGCTCGCTGCGCGCCATCCTGCGCACGCAGCGCTTCGCGCGTCGCGCTGTCGAGGCTTTCGTCGCGCACGGCCCGCTCGACCGCCGGCCGTGCGCCGCCGGCCCTTTCAACCAGGCGGCGCGTCGCCGCAGCGCCGAGTCCCGGCGCGCGCAGCAATGCGATCCAGGCCAGTGCCTCGTCGTGTGTCGGTGTCGGATCGCTGGTCATTCCCTGCGTCACTCTTGCATCCTGCGGGTCGCATCGTAACCGAAAAAAATGGCGCGGAAATCCGCGCCATTCGATGCTTGGCGGCGTCGCGGCCGCGCAGCGCGAGTCCCGTCAGCCGCCGCGGTAATCCGGATCGAACAGCCGGTCCGGGATATGCACCGGGCGGATGCCGTCCATGATCAGGCCATAGCTGACATGCGGGAACGTGCGGAAGATCATCACGTGGCCGACGTATTCGCGCGGCAGGTGCACCTTGGCGTCGTTCGGGTGCAGGAAGCGGTGCATGCTGCCGGTCGGATAATCGGTTTCGTCCTCGACCATGTCGTTGGTGTGGAAGACCGAATAGACCTGGCCGTTCTCGACACCGTCCTCGTTGCCGAACGAAACCGTGACCACCTGCAGACGCCCGGCGTTGGCGATGGCGTCATTGAACGCCATGACATGCATGCCTTCCGGAACCGATTTCGGCGGATGCGGCACGTAAACCGAATCGTACGGCTGCGTGTCGGCCGGCAGGACGAGGTCGCCGGGACGTACTTCATAGTCGGAGCTGACGATCAGCGTCGACGCCGTAGCGCCGGCATGCGTCACTTCGACCACGCCGAACTGCATGACTTCGTAGCCGAGGAAGTGGACATTGCCCTTGATCGTCCAGTCCTGCGGTCCCTTGTGCCAGAGCATGCTCGGCCGATCGTCCTCGTCGGTCAGGTCCTTGCGGTAGATGCCGGTCGGCACCTTTTCGTCCTTCGAGACGAACTGGTAGTAGCGGCCGATCGGCCGTACCAGCGCCAGCTGCTGGCCGGGCTGCGCATCGAGGCCGCGCACATAGGCCGACTGCCCGGGGCCGCCGCGCAGGTGATTGTCTTCGATTGCCACGACATGCGGCGCATGCGCGAACTCGTCCTCGCTGACGATGCGCGGACGCTTGAGGAAGTCGGCGATCGCATCCAGCGGCAGCGCATCGACCGCATGCTCGAGCGATTCGGCGCGCGCATGCGGCTCGAAATCGCTGCGGCGGGTCTCGCCGACGGTCAAGCGCGGCTGGCCGTTGAGGTAGGCCAGGTTGATCACGTCGCCGGGATAGATCAGGTGTGGGTTGCGGATCTGGCCGTTCGCCTGCCAGACCTCAGGCCACAGCCACGGCTTCTTCAGAAAGCGCGACGAGATGCTCCAGAGCGTATCGCCCCTCTTCACCGTGTAGGTGTCCGGATGATTGTCGTTCAGCTCGACCGTCGCGGCATACGCGGCCAAAGTCAGCAGCAGGCCGACCAGAACTGCAGGTAGTTTTTTAAGCATGGCTGCCAATTACCTGATTCCCCAAGGGCTTGTCGAGTGTATCCGAAATATTCACAGACGCAAATGACCGTCGTCTCATCGTGCAGGACCGATCCGGTTGCCCGGCGCCGTCCCGGCCGGCTTGAAGCAGGCCCGGTCCGGCCCAACGTCGCGCCAAGTACGCAATTGACGTACAATTTTTGGCCGTTTCCCGGTTCTGCGGGCGACCTCCGACCGCAACGCCGAGCCACCGATTCCAGCACCATGAGCCAGCTGACCATACTCGAATACCCCGATCCGCGTCTGCGTACCAAGGCACAACCGGTGGTTGTGTTCGATGCCGCGCTGCAGACCCTGATCGATGCGATGTTCGAGACGATGTACGCCGCGCCGGGCATCGGCCTGGCCGCGACCCAGGTCAACGTGCACAAGCAATTGCTGATCCTGGACGTCTCCGAGGAGAAGAACCGGCCGCTCGTCCTGATCAACCCGAAGATCGCCGCCGTGGAAGGCAGCCAGGTTTACCAGGAAGGCTGCCTCTCGGTGCCAGGCATCTATGCCGATGTCGAGCGTGCCGACCGCATCACGGTCGAGGCGCTCGATCGCCACGGCCAGCCGCTCGCGTTCGAAGCCGAGGGCCTGCTCGCGGTCTGCATCCAGCACGAAATGGATCATCTGATCGGCAAGCTGTTCGTCGATTACCTCTCGCCGCTCAAGCGCGAGCTGGTCCGGCGCAAGCTCGAAAAGCAGCGTCGCACGGCCGCGCAGGCCTGAGCGTGTCCGCGCTGCCGCGGCTGCGCCTGGTCTTCGCCGGGACGCCCGAGTTCGCCGTTCCGCACCTGGCTGCCTGCCGGCGCGACAATGTGGATATTGTCGCGGTGTATACCCAGCCCGACCGCCCTGCGGGCCGCGGCCGTGCACTGGGCGCCAGCCCGGTCAAGCTGGCCGCGCTCGCGCTCGGCATCCCGGTCGAGCAGCCGGAAGATTTCCGGACCGCGGCAGCCGTCGAGCGGCTGCGCGCGCTGGCTCCCGACCTGCTCGTCGTCGTCGCCTACGGACTGATCCTGCCGCGCAAGGTGCTGGCGATTCCGCGCCTGGGTTGCTGGAACGTGCATGCCTCGCTGCTGCCGCGCTGGCGTGGCGCGGCGCCGATCCAGCGCGCACTGCTCGCCGGCGATGCGGAAACCGGCGTCTGTCTGATGCAGATGGAGGCGGGGCTGGATACCGGCCCGGTGCTGCTGCGCCGGCAGGTCGCCATCGCGCCGGACGATACCGGCGGCACGCTGCACGACAAGCTCGCCGCGCTCGGCGCCGGCGCGCTCGGCGAGGGTCTGGACCGCCTGGCCGGCGGCATGGCGTTGCCGCCGCAGGCGCAAGCCGCCGAGGGCGTGACCTATGCGCACAAGCTCGACAAGTCCGAGGCGGCATTCGACTGGAACCAGCCCGCCGCCGTCATCGAACGCAAGGTGCGTGCATTCAATCCGTGGCCGGTGGCCGAGGCGCTGCTGGCCGGCGAGATGCTGCGTATCTGGCGCGCGGCGGTGTTGCCGGGCGAGGCAAATGCGCCGCCCGGCAGCGTGCTCGGTGCCGGCCGCGCCGGCATCGATGTCGCCTGTGCCGACGGCGTCGTGCGCCTGCTCGAGGTGCAGCGTGCCGGCGCGCGCCGCATTGCCGCCGCCGACTATGCCAACGCGCACCCGGGCCTGAAGCCGCACCGATGAACAGCGCCGCCGCCGGAGCCGACGTGCGCGCCGTGGCCGCGCAGGCATTGCAGCGGGTCGTGGCCGGGCAATCGCTGCGCGCGGAGTTTGCGACATTTTCCACAAAGTTGCCCGATGCGCGGGACCGCGCGCTGCTGTCGGCGCTGCTGCACGCCGGCGCGCGCTGGTGGCTGCGCTACAGCGTGGGGGTCGATCGCCTGCTGCAGCGGCCGCTGCCGGCGCGCGAGGTGCAGTTGCGCGCGCTGCTGGTGCTCGGCCTGGTCCAGCTCGAAGTGCTGCAACTGCCCGGCTACGCGTCGGTGGGTGCGACGGTGGATGCCGCGCGTGTGCTCGGCAAGCCGAAATTCGCCGGCCTGGTCAATGCATTGCTGCGGCGCTGGCTGCGCGAACGCGACAGCATGAACGCCTCGCTCGATGCCGATGCCGTCACGCGCACGGCGCATCCGCGCTGGCTGCTCGACTCGCTCGAAGCGGATTGGCCGCATGCGTCCGCGGCCATCGCCGAGGCCAACAACGCGCAGGCGCCGCTGTGGTTGCGCACCAATCGCCGGCGCAGCAGCCGTGACGCATTCGTGCAGCGCCTCGTCGCAGCGGGCATCGAGGCGCGGGCGTCGGCGCTGCTGCCCGACGGCGTGCTGCTCGAGCACAGTCTCGACGTGACGCAGCTGCCGGGCTTCGCCGGCGGCCTGTGCTCGGTCCAGGACGGCGCCGCGCAGCACGCCGCCGGCCTGCTCGACCTGCACGATGGCCAGCGCGTGCTCGATGCCTGCGCCGCGCCGGGCGGCAAGAGCGCGCACATCCTCGAGCAGGCCGACGTGCACCTGCTTGCGCTCGACGGCGACGAGCGCCGGCTGCCGCGCATCAGCGAAAATCTCGCGCGCCTCGGGCTGCGTGCCGCGGCGCGCGGCGGCGACGCGGCGCAACCGCAGGCATGGTTGGACGGCAAGCCGTTCGACCGCATCCTGATCGACGCGCCGTGTTCGGCAACCGGTATCATCCGGCGCCAGCCCGACGTGAAGCTGCATCGGCGCGCCGGCGACATCGCGTTGCTGGCCGCAGGGCAGACGCGCCTGCTCGACGCGCTGTGGCCTTTGCTCGCGCCCGGCGGGCGCTTAGTCTATGCGACCTGTTCGGTGCTCGAAGCCGAGAACGGCGGGCGGATCGAGCGCTTCGTCGCGCAGCATGCCGATGCGGCCGGCGTGCCGGCGGGATTGTCGGGCTGGCGTGCGGTGCGCGGCGGCGGCGTGCAGAATCTGCCCGGGGAGTCGGGCATGGATGGCTTCTACTATGCGGTACTGGAAAAACATCGCTAGCGCGGCACTCGCGTCCGTCCTTGCCGCCTGCAGCAGCGGCGGCGCTGACGCGGCGCTGGGCATCCGCTCGGCGACGGTCGAGCAGGGCGTGCTGACCGCACATCTGCGCTGGCAGCCGCAGGAGGCGGTGCTCGACGCGCTCGACCACGGCATCGTGCTCGACTTCGTGCTCGACCTGCGCGCCTACGGCACCGCGCACTTCGGCTGGCACGACACGCTGGCCAGCGCGCAGCGCCACATCGAGCTGCGCTACTTTCCGCTGAGCCGGCGTTACCAGCTGCGTGACCTGGACCGCGGCGAAACGCGCAGCTATGCGGCGCGCGCGCTGCTCACGGCCGCACTCGAGGACCTGCGCCTGGAACTGCCCGCCGACTGGCCGCGCGCCGCGGCCGACGGTTACTCGTTGCGCGTCGATCTGGATCGCGATCGACTGCCCGGCGCGCTGCGCCTGCCGGCGTTGCTGCGGCGCGAATGGCGCCTGTCTTCCGGGGAATACTCGTGGCAGACATCGGCCGCCGGCTGATCCGCCTCGCGCGGCGCCTGCTGCCGGCACTGGCGATTTTCGTGCTGCTGGCCGGAGCGCTGGCGCTGGCCAGCGACGCGGCGGCCGGCAGTGCGCGCTTCGGCCGTTTCTACGCCGCCTTCCTCGTCGCCTCGGCGCTCGCGCTGCTGGTGCTGCTGGTCGTCATCGTGCAGCGCATCGCGCGCCTGCTCGGCGAACTGCGCCGCCAGCTTCCCGGCGCGCGCCTCACGCGGCGCGTGCTGCTGATGCTGATCGCGCTGGCCGTGCCGCCGGTGCTGGTCGTGTACGGCTTCTCGCTGTTCTTCCTCAACGCGACCATCGACAACTGGTTCAACGTGCGCCTCGAGCAAGGCCTGGGCGATGCGCTCGAAATAGCGCGCGTCTACCTCGACGAACGCCTCGGCGTCGCCGAGCAGAAGAGCCGCGCGCTGGCGGCGGAACTGGCGACCGTTGCGGACGCCGACCTGCAGGGTCGCCTCGATGCCGCGCTCGACGCGCAGGGCAGCACGCAGCTGACCGTGTTCGGCGACAACGGCTCGGTGCTGGCGACCGCCAGTTCCGATCCGCGCTTCCTGAGCCCGCCCTATCCGGATGCGGCGGCGCTGCTGCAGCTGCAGAACAGCGGCCGCTACGCCGTGGCCGAGCCGGTCGGCAGCGACGAACAGCTCAAGCTGCGCGTCGTCGTGCCGCTGCCGGGCGCGGCGCTCGGCGCGCCGCACTTGCTGCAGGCGCTGTTTCCGGTGCCCGATGCGATACGGCCGCTGACGGCCGAGGTCGAGAAGGCGAGTTTCGACTTCCAGCGCCTGAAGTTCCTGCGCGACTCACTCAAGCTGACGTTCACGCTGGTGCTGACCTTCGTGCTGCTGCTGTCGGCCCTGTTCGCCGTGCTGACAGCGTTCGGCGTGGCGCGCCGCCTGACTGCGCCGATCGGCCGGCTTGCCGCTGCGACGCGTGCGGTTGGCGCCGGCCGTTACGACACGCCGTTGCCGATCGCCGGCGACGACGAACTGGGTTTCCTGCTGACCTCGTTCAACCAGATGCAGCGCGAGCTGGAACTGGCCGACGCGCGCACTCGCCATGGTGCGCGCGAAGTCGAAAGCCAGCGCGCCTACCTCAAGGCGGTGCTCGAGCGCCTGACCGCCGGCGTACTCGGGCTCGACCGCGATGGCATCCTGCGCACCGCCAACCATGCCGCCGAGACGATCCTGCAGGTGCCGTGGGCCAGCTACATCGGGCGGCCGCTGAGTGTCGCGCGGGACGAGCATCCGGCGCTCGCGCCGCTGCTCGATCCGATTCTCAAGCATGTGGTCGAAGGCCTGCGCGAATGGCGCGAGGAGGTCGTGGTCGAGCGTGGTGGCGAGCGGCGCGTGCTGACGCTGCGTGGCGCCGAACTGGCCAGCGCACCGGGCGACGATGCCGGCGTGGTCGCCGTGTTCGACGACCTGACCGTGCTCAACAGCGCGCAACGCGAAGCGGCCTGGGCCGAAGTCGCGCGCCGCCTCGCGCACGAAGTCAAGAATCCGCTGACGCCGATCCAGCTCGCCGCCGAACGCCTGCGCCGGCGCTTCATCGGCCGCCTGCCGCCCGAGGAGACCGAACTGCTCGATCGCGCCACGCACACGATCGTCAGCCAGGTCGAGGCGCTCAAGGCGCTGGTCAACGCGTTCGGCGACTATGCGCGGCCGCCGCAGATCGAAGCGCGGCCGCTGGCGCTGCACGCGCTGATCGGCGAAGTGCTCGACCTGTACGAGAACGACCAGCGCATCCAGCTGACGCGCCGCTTCGCGCCGCAGGATCCGGCGCTGCGCGCCGATGCCGGCCGCCTGCGCCAGCTCCTGCACAACCTGCTGAAGAATTCGCTCGAGGCGATGAGCGCCGAGGGCAAGCCGTGCATCGAGGTCAGCACGCGCGAGGTGCTCGACAACGACCGGCTCTGGGTCGAGCTGAGCATCGCCGACAACGGGCCGGGCCTGCCGGCGGGCTTCGACGAGCGCTGGTTCGAGCCGTACACGACCAGCAAGCAGCGCGGCACGGGGCTCGGCCTTGCCGTAGCCAAGAAGATCGTCGAGGAGCACGGCGGCAGCATCCGCGCGGAAAACCGCGCCGGCGGCGGCGCGACGTTCACGGTGCGCCTGCCATGCGACGTCGACGGCGCGCGCGCGGCGGCGAATGCATGAGCGGTGCAGGGAAGAAAGCTTCATCGCGAAGACCACGAAGAGTGAAGCGAAGAAAAAGAGAAAAAGTCAGTAAGGAGGAGAAAAGCGAAGATTGAACCACGGAGTACACGGAGAAAGCTGAGAAAGCAAAACGAACGATTGCTTCGGCGTCGCGCTTGTGAATGACTGTCTGGATACGTCCACATCCACTGGAAGCCCTGCATGGTTCAAATGGCGCTCTTCTCCGTGTTCTCCGTGGTTCAGTCTTCTTCTTTCGTTCTTGATCCTCGCGTTTCTGACTGATCTGCGCTTCTGCTTGTCTTCGTGGTGAAGCTTTGTCATTTTCCTTTCGTCCGAATCGATCGATGATGCAACCAACAGTGGGGACAGGCGACAGGTACGCGCGGCGCGAGCTCGGCTGGTTCTTGCTGGTCGCGTTCGTCATCATCGGCGCCGGCATCGGCCTGCGCGATCCGTGGCCGGCCGACGAGCCGCGCTTCGCGCTGTCGGCCAAGCAGATGGTCGAGAGCGGCAACTGGCTGATTCCGCACCGCGGCAGCGAGCTGTATTCGGACAAGCCGCCGACGTTCATGGCGCTGCAGGCGGCGAGTTACGAAATCGTGCGCAACTGGCGCATTGCGTTTCTGCTGCCGTCGCTGCTGGCCGCACTCGGCACGCTGTTGCTGGTCTACGATCTGGCGCGGCGCCTGTGGGACCACCGCACCGGGCTGTATGCGGCAGCCGCATTGCTGGCGGCGTTCCAGTTCGTCTACCAGGCCAAGCGCGCGCAGATCGATCCGAGCGTGACGTTCTTCATCACGCTGGCCAACTACGGACTGCTGCGCCACTTCCTGCTCGGCCCGGACTGGCGCGCCTACTGGCTCGGCTGCTTTGCCGCCGGCCTGGGCGTCATCACCAAGGGCGTCGGCGTGCTCGCGCTGCTGATGTTCCTGCCGTATCTGTTCGCGCGCCTGCGCGGCTGGAACCATACCGCGCCGACCGGCCGCGCTGCGCTGCGCTGGCTCGGCGGAGTGCTGGCGTTCATGGCCGCGGCGGCGCTGTGGCTGGTGCCGATGCTGCTGGCGGTGCGCGGCGCGGCATCGCCCGACTACCAGACCTACGCGCACGACATCCTGTTCCACCAGACCGCGGGTCGCTATACGGATTCCTGGGATCACCAGCAGCCGCGCTGGTACTACCTCGGCGTGATCCTGACCGGCTGGCTGCCGCTGACGCTGACGCTGCCCGGTGTATTGCCGCGCTGGCGCGAGCGCCTGCGCGCCGGCGATGCGCGTTTCCTGCTGCCGCTCGCATGGATCGTGCTCGTCGTCGTGTTCTTCAGTTTTCCGAAGGGCAAGCGCGATGTGTACATCATGCCGGCGCTGCCGCTGTTCGCATTGTGCATTTCTCCATTTCTGGCGGAACTGCTGGAGCGCCGCTGGGCGCGGCGCACGGCATTCGCCGTCATCGCGCTGCTCGGCGCCGCATTTCTCGTCGCCGGCATCTGCGCGCTGGCCCTGCATCCGACGTTCGCGCGCGATCTGGCCGTGCAGCGCGGGCTGGCCGATGGCGGCGCAGCGTTGTGGTGGCTGGTAGTCGCGCTCGGCGCGTGGACGCTGGCCTGCGCCGGCTATTTTCGCGTCGCGCGCGGCGTGCACGCCCTGCTGGCCGGAATCGCGGGCATGTGGCTGCTGTGGAGTTTCTGGGCCTATCCGCTGCTCAACGACTCGAGTTCGGCCGCCGGCGTGATGCGCCAGGCCGAGCGGCTGATCGGCAACGACGAGCTGGCGCTGGTTGCCTGGAAAGAGCAGAACCTGTTGATGGCCGGGCGGCCCGCCACCGAATTCGGTTTCGTCAAGCCGTGGCACGAACAGCTGGCGGCGGCGATCCGCTGGCAGGAGGGCAAGCCGCAGGCGCGCTGGGTGTTCATTCTCGCCGACGCGATGGCGCCGTGCATCGCGCCGGAAAAATCGACCTACGTCGGCCACGCCAACCGGCGCGAATGGTGGCTGTTTCGCAGCGATGCGGTGGCGCCGGCCTGTCGCGGCGGCAAGGTGCCGGCCGCGCCGAACGAGGGCGCCGAAGACCCGGACGCAAACTGACCGCCGTGGCCGTTTTGAACAAATATACTTTTCCTGCAACGCGCTGCGCATGGCGAGCATCAACCTGATCGCGCGCGACATCGGCTTCGGCCTGTCGCGCGACCTGCGCCTGCTCGCGGCCGCGCTGGCCAGCCGCGGACACGACGTCGGCGTCTGCGCGATCCGGCGCGGCAAGCTGCGCAAGCTCGCCGACCCGTGGCGCCTGCGCGCGCGTTCGGCCGTGCGCCGCCTGCGTGGCGCCAGCCCCATCGAGTTCGACGTCAACCTGATGCTCGAGGAAATCCGCGGCGAATACCTGCCGCTGGCGCGACGCAACGTGCTGTTGCCGAATCCGGAATGGTTCCGGCCGCAGGACCGGCAGGCACTGCGCGGCATCGATTGCGTGTTCGCCAAGACGCGACATGCCGCGGCGATCTTCACCGCGCTGGGTTGCCCGGTTGCGTTCAGCGGATTCACGTCGCAGGATCGCCACGATCCGGCCATCGCGCGGGAGCGCGCGTTTTTCCACCTGGCCGGCCGCAGCCGCAACAAGAACACCGAACCGCTGCTGGACCTGTGGCGCCGGCATCCGCACTGGCCGCGGCTCACGCTCGTGCAGGACCCGCGTACGGCGCGGACGGCGGCGCCGGCCCCGAATATCGATCACCGCATCGATCACCTCGACGACGGCGAGCTGCGCCGGTTGCAGAATGCGCACCGCTTCCATCTTTGCCCGTCGCAGACCGAAGGCTTTGGCCACTACCTGGTCGAGGCGATGAGCGTCGCCGCGGTGACGCTGACGCTGGACGCCGCGCCGATGAACGAACTCGTCACGGCCGGCCGCGGCGTGCTCGTGCCGGTCGCACGCACCGCGGCGCAAAGCCTGGCCACGACGAATTACTTCGACGAGGCCGGCATGGCGCAAGCGATCGAGCGCGTCATTGGCCTCGGCGACGCCGAGTGCGAGCGCCTGGGCGCTGCGGCGCGCGCCTGGTTTCTCGACAACGACCGCGCTTTCCCCGATCGTCTCGACGCGGCCATTCGCTCGCTCTGATCGCAGGCAAGAGCAACAGAGCGAACCACGGAGAACACGCAGAACACGGAGGCGCGCGATGAGGACGGCTGTCGCGAACGCGCGCCACTCTGGCGAACCGCGTGTCTGGCCTCTGGATCAGTTCGCTCCTCTCGGTGTTCTGCGTGGTTCAAGCTTGTTCTCTGCGCTTTGGCCGACGGTCAGAGCTGTTGACCGCGGTCGAGCAGCCACAGCTTGATGAATTTCTGGCGCACGTAATTGGCTTCGACGTAGGCATAGACCAGACCGCGCCAGCCATCGAGGAAGCCGGCGCGCAGCACGTAGCCACGCAGGAAGCGCCAGAACGGATTGAATACGATATTGTATACATGTGCACGGCGGCCGCGCGCGTGCAGGTGCGCGGCCATCAGACACGCATAGCGCTCCAGGCGCACGAGCTGGTCGGACAGCGAACGATAGGCGCGATGTTCCAGGTCGCCGCCGAGCGTCCGCACCTCGCCGTCGACGCTGGCGTGCTCGTGGATCTCGCGCTCGCCGCGGAAACCGCCGCGGCGCCGGTCGAACAGACGCATGACGCGATCGGGATAGGCGTTGCCATGGCGCAAGAACGCGCCGAAATATTCGGTAGCACGCGCGAAGCGATAGCCCGCCGCGGGGAAACCCGCGTTGCGCGCCTGTTCGATCGAGGCACGCAGCGCGGCGCTGACGCGTTCGTCCGCGTCGAGGCAGAGCACATATTCGTGGCATGCGGCACGCACGGCGAATTCCTTCTGCGAACGGTAGCCGTCGAAGGCACGCGACAGCACGCGTGCGCCGCGCGCGGCGGCGATGTCCGTGGTGCCGTCGGTCGAACCGGAGTCGACGACGACAATCTCGTCGCAGAACGCGAGCGACGCCAGGCATGGCTCGATGCGGTCCGCCTCGTCGAGCGTGATGATGCAGGCGGAAATGCCGGGGCGCGCTTGGCTGGCCATCGAAGTCCTCGTGAGGTGGGCCGCGGCGAAGAAACTGTGTGACCATCGTCACAGGCCCGCGATCTGCCGCGCCGATTTTACCCGGTAGCCGCGCTGGACGATTGTCCCCGCTTCCGCGCAGATGTAGGCTCCGGCGGTGCAGGAGGGAGGGGGCCATGAATCCGAACGACGTTCCGGTGAAGACCGCTGCCGGCAACCGTGAGCTGTCGCAGCGCACGCACAAGCTTTCCTCGCGCGTGCGGTCGCTGCTGATCGTGATCCACGGCGACGACACGGTCGCCGACCTCGCGCGCAATTTCCACGCTTTCGGCGACGTCAGTGCCGGACTGGACGAACTTGCCGCGCTCGGGCTCATCACGGCACATGCCGGTGCCGCAAGCGGCGCGGCGACGCGTCTGCCGGCGGCCAACGCGGCGGACATCGTGCCGCCGCCGCAGCAGGCCAAGCAATTGCTCAACGAAAGTGCCGTTGCGGTGCTCGGACTGCGCGCGTTCCTGTTCACGCTGAAGCTGGAGCATTGCTACACCGCCGACGAACTGCGCGGCATCCTGCCCGAATACCAGCGCGTGGTGACCAAGGCCAAAGGCCCCGAGTTCGCCGCCGCCATGACCCGGCGCGTGCAGGCCCTCCTCGCCCAGGCCTGATCCGCAAGGCTGAACGAAGTCGCGCTGCCCAAAAGCGGGCGTTGGCGATCGGGCTGTAACCAATTGAAAAGCGCAGCCCCGGCTACGCGCTTTGCGCTATGCTTGACGTCGTTTTTTTGCAACAGGCGGTCGCAGCATGGCTTCGGGCCTCGTGTTGGTCGTCGACGACGAACCTGACATCCGCTCCACGGTCAAGGAAATTCTCGAAGACGAGGGCTACCAGGTCAGCGTTGCCGAAAACGCGGCCGTGGCGCGCGAGCTGCGCCGTTCGGTGCGGCCGGACGTCGTCCTGCTCGACATCTGGATGCCCGATCTGGATGGCATCAGCCTGTTGCGCGAATGGTCGACCAGTGGCGCGCTGTCGTGCCCGGTGATCATGATGTCCGGCCATGGCACGGTGGAAACCGCGGTCGAGGCGACGCGCCTGGGCGCCTACGATTTCGTCGAAAAACCCATATCGCTCGCCAAGCTGCTGCTGACGATCGAACGTGCGCGTGAAGCCACGCGCCTGAAGCGCGAGAACGACGGTCTGCGGCAGCAGCTGGCGCTGCCGCTCGAGCCGGTCGGGTCGAGCAAGCTGATGCAGGCGCTGCGCGCGCAACTCGAGCGCCTGGCGCAGCACGAAACCGGAATCCTGATCCACGGCGAGCCGGGCACCGGCAAGGAATCGTTGGCGCGCTGGCTGCATGAGCGCTCGCCGCGGCGGCGCGGACCATTCGTCGCCGTGGCGACCGGCAACATCCCGCGCGAACACCTGGTCAGCGCGCTGTTCGGCACCGAGAACCCCGACGGCATCCAGCTCGGGCTGCTCGAGCAGGCGTCCGGCGGCACGCTGTTCCTCGACGAGGTCGCCGAACTCGATCCGGAACTGCAGCAGCGCCTGGCCAGCGTGCTCGAACGACGCGCGCTGGTGCGCAGCGGCGGATCGGCGCCGGTCGCGCTGGACCTGCGCGTCATCGCGGCGACGGCGCAGAACCTCGAGGCGCAGGTCAAGGCCGGCCGCTTCCGCGAGGAGCTTTTCTACCTGCTCAACGTCGTGCCGCTGCAAGTGCCGCCGCTGAACAAGCGCGGCGAGGATGTGCCCGAGCTGCTGCGCCTGTACGTCGATTTCTTCGCCAATCGCGATCATCTGCCGTACCGTCATTTCCCGGTCGATGTGCAGAACCGCCTGCGCAACTACCCCTGGCCCGGCAACGTGCGGGAACTACGCAACCTCGTCCAGCGTCTGTTGATCATGGGCAGCACGGACCAGGTGACGCTCGATGAAGTCGAGACGGCGCTCGGCACGGCGCAGCTTGTCGTTCCGCCCAGCACCGGCGGCGGCATCGACTTCAGCCTGCCGTTGCGCGAGGCGCGCGAACAGTTCGAACGCATCTACCTGCTGCGCCAGTTGCAGGAAGCCGGCGGCAGCGTCGGCAAGCTGGCCAAGGTCGTCGGCATGGAGCGCACCCATCTGTATCGCAAGCTGCGCGATCTTGGCGTCGACGTGAAGGCTGCGGCGCGCGAAGACTGAAAGATCTTCTTGAACGCGGACTGACGCGGACAAAGGCAAATCAGCGCGGATCGGGACGAGTCAGCGTACCGATGGTTGATTCCGCGTGAGCTGGTCCGCACCTGACTGCGCATATCCGCCTCGATCCGCGTCAATCCGCGTTCAAGCAGCCTATTTTCTGTTCGAGAGAGTTTCTGTTCGAGAGAGGAAGAAACATGAGCGTAAAGAACAAGGTTGCCTTGATCACTGGCGCAGCCAGCGGCATCGGCAAGCGCATCGCCGAGGTGCTGGCCGACAACGGCGCGCACATCGCGATCGCCGACATCAATCAGGCAGCGGCACAGGCGGCCGCCGACGAGATCAGGGCGCGTGGCGTGAAGGCGACGGCCGTCGTCATGGACGTGACCGATGAAGCCGCAGTCGAGGCGGGGGTCGACAAAACCGTCAAGGATCTCGGCAGCGTCGATATCCTGGTGTCCAACGCCGGCATCCAGATCGTCAATCCGATCGAGAATTTTTCCTACGCCGACTGGAAGAAGCTGATGGCGATCCATGTCGATGGCGCATTCCTGACCACGCGCGCATGCCTCAAGCGCATGTATTCAGCCGGCAACGGCGGCTCGATCATCTACATGGGTTCGGTGCATTCGAAGGAAGCGTCGAAGCTCAAGGCGCCGTATGTCGCGGCCAAGCATGCCTTGATCGGTCTGGCCAAGGTCGTCGCCAAGGAAGGCGCGGCTAAGAACGTGCGCGCCAACGTGATCTGCCCCGGCTTCGTGCGCACGCCGCTGGTCGACAAGCAGATTCCGGAACAGGCGAAGGAACTGGGAATTTCCGAAGCCGACGTGATCAGGAATGTCATGCTCAAGGACACCGTCGACGGCGAGTTCACGACGGTCGATGATGTCGCGCAGTGCGCGCTGTTCTTCGCCGGCTTCGGCACGAACGCGTTAACCGGGCAATCGATTGTCGTCAGCCACGGCTGGTACATGCAATGAGCGCGACGACGCGTCGCCGCAAGCCGCCGCGGCGCAAGGTGGCGGCACGCGTGGCCGGCAAGCCGGCGCCGGAATCCACAAATCCACAAGGCGGCACGAAGCCGGACAGTGCCGCGGCGGTACAGCGCGACTACGAGACCGTCGTGCTCGTGCTGCAGGGCGGTGGTGCGCTCGGCGCCTACCAGTGCGGCGTTTACGAGGGGCTCGACGCGGCCGGCATACGTCCGGACTGGTTTGCCGGAATTTCGATCGGTGCGATCAATGCGGCGCTGCTGGCCGGCAACGCGCCGGAGCGGCGTCTGGAGCGGCTGCAGGAATTCTGGCAGCGCATCTCGACGCCGGCGCTGCCGCTGCCGCCGGAGGCCTTCGACTGGCAACGGCAATGGCTCGACGCACTGCCGAAGTTCAGCCCCGGCCAGGCGCTGGCCAATTCGATCGGCGCCTGGACCGCATTGCTGCACGGACAGACCGGTTTCTTCGTGCCGCGCATGCCGCCGCCGTATGTCGCGCCGCCGGGGCGCGGAGCAACGAGCTTCTACAGCACCGCGCCGTTGCGCGCGACGCTCGAGGCGCTGGTCGATTTCGAGCGCATCAACCACCCGGGCTCGCCGCGGTTTTCGGTCGGCGCGGTGAACGTGCGCAACGGCAACTTCGCCTATTTCGACAACCGCAAGACGCGCATCCGCGTCGAGCATGTGCTCGCATCCGGCGCACTGCCGCCGGCATTCGGTCCGGTCGAGATCGACGGCGAGCAGTACTGGGACGGTGGTCTGGTGTCGAACACGCCGCTCGAATACGTGCTCGAGGCGACGCCGCGGCGCGACATGCTCGCGCTGCAGGTCGACCTGTGGAGCGCGCGCGGCGCACTGCCACGCACGCTCGGCGATGTACTGGAGCGGCAGAAGGATATCCAGTACTCCAGTCGCACCCGCCGCGGCACGGACAGTGCGGCCGAACGCCAGCGCCTGCGCCTGGCACTCGGCGAGCTGGTCGCCCTGCTGCCGGACAAGCGCATGCCGGCCACGCTGGCGCAGGCATTCGATGCGTGGACCTGCACCAAGATCTTGAACATCGTGCACCTGATCTACCAGGCCAGGTCCTACGAGGAACAGTACAAAGACTACGCGTTCGGACCGCAGGCCATGCGCGAGCACTGGGCCGCGGGCCTGGCCGACATGCGCCAGACACTGGCGCGCCCGCAGTACCTGCAGCGCCCGGCGGCCGGGATCGGCGTCGCCACGCACGACATCCACCGGCAGACCGCGCCGCCGTGAGCGAAGATGCGGTGCTGCGCCTGCGCCGCCTGTGCCATGGGCCGCGCGACGGCGCCCTGCTGCGTTTTGCGCTCGGCAGCGCATTGCTCGACGCCGGCAACGCCGCCGAGGCGGCAATCGAACTGCGTTGCGCCGTCGGATTCGATCCGAATTACTCCGCGGCGTGGAAACTCCTTGGCCGGTCGCTGGTCGAAGCGGGGGATCCGGTGCAGGCGCGCCGGGCATGGAGCGACGGCATTGCCGCGGCGCAACGCGCCGGCGACGTGCAGGCGCAAAAGGAAATGCAGGTGTTCGTCAAACGGCTCGACAAGAAACAGGGCGGCAATGCGCAGCGCGATTGAGCGGATGATGCTGGCAGCGCTGATCGGTTTTCCTGCGGCAACGGCCTGGGCTCAGGGCGACACGGCGGCCGATGTCGCCGCGATTGCGCGCAGCCAAGGCAATGACCTGGCCGCGGCGCTGCTGCGCGAGGACTACGCGACGATAGCCGCGAGCGCGTGCAGTCCGGTCCTGGCGCGCGTCGGCGGTGCGCTTGCGCTGGCGCGCCAGATCGAAGTCGGCTTCAAGGTCATGCGCCAGCAGGGCCGGCAACTGCTGGAAATGCATTTCGGCGTGGTCAGCGCCGTGTTCGAGGGCGCGGCGACGCGCTTTGCGTTGCTGCCGTATCGCAGCGTGGTGCGGGTCAAGGACGGCCGCTTGTCGCTCGACTCGTTCTACCTTGGCGTCCAGAACAAGGATGCCGACAGCTGGTGCTTCATCGACACGGCGGCGCTGACGCCCAGCAGCCTGCGCGAGATGTATCCGGGAGCTCCAGCGGACCTGACACTGCCGGTGCCGGCACAACCGGTGCTCGAGCGCGAAGGGGGCGGCTGAAATCCGCCGGATCCGGCTTGATCGATTCGCGCCTCAAGCGTTCCGGTCGTCGCCGGGCGGACGGATCGAATAGCGTTTGTAATGCCATTGATACTGTGCCGGCGCCAGTCGCACGCACTCCTCGACACCGCGATTGAGTGCGGCGACAGCCGCGGCCAGCCGGGCGTCCGCGATGCCGTCGGGTGCCGCCAGGAAATGCAGCCGATAGCCGGCGCCGCGGGGCAGGCGTTCGGCAAAGCCGAACAGCACCGTTGCACCGGTGCGCTGCGCCAGCCGCGACAACAGCACCATCGTCAGCGCCGGCGTGCCGAAGAATGGCGCGAATTCGCCTTCGCCGAGCTTGGGTTGCTGATCCGGCAGGATCCCCACGACGCCGCCATCGAGCAGGCGCCGGTAAAGCCGGCGCACGCCGGCAGGGCCGTCAGCGCGCACCTGTTCGACGGCCACGCCGCCACGGACGCGTGTCAGCAGCGGTTCGATCGCCGCCTGCCGCGGCGGGCGGTAGGCAATCGCCAGCGGCGTGCGGCTGGCGAGCCAGAAATTCAGCAGCTCCCAGCAGCCCAGGTGCGGCGCCGCGATGATCAGGCCACGGCCGGCTGCCAGTGCGTTGTCGAACAGCTCGCCGCCGCGTACCTCCCGGATCATGCCCAGGGCCTGGTGCGGGTCGGCAGACCAGACCCGGCAGATCTCGAACACCGACTTTCCGGCTTCCAGCAACGACGCCCGCAACAGGTGCTGTCTTGTTTCACCGCGAAACAGCGTTATTGCCATGGAGAGAGAGGCTTGCGCCTTGCGGCGCACCGGGTTGGGCGTATGCAGCAGCGTCCAGCCGAGGCAGGCGCCGAGCCGGTGCAGGGCCGGCAGCGGCAGGCGGCCGACCAGCCGGAGCAGGCCGAGAAGCAGGGCGATATACCAGCGCACGTGTGATTCCGCTCGAACAGGCGCGCGATTGTAGCGGGCGGCGAACTGCTGCACGGCGCAGGTCAGTCGGGTAAGCTGCATTGGAGCAGGGGAAGATGTCCGAACGGCAGCATGTTGAGCCTGATCCAGCGCGTGCGGGAAGCGCACGTCGATGTCGACGAACAGACCGTGGGACGCATCGGCGCGGGCCTGCTCGCGCTGGTCGCCGTGCAGCCGGCAGACGGCGAATCCCAGGTCGGGCGCCTGCTCGAACGGCTGCTCGGCTACCGCGTCTTTGCCGACGAAGCCGGCCGCATGAACCGCTCGTTGAGCGACACCGGCGGCGGGTTGCTGCTGGTTCCCCAGTTCACGCTCGCGGCGGACACGAACAAGGGCATGCGACCGAGCTTCACGTCAGCGGCCTCTCCCGAGCAGGGCCGGCGCTGGTTCGAACGGCTGGTCGAATTGGCAAAAAGCCGGCACGGAACAGTGGAAATCGGCCGGTTCGGCGCCCATATGGTGGTTCATCTGGTCAACGATGGGCCGGTGACGTTCTGGCTGGAGGCGCGTTGACTTCCGCCGTCTGGACGCGAAAAGCGGCGCCCGCTGAGCCGGCGGACGGAGTTGCCAGGCTCGGCCATCCAGGCCTCGCCAGGCAACGATCCGCCCGCGGGTCAAACCGCGGGCCCTCGGCCCTGCGGCGCAATGCGTTTACGCGCGACATCCGTGTCGCGCGCCCGTTGGGCCAGCTGGCGCTGTTCGCGCCGGCTGTCCTGCCGGCGCAGTCATCGCATTGCGCGAGCCCGCGGGCTCGACTTGACACTCCTCCTATACTTCCAAGTCTTTGTTTGAAGCAGCTGAAAATCCATGAGCACTGAACCCGGCAGCAACCAGCAGCAGCAATCCGAAATCAAGACCCTGATCATCAAGGGCAAGGAGCAGGGGTACCTGACCTATGCCGAGGTGAATGATCACCTCCCGGATGACATCGTCGATCCCGAGCAGATCGAAGACATCATCGGCATGATCAATGACATGGGCATCGAGGTGCACGAGGTTGCGCCCGATGGCGAGACGCTGCTGCCGGAAAATCCGGTCGCCACCGACGACGAGACCGCAACCGAGGAAGCCGTCGCCGTGCTGTCGGCGGTCGACGCCGAGGTCGGCCGCACGACCGATCCGGTGCGCATGTACATGCGCGAGATGGGCACGGTCGAGTTGCTGACGCGTGAAGGCGAAATCGCCATCGCCAAGCGCATCGAGGAAGGCCTGAACCAGGTGCAGAGCTCGCTGGCGAGCTTCCCGTGGTCGATCCAGCTGCTGATCGAGGAATACGACCAGCACACCGAGGGCAAGAAGCGCCTGTCCGAAGTGCTGACCGGCTTTGCCGACATCGAGGTGCCTGGCCTGGATATCCCTGACCCGATCCTCGAAGTCGAGGCGGACGTGGCGCCGGCGGTCAAGGCCGATGACGAAGAGGCCGAGGACGGCGAGGAAGCCGGCCCCGGCGACACCGGCCCGGATCCGATCGAAGTGACGCGGCGCATGGAGGAATTGCGCACGCTGTACGGCAAGTTCCAGAAGACCGCCGACAAGTACGGAGCAGCCGATCGCAAGGCGCAGAAGGTGCGCGACAACATGGCCGAGGCTTTCCTCAAGCTCAAGCTGCCGGCGATCATGATCGACAGCTTCGTCAAGAAGCTGCGCGATGTCGTCGCGTCGATCCGCTCGCACGAGCGCGCGATCATGGACATCTGCATCAAGCAGGCGCACATGCCGCGCAAGGACTTCCTGAAGGCGTTCCCGCAGCAGGAAACGAACTTCAAGTTCGCCGACGAGATGATCCGCAAGAAGCAGAAGTGGTCGTCCGCGATCAAGTCGCATCGCGAGGAGATCCTCGGCGAGCAGGAGAAGCTGGTTGCGCTGGAAAAGGCGCTGTACCTGTCGCTGGCCGACATCAAGGAAATCAACCGGGCGATGTCGATCGGCGAGGCCAAGGCGCGTCGCGCGAAGAAGGAAATGGTCGAGGCCAACCTGCGCCTGGTCATCTCGATCGCGAAAAAGTATACCAACCGCGGCCTGCAGTTCCTGGACCTGATCCAGGAAGGCAACATCGGCCTGATGAAGGCGGTCGACAAGTTCGAATACCGCCGCGGCTACAAGTTCAGCACCTACGCGACCTGGTGGATCCGCCAGGCGATCACCCGCTCGATCGCCGACCAGGCGCGGACGATCCGCATCCCGGTGCACATGATCGAGACGATCAACAAGTTGAACCGCATCAGCCGCCAGATGTTGCAGGAGATGGGCCGCGAGCCGTCGCCGGAAGAGTTGGCGGTCAAGATGGAAATGCCGGAGGACAAGATCCGCAAGGTGCTCAAGATCGCGAAGGAACCGATCTCGATGGAGACACCGATCGGCGACGACGAGGACTCGCACCTGGGCGATTTCATCGAGGACACCAGCATCGAATCGCCGGTCGAGGCCGCCACCGGCACCGGCCTGCACGAGACCGTGCGCGACGTGCTCGGCGGCCTGACGCCGCGCGAGGCCAAGGTGCTGCGCATGCGCTTCGGCATCGACATGAACACCGACCACACGCTCGAGGAAGTCGGCAAGCAGTTCGACGTCACGCGCGAGCGGATCCGCCAGATCGAGGCCAAGGCACTGCGCAAGTTGCGCCATCCGAGCCGGTCGGAACAGTTGCGCTCGTTCCTCGACCTGGAATAGTCGTTCGTCTCCTGCAGAAAGGAAACGCCCGCTGCGGGCGTTTTTGTATCTGTCGGCCTTGAAGCGCACCAGGCCCCGTCGCTCTGAGCGCGACAGCGTTATCCATTGAAGCGGGGAGTGAACGTCGCGCTGCGCTGGCACGAATCAACGCGCCGATTGCGGATGCGCCCCTCACCCCTTACCCTTTCCCTCAAGGGGCGGCCCTCACCCCTTGCCCTCTCCCGCGCGCGGGAGAGGGGGAGTGATCGTCGCGCTGCGCGCGACAGCGTTATTCCGTTGAAGCGGGGAGCGATCGTCGTGCTTGCGCACGACATCGTCGTTCGACTGGAACGGGGGCCTGTAGCACAACGGTTAGTGCAGGAGACTCATAATCTCTTGGTTGCAGGTTCGAGTCCTGCCGGGCCCACCATCTTGCCGCATCGCCGCTCGAGCCTGACACGGCCCGGCTTCCCGTCGGCGCCCGCGTACTGAACCACCCGCTGGGCCTTCTTCTGACCACTTAGTTTGAGCGTCCGGGCGCGGCCGAGGTCCGGGCTGCCCAAGGAGTGCGCATCCGTCCGGTTTGCGCAGCCGGCCCGGCCGCTTTTTGCACGGATTTGGCTCGTTTGGAGGGACGCCCGTCGGACGGCGTCCGAGGGGCACCGGCAGGTCGGCCAGCGCCTGCACCCGCAGGCGGAGCCAGGCCCAAAAAGGCACGCAAAGTGCCAAGAACGTCAACTAGTGCACAAAAGCGGCACAAATAGCCGACGAGCGTGTGGTCGAAGCTTGATGATCGTCAAAGTTTGTAAATCGTGCCTCTGGGATAGTGCCGTCGCAGTAAGGGGCCGAGGATCGCAAGCACCCATCGGTGCGATCGCCCGGCGATGGTAGATCTTGACGTGTGGACTCGGGCTGGCGTTCTCGCTGTTCAAGGCCAGGCCCGGCCGGTGCGACGTGTTCTGGAAGAACTGATGAAACAGGGGATTTTGGCATTGTTTTGGGTCTTGCTGTCGGCGACGGCCGGCAATGCCGTGGCCAACTGCCTGACCGACACCACGCAGGCGGACTTTCAGGCTGGTGCTGCCAACAGCCTCGACCTGACGACGAACCCGGGCAACGTGCAGTTGGCATCCAGCGGCGGCTCGGGTGGCGCGACAGTCGACCAGCAAAACACGACGATTACGAGCAATGGCGTTGCGTTCACCAACGCATCGTGGACGGGCCAGACCTTCACGGCCGGCCGGTCCGGCTCCCTTTCGCAGGTCGACCTCAACCTGTTCTGCGTGTTCTGCACGAGTGCACCGCCCAGCATCATCGTCAGCATCAGGGCCACTTCGGGTGGCATGCCGACCGGCAACGACCTGGCTTCGGGTTCGCTGAACATCTCCAACTACACCGGCGTGCAGGCATACTACTCGGCGACTTTCCCGAGCCCGGCGAACGTGTCGGCCGGCACGCAGTACGCGATCATCATCCGCGCCTCGGCCGCCTACGGCACGTCCGGCAAGAACCTCGGATTCAGCGACAGCGCGGCCAGCGCCAACGTCGGCAACAACGTTTATGCCGGCGGGCAGCTCATTCGCAGCACCAATGGCGGTTCGAGCTGGGCAGCCGAACCGTCCTACACTCCGACCGCCGACGGCGGCTTCAAGACCTACATCGGCGGCGGCAGTGCCGGCTATTCCAGCGCCGGCGATCTGACCTCCGCGCTGAAGGACAGCAATCCGCCGACGGGTGCAACGCTGACCTGGACCACGCTTTCGTGGAACTCCAGCGTTCCGGCCAATACCGCCATCAAGTTCCAGGTGGCGGCAAGCTCTTCGAGCAGCGGCCCGTTCAATTTCGTCGGCCCCGATGGTTCGTCGTCTTCCTACTTCACCGCCAGCAATACCGACCTGTCGCAGTTCAACGGACTGCGCTACATGAAGTACCACGCCTTCCTGTCGACCGGCACTTCGACTTCGACGCCGGTCCTGAGCGATGCGTCGGTCTGTTACAACGCCACGGTCAACCTGTCGTCGGACGTCTCGATCTCGGTCAGCGACAACGCCAATCCGGCGGTCCCGGGCAACCCGATCACCTATACGATCACGGCGTCGAACGCCGGGCCGAACGACGTCAGCCGCGCCACGGTGAGCGACACGTTCGCTGCACCGCTGGCTTCGTGCCACTGGACCTGTTCCGGCGCCAACGGCGGCACCTGCTCCAGTTCCGGCAGCGGCAACATTGCCGACAACACGGTAGCCATGCCGGTCGGCGCCACCGTTACCTACAGCGCGACATGTTCGTTGCCGACCTCGGCCACCGGCACGTTCACCAATACGGCGACGATCGCCGACCCGACCGGAACGTCCGACCCGAACACCGGCAACAATTCGTCGACCGACAGCAACACCCTCGCGCCGCAGGCGAACCTCACCATCACCAACAGTGACGGCCAGACATCGCAGACGGCCGGCCTGTCGGCGATCTACAACATCCAGACGCAGAACACCGGGCCGAGCGATGCGCCGGGCACGATGGTCGTCGACACGTTCCCATCGTCGCTGGCGTGCACATGGACCTGCACCGGCACCTTCGGCGGCTCCTGTCCTGCGACCGGCTCGGGCAACATCAATACCAGCGTCAACCTGCCCAAGGGCGGGCACGCGAACTTCGTCGCAACCTGCTCGATCGCCTCGTCCGCCACCGGTTCGCTGGTCAACACGGCGACGATCAATGCAGCCGCGGGCGTCACCAACACCAATGCCGCGAACAACTCGGTAACCGACTCCGACACGCTCGTGATCCGGCCTGACGTCGCACTGACGCTCGACGACGGCGTCGACATGGTCAAGATCGGCAGTGTCGTGAGCTACGTCATCACGCTGACCAACGCCGGCCCGAGCGACGCGGCCGTCAGCGTCAGCGACACGTTGCCGCCGCAGCTGTCGAACGCATCGTGGGTGTGCAGCGCTACCGGCGGCGCAAGTTGCGGCAAGAGCAGCGGCAACAACGCGCTGAGCGCCACGGCAACCGTGCCGGTCGGCGGTGTCGCGACCTATGTCTATTCGGCCAACGTGCAGTCGGACGACGCCGGCGACAGCTTCGTCAATACCGCAAGGTCCAGCGTGACCAACGGCTCCGACCCGAACGGCCTGAACAACACCGCCAGCGACACCGACACGATCGTGCTGTTCCTGAGCGGCTTCGAGGGCAAGGGCGGTGGATTCGTGGCGGCGGGCTCCGCCGGCAGCATCGGCAACGCCGGCATGGTGACGACCCAGTTCGGCGTCGATGCCGGCCTGCTCAAGAACCTTGGACCGGCCCCGGTCACCGTGGCCAGCGGCACCTCGGCAAGCGGCCGCACGCTGTTCAGCCTGCAACTGATGCACCTGGGCGGCGATATCATGATGCGCACGCTGACGACGATCGACGATACCGTGTTCAGCGATGTGTCGCCGTGGCAGGTCGTCGATCTGAAACAGCACATCCTCGGACTGCAATGGCAGTCGGCCAGCGCGCATGGCGACGACGGCTATCTGCGCACCGGTCCGGCAACGCAGCTGTCGCTGGTCTCGGCCAACAATGCGCGGGAAAACCTTTCCGGATTCAAGGTCGCGGTCGACAACGACATCCCGTGGCTGGTGGTTATCGAGCCGTAATTCGAAAAAGCTTGCGGCCTTCGTAAAAGCCCGGGGCAACCCGGGCTTTGTTTTTTCGCGTCGCGGAAAACGGGTTTCTTGCGGTGGTCTTCAACCGAAGCGCAATGCGAACGCGTGGCTGCCGTCGGCATTGATGTTTTCATCGAGCGTCCAGCCCCAGCGCTCGCAGACGCGGCGGATCATGCCGAGGCCGAGCACGGTTTCGCCGGTATCGAGGTTCGGACGCCGCGCCGCCTTCGGCGCGCCGGCCGGGTCACTTTCGTGCGTGATGCGCAACTCGCCGGCGCGCACGCGCACATGCAGGATGCCGCCATCGGCAAATTGGGTGGCCGAGCGCAGCAGGTTGCCGATGACGACGCCGACGACCTTCGCCGGCGCCGCGATGGCGACGCCCTGCTGGCGCTCGCGCTCGACCTCGAGGTGTTTCTCGCGCAGCGCATCCTGGCGTTCGCGCAGCAGGCCGTCGACCAGGCCATCCAGATCCTGCGCGCGGCCACCGTCGGACCCGCGCTCGTCACCGCGTGCCAGCACCAGCAGCGCGTCGAGCAGGTCGCGCAGTTCGTCGGCGCCGCGCTGGATGCGCTTCAGGCGCAGTGCTGCGGCGGCATCGATATTGCCATGATCGAGCAGCACTTCGATCGCGCCGCGTATCACGGCCAGCGGCGTGCGCAGTTCGTGGCTCGCATCGGCGGTGAAGGCGCGTTCGCGCCGCACGTATTCGTGCAGCTTTTCCTGATAGCGGTCGAACGCCAGCGCCAGCGCGCCGACCTCGTCGTCGGCGAACCCCGGTGCCAGCGCGACCAGCTCGCGTCCGGGCGGCTCCATGGTCTCGACCTGGAGCGCCAGCCGCCGCACCGGCTCGATCGCGCGTCCGGCCCAGAACCAGCCGAGCCAGCACGACAGCGCGCTGCCGAACAGCACCAGCGCAATCAGGTCGCGCGCCAGGCGCCGCTCGCGCACGCTCTCAAGGCCGATGTCGAGCACGACATACAGGCGGCGCGGGCCAAGGTCGTACACCGCGACATGGCGCTCGCCGCGATCGTTCTCGACCTCGTGCAGGCCGGGTTCCAGCGCGACCAGGTCGGCCGGCGCCGCGCCCGCGCCGGCGGCGTCGCTGCTGTAGACGTGGAAGTGCTTGCCGCGCGGTCCGGGTACGACGCCCTCGTCGACGTAACGGGCGCGCAGGTAGTCGCCTTCGACGCGCAGCATCTCGTCGATCAGCCGGTGTACGTAGGAATCGGAGAAGTGCACGGCCGCCAGCGCCAGGCAGGCGCTCACCACCAGCCCGAGCAGCGCACACAGCGCTGCCACGCGTGTGCGCAGGCCCAGCCTAGGCGTCTGCGGATTCTGCGATGCGGTAGCCGAAGCCATGGACCGTGTGCAGCAGCTGCAATTTGAATGGGCGATCGATGACCGAGCGCAGGACCGACAGGTGGGTGTGCAGCGTGGCGATGTCGCCCCCGCCTTCGCCCCACAACGCGTGGGCCAGGTCGGCATGCCGCACGACGTGCGGCGAACGGCGCATGAGCGCCTCGAGCAGCACGAAGCCGGCGCGCGTCAACGTCAGCTTCTGGCCGTCGCGTTCGACCGTCAGCTTGACGGGATCGAGCGACAGGTCGGCCACGCGCATGACGTCGCCGTGCTGCAGGTGTCCGCGCCGGTGCAGCGCTCGGATGCGCGCCTCGAGCTCGCGCATCGCGAACGGCTTGACCAGATAGTCGTCCGCGCCTTCGGCGAAGCCGGCCAGCTTGTCGTCGAGCGTGTCGCGCGCGGTCAGCATCAGCACCGGCGTATCGCGCCCGGCCTCGCGCAGCGCACGGCACAGGTCGAGCCCGTCGAGCTTGGGCAGGCCCAGGTCGAGCACGATCACGTCGCTGGCGCCGTCGAGAGCCATGCGCAGCCCGGACACGCCATCGGCGGCATGATCCATGACGAAACCGCGGAACTCCAGAAAGTCCCAGATGTTCGCGGCGATATCGCGTTGGTCTTCGATCAGCAGGATGCGCAGCATGGTTCGCCCGAAATCGGCAGAGCGGCAGCCTGACCGGGCCGGTCTTAAGAATTCCTTAAGAACCCGAATCGTTGCCGGCGCTCTGCGTCACGTCGGAAAAAGCGTATCACGCTGCGCCCGCGGCTGCCGGATCGAGTCGTCGCGGCTACGCCGTCATGGCGACCTGGCAGCAGGCTCCGCTGCAGCGGCAGCCGCAGGCGGGGCGGTGGCCGATGCCGTCGGCGTCGGCGCCAGCATGCGCGCACTGCGCCAGTTGCCGAAGCGGTAGTACGCGATCGACAGCAGCATCGACACCAGCGAGCCGAGCGGAAAGCTCCACCAGATCGCGTCGCTGCCCCAGCGGTCGACCAGGCCGTAGGCGAACGGCAGGCGCACGACCCACAGCGCGATGAACAGGATGATCAGCGGCGGTATCACTGCGCCGGTCGAACGCACGACGCCGGCGAGGACGAACGACAGGCCGAAGAACACGAACGACCAGACCACGATCGCGTTGATGTGCTGCGCGATCTCGATCGCGCCGCCCTCGCTCGGCAGGAACAGGTTCAGCGCGCCGCGGTTGAACAGGTAGATCAGCACCACCAGCGAGCCGGTCAGCAGGAAATTGAACACGATGCCGGTCATCGCGACACGGTGGACGCGGTCCCACTTGCCGGCGCCGACGTTCTGCGCCGCCATCGACGAGGCCGCCATGCCGATCGCGATCGACGGCATCTGTATATAATTCCACAACTGGAAACAGGCGCCGTACGCGGCGGTCGTATGGGCGCCGAAACGGTTGACCAGCGAGATCATGACCAGCATCGACAGCGACATCACGATCATCTGCAGGCCCATCGGGATGCCCTTGGTGAACAGCGCCTTGAGGATCGGGCCGTCGATGCGCAGGTAGCGGTCCTCGCCGCTGTGGATCACGAGAAAATGCCGGCTGCGATACAGGTAGGCGATCAGCGCGGCCAGGGTCACCACCTGCGCCACGACGCTGGCCGTGGCCGATCCGGCGATGCCCATGCGCGGCACCGGACCGAGTCCGAAGATGAACAGCGGATTCAGCGCGATGTCGAGCACGACGTTGAGCAGCAGGAACAGGAACGGCGTGCGCGCGTCGCCGGCGCCGCGCAGCGCCATGCCGACGAACGACAGCAGGTACAGGAACGGCATGCCGATGAAGATGATGCGCAGGTAGGCCACGGCAAGCGGCTGCGACTCCGCCGGCGTATGCAGCCAGCGCATCAGCAGCTCGGCGCCGGGCAGGCCGACCGCGGCGATCAGCACCGAGATGCCGACGAAGAACACGATGCTCGTGCCGATCACGCGCTTGGCGCGGTCGACGTCGCGCGCGCCCATCGCCTGGCCGACCAGGATCGTCGCCGCCATGCCGACGCCGAACACGGCGCCGAGCAGGAAGAACAGGATCGTGTTGGCATTCGACGTTGCCGCCAGCGCGGCCTCGCCCAGGCCGTGACCGACCCAGATCGCATTGACGGAGCCGTTGAGCGACTGCAGCACGTTGCCGGCAAGGATCGGCAGCGCGAACTTGACCAGCGTGCTGCCAATCGCGCCCTCGGTGAGTGCGCTGTCCGGTTTTCGCGTCGATGCCATGGAAAGCCTTTGCAAAGAGGGAAGCCTGCAGCTGGACGGCGTGCGCAGTCGCTGCGGCTCGCTTGAGTTTACCCACACAGCGGGACCGTCGAGCAAGCGTGCTAAAATCTGCGTGGGGCTTGTGTCTTGCGCGAACGATATTGCGGGTGGGCAGTCCGCGCCGTATCGCACGTCGTTGGCGGCAGTTCGCGGGCAGCGGCGCGTGATCCCGTCGGCACTACGACCAATGGCACCCCTGCCGGCTGGCGCAAGCGTTTATCATGACGCTGCCGCCGCCTCGCCGGCCGACGTTTCTTCCGGAGATTCCAAGCATGGGTTCGCGAAAGCTGCTCGCCTCGTTGTTGCTATGCCTCGCCGTGTGCGCACAGGCGGCAGTGGAGCCGGCGCTGTTCGGCGCCCTGCATTGGCGCTCGATCGGACCGTTCCGCGGCGGCCGCGTATTGACCGTCACCGGCGTGCCGGGCGATGCGCGCCATTACTATTTCGGCGCGGTCAACGGCGGCGTCTGGGAAACCGGCGATGCCGGCCGCACCTGGCAGCCGATCTTCGATGCGCAGCCGATCGGCTCGATCGGCGCGATCGCGGTCGCGCCGTCCGATGCCGGAGTCATCTACGTCGGCAGCGGCGAAGCCGACATGCGCTCGGACATCGCCCAGGGCGACGGTGTATACAAATCCACCGACGGCGGCAGGAGCTGGGCGCACGTCGGCCTGCGCGACACGCAGCAGGTCGGCAGGATCCTGGTCCATCCGCGCGACGCGAACATCGTCTATGTCGCCGCGCTCGGCCATCCGTACGGCCCGAATGCCGAGCGCGGCGTGTTCCGCTCGCGCGACGGCGGCAAGTCCTGGCAGAAAATCCTGTTCAAGAACGCCGACACCGGCGCAATCGACCTTGCGTTCCAGCCGGGCGACCCGAACGTGGTCTACGCGTCGCTGTGGCAGACGCGGCGGCCGCCGTGGAACGTCTATCCGCCGTCGAACGGCCCCGGCAGCGGCGTCTACAAGTCGACCGATGGCGGCGACAGCTGGAAGCAGATTTCGGGGCACGGCTTTCCGGCCTCGGTCGGCCACGTTGGCCTGGCGTTGTCCGATGCGGCGCCGCAGCGCGTCTACGCCCTCGTCGACGGCGATGCCGGCGGCCTGTACCGCTCCGACGATGGCGGTGCGAACTGGAATCACGCGAGCGCCGATCCGCGCATCTGGCAGCGCGGCTGGTACTTCGGCCAGATCACGGTCGACCCGAAAAACCCCGACCGCATCTATGCGATGAACACGATCGTGCTGCGCTCGGACGACGGCGGCAAGACCTTCGTCCCGCTCAAGGGCGATCAGACCGGCGATGATTTCCATGCGCTGTGGATCGATCCGGCCGACACGAACCGGCAGATCCTCGGCTCGGACCAGGGCACGCAGATCACGATGAACGGCGGCGCAAGCTGGAGCTCGTGGCACAACCAGCCGACCGCGCAGATCTATCGAGTCAGCACCGACAACCGCTTTCCGTATTGGGTCTACGGCGCGCAGCAGGATTCCGGTGCGCTGAGCCTGCCGAGCCGCGGTCCGGGCTACGACGGCATCAACATGACCCAGTTCCACGAGATCTCGCCGGGCGGCGAGAGCGACAACATTGCGCCCGATCCGAACGATCACGATGTCATCTACGGCGGCCGTGTCGACAAGCTCGACCTGCGCACGCAGCAGGTGCGCCACATCGATCCGACGCTCGCCGCCGAACCGGACCTGTATCGCGCAACCTGGACTCTGCCGCTGGTTTTCTCGCGGCGCGATCCGCACATTCTGTACTTCGGCAACCAGCGCATTTTCCGCACCGCCGACGGCGGCGAGCACTGGGATGCGATCAGCCCGGACCTGACGCGCGAGAATCCCGGCGCACCCGCCACGCTGGATGCCTCCACCGTCGCCAACAACCTCGGCACCGGGCCGCGGCGCGGCGTGGTTTATGCCATCGCGCCGTCGCGTGTCGCCCACAAGGACATCTGGGCCGGCACCGACGACGGCCTGATCTGGCGTACGCGCGACGACGGCGCGCACTGGGACAACGTGACGCCCAAGGCGCTGACGCCGTGGTCGAAGGTCGGCATCATCGATGCGTCGCCGTTCGATGCCGACAGCGCGTACGCGGCGATCGACCGCCATCGGCTCGACGACTTCAAGCCCTACGTCTATCGCACGCACGACGGCGGCAAGAGCTGGACGCTGATCGCCGGCGGGATCGACGCGGGCAGCGCAGTCAATGTCGTGCGCGCCGATCCGGTGCGCCGTGGATTGCTTTATGCCGGCACCGAGAAGGGCGTGTACGTGTCGTTCGACGACGGCGATCATTGGCAGCCGCTGCAAAACGGATTGCCGATGACCTCGGTACGCGACATCGACGTGCACGAGGCCGACCTCGTCATCGCCACGCACGGCCGCGGCTTCTGGATACTCGACGATGTCGGGCCGTTGCGCCAGGCCGACGCGAAAGTCGCCGCCGCCGCCGCATGGCTGTACGCGCCGACCGACGCGGTGCGCGTGCGTCGCCCCGAATTCAGCGGCACGCCGATGCCCAAGGACGAGCCGATGGCGGCGAATCCGCCCGACGGCGCGTACATCGACTACGCGCTCAAGGCCGCGCCGAAGTCGGCGGTGACGCTCGATATCCTCGATGGCGCCGGCGCCGTCGTGCGCCACTATTCGAGTGAGGATCAGCCGACCGCGCCCGACCTGGCAAAACTCGAAACCGCGCCGGAATGGCACAAGACGCCGATCGCGCTGTCGGCGACGCCCGGCATGCACCGCTTTGTCTGGCCGCTGCGCCAGGCGGCGCCGGCCGCACTGTCCGAAGGCGACAAGTTCGCCGATGGGGTCTGGGTGCCACCCGGTCGCTACACGGTCGCGCTGACCGTCGACGGCCAGCGCCTCACGCAGCCGCTGACAGTCAAGCCCGATCCGCGCATCACGCTGTCCGATGACGCCTATGCGCAACAGTTCGCGCTGGCGCGGCAAATCGAAACCGAACGCGTGCGCGTGGCCGTCGCTGCGCGCGGCGTCGCCAAGCTGCTGGGAGATCTGGCGAAACAGCGCGAACAGACCCCGGCTCTCGCGCACGACATCGATGCGGCGAGCCGACAGCTGCACGCGCTGGCCGGCACGCGCGCCGCGGGCAATCCGCGCAACGCCTGGTCATTTCCGCCCGGCAGCGTGCACAGCCTGCGTTACGTCGCCGAGTCGCTCGACAAGCTCGAGCACGCGGTCGACGCGTCCGACAATGCGCCATCGCCGGATGCGCGCGCCGGCGTCACGAGGATCAAGCCGCTGACGGATTCGACGCTTGCCGCATGGGCGGCATGGCAGGAAAGGGACCTGCCCGTACTCAACGCGAAGCTGAAAAGCGCCGGGCACGATCCGCTCGTGCTGAAACCGGATTGACGCATGGGACGCGGCAACAACGGTGCTGGCACAAGGCAACGCCGGATCGGCGTTGCCTTGGCATGAGGTTCCCGTGACCGTTCGCGTCGAGCGCAGCACGTGCAGCGAGTAAAAGCTGCCCGGACTCCGATCCGCCGTCGAAACGAAGGAATCTCTTCTTCGACTTCGGTGCTGCGCGCCTGCGCTCGGGCGAACGCCGTTCTGACCGGAGGCCCGCAATGAACTGGTTTCGACTGCTGCTGCCATTGATGGTCCTTGCCGGTGCCGACGTGCTGGCCGACTCGGCGCCAGCCCCGGCCAAGGCGAACGCGGTGCTGGAAACCGGCACGCTCGAGGGCGCGACCTATCGCATCGACATCCCCGCCGCGTGGAACCGCGATCTCGTCGTGTACTACCACGGTTACGCGATCACGCCGGTGCAATTGCCGGCAAGCGAACCGATCGCGCCGCAACTCGGGCAGCTGGTCGACCGGGGTTATGCGGTGATCCAGTCCGCGTATTCGCAAACCGGCTGGGCGGTCGAGCAGGGCTATGCCGACAGCGAGCGCTTGCGCCGCCATTTCGTCGAAAAGCACGGCAAGCCGCGCGCGACCTTCGCTGCCGGCATGTCGATGGGCGGCACGCTCACGGTCATGGCGCTGGAAATGGCGCCGGAGATCTATGCCGGCGGACTGTCGCTGTGCGGCGCGATCGTGCCGACCGATCGGCTGGTCGAGCACGACTTCGCGCTGCGCGCCGCGTTCGACTACTACTTCCCCGACCTGCTCGGGCCGCTCGTGCCGGTCGCGCCGGACTTTCTCCCGACCGAGGCAGTCGAACGCAAGATCGCCGCCGCACTGCAATCCAGGCCGCAGGCGGCGGCCGCGCTGCTGCGCGTCTGGGGCGTGGGTGATCTGCAGACGCTGACACCGATTCTTTCGTTCAATACCTACGAAGTCGCCGAACTGCAGCACCGCACGCACGGCAATCCGTTCGCCAACGCCGACCTGATCTACACCGGCAGCGGCGACGACTATGCGTTGAACAAGGGCGTGGCGCGCTATCGCGCCGACACACAAGCTGCCGCCTACGTGGCGCGCTGGTATACCCCGAGCGGCAAGCTGACGCGACCTCTGCTGGCGCTGCACGACACCGCCGACCCGCTCGTGCCGGCCTCGTCGGCGGCCGAGTACGCGCTGCTGACGCGCCGCAGCGGACATGCCGACGATTTCGTCCAGCAATTCGTCAACAAGCAGGGCCACTGCGTGTTCACGCCGCAGGAAATCGGGCATGCCTTCGACGAACTCGTCGACTGGGTCCGTGACGCCAAGCGCCCGTCCTCCGGGCCGCTGCCGTCAACACCATAGGTATCGGAGGAAGATCACAGGAACACCACGAAGGCACGAAGGACACGAAGAAGCACGAAGAAGCACGAAGAGAAGGCGATCAGGTCCTCATCCAATAGAGTGCGTGGTAACGCACGTTGGGTCAGGCAAGGCGTCTTGCATCGGAATCCTCGAATTTCTTCGTGGCTCTTCTTCGTGTCCTTCGTGCCTTCGTGGTTGTCTTGTGTTCTTTACCACCTGCACTTTCACCCGGGCGGAGGTCCGTCGCGCAGGCGCCGCTGCGCCCAGGCAACGTCGTGCCATGCGCCGAACTTGTAGCCGATCGCGCGAAACACGCCGATCGGCTCGAAACCGACGCTGCGATGCAGCGCCACGCTGGCTTCGTTCGGCAAGGTCATGCCGGCGAAGGCCTGACAGTAACCCCTTGCGGCGAGCACGTCGAACAGCGCGAGGTAAAGCGCCTTGCCGACTCCCTGGCGCTGCGCCGAGGCATCGACATAGGCCGATGTTTCGGCGGACCAGCGATAGGCCGCCCGTTCGCGGTGCGGCGAGCCGTAGGCGTAACCGACCATGCGCCCGTCGCGCTCGGCGACCAGCCATGCCCATTGCGTGGCGTATTTGCGCACGCGTCCGGCGAACTCGTCGACATCGGGTACCTTCGTCTCGAACGACACCACGCTGTGCTCGACGTAGGGTGCGTAGATCGCGAGCAGCGCCGCCGCATCGGCTTCGGTTGCCGCGCGAATACGCAATGAAGCGGCGCCGCTCATGTACTCGCGCTACTTCGCGACGGCTGCGATGCACTCGATCTCGACACGCGCGCCCAGCGCCAGGCCGCCGACGCCGAAGGCACTTCGCGCCGGATAGTGGTCGGTGAAAAAGCTCTTGTAGACCTCGTTGAATGCGGGCCAGTCCGCCATGTCCGCCAGCATCGCCGAGCATTTCACCAGGTTCGCCATCGCGTAGCCGTGCGCCTCGAGTGAGGTCTTGATGTTCTGCATCGCCTGCTTCGCCTCTTCCCTGATGCCGCCCGGGATCACCTTCATGCTGCCCGGCACGATGCCGATCTGGCCCGACAGGTACAACGTGTTGCCGACGCGCACCGCTTCGGAGAACGGCAGCGTCGCGGGCAGCACCTTGCCGGAGTTGAGGTATTCGATGTCGCCCTTCGCGGCGAACGCCGAGGCTGATGCGAGCAGGCCGGCAACGGCAGCGAACGACAGGATCATGTGGCGCATGGGCTTGCTTCCTCGGTTGGCGGATGACGCCGATCCTAGCGCGCGATCCGGCCGTCGGACAGGGCCAGCTGTGCCCTGTCGGCGCGTGCCGGTCAGGCCGGGCCGGGCCGGCCCGTCTTGCGGGTACTGCCTGCGTCATCGGCAAACGGCTGCACGTCAGGCGGCGCCGCAGCGTCGGCGCCGGAAGCGCGATGGCTGCGGAAATCGCAACCCGTCGCGTGCGTCAGGCAGGATTGGTTGCCGTGATGAACCAGGCGCTCGATGGAGCCCAGATGCTGCCGGGCGCGTCTTGGTCCGGCTGGCGCGTGAACGGAGCCAGTGTCTCGCGCAGCGCCGCGACGACCTGCGGCTTGAGCCGCTCGCCGTCGCTGCCGGCCAGGCGCATGATCTCGCCGGCCGGTCCCAGCGCCATTGCGAATTCGACCGCGTCGTCCAGGTCGCGTCCGATGCAGATGTCGCAGTCGTGCCGCTCGAACGTGATGCGCTCGTAGCCGGCGCCACGCAGCATCGTGCTGACCATGTCCGGGCCGGACATCGAGAATGGACCCGGGCCGCAATGCACCTGGTCGGTCTGGTCATGCGCCACGACCGGAACGATCGCGCGCACGCGCAGCTCGGCTTCGTGCAGCCATGGGTTGTCTTCGCGACGCCGCCAGACCACCTGCGTGAACGTGCCGCCCGGCTTCAGCACGCCGCGCACGTTGCGCATCGCCGCGCCGGGCATTTCGAAGAACATCGTGCCGAAGCGGGCGAAAGCGTGGTCGTACGGCCCGCGCAAGTCATCCCACTGCGCATCGCCAACAAAGAAATGTGCGTTGCCGACGCCCTCGGCCTGGGCATCGGTTTGGCTCGCGCGGATGAAATTTTCGGCGCAGTCCATGCCGATCGCCTCGCCGGATGTACCGACGCTGCGCGCAATGCGCAGCGTCGTGTCGCCGAAGCCGCAGCCGATGTCGAGCACGCGCGCGCCGGCCGGGTAGGCGGTGCGTCGCAGCACCGCATCGCTATGCTGCGACAGTCCGTCGACCAGCAGATGGCGGAAGCGGCAGAACTTGTCGAACAGCACGGTATTCCATGCCTGGACGATGACGCTGTCGGTGGTCATGAGTGCTCCGTCGATTCGGTTCACGGCGGCCCGCGACGAAAGTATGCCGCCCGCTGCAGGCGGCATTTTCCTCGCGCTCTGGCCAACGCGCTACTCCGGCAGCGTCACGCCCGAGCCGCCCATTTCACTGGGCATGTCCTGCATCTTCGGCAAACCGTCCTTGATGCGCACCCGCGTCTGGGCGTAGTTGACGTGCAGGCCGGGCTGGAACGAAAGCTCCGGCAGCACCGCGGCATAGACGTCGGTGACGCCCCAGCCCGGATGCTCGGTGAACAGGTGGCCGCCGCAGGTCTTGCACCACTTGCGATAGCTCTTCTCGGTCTTGTGGTACGTGCCGACATTGTCGGCGCCGCGCGTGATGCGCACGGCATCGGGCTGCCACAGCGTGAACGCGTTGACCGGCCCCGCCGACCAGTGCCGGCACGACTCGCAATGGCAATAGCCCATCGCCGCCGGCGCGCCGGTCACCGTAAATTGCACCGCGCCGCAGAAACAGGCGCCCTGGTATTGCTTCGCATCGCTCATTTGGATCACCTCCATTGGATCACCTCGCAGGTTGTTCGTGCGTGTTGCCGGTGGAACCGGGATCGGCCGTGGCCGACGCGCCGTCGGTCGAAATCGTGCGACCTCCGATGCGCGCGCAGCGCCGATGGCGCCGGACCACTGCGCGCAAATGTGCGCATTCAGCGCCGCGTGACGACGACTTCGAGATACTCGCTCGGCAATACCAGCGTGCCGTCGTCGGCGCGGTTGCCCTCGACCAGCAACGCCATCAGGTCACGCGTGAAATCGGCCTGCTTCCACGCATCCAGTGCGGCGAATGTCTTGTTCATCGGGCCGTAGTACGAACGGAACACGTCGATCCAGTGCGCTGGCGAGCAGTAGCGGAACGTGAAGGTGCGCGTGACCGTCGTGATCTGCCTCGCGCTGTCGCCGAACAGCTCGACGAGGCGCGCGCGCGTGCCCCACAGCGCCGGCGATTTCACGCCGGCTGCCGGCGGAACGTACTTGCCGATGGTCTTGAAGACCTGGCCGATGAAACTGCCGGGCGTCCAGTTGGCCAGGCCGATCGTGCCGCCGGGCCGGCACACGCGGGCCAGTTCCGCCGCGGCCTTTTCCTGGTTCGGCGTGAACATCACGCCGAACGTCGACAGCACCACGTCGTACGTGGCATCGGCAAACGGCAGGTTCTCGGCGTCGGCCTGCTGGAACGCGATTGTGTGGCCTTCGGCATCGGCGCGCGCGCGGCCGGCGTCGAGCAGCGCGGCAACATAGTCGGTGGAGGTCACGTCGCACCAGCGCCGCGCGGCGGCGAGCGTGGCGTTGCCATTGCCGGCGGCAACGTCGAGCACGCGCGAGCCGGAGCGCAGGTCGATCGCCTCGCACAGGTCTTCGCCGACCGATTGCAGCGTCGTGCCGACGACGGCGTAGTCGCCGGTTGACCAGGCCGCCTGCTGGCGTGCCTTGACGGAAGACAGATCGACCGGCGCGGGGGCGGTCGGGAGGGCTACTGCAGACATTTCCTGCAAACTCCTGCCTGGGAAGGGACTGCCGCGCGCCGCGCCATTTGGCGCTGCGCCGGGATGCGAGTATTCTGGATCCCGCACGATGGGGCTTGGCAGCACCTCCGCAGTTCTTGCCCGGGGCGCCGCCTGTTCACGAAAAACGCAGTTTGGACTTCGATTGCGCCATGGGGATACCTGTGGAAATGCGCCGACCGCAGCCGCGCGTCGCGTCCGCGCAAAATCACGCAGCGCGCGATTCCTGAGCCAATGCCATGGATGCACTCTCGGACGTTCTGAAATCGGTGCGCCTCGAAGGCGCCGTGTACCGTGACGCGGAATTCTCCGCGCCGTGGTGCATCCAGGCCAAGTACGGGCTGGAAACCGCCAGCGCCCAGCTCGCCGGCGCCGAGCACATCATGTTTTTCCACTTCCTGATCGAAGGCCGCTGCAAGGTGCGCCTCGCCGGCGGCGGCGAAGTGCTCGAAGCCGGCGCCGGCGATCTGATCCTGCTGCCGCAGGACGATACGCACATCATGGGCAGCGACCTGCAGCTCAAGGCCGTGGCGACCGATGCGCTGGTCGAGGCCGCGGCGCGTGCCCAGGGCGGCCTGGTGCCGTTGCGCGCCGGCGGCGGCGGTGCGATCACGCGCTTCGTCTGCGGCTACGTCGCCTGCAGCCGCAGCGTCTGCCGCCCGTTGTTCGAGGCGCTGCCGCGCGCGCTGCGCATTCCGGTCGGCGATGGCTCGGCATCGACGGCGCTGCGCGAATTGCTGCGCATGGGCGTGCGTGAATCGTCCGGCGTGCGCCCCGGCAGCAGCTCGCTGCTGGCCAAGCTGTCCGAGCTGATGCTGGTCGAGGCGCTGCGCCGCCATGTCGAAAGCCTGCCGCCGGACGGCAAGGGCTGGCTCGCCGGCGTGCGCGACGCCCAGGTCGGCCGCGCGCTGGCGCTGCTGCATCACGATCCGGGCCGCAGCTGGACGGTCGACGAGCTGGCACGCGAAGTCGCGTTGTCGCGCTCGGCGCTCGCCGAGCGCTTCAATGCGCTGGTCGGCGAGCCGCCGATCCAGTACCTGATGCGCTGGCGCCTGGCGCTGGCCGCGCAGATGCTGCGCTCCGGCCGCGATGCGATCGTGCGCGTCGCCGAGCGCAGCGGCTACGAATCCGAAGCAGCTTTCAATCGCGCCTTCAAGCGCGAGTTCGGCATGCCGCCGGCAGGCTGGCGCCGCGCGGCCGCGCAGTAGGATTCAACAGCCGTCAGCGTTGAGCGGCATCTTGTCCGATCCACAGGCGATTGCCATCGGGATCTTCGATGCGAAACTCGGTCATTCCGTAAAAGGTTGCTTCCAGATCTGGCAGCGCCAGGCCGTTGCGGCGCACCTGTTCGTGGTACCGGGCCACGTCATCCGGATACAGGTAAAGCACGCATGAGCGCGCAGCGGCGGGATGAACATTGATCGACTCGTCCAGCATCAGGCGGCACTCGCCAAGGCAGAGCATCGCCCAGCGCCAGGCATCGTTCCTCTGCTCGACGCTGAAGCCGAGCTTTCGGTAAAAATCCACACTCGCCGGCATGCTGCTTACCGGCAGCATCGGGACGAGGCGGCGCATCTTCATGCCGGAGCAGTCTGGAGATGGGGAAATGCCGGTGGCCGTCACGTCACGGCTTGCGCGCGTCGGTGATGTGCCAAAGCACCCCGCTCGGATCGCTCAGGTACAGCACGCGGATTCCCCACGGCTGCATCGCGGGCGGCTTGCACAGGATGCCGGGATACTTCTTCGTGAATTCCTGGCGCTGAATATGCTCCCACCAGGCGTCAGCATCCTCGACGCTCAGGCTCATCATGAAATTGCCCGCATGCTCGGGGACGTAGAACGTCTGCAGCAGGAAACGGAAAGAGCCGATCTGGAGCTCGGCGATTTCGTCGTTGCTCCAATTGATGGTGAAGCCGAGATCGGCATAGAACTTCTTCGAAAGTCCCGCATCCCTGGCGGGAACGAACGTCTTGAGATCGACGACGGTGCTCGGCAACATTGGCTTCTCCTCGCGGCGCCCGGCGCCGGCACCCGATACGCCGTGCCGGCGCTGCGGCATCGCCGCGACACGTCAAGTCGGCGTTCGAACGCACGCCCAACCCTCACGCTGCTGAAATATGCGACAACAGGAACGACGGGACGCGATGCATGATACCGGTGCGTTGCAGGGATTGTCAGGTCGCCCCGGACGCATCGATCGTGGCGCAACACGGCCCGGGACCCGCAGAGGGAACCGTTCCTCATGGCGTGCGGATTCACGTGGGGCCCCTGGCGCGAGCCGGCCGGTTGCGAACGGAAGCATTCTGTCTTGCGGAGAACGCCGGCCCTGTCCTGCAATCGTACCCGCGGCAAACGTTCAAATATCGCCGAGCCACTCGTGTTGCGGGTGGCAGCACTCCAGTGCCTGCGCCAGCCAGGCCTTGGCGTCCGGCCCCAGTCTCGGCAAGACGTTCCTGAAGTCGGCACGGTCATCGGCCCGCAACGATTTGGCTTTGTAGAGAAGTACGACCTCCGGACACAAATAGGGAATGCCGGTCCGCGAATGCCGGGTCATCCGGCCCAGCGACATCGACACTGCCGCGTTTCGACGGAACAGCCATCGGTCGTCCTCGGCTTCGTTGAAAAGAAACTCCAGGCGCTCCACGCCATTTTCGGCGTAAATTTCGTGGGTCGGCAACTCGAGATATTCCCGATCATGCCAGGCAAAGCGGACGCTGCTCACGACCTTGGTGAAGCGCCAATCCGGCAGATGACGGCGAAGGACGTCCTGATCGCGCCGAAGCACGGCGATGTCGATGTCCTGGTGCGCCCGCGATGGATGACCCAGGTGCAGATCGATCGCCCAGCCGCCGGCGACCCACCACGCTCGGGGATACTCGTGCATCAGTTCGCGTACGCGTGACAGCATCGATCGCCGCGTCAGGATCGATGCGCGCCGCGCGGCGGCGGCGGCTCGAAGTACCGGCAGGCGGCCTTGCGATTCGTGCGCCCGCCATCTTCCGGGCAACTGCTGTGGCTAGCCACGTGGAATGATGTTTATCGCCTGGATCCTGTTGCGATACTTGCTCATCAGCAGATGGACGAAGTCGCCGATTATCAGGCTCGGCTTTCCCTTGCCACGCGTAATGACGCGCGCCAGCAGCAGATTCGTGTTTGCATCCCACTCGAGGTTGATTGCTCCGCGCCGATCAGGCTCGGTGCTGTGCACCTTGGTCCAGCCATGCGAGCGTCCGCTTCGTTTCTGCTCCGAGACCCGCAGCAAGTGCCGGTCGAGACGCCTGCTCTTGGAGATGGCGTCGCGAAGACTCGGACCTCGGGTGCAGACCACCTGGATGAGAATCTGCATGACTGCCTCGATCGTTGAAAGGACGTCGGAACGCTTGCGGAAAAGTTGCTGCTAGCGCCGCGATGCAAGCGCCCAGATGCACAAGGCGCCGGCGCCGATGACGGCAACCCCGGAGAACCAGACCGGAACGGCAACGGGGCCAATCTGCACGGGCCATTGGTTATACAGACGGATCGCCTGCAGGATTGCGACGGCACCAAAGACGATGCCTGAAACGACTCTGTAGTTGTCACGCATGGAGTGTCTCCCGATTCAGGGCAGGCGGCGGCAGCCGGTGCCGGAATGGGAGACCGCGCCGGACGCCGTATCTGCGTCACTGCCGTATTGTACGAACGGCCCGCCTGCAGCACGAATGCGACCACCGCAAGCACCGCTCCGACGCATGGTGCCACGACGCGGTCTGCCTGGCTGCCCTGGGCCCAATGCCGGGCGGAGCACCAGGCGTCGTGACGCCGAGCCGCTTGATGGTCGCGCAGGCCGTCGCAGAAGTCTGCGCGACCGACTTTTCATGCCGCACTTCCCCGCGCCGCTTCTGCCTCGACGCGCCGCCTCATGTCGGCGCAGGCGACGTGAATGAGCTTTTTCAAGGCGACATCGTCGATCGGCTGGCCGGGCCGAAGCTTGACGTGCCGCATGAACCTGCCGGTGCCTTCGAGCAGGCCCTCGGCATCAGGCAGCTCGGCGCCGCGAAAGAAGCCGACATTCACGTGATCCCTGAACGCATTGACGTAACCGAATGCGGCATCTGCGATGCACGCCGTCGGATGGCCGTCATGCAACAGCTCCCGAACGTCGTCCCCGCAGGCACGCATGACCTCGAACCAGCGCCGTGCAATCGTCCCCAGCTCCCCGGAATGCTCGCGCATCCAGATCTCGATGGATGGTTCCCGCTCGACAGAACCGTCAAACCGCAGAAGTCGGCTCATTTCGATGCCTGCGCCAGGTGACGACTGGCCCGCCACGCCGAGCCGGCCGTCCGGTTGGAGATGAGACGCGTCGCGCCGTTGAACACGAACGCTTGCGCAACGTCGTCCGGTGCGCGGATCACCGCTTGCGCGAACCCGGAACGCAAACGAGCGGGAACCGAAGATAGGCCAGGTTCGCTCGAGCGCGTGTCAGGCGTCATCGCCGAGCCGCTCCCATGGCGCCACCGGCCCCGGACAGGGGCGAAACAGCGGGTGGCATGCAGGCTTATCGAGGCCGCGCCACTTGTCGAAGTCGGCAGGACTTCGCACCGACAGTTTTTGCAGCAGATGCGACCACTCGAAGCGGATTTGGCCCGAGGCGACTGCAATGGGTTGCACCGGTCGCAGCGGCCCGATCTTGCTGCGGGCAAAGTCGTAGCCGCGCGATACCGACTCGGCATGCACGGCGGAGAGATACGCGTTGATGGCCAGGCGAGGGGTTACATGAGCGCTGAATCGTTCCAGCTGCGGATGATGCCTGTAGCCACGTGTCTTGCCGCGCAAGACGGCCTGTGCCAGCAATCCCTCACGCCACAACGCCACCAGTCCCCTGGCATCCAGATACCTGGGATGCAATGTCCAAAGACGCATGCTCTTGCGGTGCCTTATGTCAGGGCCGGCGCGCCGCGCACCGGGTCATCGCGACGGCGCAGCACCGACGTCATGAACGAATCGCCACGCGCCTGCGCGAAGTCTTGCCGGCGCCGGTCATTGGCCCGCCGGCGGTTGCCAAAGTTCCACCTTGTTTCCTTCCGGATCGATGACCCAGGCAAATTTCCCGTATTCCGAATCGTCAACCTTCTCCAGAACATTGCAGCCTTCTTCGCGCAGGACCTTGACCAGGCCATGGAGGTCCTCCACGCGGTAGTTGATCATGAACGTTGCAGTGCTTGGCGCAAAATGATCGCCTTGCGCCGAACCGATCGACCAGACGGTCGTGCCGGCCACAGGCGTGCCTGCATCGTCGGTCCAGGTGAAAGCCGTGCCGCCCCAGTCCTGGACATCGATGCCGAGGTGCCGGCGGTACCAGGCCTGCAGCGCCGGAGCGTCCTTGGCCTTGAAGAAGACGCCGCCAATGCCAGTGACTCGCTTCATTGCAACCTCCGCGACGGGTGGTGAGGGAACGTGTATTTTTTCGCGACCCACGCTGGCGTTGACGCGGCCGCTGCCGCGTGAGAATACCGCAGACTGCCGCCGCGGTCCGCTCGGGCGAACGATCCAACCGCTCCTTCCCGGCCCGAGGGATTTCGTCGCGGCCGAAACGAGCGCTGCTTCGGAAGGCGAACGTCTGGCATCGGCGCATCGACGCTGCAGCTGGACAAAGGTCCGCCAGCGACAAGTGCAGGCTCGCACGCGAAAGACATGCGTGATCCAAACGCTTGAGCCGCCTGAGCCGAGCGGCGGATGCAGGCGCATGGAGCCGGTGGACGACGTCCGCGCGGCGGAGTTCAGGCGCTGTCGGAACCGCCGCTTTTGACAATCGGCGTGATTCCCTTGTCCTCGAACCACCTATTGTCATTCCATTCGGCGCCACCGCCGTATGCGTTGTAGTTCACGGTCAGTTCTTCGTCCTGGACGATGTCGCGAACGGCAATGAAGCGAAGCGCCTTGATTCGATCGTCGGCCTCGTAGCGCATGTTGGCCGGATTGTTGTGGTTGTACAGGCTTCCGTAGCCCAGGGCGATGGCAGTCAGCGACCCGACCTGCCTGGTGACGAGGTAACTCCAGCCAAAAATGATGCAACCGACTTCCGGAGGAAGATCGCTCGCCACCTTGTTGACCACGACGACCGGGCAGATCTCGACCGTCTCTCCTGCCTTGAAGCCGCGCGACGCGAACACCCCGCGACCGCTCGCAGTGCCGGTATCCTTCACATACGCCAAGGGGGGATCGATCTGCATGCTGGGAGTGAGGCTGATGGTTGAACCTGGCGGCCTCTGCCGCGGTGCGTGTGAGATTACCGCGGTGCATCGCAGCGGTCCACTTGACCGCGCATGTTGATCGCACGGTCAGGCGTGCGCTTCCGTCTTCAGGGATCTTGCGCGGTCACCACGCGCAACGTGGCGTCGAACGTATCGCGCGTCTGCGCGTCCGTTATCCGTTCGGCGGCTGCCTTTGCCTCCACGCAGTGGCTGGCGTATGCCGCGGCGTCGCCCTGCGCAGAAGCGACGTTGGCCGCCACCGCATGGGCAAATGCCAGTTCCCATGGCGCACAGTCCTGCTGCGTGAAGTGCGGCAATGATTTGTCCAGGTAGTGCGCTGCCGGTTCCGGCAACTTCAGCAGCGCGTACACGTGAGCAAGCAGCTGTGCGGCACGGGCCTGATTGACGGGCGTGCCGGCAATTTTCCAGAAATACATCGCGGCATGTGCCGCCTGCAGCATCTCCTCGTCTTCCTCGGGCGAGCGGCGAAGCATCTCGGCGAGCGTCCACGCGCGGTTGTTGGCCTGGGAAGCCAGGCGCCTTTGCCAGAGCGCGACATCCTCGGGAGTCGGTTTTTCGGCCATGCATCAAGACCCGCGCAGGTATCCGCGCCGCAGGAATAACGGTGCCGCGATACGCGCAATACTACTGCAACGTCCGGCAACAGTCCCCGCGTCCCGCGAACCTTGCCGCGCATCGCATGGTGTCATCGCAATCCGGTCGCGCTGCGCTTGAACGAATCGTCAGGGCTCATCGTCCGGTTCGTGGGCAAACGAACGGGCGCCCGACGGAACGACGACACCCGGCAGCTTGCTCGAGATCCAGATGTGAACGGCGTGGCCGAGGTCGACCGGTGAATCCAGACTTCCGCCCTTGATATTGAGCGTGTCGGGATGCCCGGTGCTCTGATGCCACAGGCGCGAGCCGCAGACGGGGCAGAATGCGCACTCGAGCGTGTGCCCCGAGGCGGTTTGGCGCGACCAGTAACGTGGCGTGCCCTGCAGCAGGCGAAGCGCGCCTCTGGCCACCGTAAAAGAAATTCCAAAGGCCGAAGAAGACTGCTTCCGGCATTCGGTGCAGTGACACACGTAGACTACCAGCGCATCCTTTGGCACCGCATAGCGAATGCCGCCGCATTGGCAGCTACCTGCCTGCTCCCCGGAATTCAGCGATATCGTTTCCAACGTGAGCCCTAACGCCCGGGTCGGGCGACCGCTGTCGCGCATTGCCTGCAAGTACCGCAGATCGCCGCGGCGCTGCGCTGGAACGAATGGACAGGCGATATCACTTGCCGCCCCAGCGCCAGTGCGAAGGCTCGCCCGTGTACCAGCAGACAAGGGCGAGGCAGGCCACCAGAAAACCGACCAGGACGTAGAACATGAGGAGTCCGGACCAGGGCAACACGAACAAGGCGGCGGACAAGACAAGCGCAACAAAGATGCCCAGAACGAGCCAGCCTTGCCAGGCGATCGGCAGGCCCCAACCCCAGCCATAGCGCTTGGCGGGAAACCAGTAGTGCCGCACGGGATCCATGTCGACCTCCTTTTTCTTGAACGGTTGGTCCTTGCCAAGTGGCGAGCACGACGCCTGCTGCCGGGGTTGCACGGCGAGCGCCGCCGTGCACGACAATCCAGCGCCACCGCCACCCAGTCCGCTTGATCGAAAGTCAGGCGGGTTCCTGCTTGAGGAACTCAGTCAGTGTCGCGTAGCCGATCACCGCCTGATGATAGCGCAGGACATCTCACCGCGGCGCTCACGGCTGCCGAGGCGATGGCCACGATCAATACGGCGGCTACGCGGCGAGGATTTTCATGACGGGTGACGCTCGAGGCAAGCGGCCGCTGCAGCAATGCCCAACGGGCTGCCGCAGCCCGTCCGCAGCGATCCGCTCGAGCGAATTGTCAGCAGTCCGCTGGGCGAATCTGCGCTTCTTCCCCGAAACCGCAGACAAGTTCGTATTTGCGACCCGGCAGAAACTCGAACGTGAGTACCGATCTGCCTGCATTGGATTCGCCCGGACATGAGTACTGAATGGTGCTGTGACCAGCAGCAACATCAGTCGAGACTTTCTGCCCGTATCCAAGGTCTCGCCCGTCTATGGCTTCAAGGCCGTAGACGTAGCCGTCCAGAACCTGGGTTTGCGAACTGAACGAAAGGGTCGCGGGAGGATCTTGTTGCGTGGCCTGCCCCGAAGGTGTGGCCGACGCCAGAATAGCGGCAAATGCGACAGTGGAGATGACCATTGTTTACCCCCTTATTGAGACCCAAGTTGATCACAAGATCGCGATCGACAGCAATAGTTCCAAAAATTTGTGCTCGCCAGTCAATGGCGCTCGAATGCAAGGGTTCGACCGCCAATGTTCGAGCCCGGCTCGCGACGGATGCCCCATGCATGCCGACACCGCTGCCGTGGTTGGATACATGAAACCCATGCATGGATGCGCGCAACCCATGCATGGACGCACAGACCCCATGCACGGATGCGCGGAACCCACGCATGGATGCGCGCAACCGAAGCATGGATGTACTGACCTGATGCATGGATGCGCGGAACCCATGTGTGGACGCACGGACCCCATGCACGGATGCGCGGAACCCGTGTATGGATGTATTGACCCGATGCGTGGATGCGCGGAATCCGTGCATGGATGTATTGACCCGATGCGTGGATGCGCGGAATCCGTGCATGGATGTACTGACCCGATGCGTGGATGCGCGGAACCCATGCATGGATGTACTGACCCGATGCGTGGATGCGCGGAACCCGTGCATGGATGCACTGACCCGATGCACGGATACGTAGACCCCCTGAAAGAACGCACGGAACCGCATTGTGGGTGGTACTTGCGGCCTGACGCTTGAGCCAAGCGGCCGCTGCCGAGAAGCGCCCGGGTGGGGACATCGACTTGCAGCGCTCCGCCTGACCGAATGGTCAGGCAACAACTGCGTTAACCCAGAATCCGGGGGTTGAGCTGCCACACCGAATAGTTGAGCGCAGACGCAAAGCTGACCCACAAGAGATACGGAACGAGCAACGCCCCGGCCCAGGGCCTGGTACGCCAGAACAAGATGACCGTTGGAATCAGCAGGGCCAATAGCGCCACGATGTCCGCGAAAGCCCAACCACCGCGGTGCCAGCCGAAAAAGAGCCAACTCCACAGGCCATTGAGCACGAGCTGCCCCAAGAACAACATGAGTGGAGATTTGGCTGCGCGAAAACCGCCAACGCGCCAAACCAGCCATGCTGCCATGCCCATCAATGCATATAGAACCGTCCAAACGGGCCCGAATATTGAGGGTGGTGGCGACCAGCCAGGACGAACAAGTTGCATATAGAACGGACCCGCAAGGACCGATGCGGCGGCGCCAACAGCCGCAGCGCTGAAGACAGCAACCAGCCAACCGACAAGACCGGCAATCTGCATTTGCTTGGTAAGTGTCGCCAAGAGAACTCCGATTGTTGCCTGATGCTTGAATCAAGCGGCCGCTGCTGATCGTCGCATGATAGTACCTGAGTCCGTGGCGGCGGTTCGCCTGAACGAATAGCTGGTAGTGGTCCAGTTTGAAGAGACCACTACCGGATGGTTAGGCGCGGCCGCCAAGCGTAGTCCTGTGGACCAGCCAAGGCATAACAGCGAACAAACCGAGCATGACGAGATACGCAGCGCCAGAGATGGGGTCTCTGGCGGCGACATATTCGGTTAGCGATTGCTTCAGTACCAAAGTATTGAGCAGCAGTTCGGCTGCCAGGAGCAGAGCGAGCGCAATAAACCCCACGCTGAAACGAACTGACGCACCGGCGGGCAGGCGATAGCGGGCGACGGTGTAGCGCGCGCAGAGCAGCACAGCAAAGAACATGAACGGCATTTCGAGCAACTCGGCGTACCGAACGCCGAGGCGCGGTACGAGAAGAAGGACTCGGATCGAGCCGAGAGCGAACCCAGCGCCAAAGACGAGCGCGAAGTAAACAAGCCCAGCTCGAAATCTGCGCATGCTTGATGCCGAGGCTGATGCTCGAGCCAAGCGGCCGCTATCGACCGCTGCCGGATAGTACCGCAACCCGTCGCAGCGGTGTGCTTGGACGAATAGTCAGGGTGCACCTGCGCGCCTGCGCATGGCCGCCAAACGGCTGACGAGAGCCCAAGCCAGTATGCACAACACGACGACGATGACGGCAAGGGTGAACCCAAGCCAGATGGAACCGCGTCCACTTGCGAAGTTGAGGGCCAGGTTGCCAGCAAGTGCAATGGACAAGGGAAGCCAAGCTGCAGCTGCGGCCAATGTAGCCAGGGCGATAGCACGAAGCGCCGAGCCACGCGAGCTGAGAAGAACCGGAACTGCGGCAGCGGAAACCAGCACAATTGCAGCAAGAGCATTGCCGGCGGGCAGGCCGCCCGGTAGCGCGAACTCGAGGTAGCTCGCGCCCGACACGAGCGATGCCAGCGAAATTACGGCTAAGGCGAGAAGAGATAGAACCGCAAGGCCATTCATTGTCGCAATGACGTTGGATGTGCAGCCTACGCTTGAGTTAAGTGGCCGCTGCCACAGTGCATGTCAGATTAGCGTGGACTCGCCGCAGCGGTCCACTTGACCGAATGGTCAGGCCTGCGATTACTTTGCCGGTGAGGGTGCTGGCGCAGGCACTGGAACGGGCAATATGCTCGCGACGCGCCACCCGTGTGACGTTTTGACAAGCGTTTGATTCATCAGAAATTGCGTATCGGGTGCAGGTTGGCCTGGCGCCCCAATGTTGAACACAACGGGGACAAACAACTGCGCTGACTTGTCGGATAGTGCCACGACCTTGAGATTCGAGCTATCTGGTGTGAGCTTCCACGTCCCTTGATACATCGTTTCAAAGCGCTTCAGGGCGGCGTCGCGCCCCCAAATTGGGGTGCCGCGGGTAACCCAAAGGAAGTTTGGCGAATCCAGCAGGAGTTCGCGCACAGCAGAAAGGTCGTGCGCGTTTTGAGCAGTGACAAAGCGATCAAAAGTGGCCTTCACGTCGCTGCTGGCGTCGGCCGACGCGTGCCCAGCGGTGAACATCAATGTAGCAGCAAGAGTTGCTGAAATGAGCGCTTTCATTTCTTTTCCTCCCGTTGGCGTTGAGATGGGTAGCAGGCCTAACGTTAGACTTGACGCGCCGCGCGGGGCGCTGGGTTATCGCCGCGACACGTCACGGTCGCGTTGAACGAATAGTTAGGCACCGCTGTTCGCCGTAGCCTTGAGATAAAAGCGCTCGTTGACCTCCCAGGTTAGCCAACCGAAGCCAGCGCCACAGACGAGCCAGATGAGCGCGGCAACAAAGACGCCCTTCAAATTCTCTGGGCGTTTGTTGATGAAAAAGGTCATGACCACGAACATTGTCAGACCCCAACCAAAGACGCCGGTTTGAAGGATGTAGCGCGCCTTGCCTCCTTCGCGCTTTTTCTTCCAACGCTCGATCGCCGCAGTACTCACAAACCCACTCCGCAGGTGCCTAACACCTGAATTGAGCCGCGCCGCGAAGCGGCGTCGGCTTGAATGAATAGTTAGGCCTCGCCAGCCGCACTTGACTTCTGAGCATTTCGCCGAGAATTCATAGACAAGTACAAAAACGTAATCACGGTGGGAATAATAAATCCCTTTAGATATGAGAGCGGATGTCTGCCATCCAAGAAACGGAACGGGAGATCGAAGAAGAATGCCCAGTAGTGTGTCGCTATCAGCGCTGAAATTGCGACCCACATTCCATACAGGCCAAATTGCCTATTCAAGATCACAAGAATTAGGCTAAAGATAATCATCATGCGAAGTATGGATTGCGCGTTCTCAAATAGGGGGTGTGTATTTCTGCTCCCGCCACCGTACAAGTCGGTGCCTGAGCCAAAATATAAGTCGAAGAGAGTGTAAGTATGGTAGAAAATGAGAAGGCCGGCCAGCGCGCAAATGACTAGTCGCTGTACTGGAAAGTGTCTGCGGACGAGCTGAATTATGCGCATGATTGACGGACACCAGAGTGTGAGTTCGAGGCCTAACGCTTGAGTTAAGCGGCCGCTGCTGGCCGCCGCGAGATAGTACCGCAACTCGTCGCAGCGGGGATCCTCAACCGATTTTGTTTGACACCTGCTAGTTGGGTTGAACGCAGCGTACTGCTTCGAAAGCGACGGGAGAATGGTGTTCGAGACTGGTGTGGCCTCGGTGATGGTTGTAGTAGTCGAGATACGTAGCGATGACGCGGCGCAACGCCGCGTCAGTGCGCACGCAGAGCTGTTCGTGCAGTTCGTTCTTCAGCGTATGGAAAAACGATTCCATGTGCGCGTTGTCGTTCATGCGACCTGATACCCGTTTTAGTACGGCATCGGAATTGAGTCCGCGGTTAAAGATACGCTCTGCTGGCCCTGCTTTGAAAGCTTCATCGCAAACTCTTCTGGCGTGAGATCGTCGAGTGAGCTGT
>Ga0157369_10000307_pt1 | contig 65486 bp, 65 predicted proteins | sample C25metaG_FD_113461 | JGI IMG/M metagenome (GOLD analysis project Ga0157369, IMG submission 113461) | Corn rhizosphere microbial communities from Kellogg Biological Station, Michigan, USA - C2-5 metaG | ecosystem: Host-associated > Plants > Roots > Rhizosphere > Soil | place: USA: Michigan... | reverse complement strand
GACGACGAAGACGGCGTCGAAGCGGGCCGGGGCGACGAGAAGGATCCCGAAGGCGAGCAGCGGGCCGAGCATCGCCCCGGCGCTGTCCATCGCCCGGTGGACGCCGAACGAGGTCGCCAGCCGGTCCTTGGCGCTGGAAAGTGAGATCAGGGCGTCGCGTGGCGCCGTGCGGATTCCCTTGCCGATCCGGTCGACGGCGATGATCGCGCCGATCCCGCCGAGGGTGTTCCCCGCCGTAACCAGCGCTACCTTGCCGATTGCCGAGAGCCCGTAGCCAAGTCCGGCAACCCCCTTCGGCCGCCGCCAGCGGTCCGAGGCGAAACCGCTGGCGACCTGGACCAGCGCCGCGGCGCCGCGGTAGGTGCCGTCGATCGCGCCGAAGACCAGTGGGCTGGCGCCGAGGCTGAAGATCAGGTAGAGCGGCAGCACCGTCGCCACCATCTCCGAGGAGACGTCGGTCAGGAGGCTGACCAGGCCCAGCATCACCACATTGCGCGGGACCCGCAGGCGGGCGGAGCGGGCAGCCCACAACCGCGGCTTGAGCAGGACTTTGGAGGCTTCTACCTGGTACATGGCTCAGTCGAGAGCTGGACCGGGTGGCGGCGGGCCCTCTAGGAGTTCAACGCGCCGACTAGTCCTTTTCTCGCACTTTTGGCCGGGCGGCCGGAGAGATCGAGGCGATCGGCGACCTCGCCCGCCACCGTTTCGGCGAAGCCCATCACCGAGTCGCCGTTCAGCAGGTAGGGGTAGATCTGGGCGTTGGAGGCCAGCGCCAGGCCGGGAACGCCCGGCCAGACCGGCGCAACCCGCTCGCCGCCCTCAGTGCGGACCTGGTGCACGGGCTCGACCAACTTCGCCCGCTGCACGGTCCAATCAACAACCTCGTCGCGGCTGAAACCGGGCGAGAGCCGGGCCAGGTAGTCGGTGAAGCGCCGGTAGACCGACTCGTCGTCCTCGCTCTGCTCCGGCGCCGCCGGGTCGCAGTACTTCGGCAGGTAAACGAGCTGGAGGCCGTCGGTGTGACCGGTGCCCAGGACCTGCGTCGTTTCCACGGCGCTGGTCAGCGGCGTCGGCTCGGTGATGTTGATCGCGTAGTAGGGCAGCAGTTTCCGGCGGACCTTGACGATCGGGCAGACGACCCCGAGCCAGCGCTGCGGGTAGGGCTCCAGTAGGTGGCGATGGCGGTCGGGCAGGAGGAAGCGGAGCGCCGGCGGCTGCAGGGTCGGGATCGTCAGGTCGAACTCAAGCGTCTCCCCCTCCAACTCGACCCCGGTGACCGAACCGTCCTCGGCGAGGGCGAGACCGCTGACCGGGGCGCCGGTCCGGGCCTCGACGCCGAGCTCGGCCGCGCGGGCGACCATCGCGTCGATCAGCCGCTGGTGGCCGCCGACGATGTAGCCCATTTCCTCGCCGCCCTTGCCGCCGCCGCTGCGGGCCCCGGACATCCGCCGGGTCCGCGCCCACAGATAGGTCGCCGGCAGCCCCGAGGGGTCGCCGTCGAAGCGGGTGTCGAGCAGCGGTTTCCAGATCCGCTCCCAGACCTGGTTGCCGCAGATCCGCCGCAGCCAGGTCTCGAGCGGGATCGTCTCCAGCTTCTCGTAGGAGCTGCGCAGCTGGCACTGGGCGACAAACAGGCCCAGCCGCAGCCGCGCCGGCGGGCTCAGCGGCGAGAAGCGCAGCAGGTCGCCGACCCCGTTGAAGTCGTGCATCTCGCCGCCGGCGAAGAAGCCGGCGCCGACCGGGGTGAAGCGCAGCCGGTCGCCGAGCCCGACCTCCTCGGCCATCGCGATCATCCGCTGGTCGGCGGGGGTGATCACGTGGTAGAAGCGGTCGACCTCGTGGCCGCCGAAGTCGAAGGTGCCGGCAAGGCCGCCGAGGCTCGGGCCGCGCTCGACCACGGTCACGCGCGCGCCCCGCTGGGCGAGCCGCAGCGCCAGTGAGATGCCGAGGATGCCGCCGCCGACGACGCCGACGCGCGGTGCAGCGCCGTCCATCAGCCCTGGGAAACCGCGGCCGGGCGGTCGGCCGGGGCGCGCTCGATCGCCGTCGCCGCAGCCGGCTCGGGCAGACCCAACGGCGCCGTCGCCTCGGCCAGCGGCGAGACCGGCGGCGGTTGGATGCGACCGACCATGTGCGCAGCCATCACCCGGAAGTAGGCGATGACGGTCGGCTTCAGCTGCATCTTCGACTCGCCTTTGCGGGTCGTCCAGTCGTTCGTCGTCGGCACCTCGGCCACCGTGGCGCCGGCGTTGTAGAGCTTCAGCAGCAGCTCGACGTTGGCGGCGAAGCCGGGCTCGCGGACCAGCAGGTAGCCGTAGGTGTCGGCCGCTTTGCGCAGGGTCCCGGCGCGGTAGACGCGATAGAGCGAAGAGAGCGTGTGCATCTCGCGCAGGCCGCCGAGGTAGCGGAAGGTGTTGGAGACCGATTTGCTCGCCGCCAAGCGCCAGCCGGCGACGCCGACGATCTTGCCCCCGGGCGCGTAGACCGAGGCGAGGACGACGTCGTTGCCCTGCTCGAAGAGCTTCAGCATCCGCGGCAGGTCGGAAAGGTCGGAGGTCGTGTCGGCCTCGAGGGTGACGATCGCGTCGTCATCGGAGGACTCCTTTAAGGCCGAGCGGATGCCGGTGTTGATCGCGGTGCCGAGGCCGCGGTTGACGGTGTGGGTGACGACCGCCAGGTGCATGTCCTGCGCGTGTTCGCGGATCACCTCGCCGGTGCCGTCGGTGGAGCCGTCGTCGACGATGATCACCCGCGCCCCCAGCTCCCGGGCCACCGGGGCGAGACCGGCGAGCAGGCGAGGGATGTTTTCGGCCTCGTTGTAGGCCGGGATCACGAAGCGGATCATGCGAATACCTCCAGGGGCCGGGGAGCGGGGATGTCGAGCAGCTCGACCGGTCGGCGGACGGCAGCGGACTCGCGAACCGCAAGCGCCGCCGCCAGTGCCTTGACGCCGTCGTGGGCGCTGATCGGCTCGGGCGTGTCGTCGAGGACGCAGCGGCAGAAGGCTTCAAGCTCGGCCCGCAGCGGCTCGGCCTTGGCCAGCGAGAAGCGCACCGCGGCGCCCTCGCCGTCGCCGCGCAGGACCGAGAGGCCGTCCCACTGCAGCGGTGCCGTCGTCGACTCGACGAACCAGACGTCCTGGGTGATGTAGCTCGCCCGCAGCAGCCCGTTCTCGCCGATCAGGGCGATCTCCCGCTTCTTCTCGGGGGTCAGCCAGTTGACGTCGAGCAGCCCCAGCGTCTCCCCCTCCCCGGCGCCGCCGAAGCGGGCGAGGCAGGTGAGCAGGTCCTCCTGCGAGCTGTGCTGAAAGCGGCCGCCGTCAGCGTAGATCTCGTGGATCGAGCAGTCGAGGACGTACTGCATGACGTCGAGGTCGTGGGTGGCGAGGTCGATTGCGACGCCGGTGTCCTGGATCCGCGTCGGCAGCGGCCCGACCCGGGTCGTGTGGGCGCGGTAGACCTTGCCGAGCCGTCCGTCGGCGACCAGGTCGCGCAGCTTCGCCACCGCCGGGTTGAAGCGCTCGACGTGCCCGACCATCAGCTTGCGGTCGGCTTCGATCGCGGCGCCGCGCATCCGCAGCGCGTCGGGAAGCGTGGTGGCGATCGGCTTCTCGACGAGCACATGGAGGCCGGCCGCAAGCGCCTCCAGGGCCACCTCGGCGTGGTGCTCAGAGGGGCAGGCGACCGAGATCGCGTCGAGCTCGTCAGCGTCTTCGATCAGGTCGCGCCAGTCGGAGAACTCGAGCGCGTGGGAGCCGGCCAGCGCCCGGGCGCGGGCCTCGGGATCGGGGTCGGCCACCGCCACCAGCTCCGCGCAGTCGAGCTGGGCGTAGTTGCGGACATGGAAGGCCCCCATCCGCCCGCAGCCGACGACACCGACGCGAAGTTGCTCAGACAAGGGACTCCTCCCGGGTTCGGTTCAGGTGGGCGACGGTCAGCTCAGCGATCCGCTCCGCCGCGCGCCCGTCGCCGAAGATCGGCGGCCGGGCGGCGGGCAGCGGCTTGGCGAGGGCGGCGCGGAACTTTTCCGAGTCGACGCCGACCAGGGTGTTCCACCCAGTCGAGACCGTCTCGATCCACTCCGTCTCCTCGCGCATCGTGATGCACGGCACCCCCCAGAGGTAGGCCTCGCGCTGGACCCCGCCGGAGTCGGTGGCGATCGCCACCGCGTCGCGCTCGAGGGCGAGCATCTCGGTGTACGTCACCGGGTCGCGCATCTCGACGTTGGCGGGAACCTCGAGGTTCCAGGTCGCGATGCTCTTGCGGGTGCGTGGGTGCAGCGGGAAGATCACCCGGCACTCGGCGGCCCCGAGGCAACCGAGCACGGCGGCCAGCCGCTCGGCCGAATCGGTGTTGTAGTTGCGGTGGGCGGTGGCGAGCACGTACTCGCCCTCCTCCCCCCGCTCGGGCAGGCGGGCCCGGGTCGCGAGGTGGACGTCGGCGAGGACGTCGCCGGTGACGTGGACGGCACCCTTGACGCCCTCCTCCTCGAGGACGTCGCGAGCGTGCTCACAGGGAGCGAAGAGAAGATCGGAGAGCTCGTCGGTCTCGATCCGGTTGGCCTCCTCGGGCATGTCGGAGCGGTAGCTGCGCAGGCCGGCCTCGACGTGGATCAGCGGCACCCCGGCGGCCACCGCGGCGCGAGCGCCGGCGATCGTCGCGTGGGTGTCGCCGCGGACAAGCACGGCGTCGGGCTCGCGGCTGGCGATGACGCGACCGATCCGCTCCTCGGCCACGGTCACGGCCGCGGTGCCCGGCAGCGAGCCGACGCCGAGGTTGAACTCGGGCAGGGGCAGGTGAAGATCGGCGATCTGCAGGTCGGACATCCCCGGGTCGTAGTGCTGCCCGGTGTGGACCAGGATCTCCTCGGCGCGGCTGGAGAGCGCGAGCGAAAGCGGCGCCGCCTGCACGATCTCGGGGCGGGAGCCGATGATGGAGACGATCCTGGCTGCCATGACCGATCAACGGGCGAACGGCCCGGGACTTTCCGCCCCGGCGAAAAAAAGTCTCCGAGTTCCCAATTCGACCGAATTTGGACCCCCGATTCGGTCGCCGTGGCGCAAGAGTTCCCGACCGGCGCCCGTTGTCTTTGTCGGATGGAGGCCCACACCGGACTCAGGCAAAGCGAGGCGCTCGCCGCGAGCAGCTGGCAACGCCGCACCCTCGGCGCCCTCCAGCGCAGCTTCGACATCGCCTTCGCGCTGACCCTGATCGTCCTCTTCGGCCCGATCCTGATCGCGGTCGCGCTGGCCGTCCGCCTCGATAGCCGCGGCCCAGCCTTCTTCCGCCAGCGCCGGGTTGGCTACCGGGAAAGGGAGTTCACCCTCTACAAGTTCCGCAGCATGCGGGTCGACGCCGATCCGCAGGGCCATCAGGAGTACGTGACCGCGCTGATCAAGGGCGACGGGATCAACCCCAACGGCGCCGATCCCAGCGGCGCCGGCGACGGCCGCGAGAACCTCTACAAGCTCGCGGTCGACAATCGCATCACCGGGGTCGGGCGCTGGATCAGGAAGTGGAGCCTCGACGAGCTCCCCCAGCTCTTCAACGTCGTCCGCGGCGACATGACCCTGGTCGGGCCCCGCCCGGCGATCCCTTATGAGGTCGCCGAGTACCCGAGCTGGTACCGGGAGCGCTTCTCGGTCAAGCCGGGCCTAACCGGTTACTGGCAGGTCAGCGGCCGCAGCGAACGCACCTACGAGGAAATGGTGCGGCTCGACATCGAGTACGCGCAGCGCCGCAGCCTCGGCCTCGATCTCTCAATTCTTCTCAAAACCCCGTGGGTCGTCCTCAGTCGAAAGGGAGCAGAGTGAATCCAGCAGGAACCATCGGAACCTTGGTCGTCGGCTACGGCTACTGGGGCCCGAACATTGTCCGTAATGTCGTCGAGAGCCCTGACTTCCGCCTGATGGGGCTCTGCGAGCTGGACGAAGGCCGGGCCGAAGACTTCCGCCGTCGCCACCCCGGAATCTGGATCGAGCCCGACCTCGACGCCGCCCTCGCCGACCCGCGGATCGAGGCGGTGGCGATCGCCACTCCGCCCCACACCCACTACAACCTCGTCCGCCGGGCGCTCGAGGCCGGCAAGCACGTGCTGGTCGAGAAGCCGCTGGCGCGGACCGCGAAGGAGGCGGCGGCCCTGATCGCCCTGGCCGAGGAACTCGACCTGGTGATGATGCCCGGCCACACCTTCGTCTACAGCCCCTCCGTCAACGCCGTGCGGGACCTGATCCAGACCGACGAGCTCGGCGAGATCTACTTCATCACCTCCTCGCGGATGAACCTCGGCCTCTACCAGCAGGACGGCGTTGTCCTCGACCTCGCGCCCCACGACCTCTCGATCCTGCTCCACTGGCTCGGCAAGCCCCTGGTCGAGGTCTCAGCCAGCGGTCGCGCCGTCTTCCAGGAGGGCGTCCACGAGACCGCCTTCCTCACCCTGCGCTTCGAGGGCGGCACTCAGGCCAACGTCCAGCTCTCCTGGCTGGCACCGCGGAAGATGCGCCAGATGGTCGTCGTCGGCTCCCGGCGGATGGTCCAGTACGAAGACACCGCCGCCGACGACTCGGTCCGCATCTACGACCGCGGCCTCGACTTCGCCGAGCCTCCGGCCAACTTCGGCGAGTACCGCCTCACCTACCGCACCGGCGACATGGTCGCCCCCCGCGTCCAGGCCCTGGAGCCGCTGGCGCAGGAGTTGCGGGATTTCGCCAGCGCGATCCGCGAGGGCTCGACGCCGGTCTCCAGCGCCCACCTGGGCCTCGAGATCGTGCTCTGCCTGGAGGCGCTGGAGGAGTCCCTGCGCAACGAAGGCCGCCCGGTCGCGGTCCGCGCCGCCGACGAGGCGCTGGCCGAGGCCCGTGCCGAGTTCCTGCCCGCCCGTAGCGGCGAGTAGCTAAGAGTCGCGCTCGCGCTCTGTGGGCGCGGGCGCGGAGACGCCGAGGAACTCGAGCTCGGCCAGGTAAACCAGCACCGCGTGGGTCGCCAGTTGCTCAACGCTGAGCCGCTGCCGCAGCGCCTCCTGCTCGAGGATCGCTTCGGTCTCGGCGTCGAGCCGCAGTTCAAACTCTTGATGCACGGGCGACTGATCGGGCAGGAAGCGCGGCGGCGGCAGCGGCCGTCGGCCCACTCGTAGCTTGTAGGCGTAGTGCACCAGCGCCCTGCGCACCCCCCCAGCGACGTCGGCGCAGAAGTGCCGTTCGACCCCCTGGCAAGCGAGTTCTCCAAGTTGCACGTGAATCATTCCTACGTGAAGAAACTCCGCCGGGGTGACAGACATTTTGACCCTCTGTCCAATCCGACTGATCTTCAGCCTTTTCGGCCAATATTCAGCTACTGAATAGCAGGCATTGGCACTCGCCACTCACAGAAAGTTCGATGCCGATCCTCCTAAAAGTTGGAATTTCAGTTTGACTTTTGGCCGCACTGGTGGTGGGGTTTCGACCAGTTAGCCCTTCTCCGTCTGAGAAACGTTTCACAACTCTTTCCCCATTTTGGGCTTTGATGTGGGAACCTTTTCCGTCGATGGACCCCATCGGCAGCACCGAATAGATTTGGAAACCCATTTGCAGTAAGCATGCGGTGAGCATGCGGGAGAGCATCAAAATGAGCAGCGCATTGGACCCCGGCGCCAGCGACCTTACGAGGAAGGCTGTGACTCGGGCCAAGGCCGGAGACTCTGAGGGACTGCACTACCTCTACGTTCGTTACGCAGATGACGTCTTGCGCTATGTCGCGGGCTTCGTTCGCGACTATCACGAGGCCGAAGACATCACCCAGAACGTCTTCGCCAAGCTGATGACGGCGATCAACAAATACGAGGAGCGCGAGGTCCCCTTCGATGCCTGGATCATGCGGGTTGCCCGCAACGCTGCGCTGGATCACCTACGGGCTAAGCGGGCGATCCCGACCGAAGAAGTCAGGTTGACCGACACCGGTCGCGCCGAGACCGGCCTCGACCGCTCCCGGGCTCTGCGGCAAGCGCTGGAAGACCTCCCGGAGGATCAGCGCGAGGTGCTGGTGCTGCGGCACATCGCCGGCCTCTCCCCGGTCGAGATCGCCAGCACCCTCGACAAGAGCGAGAGCTCGGTCCACGGCCTCCACCATCGCGGTCGCCGGACCCTGCGCGCCAACCTCGTCGAGCTCGACGCCGCTCCGGTCGTCGCCCCGCGACCCTAACTTCGCTCGGGTTCGTCAGCCACGTCGAAGTTCTCGAGGATGCGCTCGGTGAGTCGCCCCGCGCTCGCCTCGGCGGCGAAATAGAACGCGGCGTGCTCGGCGAGCTGCTCGACCGAGACCCCCTGGGTTGCCGCCTCTTCCTCGAAGTTGCGCCACAGAGCCTGCTCGACCACGAAGTCCACCTGGACGTCGGCTTTGGTCTCGCTGCCCTCGAGAAACTGTGGGTAGCGCCAGGCGGGGCGGTTTGAGTCCCTGTCCCCCAGGTAGATGCGCAGGGCGCTTTCCATCTTCACCGGCGCCGAAACGCTGGACCCCGCCTCCGCCCCGATCAGCGAATCGAAAGCAAGCTGGCTGAGGCTGACGGTGACGTGCTGCCTTTTCCCGCTGACGTCGGGAGTCATCTCGATTGGCCCCTTCAAAATCGTTCCCACGAGGTTCATCTACCCTCTCAGGTCAGACTAAACCTCACCTTAGGTTTACTTGACACCCAGATCAACGGGGACCCACCCCAGATGTCAGTCTTTATCTGGGTTTTAGGCGAGGAAGTTGACAGTCAGTCCAGGAGACCCTTGGCGCGCGCCCCGACGACCGTCTCCGCCAGCGTCTGCTCGGCGTCGTGGCGCGGCTCCCAGCCGAGCTCGCGGCGGGCCTTGGCGGTGTCCATCAGCACCGGGGTGTCGGCGGCAACCGCCCACTCGAGTTTCGGCGAGGCGAAGCTGAGGCGACGGGCAGCGGCGGTGCCGAGGCTGACCGCCGGACGCGGAACCGGGACCCAACGCCAGCCCAGCGCCCGGGCGATGTCGCGGACCCGGACCTCGCCCTCGCCGGCGAGGTTGTAGACGCCGGGCGGGCCGTCGCCGCAGATCGCCGCCCCCATCGCCTGGGCGACGTCGTCGTGATGGACGAGCTGGAGCGGGGTGCCGGGGTCGGGCAGGACCGGCGCCACCAGCGGCAGCTTTTCGACTCCCTTGCGCAGCAGCGGCACCGGGTCGCCGACCCGGACCGCCTCCACCGTCTGCTCGACCAGCATCGTCGCCCGCGGACCGGCGACGACGCAGGGGCGGAAGACGTAGGCCTCGACGCTGCTGCCGAGCAGCAGCTCGTCGAGCAGGTCCTCGAGCTCCGCCTTCTGGCGCGAGTAGTAGAAGCCCTCGCTGCCGCGCGCCGGCACGTCCTCGCTCAGCGGCTGCGGGTTTTCGGGTTGGAAGCCGTAGGCGGCGACCGAAGAGGCGTAAATAAGGCGCTGGACGCCGGCCTTGATCGCCGCTTCGAAGACGTTGCGGGTCCCCTGCAGGTTGACCTGGCGCGTCTCCTCGCGGCCGCCGAAGATCGCAAAGGCGAGATGGACGGCGACGTCCGCGCCGTCGAACAGCGCCGCCAGCGAGCCGCGGTCGAGGATGTCGCCACGCCGGTAGGTGACCTTCTTCCAGCCTTCCTCGGCCGGCTCGAACGGCCGCCGCGCCATCCCCAGCACGCTTCCGACCTCCGGCCGCCGCTCTAGCTCCGACATCAGCGGCTTCCCGATCTCCCCGGTGGGGCCGGTGACGGCGACCCGCAGACCGGTAGCGCCCTCGCTCATCGCCGCTCATCTCCCAGAGCAAGGGCGGCGGCGACCCCTTCCACCGTGTCGGTCGCCAGCGCGGGATCGAGTGGATGGAGGAACCGGTGGATGATCGGCTCCCAAGGATCGGCCATCCGCCGAGCAAAATGAGCAGCCGCGACCAAGGGGTGCTCGGCCACACGCTCGGGCGCGAAACCCTCGCTCTCGTTTGCGCGCGCGCTCATCGCCAGGTGGAGGGCGCCCAAGCCGGGGTCGGGATCCATGTAGTAGAGGAGATGCGGGACATGCTCATATGCAGTCCTACCCCAATCGCGAACGCTTGCGTCATCCCATGGTTCTGCCGCCCGATCGGGCGGCACCTCGAAGCGGAAGGCAAGTGTGCCCTGGAACATGCGAACCATTTCCGGCTCCTCCTCGAGGTCCTCGCAGAGCTGGAGCACGAAGCCGACGTCCAGCTTGACTAGCAACCCCTGGTCGACGTCGAAGAGTTTGAGGACCGGCGCCTCAGGCATCGGGGTCTGAATTCCGGAGAAGCTCGGACAACGAGATCTCGACGTCGTCCTTCTCGCGGTAGATGCGCAGCAGCTCCTTACGCTCTTGGTGGGTCATCCATCGTTCGATGATCGAGCCCGCGGTCCTAATCGCCACCGCCGTCATCGACGTGAAGGAGATCAAAAGACCGGTAAGGATCGGCTCGCGCAGCTCCCCCGGCACGCCCCGGGAAAGGGGCTGGACCTCTATGCCGTCCCCGGCGTCCGCCAGTAGCTCCCGCCGAAGACCTTCCAAGACCTCCGGAGGCCCCTCGACTCGTATTTCCTCTTCGACCATCTATCCCTCCCCTGCTAGTCGACCGGCAGCAACATCTTCCGGTCCGCGTCCACCTGTCGATTCATCACATTCTCGAGCCATTTGGGAAAGGTGCATGCCCGCCATTCTTCAGGAATGTTCATCCATCCACGGCAAAGATCAAGTTCATGGAAGCCGCACTCGGTGTGCGGGCAGGTGTGAGGAAAGGCTTTGAGAAAAGGGGTGGCGACCGCAAACACAAACGTCTTGATCTGCATCAACTGGATTAGGTGTTCTTGCCAGTTCGCCTCGCCCGGCTGGAAGGTTCCGTTGACGACTGTGGGTGAGATGTAGAGCACGGTTTCGGCCGGGCTCATTCCTGCATCGAACATTCGAAACGCGGTCACCGCCGGCCGGAAGGGCTGCAGCCACTCATGGGCATCACGCGCCCTCCTGTCGAAGGCCAGATAAGGGTGCAGGATCGCCTCCTCCAAGCGATCGATCGAGGCCTCGTTCTCGTAGGCAAGCGAAACGATCGCGGACATCGGGTGACCGGGCATCCCGGCTGCCATCGCCAAAACCGCGGAGCGGTCGATCCGCCGCTGTTCATCTTCTTCGTGGAGGTGCCGTCTCGGCTCCGGCGTCCTGCCGGTGTCCAGCGCATCCTCGAGCATGAGCTGGAGAAAGAGCCAGTAGCGATCGCTACCGAGCGTGGCGGGTGGCGCCGGGCAGTGCGCGAGGGTCTTCGCGAGCAGCGAGATGAAGGAGTGCACGGGCCAGGTAGTGCGATAGGCCGCCATCACCAGAGGACTCAGAGCGATGTAGGCATCAGCGGGTGTGAGCAGCGCGCTGAGAAAGTCGAATGTCTTCGCATACAGGTACTTGCGCCCCTCGCCCAACCAGCGCCGGTATCCATCGACCGATCCCTCACTCCCGATCTCGGCTTTGTACTGGAAGATCGAAGCGCTGTCCTCGAGCAGATCGGCCTCGGAGAGGTCCCCGCGCCGGGTTCTCGCCGTCGCCGGTTCGGCTGCCGGCTCTCCGTCCTCGTTCACTGAGAGACGCACAGGGATCGTCGGCATCACCAGCCCTTCGACCCAGCTGGCATCCGGGAAGAGGCGCAGCGGGGTCGCATACGGCGCCTTCCGGAGCTCGTCAGCCACCGAGCAGACCGCGCTGAACTCACGCAGGCAGCGCAGGAAGAGCGCCGGGTGGGTCAAGACCTGCAGCGAATGACCCCACTCATGCGCCAGCAAGGGGTAATGCCGCAGGCGAACCCAGCCCATCAGGCCGTGAAGAAATTCATCGCGACGCTCCGAGGAGAGCTTCCGGTCACGTCGGGCTGCCGTCAGCAGCTCGACGACCTCAGGGACGGTCGCGGCGGGAACGTTGAAGAAGGCGTAGCCGAGCGTAGTGTCGAAATATGACCTCGGAAACTCTTGACCCGAAATCAAATCGCAGTGGCTTACGCCGCGGGGGTAATCCGATACGCGTCGAAGACGCTCTCGACGTTACGGAGGCGGCTGATGCAGTGTTTGAGCTGCTCGGTGTCGCCGACCTCGACCACGAACCGGTTCTTCACCATCGGGTGATTGGTGGTGCAGGTGGCGCCGATGATGTTGATCCCGGCCTCGGAGAAGGTCCGCGAGAGGTCCTCGAGCAGGCGGGTGCGGTCGTAGGCGTCGATCTGCAGCTCAACCCGGTAGGCGGCCTCGTTTTCGCCCACCCAGCTGACCTCGACAAAGCGCTCCGAAGCTCTTTTTAAGGCCTTGACGTTCTTGCAGTCGGCCCGGTGGATGGTGATCCCGCGGCCGAGCGAGACGTAGCCCTCGATCTCGTCGCCGGGGACCGGCCGGCAGCACTTCGCCAGCCGCACGGCGACGTTGTCGGCGCCCTTGACGCTGATCCCGTAGTTGGAGGCGTCCTTGGTGCGGCGGGCGCGATCCTCCTGGCCGGGCTGGGCGCCGGCAGTGGCCTCCTCCTCGACGCCCTCCCCGGCTTTCAGCCGCTGCATCAGCTTGTTGGCGGCGGTCTTGGCATCGATCTTGGCCTGACCGAGGGCGATGTAGAAGTCGGTTCCTTTGCGGAAGCCCATCTCGCGGATCACGTCGGCGAGCAGGGGCGAGCCGGAGACTTTCTGCATCGGGATGCCGCGGGTCCGCAGCGCTTCGTCGAGCTTTTCGCGGCCGTTGCGCTCGGCGTCCTCGCGCCGCTCCTCTTTGAACCAGGCGCGGATCTTGTTGCGGGCGCGGCTCGTCCGCACCAGCTTCAGCGAGTCAAGCGAGGGGCCGCGTTTCTGCTTCGCGGTCAGCACTTCGACGATGTCGCCGGAGCGCAGTTGGTAGTGCAGCGGCACGATCGAGCCGTTGACCTTGGCGCCGACGCAGCTGTGGCCGACGTCGGTGTGGACCGCGTAGGCGAAATCGAGCGGCGTCGAGCCCGCCGAAAGGTTCTTGACTTCTCCCTTCGGGGTGAAGACGAAGACCTCGTCCTCAAAGAGGTCGACCTTCAGCGATTCGAGGAACTCGGTCGGGTCCTGTTCGCCCTCGGCCTCGACCAGCTGCCGCAACCAGGTCATCTTTTCCCGTTGGGGGTCGGCGCTGGATCCCTCTTTGTAGGCGACGTGGGCGGCGATCCCGTACTCGGCGAGTTTGTGCATCTCCTCGGTCCGGATCTGGATCTCCAGCGGTTTGCCTTCCGGCCCGATCACCGTCGTGTGCAGCGCCTGGTACATGTTGGCCTTCGGCATCGCCACCCAGTCCTTGAAGCGGCCGGGCAGGGGCTTCCAGAGCGAGTGGATGACGCCGATCGCGCCGTAGCAGTCTTTGACCGAGTGGACGATCACCCGCATCGCCGTCAGGTCGAAGATCTCGTTGAACTCGCGGCCCTTCTTCGCCATCTTCGTGTAGATCGAGTAGAAGTGCTTGGCCCGGCCGGAGATCTCGGCCTCGATCCCGACCTGCTCGAGCTCTTTGGCGAGGAACTCGCCCGCGTCGGCGACAAACCGTTCCCGCTCCTCGCGCTGCTGGGCGACCAGCTGTTTGATTTCTTTGTACTTGCGCGGGTGCAGGGTCGCGAAGGCGAGGTCCTCCAGCTCCCACTTGATTGCGTGGATCCCGAGCCGGTGGGCTAGCGGGGCATAGATCTCCAGCGTCTCGTGGGACTTCAGCGTCTGTTTTTGCTTCGGCAGGGCGCCGAGCGTGCGCATGTTGTGGAGGCGGTCGGCCAGCTTGATCAGGATCACCCTGACGTCGGTGGCCATCGCCACCATCATCTTGCGGTAGTTCTCGGCCTGCCGCTCGTCGCGGCTCTCGAAGGTGATCCCGGTCAGCTTGGTGACGCCGTCGACCAGCTGGGCGATCTCCTCGCCGAACTCCGCCCGGATTTCCTCCAGGCTCGCGGTCGTGTCCTCGACCGTGTCGTGGAGCAGGGCGGCGCAGAGGGTCTCGGTGTCGAGCCGCATCCCGGCGCAGATCTGGGCGACGCCGACCGGATGGGTGATGAACTCGTCGCCCGAGTAGCGGCGCTGGTCGGCGTGCCGGTCGCAGGCGAAATCGAAGGCCTCTTTGACCTTCGCCCGGTCGATCGCCGCGACCGCCACCGCGGTGCCGACGCCGCCGCCGACCACAGTCCCGTCGCCGTTGCCGTTTTCAGCCGCGGAGGAGTCGAACTCCTCGATCACCGCAAAGAGATCGGCCAGGAGCTCCTTGTGCTCTACCGCGGTTTGGGTCTTGCGAGAAATTGCTGGGCCTCCGAAAGTCTTTCGCCATAGGCGCGAAACGCAGCCGAGCGCTGCAGCTCGGTCTTCTCTGAGGATACGACCCGGACGGTGCCTGCGCCCCCTGCGGGCGCCCCCTGCAGCAGGCCGAGCTCTGCAAGGACGCGGAAACGCCGGGCGCAGGCCTCGGGGCAGAGCGGGTACCTGCCGCCCCCCGCCAGGGCCTCGCGCAGCTGCTCGCCGCTCATTTCGCCGTGCTCGCGCAGGCCCCGAAAGGCGCCGGCAACCGCCTCCCGCCCCGGCCACTGCTCGGCTAGTGCCTTGGCGGCGAAATCAACCTCTGCCTCGCTCCAGAGCACGTGCAGGAAGCCGGGATCGGCGTCGGTGCAGGGCAGCGCCGACCGCATCTGGTCAGCCGCGTTTCGCGGCGGATCGACGAGGACGACATGCTCGAAGGCGCAGGCGAGCTCCGGCGCCCGCTCGAGAGCCGCGTAGTCGGTGACCGCGAGCCCGGCCTCTGCTTTGCCGACCAGCCCCGCGATCTCCTCGTCGCCGCAACGGTGGCAGGCGATCGACGCCGCCCCCCCGTTGAAGCGGGCGAGCCCGGTAGCGCCGTTGCCGAGGCCGGCTCGCCGCGAAGCGTCAGCGCAAACGGCGAGCACCCCGGCTCCGCTGGACACAAGCTCCGCGATCGCGACCGTGGCCGAAGCGCCGCCCCGAACCACCTCCCGCACCCCGTCTCCCTCGCGAGACCGCAAAAACCCGTCCTGAAGAAGGGTTTTTGCGGTCCTGCGATTGAGGTCGGCGGTCAGCTCGGCTTCGAAGCGAGACCACCATTCGGGTTCGTCGGCGGTACAGGCGTGCGGGAGGGCCGAGGTCCCTTCATCCGCCTCGGGCTCTCCGAGGGGGTAGAGCTCACGGAGGACCAGCCTTGGCTCTACCGAGCCGTTCCAGTGGTTGACCTCCAGCCGCACGGTCGCGTCGAGCAGATCCTCGTCCTCGACCCCGAGGCTGGCGCGGCCGAAGGCGACGCCCAGTGCGCGGTGAGAGCCGCTGTGGAGGCTGAAACGTGCGTGCTTGCCCTCCCCCATCGCCCGCACGTCGGTGACCCGCGCCGACGGCACTAGCAGACGCACCCCGGGGTTACCCATCCCAAATGGCGCCAGCTGCCTCAGCTCCTCCGCCAGCTCCAGCCCGAGGCCGACCCCGCCGGCAATCGCGTCAATCTTTTCGGTGCGAAGCAGGTCCTCGGGCGCCAGCACCTCGTTCGCATGAGCCGCGAAGGCCGCCCGGAAGGCCTCGACGTTCTCAGCTTTGATCGTCAGGCCCGCCGCCGCCCGGTGCCCGCCGAACCCCTCCAGGTGCTCGGCACACGCCTCGAGCGCCGCCAGCAGGTCGAACCCCGGAATACTGCGCCCCGACCCTCGCCCCTCCCCCGCTTCGTCGAGCGAGATCACGACCACCGGGCGCCGGTGCCGCTCAACCAGCCGCGAGGCGACGATCCCGACCACGCCCGGATGCCAGTCGCGACCTGCCAGCACCAGTCCCCGCGCTTCGCGCAGCTCGTCCGGCAGCTCCCGCCGCGCCGTCTCTGCCGCCGCATCGACCTCGCGCTCGGTCGCTCGCCGCTCCGAGTTCGCCCTGCTCAGCTCTTCGGCAATCGCGGCCGCGCGGTCCTGATCCTCCGTGAGGAACAACTCCACCCCGGCGTCAGCCCGATAGAGCCGACCAGCCGCATTGATCCGCGGCGCCAGCCGGAACCCCAGGTCCCCCTCGTCCAGCCGCTCCGGATCGCACTTCGAAGCCTCCAACAAGGCGCGAATCCCAGGCCGCTGCGCCCGTCGGATCTCGGCCAGGCCCCGCCGTACCAGCGCTCGGTTCTCCCCCACCAACGGCACCACATCCGCCACCGTCGCCAGCGCCACCAGATCCAGATCGGAGTCAGGGCCCGCCCCCTCCGTCAGCGCGCAAGCCAGCTTCCAAGCCACCGCGGTCCCGCAAAGCGACTCAAACGGATAGCCGCTGATCTGCGGGTGCAGGATCGGGCAGTCCGGCAGCTCCTCCTTCGGCTGATGGTGATCGGTGACGATCACGTCCATGCCCAGCTCCCGCGCCAGCGCCACCTCCGAAGCACACGTAATTCCGCAGTCGACCGTCAGCAGCAGCCCGGTCCCGCGCTCGGCCAGCCGCCGCACGTTCTCCCCGCTCAAGCCGTAGCCATCCGCGACTCGGTCGGGGATGAACCAGTCGACCTCGGCTCCGAGCCCGCGCAGGGTCTTCACCATCACCGCCGTCGCGCAAACGCCGTCGACGTCGAAATCGCCATGCACGGTGATCCGCCGCCCATCCGTGATCGCCGCCCGCACCCGCTCGACGACGAGGTCCATCTGGCCGAAGGCGGATGGTGGGTGGGTCTCGTCAGCCGCGAGGAAGGCGCGGGCCTGCTCCGGCGTCCGATACCCGCGCCTGACCAGCGTCACGGCAACCGGCTCGCTCAGCCCCAGCTCCTCGGAGAGAGCGCGGGCCTCGGCGTACGAATATGGCTCTACGGCAAATGCGGCGATGGTTTCCGGCACGTTTCCAGGCTAGGAACCGGCGCGGCGGCAAAGCTGCCGCTCACCCTCCCAAGATGGGCGGAAAAACGCGCTGGGTTAGACCGGCTCGTGCTCGGCCCGAGTGCCGATCAACCAGACGACCCCGAGGCCGATCAGGGTGCCTGGAACGGCAACGAGCGCGGTCGAGATGTCGGTGTCGCCAAGGCTTTTACCGCTCGCCTCCTGGACGATCATCCCGAAGATGATCGAGCCGAGCACGGCACCGAGGAAGGCGCCGACGATCCCCTGCCAGAAGCGGTCGGGGACGAAGACGGTGAAGTGCCAGAGGGCGATGCCCATGATGAAGAAGACGACCAGAGCCATCGCTACCTCCTCCCGTGCTTGCGCCGCGCTTGGCGCCTTGCTTTGCGTTCAGCGTTCCGTTTACGACGCTCCGCCGACGCCGCCTCGGCGGCCTCGGTATCACCGTTGGTGAGGGACCCGGACCCGTTGCCGCCGCCGTCGTCGGTTCGCTCGACCGTCGCCACCGCGCCGGGCGCTGCCTCGGCGGCCGGTTCCTCGGCGACAGGGACAGCAGCGGCTTCGCGCTCCTCGTCGCGGCCGAGTTTGGCCATCTCGATGTCGTCGGCATAGGCCGGGACGCGACCGCCCTCGACTTCCTGGATTCGCAGGCGACGGCGGATGAAGCCGGGCTCGCGTTCTTTCCAGGCGGTCAGAACCGGCGAGGCGATGAAGATCGATGAGTAGGTTCCGGAAGCGATCCCGACCAGCATCGCGAAGGCGAAGTCCTGCAGGGTGGCGCCGCCGAAGACGAGCAGCGAGGCGACCGCCAGCAAGGTCGAGAAACTGGTTGCCAGGGATCGGGTCAGCACCTCGCTCATCGAGCGGTTGACGATCTGCGAGAAGGCCGCCCGCGGCATCCGCGGCACGTTCTCCCTGATTCGGTCGAAGACGATGATCGTGTCGTAGATCGAGTAACCCAAGATCGTCAGGAAGGCGGCGACCGTTCCGCTGCTCACCTCTTTTCCGGTCAGTGAGTAAACGCCGGCGGTGATCAGGATGTCGTGGAAGATCGCGATCAAGACCGGGACCGCGAACTTCGGGTCGAACCGCAGGGCGACGTAGCCGCAGATCACCAGCAGCGAGAAGATCAGCGCCTTGAGGGCGCTGCTGGCGATCTGCTGCCCGAAGGTCGGCCCGACGCTGGTGCTGTCGAAGCCCTGGTTGACGATCCCGTAATCGGAGGCCAAGGCGGCTTCGGCCTCGTGCACCTCGCCCGGTTCGAGCTCGTGCGACTGGATCTGGAAGACGTTGGCGCCGAAGTTCGGATCGGTGACCTGCTGGACCTCCTCGCCGTTGATCCCCACCGATTCGAGCGTGTCGCGCACCCCTTCCTCGTCCGTCGGCTTCTGCAGCGCCGCCGTGATCCGGGTCCCGGACTCGAAGTCGATCCCAAAGTTGAGCTGCTTGGTCGCCAGCGAGAAGGCTCCGATCAGCAGGATCACGCCGGAGATCGAGAAGAACCAGCGGCTCGCGCCCATGAAGTCGAAGTGCCAGCTTTTGCCCTCGCCGCCGGCGCCGAGCGCGGCCGGCGAGCGCAGCAGCCGCGAGCGGCTCATGCTGCCGAGCAGCGCCTGGGTAAAGACGACCGCGGTCAGCAGCGAGACGATCGTGCCGACGCCGAGGGTGAAGGCGAAGCCCTTGACCCCGGCGGTAGCGAGAACGAAGAGGATGAAGGCGGTCAGCAAGGTGACGACGTTGGCGTCGACGATCGTGCTGATCCCGCGTTTGTAGCCAGCGCTGATCGCGCTCGACATCGAGCGCCCGGCCCGCACCTCCTCCTTTATTCGCTCGAAGATGACGATGTTCGAGTCGGCCGCAACGCCGATCGTCAGCACCAAGCCCGCGATCCCCGGCAGGGTCAGGGTGATCGGGATCAGTTTGATCAGGGCGAAGAAGATCACCCCGTAGGCGCCGAGCGCGATCGAGGCGATCAGGCCGAGGAAGCGGTAGTAGAGAAGCAGGAAGATGACGACGAGGCTGAGGCCGATGATCCCGGCCTTAATGCCTTCGTGGAGGGCCTGGCTGCCGAGGGTCGCCGAGACCTGGGTCTCCGAGATCAGCTTCAGGTTGATCGGCAGGGCACCGATCTGCAGGGTCGTCGCCAGGTCCTGGGCGTCCTGGACGCTGCTGAAGCCACCGGAGATCTGCGCCCCGGTGCGGCCGTCGATCCCGTCGGGGTTTTCGGCGAAGTTGATGATCGGCCGGGTCTTGACTTCGTTGTCGAGGACGACGGCGAAGTGACCCGAGAGGAACCCGGCTTCTTCGGGCGAGACCGGGCCGATCGCCGAGGCCTGGCCGCGCTGGGCGATCTGCCGGGTGACGTCCTGGAAGGCTTCGCGGCCGCCGCCGGTGAATTCGAAGGTGACGATCGGTTCGTTGTTGGGACCGTAGGACTGTTCGGGGTTGGTGATGTCCCTGCCGCTCAACGCCGGCTTGTCCTTCAGCGCGAACCAGCCCGGGTCAGCCGTTTCGTCGAGTTTTCCTTCTTCGTCGGTGGGATATTCGGAGACCAGGATCGTCCCGGCGGGGACTTCGACGACGATCCCGTCTTTCGGGCGTTTCTTGCCCGTCGGGCTGATGTAAAGGTCCTTTTTGTTGAGCTCCGGCCCGGCGATTAGGTCGTGCGGCTCGTTTTTCTGGAAGAGGTAGTAGCGCGGTTTGGCGACCGAGCAGTCCTCGCAGTTTTCGACCGGCTCCTGTTCGGCGGCCAGCTGGGCGGCGCCGTAGGCGGTCGGGTAGGCGCCCGCGTAGATCAGCTGTTTGTTGTCTTTACTGGTGACGTTGCGGCCGGCTTCTTCCCAGCGTTTTTCGGAGGCTTTGCGCGGTCCTTCCGGCGGTTCGCGGCCGGGGGAACCGCCGATCGCGTGCTCGGGGCCGATCAGGTTCGGCTCCCAGTCGTAGTAGTAGAGCTGGGCGGTACTGCCGACCTGTTCGGCGGCGCGGTTAGCGTCGGTCACACCCGGCAGGCTGACCGTGATCTCATCGGTGCCCAGGCGCGCCACTTCGGGCTCGGAAACGCCGAGCTTGTTGATCCGCTGTTCGATGATCGAGATCGAGTCTTCGATGTCTTCGCCGCTGACTTCGGACGTGGTGCCGGTCGCCTGCCCCTGGTAGACGAGCTCGAGGCCGCCTTGAAGGTCGAGGCCGAGCTTGGTCTCCTTCGCCGCGATCACCAGGCCGGAGACGATCACCAGCGCGAGCACGAACAGGAGGACGAAGAGGTGGCCGCGCCGGGTGCCCATCTTGTTACCCCTCCGGGGTGAGGACGAGCAGCAGGCCGCCGTCGTCGTCGTAGGCCGGGAAGACGTCGGCAACCGCCCGCGCCGGTAAGTCGCCCTCAGCGTTCACCGCGACCCGCTTGCCGAGCGAGCGCACACCCCACTCCAGCGAGGTCTCGATCGGGTCGGTGGAGCCGTCTTTGTTGGTGTCGGCCTCCTCGCCGCCGTCGCCGGCGTCGATCCAGTCGAGCCCGAGCACCTCGCGCACCGGCCGGCCGATCACGTCCTCGTCGGTCAGACCGGTCAGCTCAAAGCTGCCTTTGCCGGCGTCGATCACGCGTTCCTGCTTGTCACAAACGAAAAATGCGGCATTAGGAGCCGGATAATAATCGTCGAGTAATTCGAAGACGAACCCGAAGCCGCATTTCGAGCAGCCCTTGGGACGGGTGCTGAACCCTGCGGTCCGCTCCCCGCTCACCTCCCGGTGTCCGCAATTCGGACAGATGAAAAACGGCATAGGCGACAGGCTAGATGATCGGCTCTCGATCCGGATTCGCCCGAATCAGAAGAGGCTGGCGGCTCCCTCGGGGGCGGGAACCCCGAGGTGGTCGTAGGCGCGCTGGGTCAGCACCCGGCCGCGCGGGGTCCGCTTCAGCAGGCCCTGCTGAAGGAGGTAGGGCTCGAACACGTCCTCGATCGTGTCCTGCTCCTCGCCGATCGCGATCGCCAGGGTCGAGAGGCCGACCGGGCCGCCGCCGAACTTGGTCGCCACCGTTTCCAGGAGCGCGCGGTCACTGCGGTCGAGGCCGGCCTCGTCGACCTCGAGCATCTCCAGCGCCGCCGCCGCGACCGTAGCTTCGATCTGGCCGCTGCCCTTGACCTGGGCGAAGTCCCGGACCCGCTTCAGCAAGCGGTTGGCGACGCGCGGGGTCCCGCGCGAACGGGCGGCGATCGTCGCCGCGCCGCCGGCGTCGACGTCGACGCCGAGGATCCCGGCGGAGCGCTCGATGATCAGCGCTAGGTGCTCGGCCTCGTAGTACTCGAGGCGGTGGGAGACGCCGAAGCGATCGCGCAGCGGCGTCGTCAGCAGGCCGGCGCGGGTGGTGGCGCCGACCAGGGTGAAGTCAGGCAGCGGCAGCGTCACGGTGCGGGCGCCGGCGCCCTGCCCCAGCACCACCGGCAGCTCGCCGTCCTCCATCGCCGGATAGAGGGTCTCCTCGACCGCGCGGCCGAGGCGGTGGATCTCGTCGATGAAGAAGACGCTGCCCGGCTCCAGCGAGGTGAGGAAGGAGGCGACGTCGGCCTTGCGCTCGAGCGCTGGGCCCGCGGTTTGGACCATCGGCACCCCCAGCTCGGCGGCGACGATGTGGGCGAGCGAGGTCTTGCCGAGCCCGGGTGGGCCGGCGAGGAGGACGTGGTCGAGCGGCTCCCCCCGTTTCTTCGCCGCCTCGATGAAGATCGCCAGCTGCTCGGTCACCTGCCGCTGGTTGACGAAGTCGGCCAGGGTTGGTGGCCGCAGCGAGCGGTCGAGCTCCTCGTCCGGAGCCTCCGCCCGCGCGTCGTGCACCTTCACCTCGGCGTCGACCGGGACCGGGTCGCCGTCGATCCCGGGGGTGCGGATGCGGCCGCCGCCGATGTCGGGCGGCCCGCTCACGCGGCGTTCCTCGAGGCGCCGGCTTTGCGCAGCGCGGCGGCAACCAGCTCCTGGGGCTCGTCGCCCTCAACGCCGTCGAGCAGCTGCTCGGCCTCTAGCGGCGCGTAGCCGAGGTTGACGAGGCCGTCGCGGGCCAGGTTGCGGGGGCTGCCCTCCTCGTCGGCGATCACCGCGACCTCTTCCTCCAGCGCCCCGGCCACTTTCTCGCGCAGCTCGACGATGATCCGCTCGGCCGTCCGTTTGCCGATCCCGGGCACCGCCTGGAAGCGCTTGGCGTCGCCGGCGGCGATCGCCCGCAGCAGGTCGCGGGTGCTGCCGCCAGAGAGGGTGGCGATCGCGACTTTCGGGCCGACGCCGCTGACCGTGGTCAGGAGGCGGAAGAGATCGCGCTCCTCCTCGGAGGAGAAGCCGTAGAGCGAGAGCGAGTCCTCGCGGGCGACCAGCTCGGCGTGGAGGAAAGCCTCGCTGCCGGCTGCGGGCACCGCCTTCAGCGTCTCCGAAGAGACCGCGAGCCGGTAGCCGACGCCGCCGGCGTCGATGACGACGTGGTCGGGGCGGCGGACCATCACCTCGCCGCGGACGGCGGCGATCATCCGGCGACCCGCTCCCCGCGCCGTTCGGCGGCTTCCTCGACCACGGTAATCGCCTCGCGGCGGCCGCTGGTGCCGCCGTGGCAGATCGCCACCGCGAGCGCGTCGGCGGCGTGGTCGGGAGTGGGCGGCTCGGGCAGACCGAGCAGCGTTCCCACCATCTTCTGCACCTGGCGCTTGCCGGCGGCGCCGGAGCCGCAAACCGCCATCTTGATCGCCTGCGGCGTGTAGGAGAAGCAGCCGACGCCGTGCTCGGCCGCGGCCAGCATCGCCACCCCGCTTGCCTGGCCGACGGCCATCGCCGAGCGAACGTTCTTGCCGAAGTAGACCTCCTCAATCGCCATCGCCTTCGGCTCGTGCCAGGCGATCAGCTCGCGCAGGGCGCCATGGATGCGGGCCAGCCGTCGCTCCATCGGCAGATCCGGGGTCGTCTCGACGACGCCGCCGTCGAGCGCGACCATGTGGTTGCCCTCGACGCGGACGATGCCGAAGCCGAGATTCGCCGCACCGGGGTCGATTCCCATCACTACCTGCATGGGTAGTGATTCTGGAAAGAGCTTCGGATGCCTTCAGGCAGCCAACTGCTCGAGGACGTCGGCGGGGATGTCGAAGTTGGCGAAGACTTCGTCGACGTCGTCCTGCTCGTCGAGGGCATCGAGCAGTTTGAGGACCCGTTCGGCGTCGTGGCCTTTGACTTCGACGCTGCTTTTCGGTTCGATCGCCAGGCCGGCGGATTCGATCTCGATCCCTTCCCCTTCCAGCGATTGCTTCACCGCCGTCAGGTTGGCTGGATCGCAGATCACCCGCAGTTTCTCCTCGTCGACCTGGACATCCTCGGCGCCGGCGTCGATCGCCCCGATCAGATCGTCCTCGCCGTAGCGGCTGCCGTCGACGACGATCGACCCCTTGCGCTCGAAGATCCAGGCGACCGATCCCGGCTCACCGAGGTTGCCGCCGTGTTTGGAGAAGGCGTGCCGGATCTCGGCGCTGGCGCGGTTGCGGTTGTCGGTCAGCGCCTCGACCAGGACCGCGACCCCGGCCGGGCCGTAGCCCTCGTAGACGACCCGTTCGATTGCCGCGCCGTCGGACCCGGCGCCGGTGCCGACGTCGATCGCCTTCTGGATTTTGTCCTTCGGCATCGAGGCGTCTTTGGCCTTTTGGACCGCCGTCGCCAGCGTCGGGTTGTGGTCGACGTCGCCGCCGCCGTCACGCGCGGCGACCGTTATCGCCCGCGCGAGCTTGCTGAAGAGCTTGCCGCGTTTGGCGTCGGCGGCGCCCTTCTTGTGTTTGATCGAGTGCCACTTGGAATGCCCGGACATCGCCTGCCATTCTATGAGCAGACCCATGTCGACGATGACGCGCACCCAGCGAGCAGGCCGAGGCGTGGCCGCAGGCTTCGTCTTCGTCGCCATGCTCCTGGCCGCCTTCTCGCTGTGGACGGCGATCCCGTTGAGCTGGGTCTACATCGCCTCGAAGCTCTCGGAGACGCAGTTCCCGAGCGGCGGCCCCTACGCGGTCGTCGCGATCGGCGTCCTCGCCTCGATCCTCTTCGTCGCCTGGCTGATCGGCCGCCTCAACGATCTCTACATCCGCATCACCGGGACCAACCGGCTGGAACCGATCCGGCCGACCTGGCTGAAGAGCATGCGCGACACGGCGCCGCTGCGCAGCTCGGTGACCGTAGTCGAGGCGGTGCTGATGGCCTCGGTGATGCTGGCCGCCCTCGCCTTGACGATCTGGTTCTTCCTCCTGGCCGGATCGCCGATCCCGAACCAGTAAGCCTGCGCGTCAGACGATGAAGCGGCCGTCTTCTTGCATTACAACGCCGTCGACTTCAAGCTTGCCGCCGAGCCGGAGGTCGCAGACGAGGTCGGTGTGGACCGAGGACTCGTTCTCGCCGCCGGACTCGGGATAGCTGGCGCCGACCGCCATGTGGACGGTGCCGCCGATCTTCTCGTCGAGCAGGACCTCGCGGGTGCCTTTGTCGATCCCGTAGTTGGTACCGATCCCAAGCTCGCCCAGGGAGCGGGCGCCCTCATCGGTGTCGAGCAGCTTCAGCAGGTACTCCTCGCCGCGCTCGGCCGAGGCGTCGACGACGCGGCCGGCCTCGAAGCGCAGTTTCACTCCGGCGACCTCGCGCCCGCCGATCACCGCCGGCAGGTGGAAGCTGACTTCTCCCTCGACCGAGTCCTCGACCGGGCCGGTGAAGAACTCGCCGTCGGGCATGTTGTTGTCGCCGACGCAGGGGATGAACTCGCGGCCGGCGATCCCGAGCTTGATGTCGGTCCCAGGCGCGGTCACCCGCACCTCCTCATGACCTTGGATCCAGTCGGCCAGCCGCCGCGTCTCGTCAGAGGCGCGCTGCCAGGCGGTCAGCGGCTCGGGGTCGGTCGCCAGGCAGGCGCCGTAGTAGAAGTCTTCGTAGTCGGCCAGGCTCATCTCCGCCTCGGAGGCGTAGGCGCTGGTGGGATAGAGCGTGTAAACCCAGCGGAAGTCGCCTTCGGCGCTGCGTTTCATCGCCCGCGTCATCAGGTCGCCGGTGACCGACTGGCGCAGCGTCTGCCGCTCCGGCGGCACCCCAGAAAGCTCGCGCGTGTTGGTGCTGGCGCCGATCGCGATCCGCACATCGGCGTTGTCGACCATCCACTCCGCGTAGGGGGAGATCCATTCCAGCTGCTTGTCGGTGGCGTGTTTGAAGTAGGCGGCGACCTGTCCCTCCAAGGCGACGTTCAGCATCGGGTTGCCGCCCGCCGCCAACACCTCTTCGTAGACCGCCAGCAGCAACGGCGCGGCAGCGCTCTCGCCGTCGATCGAGACGACGTCGCCCTCCTTTACTTCGGTCGAGTAGCCGACCAAGATCTTCGCCAGGTTCTGCACCCTCGGATCGCCGCCGCTCATGCCTTCGCCTCCTCCCCCGCCCGCTCGCGCGCCGCGGTCGTCATTGCCATGAAGATCGCGTGGAAACGTGGATCGTCGGTCAGCTCCGGATGGAAGGCACAGGCGAGCACGTTGCCCTCCCTTATCGCCACCGGATGCCCTTCGTATGAGGCCAGCACCTCGACGCCCACGCCGTGTCGCTCGACCCAGGGCGCGCGGATGAAGACCGCCCGCAGCGGCTCGTCGCCGGCCCCCTCTACCTCGAGCTCGGCCTCGAAGCTCTGCAGCTGGCGGCCGAAAGCGTTGCGCCGGGCGGTCGCGTCGATGAAGCCGAGGTGCTCGGCGTCGCAGACGATCAGGCCGGCGCAGGTGCCGAGGATCGGTTTGCCCTTGTCGTAGTGCGCGCACAGCGCCGGCTCGAGCCCGGCGGACTCGATCATCTTCCCGATCGTCGTGCTCTCGCCGCCGGGGATGACCAGCGCGTCGAGGCCCTCCATCTCGGCCGCCGTGCGGACCTCGCGCGGATCGGCCCCAAGCCGGCGCAGGGTCTCGGCGTGGGCTGCGAAGTCGCCCTGGAGCGCGAGGACGCCGACTACCAGCGCCTTGCCGCCCACAGGGTCGGCCACCTACGCTCCGCGGTGCTGCAGCAGAGCGTCCTCGGCCGCGAGCCCGGCGATCTCGAGGCCGGCCATCGCCTCGCCGAGACCGGTCGAAGCAGCGGCCACCCGCTCGGGGTCCTGGTAATGGGTCGTCGCCTCGACGATCGCCCGCGCCCGCCGCTCGGGATCGGAGCTTTTGAAGATCCCGGAGCCAACGAAGTTGCCCTCGGCGCCGAGCTGCATCATCAGCGCCGCATCTGCCGGGGTGGCGATGCCGCCGGCGCAGAACAACGGCACCGGCAGTCGACCCGCGGCGGCGACCTCCTGGACGACTTCGAGCGGCGCCTGGTGTTCTTTCGCCGCCGCCGCCAACTCCTCCGGCCGTAGCTGCGCCAGCCGCTTGATCCCCGAGGTGATCTCGCGCATGTGACGGACCGCCTCGACCACGTTGCCGGTCCCCGCCTCGCCCTTGGAGCGAATCATCGCCGCTCCCTCGCCGAGCCGCCGCAGCGCCTCGCCGAGGTTGGTGGCGCCGCAGACGAACGGCACCTCGAAGGCGAGCTTGTCGATGTGGTTGCGCTCGTCGGCCGGCGTCAGCACCTCCGACTCGTCGATGTAGTCGACTTCCAGCGCCTGCAAAACCTGGGCCTCGGCGATGTGGCCGATCCGAGCCTTCGCCATCACCGGGATCGAGACCGCCTCCTGGATGCCCTTGATCATCGAGGGATCGGACATGCGGGCAACGCCGCCATGGGCGCGGATATCGGAGGGGACGCGTTCCAGCGCCATCACAGCCACGGCGCCCGCCTCCTCGGCAAGCTTCGCCTCCTCCGGCGTGACCACGTCCATGATCACCCCGCCTTTCAGCATCTCGGCGAGGCCGGTCTTCAGTCGAAACGTCGCGCGCTCAGTCATCCCGGCCAGATTACATACCGGACCGCGGCAGCTGCTTCGCCTCAATGGCGAATTCGGCTACTTGAGTTTGTACGCGCGGATGCGGTCTTTGTGCGCGGCTTCGTCGCGGGCGTAGAGGCCGTGGGCCAAACCCTGGACCAGCGCCATCAAGGCCGTGTGCGAGCGGGTGAAGCTCGGGCTGTTGGAGGAGAAGTAGAGAGTCAGCTCCGCGTGCTCCCCCACCTCCGACATCGTCGCGTCGGAAATCGCCAGGGTACGGGCGCCGCGGTGCAGCGCCAGCTTCATCGCCCGCAGCAGCAACGGGTGGGCGCGGCCGGCGGAAAGAGTGATGACGAGGGTGTTTTCGTCGATCCGCCCCAGTCGCTGCAGCGACTCGCCGCCGGTCGAGGCGACGATCTCGGCGCGGATATCCAGCAGGCTCAGCGTATGGCGCAGGTAGCTGGCGAAGAAGGCCATCTGGTCGACGCCGACGATGACGATCCGCTGCGCTTCCGCCAGCGCCGCGACCGAGGCGTTCACCTGCTCAGAAGTCAGCTTGCGCGCGGTTTCCTCGAGGTTTGAGTAGTCGGCGCCGAGCGATCCCTCCAGCTCGGAGTGGTCGAAGGAGAAGAGGGCCCCGCCGTTGGCACCGGCGGCGGCGATCGTCGTGCGGTACTCCTCGATCGCTGCCTGCTGGAGCTCGGGGTAGCCCTCGAAACCGAGGGCCTGGGAGAAGCGCACCACCGTCGAGGACGAGGTGCTCGCTCTCCGGGCCAGCTCCTCGGCAGTAAGGAAGGCCGCCTCGTCGAGATGGTCGACGATGTAGCGGGCGACGTCTTTCTGGGAGCGCGAGAACTCTTCGAAACGCTCCTGGATGTAGTCGGAAAGGCTTTTGAGCTGTGGGGACTTCGTCGCGGTCTTGGTCACGGCGGTCCATTTCGCCGAACCTCACCCTTTCCCTTCCAGCTTCTGGTTGGATTCCTCAGGCGATGACCTTGGAAAGGGCCCTGCGGCTCACCAACCGCAACATGATCGCCTTCGACCTGATCCTGGGGACGGCGGCGATCGCTGCCCCTGCCGCGACCCTGAAGGTGCTCGGTCACGACGAGCCCTCCCCGGACGCCAAGCACCTGTTCCGCCGCTGCGGCCCGATCTGGCTGACCTTCGCCGCGGCGCACCTGGTGGCAGACCGCCGCGGGAAGCCAGCCGACTGGCAGTCCCTGGCCTGGCTGCGCGGTACCGAGATCGCCACCGACGCGCTCTGGTCCGCCTCCCCCGCCGTCAGCCGACCAGGGGCGAAGCTGGGCCTGCAGCTGGCGGGCGCCGCCAACGTCGCGATGGCCGCCGGCTTCGCCTGGATGTCGAGACGCCGATGAACCAATTCGAGGGACAGCCGAGCATCCGCTGGAGCCTCACCGGGATCAACGAAGAGGGCGATGAGGTCTATTTGATCCGCGGCATCTCCCGCAAGCTCTACCGCTGCCCCGGCTGCCACGGCGAGATACCAGTCGGCGAGGAGCACACCGTCGTCCAGTTCGTCCGCCGCCTCGGCGGCACAGACCACCACCACTGGCACCGCCGCTGCGCCGAAGAACTCCTGGTGCCCGAGCTCGGCAGCCTCAAGCGCGTGCCGGCATCGGAGTCGAGCCAGTCGAAGCTGGAGGCGCGCGGCCGGCGCCCGGCCGGTCGCCGCGGCCGCCGCCGATGAGCTTCAGCCGCCGGGTCGCCGCCGCCTACGCCGACATCTGGCGCACCTACTGGGGCTGGATGCCTTCGCTGCTGGGCTTCGCCGTCTTGGTCTTCGTGCCACTCGCCCTGCTGGACGCGCTCAGCCTTCAGGTCGACGTCGACTCGCTAGACCTGACCAGCGGGATCGAGATCGCGGCCTTGATGCTCGCGGTTGGCGCGGTGACGATGACCGGCCTGCTCGGGGAGATCTTCTTCAGCGGGGCGATCGCAATCTCGCTCACCCACCCCCACGGCCGGGGGCGGCCAAGCGTGCGGGAGATCGCCGGGCGGATCAAGTACGGGCGCCTGGTCGTCGTCGACGTCGCCTTCGTCGCGATCGTCGCCCTCGGTCTGCTGCTCGGTCTGGTGCCGGGCGTCCTCGCCTTCGTCTTCCTTGGCCTCGCCGGGCCGATCGTCGAGATCGAGGAGCGCTCGGCGGCCTCGGCCCTGCGCCGCAGCTTCCAGCTGGTCCGCGGCAGCTTCTGGCTCGTCTTCTGGGTGCTGGTGCCGATCGAGGTCCTTGGCGACGCGATCGGCGGCGGCCTCGCAGCGCTCGTCCATCACGAGCTCGGCGACACCTTCGTCGCCGCCTGGCTGGCGGAGGCGGTGTCTAACGCCTTCCTCTCACCGGTCTTCGCGGTCGCCGCCGTCCTGCTCACGGTCGACCTGATCGGGCGTCGGGAGGGCACCGCCCCGCCGCTGCACGCGACCCCGGTGCCGGCATGACCGCGGCCTCGATCTTCGGCGACTACTGGGCAAGCCTCGAAAAGCACGATGAGCAGGGGCTCTTCCTCGTCCTCGTCGGCTTCATCGGCTCCTTCGCCTTCATCCGCATGAGCACGCGCCTGCAGCGCAGCGAGCGAGTTTCCTGGTGGCCGGGAAGCATCGTCAGCGACAGCGGCGTCCACCTCCACCACCTCGTCTTCGGGATCGTGACGATGATGATCGCCGGTGCCGCCGGCTTCCTCGCCTTCGGCCGCACCCCCTGGACCGAGATCTGCGCCCTTTCCTTCGGGGTCGGCGCCGGCCTGACGATCGACGAGTTCGCGCTCTGGGTCTACCTCGACGACGTCTACTGGGCCCAGGAGGGGCGCAAGTCGATCGATGCCACCGTGATCGCCGCCGCCGGGATGATGCTGGTCCTGATCGGCTTCACGCCGCTGACGATCGAAGACGGCTCGGTTCAGGCGCTGCTGGGCAGCGCGGTCAGCGCGCTCGTCGTCTTCGCCCTGGTCGCGATCTGCTTCCTCAAGGGCAGGGTTCTGCATGGCAGCGTCGGCTTCTTCATCTTCCCAATCGCCCTCTACGGCGCCTGCCGTCTCGGCAAGCCCGACTCGGCCTGGGCGCGACGTCGCTACGGGAAACGGCATCCGAAGAAGCAGGAGCGCTCGCAGGCCCGGTTCCCGCCCGATCGCCGCACCGAGCGCTTCAAGAACGCCTTCCGCGACATCGTCGGCGGTAAGAGCGCGCTGGGCGCCTAGACTGGCGCAGAGGATGCGGCGAGGCCTACTCATATTCGCGTTGGCAGCGCTGCTGGCGCTGACGGCTGCGGCCGCTACCTGGGCCGTGGTGCAGAAAGAAGGCAACCTGCTGGTCCACTTCGACGCCGAGTTCTCGCCCCACTCGCTGCCGCGGCAGACTCCGGCGCCGATCAAGGTGACGATCAAAGGCGCCGTATCGACCACCGACGGCAGCCATCCGCCGCCGCTGAAAGTTCTGGAAATCGAGCTCAACCGCAACGGCCGGCTCTACACCAACGGACTGCCCGCCTGTGCCCCCTCGCAGCTGCAGTCGACCAGCACCGGCGAGGCGCGGTCGCGCTGCGGAAGCGCCCTCGTCGGCCGCGGCGACTTCCGGGCCGAGGTCGAGCTCGGGATCAACAACCCGGTGGCCGCCGACGGCGAAGTTCTCGCCTTCAACGGCCGCATCGCCGGCAAACCCGGCCTGCTTCTCCACTTCTTCGGCGGCGCGCCTGTGCACTTCACCCTCGTCGTGCCGCTGCGGATCGGACACCGGCGCGAGGGGGAATTCGGGACGGTGCTGCGAACCGGGATCCCCAAGCTTGCCAACGGCTTTGGCTCGATTACGCAGATCGAGCTCTCGCTCGGTCGTCGCTGGCGCTTCGCCGGCAAGCCCCGCAGCTACCTCTCGGCCGCCTGCAGCGCCCCGGTCGGCTTCCCGGAAGTGCCCTTCACCTTCGCCCGCGCCAAGTTCCGCTTCGAAGGCCATCGTGGGGTCAGCTCGACGTTGGAAAAAGTCTGCCGCGTGGCTAGCTGATTCACTGCCGGGCACATCAATCGTCAACCACTGGGAGAGACACCACATGACGAAGAAACTGCACGCCATCGGCCCGCTCCTGGCGGTGGTCGCCATCGGCGCCGGCGGCATCGTCTGGTCCGGCTGCGGCAGCAGCAGCGACGAAAGCAACTCGATCCGCGAACAGGCACAACAGCAGATCGACGAAGGTGCCAAGAAGGCCGAAGAAGCCGTCCAGGAAGGCACGAAGAAGGCCGAAAAGGGGCTGGAAGAAGCCCAGGAGCAGGTCGAAAAGAACCTCAAGGGCAAGGCCAAGAAGAAGGTCCAGGAAGCCCAAAAGGAAGCTGAAAAGGGCATCGAAGAAGGCAAGGCGCAGGCTGAAAAGGGCGCCGACGAAATTCAAGAACAGGCGGAAAAGTACCTCGAATAGCCGCTTCGCCAGGGCGGCGTTAGCGGTGGGGATCCCGGGTGGCCTCGAGGCTCTCCGCGAGGATCTCCACCGCCCGCCCCAGCGTCTCCTCGGAGATCGTGAACGGCGGCGCCAGGCAAAGGATGTCGTCGAGGAGGCTGCGGGTGAGGAGACCGCGCTCGCGCGCCTCGGCGGCAACCCGGCGCCCACGCGCCGCCGCGACCGGCCAACGCTGACGGGTTGACCTGTCGGCGACCAGCTCGACCCCCGCCATCAGGCCCGCCTGCCGCACCTCCCCCACCTCCGGGTGCTCGCGCAGCGGCACCAGTTGCCGTGCCATCACCTCGCTCAACTCGCCCACCCGCGCCAGCAGGTTCTCGCGCTCGATCGTCGCGATGTTGGCCAGCGCCACGGCACAGGCGAGTGGGTGGCCGCTGTGCGTGAAGCCGTGCATCAGCACCCCGGGCTCTGCGCCGGGATCGCGTAGGCCGTCCCAGATCTCGTCGCTGACCACCACTCCCCCAAGCGGGACGTAGCCGCTGGTGACGCCCTTGGCGAAGGTGAGCAAGTCCGGGGCCACCCCCTCGTGCTCACAGGCAAACCAGGTCCCGGTCCGCCCGAAGCCGGTGATCACCTCGTCCACGATCAGCAGCAAGCGGTGGCGGTCGCAGATCTCGCGCAAGCGCATCAGGTAGCCGGGCGGCGGCACGATCACTCCACCCGAGCCGAAGACCGGCTCGACGATCACCGCCGCGATCCGCTCCGCCCCGAACTCGGCGATCCGCCGCTCGAGCGCCTCACCCAGGCAGACCGGACAGGAGCCGGGATCGCAAGGGGTGCCGGCGGGGCAGCGGTAGACGTAGGGCGTCGGTACCTCGTGGATGTCCGGCGCGCCAACGCCGAACTCGCCGTGGTAGGGCTGCAGCCGCGTGGCCGTCGTGGTCACGCCGGCGAGGCCGTGGTAGCCGCGTTCATGGGCGAGCACGATCGACTTCTGCGGCTCGCCGCCGCGGACCCAGTGTCGGCGGGCGAGCTTGATCGCCGTCTCGTTGGCCTCGCTGCCCCCAGAAGTGAAGAAGACGCCGTTCAGGCCGGGTGGGGCGAGCCCGGCGATCTTCTCGGCCAGCTCGATCGCCGGCGGCGAGGCGACCCCGCCGAAGGTGGAGACGTAGGGCAGCGAGCGCAGCTGCTTGACCGCAGCCTCGATCAGCTCCTGCCGCCCATGGCCGACGTTCACCGTCCAGAGGCCCGCCATTCCGTCGATCAAGCGGCGGCCGTCCTCAGTCACCAGCTCGCAATCGTCCCCTTGGGCGATCACCAGCGGCCCCGCCTGCGGCAGGACCGAGTGGTCGGTGAGCGGGTGAATCAGGTGCCTGAGGTCACTCGCTACATGCTTTGATGCAGACACTCCACTCAGACTATCGCTAGTGGACAGTCTGTCTACGCTTCAGCGGGTGACTTTTTCCCCAACGGACTGCGCGGCGCTTCCTCCGGTGGGACCGAGCAGATCGAGTGCCAGTGCAAGAGCGCCAACTGGTGGGCGACCCGGTTGATCTCCTCCTCGTCAGAGGAGACGGGGAAGTTGCGGAGGATCGCCTCGATCATCGCGTAGGTCGCGCGGACGCCGAATTCGAGGTCGACGCCCTCGCGAATCAAACCGGCCGACTCATCGGCTGCGTGCACCGCCATGATCCAGCCGAGCATTGCGTCGTCGGCGGCCTTGTCCGCCTCCTCCCAGCCGGAGCCGCGCATGTTGCGGGCCACAGCGACGATCGGCCTGAGGTCGGCGTTGGTGACACGCCAGGTCAGCGCCTCGCGGACCATTTCCTCGACCAGGTCGAAGGAGGTCTGGCCGGAGCGGGCGTTCTCGCGCAGTTTCTGGGGGATCTGCGCGTAGCCGACCATGTAGTCCTTGATGATGTCGGAGAGGATGTCCTGCTTGTCGTCGAAGTTGTTGTAGACGGTCGCCCGCGCAACCTGTGCCGCGCGGGCGATGTCCCCCATCGAGGTCTCGGCAAAGCCCCGGCGCGAAAACAGCTTTCGACTCGCCTCCAGGATTTTCGTCCTCGCCCGCGGCTCCCCGCGCCGGGGCCGAGTCACGTTTGCCCCTTCCGAAGACGATTGGTCAGCGAATTCACAGGGGCGAGACTATCCAAAGCAACTGACATGACTTACTTCACCGGACCTCTTCGGGAAGCTCGTACCAACGCTTGCGGTCGCCGATCCTCGCCCGCAGCTTCCATCCCCGCGACTTCGGCGCCGCCTCGAGCTCCGTGCGCAGGCGGCCCAGCCGCTCGACCACGACTCCAGCCGCTTCAAATCCAGTCAGTTCGGAAGCGAACTGTTCGGTGCGCTCGGCAACCATTGTCAGGGTCCGCCACAAACCCCAGTCCGAAGCAGTTAGTTCGGCTATATAAGCGGAATTGATCCCGCTGTCATCCGCGGTGAGCTCATGGTCGGCGAAGATCGCACAGAGATCGAGGTAGTCCTTTTCATTCGTCTCCACGACTTGCAGCTTCAACACCGTCAGGTCAGCAAGGGACAGGGTCAGGGGAACCGCCTCTAGCCGGCGGCGCAGATCGATCCGGTGGCACAGGTTTGCCTCATCGACGAAGACGTCAACCTGACGCTGCGCGTGCTCGTCCCAGAAGTAGAGGCGGCGGTGGCCGTGGAGCATGTTGAACTCCTTGTCACCCGTGTACTCGAGGGATTCGAGCAGTGCCACCACTTGGTCCTTGGCGGACTTGGTGGTGGCAAGATCGATATCGGCGTAACTCCGAGACAGCAGCGGATGGTGGCTGCTGGGGCAAAGCATCGCCACCGCCACCCCCCCGAGAGCGCGAAGCGGCACGCCTTCCGCCGCCGCAGCTTCAACGATTCGGCGCCCCTCGGCAACCGGATCCGCGACAGGTTTCACCCCCACCCCCGCCATTACTCCGGCGGAATCTCCGCGGCGAGCTTGTCGACGTCCACGCCTTGTCGCAGCCGGGCCGCGCGTGCAACGAAGAAGGTAACTAGCGATGCGACGAAGACGATCGCGGCATCGCGGAAGAAGTGAGCTCGATCGATATTTAGGCCTTCGTAGCGCATGTACACGTAGAAGACCCCTGCCAGCAGGAATGCCAGCAACACGCCGGCGATCGAGATGACAGGGGCGCCGAAGAGGCGCCGGGTCGTCGCCGAGGAGCGCCAGGCATCCGGGCGACGGTAGGGCAGCAGCGCCGCCGAGACCCCGATCAGAATCATCGCAATCAGCTGCACCAGGACCGCCTCGACGAGAACGCTGAAGAACCCTTCGCCGTTGGTGACCGCCCAGCCGAGGACCGCGATGCTGAGGATGACGGTGAGGCCGATCGCGTAATGGGGCGCGTGGGTGCGCGAGGACACCTGCGCGAACCGGGCCGGCAGCAGCCCGTCGAGAGCCCAAGCGAAGAAGGTGCGCACCGCAATCGTGATGTTGGGGATCATCAGCAACGGGAAGGCGGCCGCAAAGGTGATCAGCAGCCACCATGCAAGCAGCGTGCTGCCGCCCGCGATCGAGGTTAGGAAGGTGTAGAACGGGGGCGCTGCGAAGGGGTAGCTTTCCGATTCGCTGAGCCCGTTGATGGCGACGAAGAAGTCGTGGCCGAAGGTGCTGAAGAAGAGGATCGCGAGGACCGCCGCGATCGCTATGTGAACCGTGCTGGCAGCTGCCATCACCTTGATCTGGGTGGTGTCGCGTGCCCGCCGCACCTCACCGGAGATGTAGATCGAGAGCCAGGCGAAGAGGGTGAGGCTGCAGATCAGCGCCCAGGTCGGCCAGGTGTTGTGCATGCTAAACGCGGGGTCAGTGTCAATGCCTTCTTTGTGGGCATTGGCAACGATCGAGCTGTAGGTGTCTTTTTCGCCGGTGATCGAGCCGGCGAACTGGTTGAAGCTGTGGACGAAACCCTCGTGGCTCTTGAACAGGAGAACGAGAAACACCGTGGCGAGGCCAAGCATCATCAAAAGCCAGAAGCCGTTCATGATCCGCGTCGTCCAGCGCCAGCCGCCGGCGAGCAGGAGGGCTGAACCGAGGATCAGGGCGGTGCCGATGCCGAACTGCCAGCCCTCGCTGGTGGCGAGGTCGTTGCCGGCGGTGACGAGAGATTCGTGGCCGCTAACAAGCCCGAGTGCCGTCAGTGACGGGCCGAGCGCAACGGTGACGAAGGCCAGGGCGATGAAGGCGATCGAGAGAATCACTCCCGAAGTCCAGAAGAAGGAGGAGACCAGGCCGATCACGGGATGGGTGACGCGGCCGACTAGTACGTAATCGCCGCCACTGCGCGGGATCGCCGAGGTGAAAAGGCCATAACAGACCGAAATCACCAGGGCCACCCCCAACGCCATCGCAAACCCGAGCCAGATCGAGCCGCCGGGAAACAGCGCCAAGGCGAGGAAAACCGAGGTGGCAAGCAGAACCGAAGTCGGCTGTCCCGCCATGTTGAAGACAAAAGTCGAAAACGGCGACACTTCCCGCACCAGCCCGGTCGCTTTCCGCGCGTAAACACCCGGCGAGCCGCTCTGGGTGGTCGGCCTCTCCCCTGCCTCCGTCATCCTCTCCCCCTCCTCGTCGCTAGCCAGACACCAAGTATTGACCGACCACCCGTTCCGCTGCCAGGTGCACCAGGCAGCCGTCGAGGTGACCGCTCCCATAGTCCGAGCCCGGGTTGATCGCCACCGTCCGCCCGATCTTCGTCACGCCTTTGCTCTCATGGATGTGACCGTGAAGGCTCAGCACCGGCTGGGTCTCTTCGATGATCTGACGCACTGCTCGGCTGCCGGTGGGAACCTCGTGCGGGCGACCGCCCTTGGTTACGTAACGCAGTTCCTCGTCGACCTCGAAGGCGGTATCGAGGCTGCTCTCCCAGGGCGGAACGTGGATGTTGAAAATCGCCCGCTGAGGACTCTCCAACTGCTCAGTCAGGCGCTTTAGGCGAGCGTAGATCTCCTCCTCGCCAAGCTCCCGCGGGGTCTTCCACGGGGTCCGGTTCGAGTAGCCCAGGGAGATCATCTCGTGCGAGCCGACGACCTCGATCCGTTCGTCGCAAGCGACCACGCTGGAGCCGGCGGCAAGCACCTCGTCGATTGACCAAGGGTCGTCGTTGCCAGGGATCACGTAGGCGTGGGCGCCGCTGCCGGCCAGGCGTTCGTCGGCAAGCTTCACCCAGAGCCGCAGCTCCTCCAGCAGGGCCCGCTCGAAGGCCGCCTCGCGGCGGCCGTCGTCTGCCGCGAGCCGTCGCGCCTCCTCCTCATCGACGATCAGCGGGTACATCCCGTTGGTCGAGATCGCCGCCTGCATCTGGTCCAGCTCCGCCGCGGTGCGCGCGACCCGCTCCTCGCCGATCACCCGTGCCCGGTAGGCGCCATCGTCGCCGCGGACGATCGGCACCAGCGCCTTGCCGGTGAGGTCGCCGCCCATCACCAGGGCATCGGCCGGGTAATGCGCGGCGGCGTTGACGAACTTCTTCCAGCAGACGCGCGAGCCGTGCACATCGCCGGCGTAGAAGATCCTGATGATGCTTTCTTTTTCTCTCCGCCTGAACATCGTTCCCGTTTCCCTGCCTAGATCATGCGCTATTTCGAGGTCAGAGAACGGTGACGTACCCAATTCCAAATTGGACACCGCGTCTAGGCCTTGACAAGGCCAAGCTCCCGCTGCAACAACAGGGCCGCTGCCTCGGCATCGACGGTTGCCAGCAGACCCGCGGCGGCCATGACGTAGTTACCGTCAACGCCCAGAGCCGGGTCGTGAGGCGCCAGCGACCGGGGCGCTCGCCGAGCGAGAGCTGCAGCGAGGATCTCGCGACCGTCCTCCCGATGGGCGAAAACCCCTCCGGTGCCGAGCACCTGCTCCGCCTCCCTCAGGTCTGGGCCGTCCCGCACCAGGGTCGGGGGCCCGTTCTCCCCTCGCGCCAGCAGCATCGTCCCGCAGTGGCGACGGACGGCGTGGGTGACGCAGCCGACTGCGAGGAGGCGGTCCAGACGCGCCTCTTCCTGACTCTCGGGAATCCACTTAGAGTCCTCTGACCGCAACGCTACAGCTTGTCCAATTGCCCCCTCGTCAAGATCGACCTCAGCCTCGATCCAGCGCCCGTCGGCGACGATGACCCCGGCCGCTCCCGAGCGCAGACCGAGATCGCCCTCGACCGTACGCAGCGTCGGCGGTGGCGGCAGCAGCGCCTCCTCGACGCCCGGCGTAGCGATCTCGGCGGTTCGGCTCGAGTGCACATCAGTGGTGGCGCCGCCGACGTCGACCACCACCACATCGCCTACTCCCGCCACACTCTCGGTCCCCTGTGAGAGCAGCCGCGTCGCTTCCAGGACTGCCTCCGGCGTCGGCATCCGCACCATCCGCTCGAAGTCGGGACTGGTGCTGAGCCCCTTGCCGCCGATCACGTGATCGAGGAAGGCGCGGAGAATCGCCTCGCGCGCCGATTCGACCTCGATCTCCCCTAGCCTCGGCATCACGTTCCCGGCGACGTCAGCCGGCGTACCCGCCTCCTCGAGGATCGCCGCCACCTCGGCGGCCACGGCGTTGTTGCAGGCGACCACACAACGGGTGGGCAGCCGCGCCGCCGCCAGCTGGCGGGCGTTCTCGAGCACCAGCTCCGCCTGGCCGCCGTCGGTGCCACCGGCGAAGAGGACGATCTCCGGTCGCGCCACCCGCAACTCCTCCAGCTGCTCGGGGCCGAGGCTCCCGGCGAGGACCGTGCCGACCCTCGCGCCCGCGTTCAGCGCCGCCTGACGCGCCGCCGCCGCGGTGAGGTCGGCGACCAGACCCACCGCCGCCACCCGCAGCCCACCGCCGGCGCTGGAGACGGCAAGCGCCTCCTCGACCTCCACCGGTCCCCCGACTGCGCGCCGGGCTTGCTCGAGCGCCGCCCCGTAGCCCTCCATCAGGTCGGTGCCGATGCTGGTCGGTGCCTCGGCGCGGGCCAGCAGCCTTCCCTCCTCAGGATTGACGAGGCTGAGCTTGGTGTAGGTGCTGCCGAAGTCGGCGAGCGCGATCGCGCCCATCTAGGCGGGAACGCCGCCGGCGCGGCAATCGATCAGCGCGTCGACGAGGCGGTCGATCGTTCCCGGCGTCTGAATCCCGGTGGCGTTGAGGTCGGCGCTGACATCGCGGGGCACGTCTGACCCTTTGACATCTTCATTGAGAACACCGCCCATGAAGACGGGCACCTGGCGCGCCGCGGCGGCATCGAGCTCCCGCATCAGCAGCTGCCCGAAGTTACGGGCGACGCCGTTGTGGGTGCTGATGACAACAGCGTCGGCGTCGGTCTCGATTACCGCTTTGACGATGTCCTCGGGGTCGCGGTTGATGCCGAAGTCGATTACCTCCGTGCCCACCGCCGAGAGCGTCGAGGCGAGCAGGAAGGGGGCGAATTCATGGACGTCGGTCGAGGTGACGAGCACCTTCATGCCGCGGATCGCCTCCTCTTCGTGGCGGCCGTGGAGCTCGGCGAGGATCCGCTCGCGCTCTTCCATCGTGCTCTTGACCAGGTCGGTTTCAAGCACCGGCCGCCTGCCGCGCGGGAATGCTGGGTCGGGATCGCCGGCGCCGAAGAGTTCCTCGCAGCGCTCGGAGCCAAGCCGTTTCAGCACCAGCAGCATCTGAGCCGGGTCGCGGACGTCGATCCCGGCGCCGGCGAGGCCGCCGACCGCGGCTTCGTAGAACCGGCGGCCGCCGGCGACGAGCCGGTCCCGCATCGCCTCGATCTTCGCCCAGTCGACCACCGGGTCGACCAGCGACGCGTAGTCGTCGAGCCGGCGGCTGATCGTCTGCACCGTCGCCACCTCGTCCCAGGAAGGGATCCGTTCGGTCTCGGTAACCGGGACCGCGATCGGCGCGGTGCCGAGGCGGTAGCGCTGGTCGACCATCTTCATGAAGAGGACGTCAGTGTTGAGGACCGCCATGTTGGCGTCGAAATCGGGGGTGTTGCCGATCGTGTCCCCCTGGGTGTAGAGGAACGGGACGCGGTCGAAGTTGACCGCCTCGAGGGCTAGGGTCACCGCCGACTTGACCACCGGGTTCTGCGTCAGGCCACCCCAGGAAGGCGAGTAGGCAGCGCCGATCAGCTCTTCTGAGACGTAGCGCTCGACCATCGCCCAGCCGATGTAGTTGGCGTAATCGTGGAAGACGCCGGGGTAGCCGTCCTCGAGGTAGGAGTCGAAGACGACGCCCTCGTCTTTGAAGGCCGCCAGCAGGCCGGCCGCCTTCAGCGTGACCATCGTCTGGCCGACTTCATCGTCCCAGTAGGGCCAACGCCAGGAGTGCTGGGAAAGAACGCCAATTGAGGTGACCCCGGCCTGCAGCGCGTCGAGCGCGTTTTCGACTGAAGCGGGGCTGCCGATGTTGTTGTCGGCCGCCTCGGGCTCGATCGGCACCGTGTGCGCCAGCTCCCACCAGTCGCTCGAGGTCATCATCGCCGGCCCGGTTTCCTGGGGCGCTTCGGCGCGTTTGTCTTTCGGCAGGCCCTGGCGCCGCTCGGCGATCAGGTTGAAGCGGTCGGGCGGGCGCACCCCGCGCGAGAGCGCGTTCTCATAGATCTGCCCGAGCGCCTCGCGGGTGTCGGCCCAGGTGTTGAGGCCGATGTTCATGCAGGTGCAGGAGATGCCCTCGCGACGGGCCTTTTCCCGCCACTCGCGCTCGGATCCGACCCCCTTCTCCTCGCAGAAGAGCGAGCGCCCGCGTTCGACGCTGGCGGCCAGCGCCTTCCCGTCCTCTACCGCTTCGCGGCCGTCAGGCAGATCGGCGGGCAGCAAAGCCCCAAGGTCGACGTCAAGCTCGGTCACCGCTCCTCCTCACCTCGTCCCATCCTGCTTCCCCCGGTCGAAGCGCTTCTCAGCACTCCGTCAGTTCCTGATTGAGGAAAATCTACAGAGGTACGGCCCTCGCGCCAAATCGCCTGCCCCAGATAAAAGCCGAGCCCCTCCCGGGGCTCGGCTCCGCACCTCAGTTCCGAGCCTGCTCTTTAACTTCCTGGGCGCCTTCTTTGGCGCTGTCTTTGAGCTCCTCGGCCTGCTCCTGGCCGGCGTCTTTCGCCGTCTCCATCGCTTCCTGACCAACTTCTTTGGCGCCCTCGACCGCCTGCTCGGCGACCTGGCTCGCGACCTCGCGGCCACGGTCGACCGCCTCGCTGGCGGTTTCGGCCGCCGTTTCCTTCACCTGGTCGGCGATCGGGCCGACCCGTTCGTCCTCGATCCGCGAGCTCGGCAGCAGCATGCCGACGAGGAAGCCGGCGGCAAGCCCTCCGATCGCCAGGCCGAGCGGGTTTTCCTGGGCCACGCCGACGACTTCGCGGGCACCCTCTTTGACCTGCTGGCCATCGGGAGTGGCATCGCCGACTTTGTGCGTCGTCCCCTGTATCTGCTCGACCAGGCGGTCCCGTTTGTCGGAGATCGACTCCTTCATCCGGGTTTTGACGTCGGCCTTGTAGGCGAGCGCGTCGACGGTGTCGCCCATCTCTGCGCGCGTCTCCTCTATCTCCTGGCGGATTTGGCTTGGCTCTTGGCCCATTGCACGTCCTCCTTCACGGTTTCGACGGTCTGCTCGGGTGCGGGCGGCGTCGCCTGCTTGACTCGTTCGCGGCCGGCGATCGCCATCACCGCGGCGATCGCGCCGTAGACGACCGTGACGATCAAGGCGGCGAGCCAGAGGTCCATCGCCTTGTCGAGCAGGGCGAGGATCATCGTCGTCAACACGCCCAGCGCCAGCAGGCCGACGACCGCCGCCCCGCCGAACATCCCGGCGCCTTGTCCCGCCACCTTGCCTTTTTCGGTGAGCTCGGCTTTCGCCAGCTCGATCTCCTTGCGGACCAGCGTCGTGGTCTGCTCGGAGAGCTGTTTGACGAGCTCCCCGGTGGAGTGCGAGCGGAGCTCGTTGCTCTCCCCGTTCATGGTGCTCATGGCGCCGGGGACGCCGAGGGAGTCGGAGTTACCGGCGTCGCGGTCGGGGTGGGAGTCGCCGTCGAGGGCGGCGGGGTCGCCACCGGCTCGACGGCCGAGCGGTTTAGCGGCGCCGACGTCGTCCGCGGTAGTTGCCCGTTTGCACCGCTGCCGTTGCTGCGCTGCTGGTAGCGGGTCCGGCTCGAGGCCTTGAGGAACCTCGCCGCGACGACGCCGAGCGCGAGACCGCCGGCAAGCACTGCCCAGGGCCGCTGCCGCCCGAAGTCTTCGACGTCGTGCAGCATCTCGTCTGGGCCCTTCTCTTTCAGGTAAGAACCGACTTTCTCGGTCTGCTCGGCGGCCCGGTCGGCGAGCTTCGCCGGCGTGTCCTTGCCCTGTTTGCGCAGCTCCTCACCAACTGAGCGCAGGTCCTGGGCGGTGCTGGTTACTTTCTCGCCGGCCTCTGTCGAGCGCTGATCGACCTGCTGGCGCACGTTCTCCTGTGCTTTGCCGGCCGCGTCCCGTGCCTTCTCCTGTGCTTCGCCTGCAACTTCGTGCGCCTTCTCCTGCGCTTCGCCAACGCTGCCGTCAGCCATTTCGACCTCCAGATCTAGGTTCGTTATTACCCGCCGGTCGCACGGGGGCGTGCGACGGCGGTCGCCGTGCTTCTTCTTCTCGACCGGGGTCAGGTCCGAGGCCCGTCAGCCCCGCCACTCCCCGATCTGGAATTCCCCAAGATCGGCGCGAACCTCAGCGATACGGCTCGACTTTGGGCGTAAGGGCGAATTACCCCTGACTGCGATAGACAAACAGCCCTTTTGGAATCCCCACTCGCCCTCTTCCTCCGCTTTCTCAAGTTCGGCTGCCTCGCCTGGGGCGGGCCGGCGGCGCAGATCGCAATGATCAAGCGCGAGTGCGTCGACGAGGAAGGCTGGCTCGACGAGCGCGGCTTCCAGCGCCAGCTCGCGGTCTACCAAGTCCTGCCGGGACCGGAGGCACACGAGCTCTGCGTCTACTTCGGGCGCCTGCGGGGCGGCAAGCTCGGCGGCTTCGCGGCTGGGCTCGGGTTCATGCTGCCGGGCTTCCTGCTGATGCTCGGCCTCTCAGCCTTGTACGTCGAAGCCGACATCGCCAAGCACCTCGACGCACTCTTCTACGGGCTGAACGCGGCGGTGGGGGCGCTGGTGGCGCGGGCGCTGGTACGGCTGAGCAAATCGTTCATTCAGGACGTGCCGCTGGCGCTTATCGCTGTCGCCGGCTTCGCGCTCACGTTCTTCGCCGGGGCCAGCTTCATCCTCGTGCTGCTCGGCGGTGGCCTCGCCTACGAGCTCTGGCGCAACGCCCGCAGCTGGCTCGGCCACGCCCCTTCGCTCACCTTCTCGCTACCGGCGCTGCTTTGGATCGCCGCCGGCGCGATCACGGTCAGCCTCGGCGGCGAAATCTTCTTCGAGGGTCTGAAGGCGGGGCTGCTCACCTTCGGGGGCGCCTACACCGTCGTCCCCTTCCTCCATGCCGGCGCGGTCGAAAGCCACCACTGGCTAACCGAGGGTCAGTTCATCGACGGCCTCGCGATCGGCGGCATCCTCCCCGCGCCGCTGATCATCTTCTCGACCTTCGTCGGCTATCTCGCCGGCGGCCTGGCGGGAGCCCTCCTGATGACCCTCGGCATCTTCCTCCCCGCCTTCGTCTTCCCGATCTTCCTTCACCGCCAGCTGGTCGCGATCTCCGAGAACGAACGCCTCCACCAGTTCCTCCTCGGCGTCGCCGCCGGCGTCATCGGCCTAATCGCCGCCGTCACCGTCGAAATCCTCGAAGCCAGCGTCGTCGACGTCTACACCGCGGCGCTGGCCGTCGGCGCCTTCCTCGCCCTCAACCGCTGGCACTCAAAGCTGACGGTCCTCTTCGTTGTCCTCAGCTGCGGAGCGATCGGGGCGCTGTTGCAGCTGACGATCGTATGACCGCGCATGGGGCAGCCTGGACTCGAACCAGGGACCGACGGATTATGAGTCCGCTGCTCTAACCAACTGAGCTACTGCCCCGAGGCGCCGAGCCTAGCGCGCTGCAGTGAACCGCATCGGAGTTTTGCCACAGCCTGGTGTGGCAAAACCCGGCTGCGCCTCAGGCGCTGAAGAGCTGGGCGAGGGAGCGGCCGACGTCTGGTGGCTCCTCTTCGCCTTTGGCGGCGGCGGCGGCGCCGTCGGCGAGGGCTTTGGCGGCGTCGGCAATCTGGTGGTCGCGGCCGCCGCGGATGGTGCCGGTCTTTTTCGCTTCGTTGAGGTCGGACTCCATCAGCCCGGCCAACTCGGCCAGGCGGCGGAGGCCGACGACAGCCGCGGTGCCCTTGAGGGCGTGGGCTTCGGCGCGCATCGTCTCGAAGTCGCTGCTGCCGGTGGCGAGACCGGCTGCGATCACGTCGCAGCGCCGTTTCGCCTCCTCAGCGAACGACTGCAGGAGCTCCTCCTCGGTGGCGGCTTTCTCGTTCATCGTGCGATCGCCTTGTCGACTGCTTCGTGCATCAACTTGAGCCCGAAGGCCCCCTCGACGGCTTCGCGGACGACGCCTTGGCGATCGATCGTGAACAGCCACGGCTCGCTCGGCAGGTGGAAGGCGCGCACCTGGGGACGCACGCCCTGGCCGGGATCGTTGTCGTTGTAGATCTCCATGTGAATGAAGGCCGCCTTGTCTCCGTATTCGCTTTTTGCCTGCTCCGCCACGTCAACGACGGGGCCGCAGACCCGACTCTGGCAGAACTGGGGGGTTGCAAACAAGAGGACTATCGGTTCTCTGCCCAGCGCGTCCGCGAAATCCACCTTGTTCTGGCTGTCGGAAGGCATCCGGGTCGTGATCTTCGACAACTCGCCGCCCGCATCCTGCGGGGTCGGCGTATGGATAACCGGCGGGTTTTGCCCAGGTTGCGGCACCCGCTCGAATTCGCCGACCACGATGCCGGGCAGGACCGCCGCTTTCAGTTCACCGTCTTCCTTGAGAATTGCGGCGAGCCGCCATTCGCCGGCGCTGGGGAAGCTCAGCTCGGTCGAGTAGACGACAGCGGCGGCGTCCGGGTCCTCAGAGGTGCTCTCGGCTCGAAATTGGTGCTTCGTCGCCAGGCTTTCGATCTTGGCCGGGAACGGGCCGACCGCCGGCTCGTCGAGCGCCTGCGCTTCGGCTTTGGCAGCCGGGCCACGATTGCCAGATTTCGATTTGGCCCCGGGACTCGGCTGCGGCACCCTCGCGTAGTAGAGGGCGACTTCGGCGTCGGAGATCGGCTCGTGGTCTTTGTCGACGATCTCAAACGGGTAGCGGTTCTGCCCCGGGTAGAAAACTTCGGCGGCCGGTTCGACCAGGAGTTCGGTCCGGGCATCCGTGGCCTTGACCATCTCGCGCAGCGAGCGGCCTTCCGGCCTCGGGAACTCCGACTTTGGCGGCGCCGGCCGGCTCTGCGCCGTCCCGCCAGAGGCGGAGGTCGATTCGCTGGAGTCTGAACCGCCGCCGCAGCCCCCCATGAGGATCCCGGTCGCGAGCACGCAGAGCAGCGCTGGGGCGAGGCGGGGGGCGCGCATCGGCGGCATGTTATGGACAGATAGGGTCCCGATGGTTCTCGACGAGAAGGAGATGGGATGGCCGACCGAGCGGCGTTGGTAACTGGAGCATCGAGCGGGATTGGGCTCGCGATCGCGAAAGTGCTCGGCGAAGAAGGCTATGCGCTGACGGTTGCCGCGCGCCGCCCCGAGAAGCTCGAAGAAGCCGCCGAGGGCCTCAAGGGCGAAGGCTTCGAGGTCGAGCCGATTCCGGCCAACATGGCCGAGGAGGACCACGTCGTCGCGCTCTTCGCCGCCCACCGGCAGAAGTACGGCCGCCTCGATGCGCTCGTCAACAACGCCGGGGTCGGGATCGGGGCACCGATGGAGCAGATCCAAACCAAACACCTCGACATGCAGCTGGCGGTCAACCTGCGGGCGCTGATCCTCGGCACCCGCGAGGGGCTGCCGATGCTGCGCGAGGCCGGCGCCGAGCACGGCAAGGCGCTGATCGTCAACACCGCCTCGATCGCCGGCAAAGGCGGCCAGGCCTGGCTCTCGATCTACGCCGCGACCAAGGCCGCGGTGATCAACTTCACCCAGTCGACCCACCGCGAGGCCGGCAACGCCGGGATCCAGTGCACGGCGCTGGCGCCCGGCTTCGTCGAGACGCCGATGACCGAGTTCGTCCAGGGCCAGATCCCGCCGGAGGAGATGATCCGCCCCGAGGACCTCGGCGAGGCGGTGCGATTCCTGCTGCGGACCTCGAAGAACTGCCACATCCCGGAGATCGTCTTCACCCGCCCCGGAGAGAGTCTCGACACGCCGTGAATTGGATCGTTTTCACCCTTTGAGCCCCCATAGGGGCCAAAACCCTGGAAACGATGCTGGGCTGAGGGTCCTGGTCGCTGCGTTTGGCGACGCGGGGCACGTTTTCCCGGCGATCGCGCTGGGCAAAGCGCTGGCGGCGCGTGGTCATGAGGTGGTGATCGAGACTTGGGAGGAGCGGCGGGCGGCGGTCGAGGGCGAGGGGCTGGGGTTCGCGGCGGCCGAGGAATACCGGATGTTCCCTCCCCCGGACCCCGATTCCGAGCAGGGACAGCATGCGGCAGAGGCGGCCAAAGCACTGCTGCCGCTGCTCGAGGACTTCCGGCCCCACGTCGTCGTCAGCGACATCCTCACCCTCGCCCCCACCCTGGCGGCCGAGCGGGCGGGGATCCCGCTGGCGACGCTGATTCCGCACATCTATCCGGTCGTCGAACCCGGCTCCCCGTTCTTCGCGATCGGGCTGCGGCGGCCGCGCACCGGCCTCGGCCGCAGGATCTGGCGCTACGGCCATGACCGCGCCCTCCGGGTTGGCCTCGAGCAGGGCCGCCGCGACCTCAACATCCAGCGGGCGCGGCTCGACCTGCCGGCGATCGACCGCTTCCACGGCGGCATCAGCCCCGAGCTGGCGCTGGTGGCGACCTACCCGCAGCTCGAGTACCCGCGTGAGTGGCCGCCGGGCGTGGAGATCACCGGGCCGATGACCTTTGAGCTCCCTCACCCCGAGATCGAGCTGCCGCCCGGTGACGACCCCCTGGTCCTCGTCGCCCCCAGTACGGCCCACGACTCCGAGAACCATCTCGTCCGCACGGCGCTGGCGGCGCTGGCCGAGGAGCCGGTGCGGGTGGTGGCGACGACCAACCGGGTCGCACCCCAGCGCCCGATCGAGGTTCCCGCCAACGCCGCCCTGGTCGAATGGCTCAGCTACAGCCAGCTGATGCCCGCCGCCTCCCTCGTCATCTCCCACGGCGGCCACGGCACCGTCGCCCGCGCCCTTGGCGCCGGCACCCCCGTCCTCATCTGCCCGATCATCGGCGACATGAGCGAGACCGCAATGCGCGTCGCCTGGGCCGGCGCCGGCCTCTCCCTGCCGTGGCGCCTGTGCCGCCCGGCGCCGTTGAAGTGGGCGGCGCGGCGGCTGCTGCACGAGCCAGCATTTACGACAAGGGCACAGGAAATCGCTACCTGGGGGCGAGAAAACGACGGCTCGGAGCGAGGAGCGGAACTGGTCGAGCGCCTAGCGCTTAGGCGGCTCGCAGCCGCCTAAGAAGCTCCGGGGGTGGGACTCGAACCCACAACCCCGCGATTAACAGTCGCGTGCTCTGCCTGATTGAGCTACCCCGGATCGTGCTACCCCGGATCAGTGTCCGGAGGAAGAATTTAGCGGCACCGCGGTGATTCCTGCCTCCACCTCTGCATGGCAGTTCGAACAGAGGAGGACGCACTTGCTCGCCTCCGCTCGGAGCCTGGCCAGAGACCGGGTATGACTGGTGATCTGAAACTGCTTCGCTTTTGGATCCAGGTGATGGAACTCCAGCGCGCGATCGCATCTCGAATAGCCACAGAGAATGCACCCCCCACCAGCCTCTTCAACCAAGATTCGCTTGAGCTCTCGTCTCCGCTTGGAGACCGCCTCTATGCGGCACCGAGCGCACCGAAACCTGCCATCAGCCCTTGCGACGAAAGTAGACGGTCCATGATTCGGGCAATTTAAGGTGACCGTCGTTGAGCCTCTGCTACAAGCATCCTTCGATTCTCGAAGCCGCGACGATCGCTCCGTCTCCAATCCGTACTTCCCCATCCAGTGGCGGATCGACGCCAGGCTCCGCTCGGTCCGATGCGCTATCTCCCGCAGGGAGAACCCTGCCGCAAGAAGGGCTTCCAGTTCAACCTTCGAGACCGCGCCCTTCGCAGCGTGCTTCTCTGCCCGTGCCGCCTCCAGCCCGTGCTTCTTCAGCCAGTAGCTGACGGTCGATTCGTGTTTGCCGGCCTTCTGGCCGATCGCTTCGAGGGACATTCCCTCTGCCAGGCACTTCTCGAGGAACTCCTTCTGCATGGCTGAAATTATGTCGGGTGCTGCAGACAGAAAAATGCGCAGACAGAAGGTCTAGATGCTGCCCGCCGGTCGCTCTGCGTGGGCGATTCGCTGGACCAAGGCGGCGCGTTCGCGGCTGAGGGCGGCGCGGCGCTCGTAGTCGCCGCGCTCGCCGGCGGCGGCGATCTCGTCCTCGAGGCGGCGCTGGTCGAGGAGGAGGAAGTTGAGCTCCATCGCTTCCTGCGAGGCGGGCTCCTCGCGGGACATGATCGCGAGTTCGGCGATCAGGCCGGCAAGCTCGCCGTCGTCATGGGGAAGGTTCGAAGCCGGATCCTGCGGATGCTCGCGCAGCCAGGCGGCCACCCGCAGACCGGTCGGCGAGAGGTGGGCCTCGGTCAGGCGCGCCAGGTACTCCTTGCCCTCGTCCGGCAGCGCGATGCACATCGCCAGGAGCGCCCGCTCGCGCCGCTCGCGCGAGGTCAGCTCGGCGGGACGGCGGGCAGGGGCGGCCGGCGCGGGGGCTCTGGTTTCCGGGCCGGGATCCTGCCGGCCGCCGCTGGCGGGAGTTCCGGCGATCACCCGCGCCGCCAGCCGCGGCGGGTCGATCTCGAGGCGATCGGCCACCCGCCGTTCCAGCTCGTCGCGCAAGGCTTCCTGGCTGTCGTCCATGCCCGCCAGGATCGGGATCAGCTCGTTGGTCAGGGCGCGGTCGCGGGCAACGGGATCCGAGACGTCGGTCCGCTCGAGGACCAGCCGCACCTGGAATGCGGTCAACTCCTCCGCCCCCTCAACCAGCTGGCGGAAGCGCTCCGGACCGCCGTCGGCGGCCATCATCTCCGCCGGGTCCTCGCCCGCCGGCATCGCCGCCACTCGCAGCCGCATCCGCCGCCCGGCGGCGACGCGCTGCGCCCGCAGCATCGCTTCCTGGCCGGCCGAGTCGGCGTCAAGCGCCAGCACCACCTCATCGACCATCCCCGAGAGCGCCGCCACCTGGTCGGGCGTGATCGCCGTCCCCATCACCCCCACCGCCTCCTCGAACCCCGCCTGGTGGAGGGCAAGGACGTCGGTGTAGCCCTCGACGACGACGGCGCGGCCCGCTTTGGCGATCGCCGCTTTGGCCACGTCGACCCCATAGAGGATCTGGCTCTTGTGGAAGAAGTCGGTCTCGGCGGTGTTGACGTACTTGGCGCCCTGGTCGGAGCGCATCGCCCGGCCGCCGAAGCCGAGGACGCGGCCGCGGCGGTCGCGGATCGGGAACATGATCCGCTCGCGGAAGCGGTCGTAGTCGCCGCCGCTGCGCCCGCGCTGCGCCAGCCCGACCGCCCGCAGCTCTTCGACGCTGAAGCCCGCCTGCTGGCCGCGGACGAGGATCTTGTCCCAGGCGCTGGGGGCGTAGCCGACGCCGAAGGCGCGCAGTACCTCTTCCCGCAGCCCCCGCCCCGCCAAGTAGTCGCGCGCCTTGCCGGCCTCCTCGGACTCCCAGAGGTAGTTGGAGTAGAAGGCCGCCGAGCGTTCCAGCAGCTGTTCGAGGCGGCGGCGGCGCTGGCGCTTGGCCTCCGCCCGCGGATCCTCCTGCTCGCGCTCGAGCTCAACCCCGTAGCGGTCGGCCAGCACCTCGACCGCCTCGGCGAAACCGAGCCCCTCCTTTTCCTCGACGAACTTGATCACGTCGCCGCCGACCCCGCAGCCGAAGCAGTGGTAGAGCTTTTCGGTCGGCTCAACCGAGAACGACGGCGTCCGCTCCTCGTGGAACGGGCAAAGGCCGGTGTAGCGAGCGCCCTGGCGCCGCAGATCGGTGTGGGCGGAGACGACCTCGACGATGTCGGCCGCCGCCTTCACCCGTTCCAGGCTCTCGTTCGAGATCAGCGCCATCAGAAACGAGACTCTTCCGGGACGGTGAGCTCGGTGAACTTGGCGATGCAGAAGCGGTCGGTCATCCCGGCGATGTAGTCGGCGACGCGCTGGCACTCGCTCGCCGCCGGGTCGAGCGCCGGGATCTCGCCCGGGTGAGCGAGATAGTGCGCGAAGAGACCACGCATCGTCCGCTGGACCCGCTCGTGCTCGCTGCGCGCCTCCGGCCCCAAATACACGCGGTCGAACATGAACTTGCGCAGCCGCAGCATCGCCTGGCCGACCTCGCGGCCCTGACGGATCTCCTCCTCGCCCTCGGAGTGGTCGACGATGTCGCGGACCAGCGTGTCGATCCGCTGCGAGCCGGTCGGGCCGAGCAGCTCGATCTCCTCTACCGGCAGGTCCTCCTGGCGCAGGATGCCGGCCCGGAGGGCGTCGTCGATGTCGTGATTGATGTAGGCGACTCGGTCGACCAGCTTGACGATCTGACCCTCTAGCGTTGCCGGCTTACGGGAGCCGGTGTGGTTGAGGATCCCGTCGCGCACCTGCTCGGTCAGGTTGAGGCCCTGGCCGTCGCGCTCGAGCACGTCGACGACCCGCAGCGAGTGCTCGTTATGGCGGAAGCCGGCGCCGCAGTGCTCGCGCAGCGCCTCGTCGAGGGTCTCCTCGCCGGCGTGGCCAAAAGGCGGGTGGCCGAGGTCGTGGCCAAGCCCGATCGCCTCGGTCAGGTCCTCGTTGAGGCGCAGGGCGCGGGCGACGGTGCGAGCGATCCCGCAGGCCTCCAGCGTGTGGGTAAGACGAGTCCGGTAATGGTCGCCCTCGGGGGCGACGAAGACCTGGGTCTTGTGCTTCAGCCGGCGGAACGACTTCGAGTGGACGATCCGGTCCCGGTCGCGCTGGAACGGCGTCCGCAGCGGGCTGTCGGCCTCCCCCAACTGCCGCCGCGCCGGATAGGACCGGGTCGCCTGCGGCGAGAGGAACTCCTCCTCCATCGCGGCGATGCGGTCCTCGAAGGTGACGGTGGCGGGCACCCAGCGAGTCTAAGCCGCGGCGCGCAGCTGCACGTGCGCGTGGTGCTCCAAAGTCTCGCCAACTGCGCGCTCGACGAGGCGAAGAGCGCGCGGCTCGGCCTCCGGCGCCTCGCTGAGGGGGTTGGCCAGGCCATCAACCATGAATCGGTGCGCTTCCTCGTCTAGGGGGAAGGACCCCGCTTCGCAGCTGCCGCAGATCACGCCGCCCGCGGCGCCGGAGAAGCCGACCAGGTGGTCGGACTCGCCGCACTGGGCGCAGGAGGCGAGCTCGGGGGCGAAGCCGGCAACGAGCGCCAGCTTGAGCCGGAAGGCAAGCGCCGTCTCCAGCTCCGGCGCCCGCGGTGCCGCCGGATCGTCAAGCAGCGAGAGGTAGCGGCAAAGAAGGTTGTAGGCGGGCGGGTTCGGTTCGGCGGAGTCGAGCAGCCGCAGGACCGAGTCGCAGGCACGGGCGCCGGCGGTGAGGGCGGCACCTGAGCTCCGCAGCCGCGGATAGCCATCGACGGTAGTGGCGCCGGTCACCGTCATCAGGTCGCCGCGGCCTTCGTGGAGGATCAGGTCGAGCCGGAAGAACGGCTCCAAGCGCCCGCCGAAGCGAGACCGGGGTTTACGCGCCCCCTTGGCGATAGCCCCGATCCGCCCGCGGGTCTTCGAGTACAGGTGGAGGATGCGGTCGGCCTCGCCGTAGCGAATGCTCCGCAGCACAACCGCCTCCGTCTTGACCGTAGTTCCGGCCACGTTGTCATTTTGCCCGGCGCCTCGGACGTTTTCGTAGTTTCACCTGGCAGCCGGGGCAGAAGTAGGTCGAGCGGCCGCCGACGACGATGCGGACGATCGTGCTGCCGCAACGCAAACACTCTTTCCCCTCGCGCGTGTGGACGAGGAACTCGTCCTGCATCGTCCCCTTCTCGCCACGGGCGTCACGGTAGTCGTCGATCGAGGAGCCGCCGGCGTCGATTCCCGCCTCCAGCGCCGCCACCACCGCATCCCGCAGCGCCTCCAAGTGCTCCGGCTTCATCGATCCTGCCGGTGAGAGGGGGTGCAGCTCGGCCCGGAAGAGCGCCTCGTCTGCGTAGATATTGCCTACCCCGGCAACGCCGGACTGGTCGAGCAGGAACGACTTCAGCGGCGCCTTGCGCCCCGCGGCCATCTCCCCCAGGGCCTGCGGCGTGAACTCCGGCGAGAACGGCTCGACGCCGAGCTTCGCGAACCGCTCCTCCAGCCCCGCGTCGTCGATCAGGAAAGCCTCGCCGAAGCGGCGGGGGTCGGTGAAACAGAGCTCGCGCTCGTCGTCGAGGACGAAGCGGGCCCGCAGGTGCCGCTCCTCGGTCGAGCGCTCGCTCTCGTACAGGCGCCGCCCCTCGGAGGGGTCGAGCATCTCCTCACCCTCGCGAAGGATCAGGTTGCCGGTCATCCGCAGGTGCATGACCAGCGCCCGCTCCCCGTCGAGGTGCATGAGGATGTACTTGCCGCGGCGGCCGAGCCGCTCGATCCTGCTGCCGCTGATCGCATCGCCCAGCTGCTGCGGTGAAACCGGCCGCGACCAGCGGGGGTCCAGCACTTCCAGCCGCTCGATCCGGTGCCCCTCGACCTCCGGCTCCAGCTGCCTGACGACGGTCTCCACCTCCGGCAGCTCGGGCATGGCCTGAGTTCTACTTCATGGCGGCGTTCGTCCTTTCCTGGGCATATGCCCAGGAAAGGACGAACGCCGGGGGCGGTTCAGTCGCTGGCGCGGGGGTGGGCGCTGAAGTAGACCTCTTTCAGCCGGTCGCCCGAAAGGTGGGTGTACATCTGCGTGGTCGAGATGTCAGCGTGGCCGAGCATCTCCTGGACGGCGCGGAGATCGCAGCCGCCGGCGAGTAGGTGGGTGGCGAAGCTGTGGCGCAGGGTGTGAGGGCTCATCTTGCCGGCCAGGCCAGCGTCGCGGGCATGACGTTGGACGATCTTGTAGAGGCCCTGGCGGGTCAGCGGGCCGCCGCGGAAGTTGACGAAGAGCCGCGACTCCTGGCGCTCGCCGACCAGCTTCGGCCGGCCGCCGCGCAGGTAGCCGTTAATCGCCGCGATCGCCTGGCGGCCGAGCGGCACCAACCGTTCCTTCGAGCCCTTGCCACGGGCGCGCAGGAACCCCTCGTGCAGGTCAACGTCGCCGAGCTCGAGCCCGATCGTCTCCGAGGCCCGCAGCCCGCACGCGTACATCACCTCGAGCAGGGCGCGGTCGCGCAGCGCCGTCGGCTCACTCCCCTTCGGCGAAGCGAGCAGCTTTTGGACCTCCGAGTAGTTGAGGACGTGCGGCAGTTTCTTCGAGCGCCGCGGCGCCGTCAGCGCCGCCGTCGGATCGTCGCCGATCAGCTCGTCGCGGCGCAGGTGCTTGTAGAAGGAGCGCAGGCAGGCGGCCTTGCGGTGGATCGTCGCCGCCGAACAGGCGGGCCGCCCCTCCCCCGTCGCCAGCTCGGCGAGGAAGTCGGCGACGTCGGCGGCGGACGCCTCAAGCGCGTCTCGGTTGTGGGCCGAAAGGTATTCGCCGTACTGGAGGAGGTCGGTGCGGTAGGCGTTGAGGGTGTTGCGGGAGAGGCCTCGCTCTAGCTCCAGGTAGGAGAGGAAGTCGAGGACCAGGGACTGGAAGCGTTTGTCGGCGCCGGGTTTGGCCGCAGCTTTCGGCGACTCGGGCTTGATCGCGACGGCCATGTCGGAGGGTTCTCTTCTCTTGGTTGGTTCCCTTGGAGCGCAAGGGACCATGCGTGCTGGCGCGCGGGTCCTGTCACGGCAGGGGACCCACCATCTCCTGAACTACCAGGAGATGGTCCCCCCTACCGTGCCACCCGCGCGAGGGAGGCGCCCGACGCCAGCGCTGCTTTGAAAAACAGCGGGTCGTCTTGGAGAGACCGACCCATGGTGGAAGTAGGCAGGCCGGCTGCGGCGTAGCCCCTTAGGTCTATAGCTACCTGCTCTAGGTGGTGGTCGAAGGGTTCTAGGGCAGCTGCAACTTCGGGCTCCCCCTCGGGGATGGCGACGGTCACCGGGGCCAGGAGCAGTTGGAGGACGGTGCGGGTGTGGTGGCTTAGGCCGCGGTGGCGGTCCCTCGGGTCGCTGCTCGAGAGACGGGGGGAGATCAGGGTTGGGAGGTTGAGGCTGAGGGCGGCGTGGGCGTTGGTTAGTGCCTGCATGCCGCCGTGGCCGTAGGTGGTGTCGGAGCCGATGATTCCGGGGCCGGGGCCGATCAGGATGGCGTCCCAGTTGAGGGCGGTTGCGGCGGCCTCTAGGGCGCCGATGGTGCTGAGGGACTCGTGTTCGCCGCCGTAGGACGGGGCGGCGGTGATGTGGCCAGCGAGAAGGTTGCGTTCGCGGAGCTGCTTGACGTCTCGGGAGAAGGAGCCGGGCAGCGCGCCGCCTCCCGTCTGTATGTAGCCGACCCTCAGCCCCGGCGCCGCCTGTGCCGCTGCCCAGGCCGCCGGCGCAAGGTGCCCGTGGAGCGGCAGGACAGCTACGGGCGTCGATCGCGTGGTTCCTTTGTCCTCTATATCCGGACTTTCGAACCGCGAGTTGGGGGGCTCGACTGGGCCGACGGGGTGCTGGAGGGAGGTGTAGTTGAGCTTCATCACGTGGGCGTCGCCCGGACCCCCTCCTTCGAGGCCGCGGGTGAGGTTGACGTGGACGACGTCGAAGCCGCCGGAGCCGAGGCCGAGGTCCAGGGCTGCAGTGTTGACGACGACCTCGTCTCCCTCGCGCATCTCACCGAGGAGCAGCTCGTCGGCCCAGGCGCGGCGGTGCTCGCCGTCGACCTCGACTTCCAGGGGGTCCGCCGAGACGACCACGCCGCGGCGCAGCTTCAGGCGGCCGGGCACCTACTCGCTCGCTGGGGTGGCCGCCGCCGCGGCGACAATCCGCTCGCAGACCTGGAGCATCTTGTCGAGGGAACTGGCCGGGACCCGCTCCTCGGCGGTGTGGACATCGGAGGTGCCGTTGGAGAGGAGGACGCAGTCGAGGCCGTCGCGGCGGAAGACGTTGGCGTCGCTGCCGCCGCCGATCGCTACCCGCTGCGGCTCCAGGCCGGCACCGCGCAGACCCGCCTCGGCCAATGCCAGCGCCGCCGAGTCCTTCGGCACCCGGTAACCGCGGAAGAGCTCTTCGATCCGCACGTCGACATCGCAGCCGTGCTCGCTCGCCCCCCAGGCGCAGGCGTCGGCGATCTTGCCGGCGACCTCGGCGGCGCGCTCGGTGTTAAGGCTGCGCGCCTCGGCGTGGATCGCGCAGTGGCCGGGGACGACGTTACCCGAGGTGCCGCCCGAGATCAGGCCGACGTTCGCCGTCGTCTCCTCGTCGAGCCGCCCCAGCTCCATCCGGGCGATTGCCGCCGAGGCGGCCGCGATCGCGCTGCTGCCGTCCTCGGGCCTGATCCCGGCATGCGCCTCGACGCCGATGAAGTCGGCGAGGATCTTCTGCTGGGTAGGCGTCGTCACGATCACCTCGCCGACCGGTCCCGCGTGGTCGAGGACGAAGCCGGTGGATGACCGCAGTTGCGAGGCATCGAACGCTTTCGCCCCCCGCAGCCCCTGCTCCTCGGCGACGGTGAGCACAATCTCGATCCCGAGCGGTCCCGGGTTTTCGACATGCCTCGCGACCAGCTCCATGAAGACCGCTACCGCCGCCTTGTTGTCGGCGCCGAGAATGGTGTCGCCGCGGCTGCGGAAGACGCCTTCGTCGTCGACCACCTCGACCCGACCCTTGTGCGGGACGGTGTCCATGTGGGCGCAGAACATCAGCCACCCATCGTCAGTCCCCGGCGAGCGGGCAATCAGGTTTCCGGATCCGGCCTGCGCCGGCTGGGCCGCGTCGTCCTCGGTGATCTCCAGCCCCATCCCGCCCAGCTCGGCAGCAAGCGTGTCGGCGATCTCCCGCTCCTCACCGGTAGGGCTGCGGACCTCGCAGTAGCGGACAAACCTCTCGTAGAGCCGTGAACCCACGGCGCAACGTTATCCCGAGCGGACTTCGGACTGCTCGACCCGGATCTCCTCGACTTCGCCCTCGGCGGCAGGTCGCTCGCCCGCCTGCTGGGCCGCGGCGCCGACGAACTCGCGGAAAAGCGGCTCGGGGCGGTTCGGGCGGGAGTTGAACTCCGGGTGGTACTGAGAGGCGACGAAGAACGGGTGGTCGGGCAGCTCGACCATCTCGACCAGGCGCTCGTCGGGCGAGGTGCCGCCGCAGACGAGGCCCTCGTCTTCGAGCCGGCGCCGCAGCTGGTTGTTGACCTCGTAGCGATGGCGGTGGCGCTTGTAGATCACGGCCTCGCCGAAGATCTCGCGGGCCCGCGTGCCCTCGTGCAGTTTCACCGGGTCGGCACCGAGGCGCATCGTCCCACCCATGTCGGAGACCTCCTTCTGCTCCGGCAGCAGGTCGACGACGGGGAACGGCGTCTCGGGATCGAACTCGGCCGAGTTGGCGCCGTCCATACCGGCGACGTGGCGGGCAAACTCGACCACCGCGATCTGCATCCCGAGGCAAATCCCCAGGTAGGGAATCGATTTTTCGCGGGCGATCCGCGCGGCTTCGATCTTGCCCTCGATCCCGCGCTCGCCGAAACCGCCGGGGATCAGGATCCCGTCGCAGCCCTCGAGCTTCTCCGGATCGAAGTTCTCGGAGTCGACCAGTTCGACCTTGACCTTGACGCCGTGGTGGAAGCCGCCGTGCTCGAGCGCCTCGATCACCGACTTGTAGGCGTCGGCGAGCTGGACGTACTTGCCGACGACCGCGATCCTCACCTCGTCAGTCGCCGACTCGGCCCGACGCACCATTTCTTCCCATTCGCCCATGTCGGGCGAGGGGGCCTCCATCCCGAAATGATCGAGGACGAGGTCGTCGACCCCCTCGGCGCGGAAGACGAGCGGCACCTTGTAGATGTTGTCGACATCATGCGCGGAGATCACCGCGTCGACCGGAAGGCTGGCGAAGAGGGCGATCTTGCCTCGAATCTCGCGGTCGAGGCGCCCTTCGGAACGGCAGACCAGCGCGTGCGGCTGGATCCCGATCCGGCGCAGCTCATTGACCGAGTGCTGGGTCGGCTTCGTCTTCAGTTCGCCGGCGTGACCGACGTAGGGCACCAGCGTCAGGTGGACAAACATCGCCCGCTTCGGACCGAGGTCGGTGTAGAGCTGGCGGATCGACTCGAGGAAGGGCAGCGACTCGATGTCGCCGACGGTGCCGCCGATCTCGGTGATCACGAAGTCGACCGCTTGGGACTCGGCGACGATGAGAATTTTCTGCTTGATCTCGTTGGTGATGTGCGGAATCACCTGCACGGTGGCGCCGAGGTAGTCGCCGCGCCGCTCGCGCTTGATCACCGAGTTGTAAACCGCGCCGGCGGTGACGTTGCTGGCACGGGTCGCGTTCTCGTCGGTGAAGCGCTCGTAGTGGCCGAGATCGAGATCGGTCTCCGCCCCGTCCTCGGTAACGAACACCTCGCCGTGCTGGAACGGGCTCATCGTCCCCGGATCGACGTTGATGTACGGGTCGAACTTCTGCAGCTGGACCCGGTAGCCGCGAGAGACGAGGAGGCGGCCGATCGCCGCCGCGCTGATGCCCTTGCCGAGGGCCGAGACGACACCGCCAGTGACGAATATGAACCGGGTGTCGCCTTTGTTGGACGGACTCATGCTCTGCCGAGCGAGTCTAGCCAGCGCAGGGGCGGAACCGAATCGATGGTTGCGGAAATTGAGCGAATCTCTCCGTAGATCGTCAGCGCCAGGACGACCGCCAGCGCCGCCAGCCGCGCGTCCGCCCCGAGCACGGTCAGCAACCAGACGCCGGCGATCGCGCCGATCAGGTTGGAGCCGGTGTCCCCCAGCATCGCCTTCTCCCCCAGCGTCAGCCAGGCGCCGACCAGGACCGGGCCGGCGAAGATCCCCAGCAGTTCCAGCGGCTGCAAGGTCCAGGCGCCGAGACAAAGGCCGACGGCGAGCAGCGCCAGCGCCTTCTCGGCCCTCCCCGGCCGGAGATCGAAGAGGTTGAAGAGATTGGTCGTGAGGATCAGGAGGACGACGTCGGCGAGGTAGCGCCAGGATTCGAGGCCGCGGCCGGAGACGACGTAGGCGGCCAGGGCCAGCGCCCCGATCGCCTTGATCGCACCGGTCGAGAGCGTCCTGGCCCGCAGCGCCCCCCAGTGCCCGCGCCAGCCGCGCGGCGTCGCCACCGCCTCGCCGCGCCCCAGCGCGTCGTCGAGGAAGCCGAGGAAGGCGATCCCGAGCAGATAGGGCAGCCACTGCCGTAAGCCGGGCTCGAGCAGGTCGAGGTCGACGCGGTCGTTGAGGAAGGCGAGCGGCGCCAGCGCCACCAGCGCCGCCGTCGCCAGCACCGCCCCCAGCGGGAAGGCGAGCAGGGCGCCGCGGTAGTTCTCCCGCACCAGGCCGGCGTCGCGCAGCCCCCGCGCCCCGGCGGGAACCAGGAACAGCGAGATCGCGATCGCCAGCGGGAACCCGACCCAGTACACGCCCTAGCGACCCTCCGTGAGCAGGTCCGGCAGCAACCGGTCGGCGCTCCCCTTGACCCCGAAGCTGCCCTCGGCGCCCAGCATCGCGAAGACCATCGCCAGCTGGCCCGCGGTGAGGTCGACGTCGTCGACGCTGGAGAGGTCGCTCGACTGGAAGAAGGAGACCGAGGATGGTTCGGTGGTCGAGGCCTCGATTCCCACCGCTGGGACCCGGGTGGCGGTCATCCCGCCCATCAGCGCCGACTCCAGCTGAGCGACGCGCGAACGTTGCACCGGCCCCATGTCTTCGGGCTGGTCGCGGACGACGATCACCCCGTCGAGGCCGCCGAAGGTGCCGCTGGCGCGCGAGAAGAGCTGTCCCCGGACCACTTCGGGCAGGGTCCCGCCGAGCACCAGCTGCCGCCCCAGGCCGGTTCCCAGTTCACTCAGCGCGTCCGGGTTCGTCCGCAGGTCGGCGAAGCGCGTCTTCGCCAGGTCGGATGCGAGGCCGTTGAGGTCGACCGGCTCGCGCACCACCCCCACCCCGACCAGCTTCGCACCGGTCGGCCCCAGCGCATCCTCGACGTCACCGGTAATGTCGCTCGGCAGGCCGCCGAGAGCGACGATCGCGAAGCGCCTCCCCGCCAGCCGGTCGCGCGTCAGCACCGGATAGACGCGTTCGCCGAATTCGTCCGCGCGGCCAAGTTCGGCGCCGAGGTCGTCGGCGCGCGAGCGCGCGTCCTGCAGGTTGCCGACGAGGCTGTGCTCGAGGTCCTTGCGGGTGTTGGTCAGCGCATCGCCGCCGAACTCGGCGCCGATCAGGATCCCGATCGCGAGAGCGAGGAAGACCGCGATCAGCGAGGCGGCGTGGTAGCGGGCGGAGTACCCCATTCGCAGGGAAGGCTAGTCGCCTCAGATGCCGAGCCAGATGCGGATCTTCAGCCAGACCAGTTCCCAGACGTCGTTGAGGGCCGGCGAGGTAATTACGAGGATCGTCAGGAGGATGAGGAAGGCGACCATGAAGAAGGCCAGGGGCGCCAGCGCCGAGCTCGGGTTGTAGAGCCGGCTGACGCCCTTCGCGTCGACCAGCCGCTCGCCGATCCGCAGTCTCGTCAGGAAGGTCGAGGACATGCCGCCGCGCTTGCGGTCGAGGAACTCGACCAGGTTGAAGTGGGCGCCGACGCTGACGATCAGCGTCGCCCCCTTCTCGTAGGCCATCAGCATCGCCACGTCCTCGCTGGTCCCCGCCGCCGGGATTACCTGGTGGTCGAGTCCCGCCTCGAGCAGGCGCTCACGCCCGGGCGCCCGGCCGTCGGGATAGGCGTGGACGATCAGCTCGGCGCCGCAGCGCAGTGCCGTGTCGCTGGCGGAATCCATATCGCCGACGATCATGTCGGGCTTCAGCCCCGCCTCGAGGATGCCGTCGGCTCCGCCGTCGACGGCGACGATCAGCGGCCGGACGTCGCGGATGTAGGCGCGCAGCGCTTTCAGGTCGCGCCGGTGGCGCTCGCCGCGGACAACGATCAGAACGTGGCGGTCGCGAAAGCTGGCGCGGGTCGGAGGAAAAGCGATGTTGCCGGTCAGCAGATCGGTCTCTTCACGCACATGGGCGACCGTGTTCTCGGCGAATTCGCCCAGCGCCTCGTCGATCCGCTGGCGGTGTTCCTGCATCTCGCGCTCAAGCTCGCCGACCCCCAGCCGCCGCCCCTGGGCGACCTCCTCGGCGCCGACGTAGATCGCGCCGCCGGCGACCCGGACCCGGTCGCCGTCCTTGAGCTGCTCGAAGAGCTTCGCGCCGGGCGCGTCGACGAGAGCGATGCCGGCGCGGGCGAGCATCAGCGGCCCGGCGTTGGGATAGCGACCGGAGGAGGACGGGGCAGCGTTGAGGACCGCGACGACGCCGGCTTCGATCAGCTCCTCGGCGGCGATCCGGTCGATGTCAACGTGTTTGATGACGGCGACCTCGCCGGGGCGCAACCGCTTGACCAGGTGCTTCGTGCGCTCACCTAAGCGCGCCGTCCCCTCGATCGGCAGATCCGCCCGCGCGCCGTTCCTGCGCCCCAGCAGGGCGGGAAGGCGACGGCGGGATGCGGTAGCCACAGGCTCAGGCTACGCGAACTAGAAGGGATGCTGCAAGCGGATGCTCAAGCGGCTTTCAGCAGCTCGCGGGCGTGCCGAGTCGCTGCCTGATCCGTGCCGGCGCCGCCGAGCATGCGGCGGATCTCGGCGACCACGTCCTCGCCCTGCAGCCGCTCGACCTCTGCCTTTGCCTGGGCGGCCGACACGTCCTTCTCGAGGCGGAAGTGGGTATCAGCGAGCGAGGCAACCTGGGGCAGGTGGGTGATGCAGATGACCTGGCGCTCGCGGCCTAGGTCCCGCAGCCGCTCGCCGACGACCCGCGCCGTGTTGCCGCCGACGCCGGCGTCGATCTCGTCGAAGACCATCGTCCCCGCGCTCGCCGCCTGACCGAGCCCGCTCAGCGCCAGCATCACCCGCGAAAGCTCACCACCGGAGGCTGCGTCGCGCAGCGGCGCCGGCTCGATCCCAGGATTCGGCGCGACCCGCAGCTCGACGGTCTCCCGGCCGGAGGCGCCGTAGCCGTCGGGGTGGGGCTCGAGCACCACCTGAAGACTCGCGCCGGCCATCGAGAGCTGCTCGAGCTCGGCTGCGACGCGCTCCTGCAGGGGCTCCGCAGCCGCGCGCCGGCCCGCGCTCAGCTTCTCGCCCAGATCCGTCCTGCGGGCTTCGGCCGCGGCCAGCGCCACCTCGACCTCGGTAGACCGCTCCCCCGCGCCCTCCAGGCTGGCGATTTCGGCGCGGCAGCGCTCCGCATGGGCCAGCACCGACTCGACGGTGCCACCGTGCTTACGTTCGAGCCGGTCGATCGCCTCCAGCCTTTCCTCGATCGCCAGCAAGGCACCGGGATCGGCCTCCACGCCCTCCGCATAGTCGCGCAGCTCGGAGGCGACGTCAGCGAGCTCCACGCCCAGCGCCGCGACGCGCTCGCCGAGCGTGTCGAGCGAGGAATCGAGCCCGGCCGCGCCCTGCAGCGCTGCTTCGGCCTGGGCGAGCGCGGCGATCGCGCCGCCGTCTTCCTCGGCCCCCGCGAGTCCGGAGTGGGCTGCCCCGGCGGCTTCGCGGAGTCCCTCGGCGTGGCGCAGCCGCTCGCGGCGGCCGGCGATCTCCTCGCGCTCCTCGGGAACCGGCGCCACGTCCTCGATCTCGGAGAGCTCGTAGCGGTAGAGGTCGAGGTCTCGCTCCCGCGAGCCTTCGCGCTCGCGCAGCTCGGCCAGCTCCGCCTGCAGGAGGCCCACCTCCCGGTGCGCCTCCCGGTACTCGCGCCGCACTTCAAGGTGCTCCGTCCCGGCGAACCCGTCGAGGATCTCCATCTGAGCCGAAGAGATCGTCAGACGCCGGTGCTCGTGCTGGCCGAAGAAGGCGAGTAGGCGGCCTCCCAGCAGCTTCAGATCGCTGGCGGTGGCGGCTCGCCCGGCGACGAAGGCGCTGGTGCGACCGCCGGCCGAGACCCGTCGCCCCAGCACCACCTCCTCAGCACCCTCCGGCAGCCGCTCCGCCAGCTCGGCGAACTCGGGCTCCTCCATCAACCCCTCGGGCAGATCGAAGACTCCCTCGACCCAAGCCTCCGCTGCACCGGGCCGGACGATCTGCGCTTTCGCCTTGCCCCCCATCAGCAGGTCGAGCGAGTGGGCCAGAACCGTCTTCCCCGCCCCGGTCTCCCCGGTGATCGCGTTCAAGCCCTCGCCCAGACGCAGCTCGGCCCGCTCGATCAGCAACAGGTTCTCGATCCGCAGCTCACGCAGCATGGGATCTGTGTAGCAACGGGCCCGGATCTACTCGGGGGGTTATCCCGGATATTCCGCTTAATGGAGCGCTAAAGCGGCGATGAGGCTGCCAATGATCGTGCAGCAGAGAGTGCCGAACCAGAGCTCGAGCCTTCCAAAGCGATCCTCGAGTCGGTCGAAACGCTTGTCGACCTGCTCAAAGCGCTTGTCGACCTCTTCGAAGCCCTTCCTCATCTCAACACGGAGTTCGCGCAAATCGCCGTCGACTCGCCCGAAGGCTTTGTCCAGCTGCTCGTCGGTCCATCTTTCCCTTGCCATGACTGCCATGCAGCCAACCATAGGAAGCTTGTTGTCAACAGTGGCGCGCAGAAAGTAAATCTTCCGGCGCGGCTTGCGCACGAAATTGGAACTACCCGGCAGCGGCGTCGCTGGGACCGCCGGTCGGCTGCACGAAGTCCTCGGATCTGACCAGCAGGAACCCGAGGGCGGCGCCGACGAAGCAGATGATCGCGCCGATGACGAGGATCTCGTTCATGCCGCTGACGAAGGCGACGTCGGCGGCGTGGGTCGCCTTGGCATGGATGGCAGGTGGCAGCGGCAGTTCGGCGACCGCGCGGGAACCACCGGAGGCAACCGCTTCGCCAAGCCCGTCAGGGGCCCTGGGCACCAGCTCGCTCAGCTTCGAATCGACCTGCGACTGGAAGACTGCGCCGAGACCGGCGACACCGGTCGCGATCCCCACCTGACGGAAGGTCGTGTTGATCCCCGATCCCATGCCCGATTTCTCGACCGGCACCACCGCGATCGCCGCCTGGCCGATGCCCGGGTTGGTGGTCCCAATGCCGATACCGGCGATCACGAACCCGACCAGCAGCGTCGTCCACTCCGAACTCGGAGTGAGGCCGTGCATCAGCAGCAGGCCGATCCCGACCAGCGTCAACCCGCAGCCGAGCAGGATCCGGATCGGGACCCGGTGGGAGAGGCTGCCGGAGATCGGCGCGACGACGAAGCCGAGCACGGTCAGCGGCAGGAAGCGCAGCCCAGCTTCGAGCGGCGAGAAGTCGAGCACCCCCTGCATGTAGATCGTCAAGTAGAGGAACATCGCGAACATCCCCGCCGAGAGGGCGAAGGCGACCGCGGAGACGCCGTTGAAGGCGGGTTTGCGGAAGAGCTTCAGGTCCAGCATCGGATGCGCGGTCCGGTGCTCGATCGCGACGAATGCGGCCAGCAGCACCGCCGCCCCGATCAGGCAGCAGAGGATCACGGTGCTATCCCAGCCCTCGGGATTGCCTCTGATCAGGCCGAAGATCAGCAGGAACAGCGCGGTGGAGAAGGTGACCAGACCGGGCACGTCCACCGGCTCCGGGTCTTTGGCGAAGACGTTGACGATCTTGCGCTCGGTCAGCACCATCGCCGCTATCCCGATCGGGACGTTGACGAAGAAAATCCACTCCCAGCCGAGGTTCTGCGTGATCACGCCGCCGACCAGCGGGCCGACTGCGACCGCGCCGCCGACCGTCGCCCCCCAGACGCCGAAGGCGGTGGCCCGGTCTTTGCCGTGGAACTCCTGGCCGATCAGGGCGAGAGAGGTGGCGAACATGCCGGCCCCGCCGACCCCCTGCAGCCCCCGAGCCAGGTTCAGCAGCGTCGGATCGTTGGAGATCCCGCAGAGGAAGGAGGCGAAGGTGAAGACGCCGAAGCCGATCGTGAAGACGCGTCGGCGGCCGAGGCGGTCACCGAGCGAGCCGGCGGTGAGCAGGAACGCGGCCAGGGTCAGCGAGTAGGCATCGACCACCCACTGCAGGCTCGAGAGGCTCGCGTTCAGTTCCCGCTGGATGTCCGGCAGGGCGACGTTGACGACGGTGACGTCCAGCAGCAGCATGAACGTCGCGATCGAGACCAGCAGCAGGGTCCACCACTTGCGCTCCATTGGCGAGGCACCCTAAACAACTCATCCCCTCGGCAGGCGAGGTTCGCTTCAGACCGCCAAATGCCCGAACTTGTCGCGGATGCGTTGGTAGAAACTCGAGCCCGGCAGCTGGGCGAGGCGACTGACCGAGTCGAGGAAGCGGACCTCGACCTCGGCGCCCGGCGCCAACTCGGCGACCTTGCCGCCGTCGACCGCCACCTCGACCGGCTCGCGCTCCGGCGCGTTCTCGATGTGGAGGACGTCCCCCGGGGCGACGACCAGCGCCCGCGCGGTCAGCGAGTGCGGGGCGATGTAGCTGACCACGTAGCCCTTCACGCCCCAGGCCAGAATCGGCCCCTGGTTGGCGAGGTTGTAGCCGGTCGAGCCGACCGGGGTGGCGGCGACGAGGCCGTCGCAGCGCACGTGACCGACCTCCTTGCCGGCGATCCGGTAGCTGAGCTCGGCGACGCGATCGTGCGGGCGTCGGGCCAGGGTGATGTCGTTGAGACCGACCGCTTTCACCTCGTCGCAGGTGACCTCGAGGCCGGGCAGCTGGATCGTCTCGAACTCCCCCTCCAGGGCGCGACGGATGCCGTCGCGAGCGTCCTCCCGCTCGACCGCAGCGAGGAACCCCACGGTGCCGAAGTTGACGCCGAAGACGGGCACTTCGGTGCCGGCATAGCGGCGCAGCGCGTGCAGGATCGAGCCGTCGCCGCCGAGTACGAGGCAGATCTCGGGCAGCGTGTGTTCGGCGGTGACGTCGACTCCCTCGCCGGCGGCCCCGTGCTTTTCCAGCTCTTCCTGGCTGGCAGCGAGCCGCCAACCGAGCTCCTGGGCGACTTCGGCGGCGACCGAGACGGCTTCGGAGGCCGAAGGCGGGTGCGAGTGGGTGATCAGGGCGGCGGTCTTCACGCGTCCTCCTCCACAACGGCGGCGACGGCCGCGTCCAGGTCTTCGACTTTCGGGCCCTCTCCCCCGCACCAGACGAACGTCTCCCGGTTGCCTTTCGGCCCCGGCAACCTGGAGGAAGCGAACCCGCGCACCGGCAGCCCGAGCTCGCGCATGGCGTCGGCGACTTTGAGGATCGCCTCGCGACGGTCGCCTAGATCGCGGACAACGCCGCGGCCGACCCGACTCTTGCCGAGCTCGAACTGCGGCTTCACCATCGCCAGCACCTCTCCGCCAGGTTCGAGACAGCGGGCCACGGCCGGCAGCACCTTGGTCAAGGAGATGAAGGAGACGTCGACCGTCGCCAACGACGGCACGAAGGGTAGATCGGCAGGCTCCATCGCCCTAGCGTTGAGCCGCTCAATCACGTAGAGGCGCGGGTCTTCGCGCAAGCGCACGTCGAGCTGGCCATAGGCGACGTCGGCGGCAATGACGCGCTTCGCCCCGCGCTGCAGCATGCAGTCGCTAAAGCCGCCCGTGGAAGCGCCGACGTCGAGGCAATCGCGATCGGCGACGGAAATCTCGAGCGCCTCAAGCGCGTTCTCGAGCTTGATCCCGCCGCGAGAGACAAAGCGGGGGCCGGACGCGACGATCAGGTCGGCGTCGGCTTCGACCAGCTGGCTCGGCCGCAGCGCCACCGGCCCGTCCTGCCCGACCCGAACTTCGCCCGCCCGCACCGCGCCGGCAGCGGCAGAGCGGGACGGAAATAGGCCGCGATCGGCCAAGACCGCGTCTATGCGGGACTTCTTCACGGCTCGAACGCTACAGCCAGGGTCCGCAGCGAGCGAGATTTATCCCAGCCTGAGATGCGGCTGCAACATTCCCGGAGAGTCCGTGGGATGCAGGCGTTCTGTGAGGCCACTCACACACAAGTCGCACATACGTTCGTACGCTGTTCAAGGATTCGCAAGAGGAAACCGACTAAAGGAACACGACAAAGACTTCTTGGTTGAACCCCGCGTCGATATATCGCCTCGCTGCTTCCCACAGCGACGCACTCGACACAAACCGGGCTCACCTACCTCCCACGGATCCACACATATATAGAGATACATATCTCTCCTCCCTGTAGTAACCCCAGAAGCGCCCCGCCTCCCCGGCGGGGCGTTTTCTGTTGTG
>Ga0157369_10000306_pt1 | contig 65761 bp, 51 predicted proteins | sample C25metaG_FD_113461 | JGI IMG/M metagenome (GOLD analysis project Ga0157369, IMG submission 113461) | Corn rhizosphere microbial communities from Kellogg Biological Station, Michigan, USA - C2-5 metaG | ecosystem: Host-associated > Plants > Roots > Rhizosphere > Soil | place: USA: Michigan... | reverse complement strand
GTCCGAATCGCGTACGATGGTCCGCGGTACCGTGTCCGAGCGGCCGAAGGTGCAACTCTCGAAAAGTTGTGTGGGTGAAAGCCCACCGTGGGTTCAAATCCCACCGGTACCGCCAAAACGAAACCCCCTGCGATCCCAGTATTTGTAAGGGATCCGGGGGTTTTCGCTTTCCTGGAATCGGACGTTTGACTACATATTGACTACATTTGCGGCGTTTGCCCGGGCGGTATCAAGCGCCAGAGCAACAGCATCCAAGTCATCGTCGAAGAGATCTGCGTACGTGTCGAGCGTCATTGCCGCAGACGAATGACCGAGCATCCGCTGCACAGCCTTGACGTTGGCTCCCGCGCTGATCGCCAGGCTCGCGGCAGTATGCCTTAGGTCATGGATCGTGACACGTGGGAAGTTCTTGTCGACGGCCTGGGATCGACCGATCGCGTAGACGTACCAACCGCGGCGACGATCTGGTTGGTGTAGGTAGTTATCCCCGTCGCCAAAGACCAATTGCGACGAGGTCTTGTGCTCTGTGATCGCCCTTAGGAGCGGAGTGAGGAACGGCGGAAGCGGGACGCTGCGAGCTTCGCCCGTCTTAGGTGTTCCGACATGGATCGTGCCCGAGACCTCAACTGCGTTCTCGTGCACATCGACACGTCGACGATTCAGATCAACATCGCGAACATGCAGCGCAGTTGCTTCGCCCCACCGCAGGCCGGTGTAGGCGAGAAAAAGGACCATGGTCCGATGCTTCTTAGCGCTGTCCGCGAGGAGCTCGACTTGCGCATGACTCAGGTACTTGTGCTTCCCCTTCAGCTTTCGAGGAAGGTTGACGCCGCGCGCCGGGTTCGACGGGATTCGGCGATCCATCACGGCGGTGTCGAGGATGCCAGCAAGAACGCCATAAGCGCGTAGGACAGTTGTCGCCGAGCGCGGTTTGCCGTCGCCCTTAGTTAAGGCGGTGACCCAGTTCTGGACCTCCGAATGGCGGATCTCCCCGACCCGCCGGCTTCCCCATTTGGGTTCGACGTGGAGTCGCCAGGCGATCTCGACAGGACGGAGTGACGAGGGCTTCAGATGGTGCTGATTGGCCAGCCACTCAGCACCGAGGGCGCTGATTGTCGACTGCGACGCTCGAGCGTCCATGAACTCGCCTCGAGCCTTGGCGACCTCAACGGATGCCAGGAAGAGTTCGGCGTCTCGCTTCGTTCGAAATCCGCGCTTGCCTGTGAGCGCGTGCTCGGGCGTTCTGTACTGCACGCGGTAACGCTTGCCGCCTCTTGCCTCGTACGCGTGAATGCTCCCCATAGCTCAACTCCAATCGCCGATCGGGACGTTGCGCCTCGATGACGTGAGTGGCGTCAGGCTACGCGCGAGCGCTGACACCCGGTCTTGAGGAGACCGACCACAATGAGCGAGGACGGCAGTCTGGGGCAGACTGGTCTTGTGGAACGGCAGCCTCCCGAGCCGAAGCCTCGCGGTGCATCGGACGATGAAGCAATCGCGCTGTGCCGCGAGTGGATGATTTACCTCGGCGCCGTAGACACAGTCGTGGCCTCCGGAGCAGCGGTTCAGGCGTGTGATCTCTACAGTGCGAGTTACTTGGCGTGGGTCGACAACGAGCGCGGCAATCTGGACGTTTCTCACGTGACTAAAGCGGCATCGGTTTGTGCGGCTGACGGGCGGCTGGGCCTGATCTTCGTGCGCCATGGTGTGATCCCGCAGGCTGTAGATCGGGCCGACGAACTCGGAGTCGCCATCTTTGGGTTTGACCCGCAGGGCGGCACTCTGGATGGGGGAAATTTGCTGGGCCGAGAGCTCTGCGTGACGGGCCTCGCTCGGTAGACGAAACGGCCCGGTCATCCGAGGCCAGCCGATGCAAGTTCGTGATCAGCCGCCGCGAGGATCGGTCCAGTAATAGATTGCGCGGCACGACGCAGCTCGGCTTGCGCTGCTGCTCGCGACTTTTCCAGTGTCTCTTCCACCAGCTCGCGTTGCATCGTTTCCGTCAACTGGGACTTGGCGGAGCTCTCGCTGGGGGCGACAAGCACCGCTGCGTTGTGTGCTTTGCCGCGGGTGAGACCGACGTACAAGCCAGCTGCATCCACTCCAGGGCCCACAAGCGACCGGTCGGTTGTCTCGCCTTGAACGCCATAGACGGTCGTGGCGTAAGCAAGGTGGATGTGCTCCTCGGCGTACGAGAGGTTGACTCGCCGCAGGTCGGTCGTGTCGGCGCTCGCGGCAAGGATCACATGGTGCTCACCGATCGCCTTTACGATCCAGTTCTGACGATTTTGGACATCAGCCTCGCTGTCGTTCCGTCGCGTCTGGACCACGTCCCCAATGAAGATTGCTTGGCCTGACTGGCCGGGGAACCCGCTCGTGGCGGATATCGCACCGGATCCGATCCTTCGCCGCTGGATGGCTTCGCTGATTTCCTGCGCTTCGGCGTGCGTGGCGGCCACCAGCGCGATCGTCTCGCGACGTTGCGTCGCGTCGAACCATGCTTCGACCATCGCGTCTCGGGCTGCGATGTCGCTGTTTGTCATCACAACGTGGTTCGTTCGGATGAGCTCGTCAGCAACATCACGCATTTCGTCATCGTTGCGCGGGTCGCGAAGCCGCATCGTAAGGTCCGCCCACTCCGGATCATTGAAGCGATGAGTAGTCGTAAGCTCCACGTGCCGAAGTGAACGGCGCCAGAAGAGCGCCATGGCACCCGAGTGCCCAACGGGCAACGCTTGTAGCTGATCACCGATCAACGCGACGCCTGCGCCGGTGTCGCGTACAACGTCAAGAAGGGCAGACGCCGCCTCGAGGTCCAGCATGCCGGCCTCATCGACAACGATGCGATCGCCGGAGTCGATACTCATCCGTGGGCCGCGATAGATCCCAGGCGACGTAGGGTCCTTCTCGCCGACTGAGAGCCGCTTCCACACGGTTGCGCCCGAGGCGACGGTCTTCCAACGCCACCCGTAATCATGGAGGAGCTGGTGAAGCGACGATGACGAGCTCCTCGTTTCGCGTCCGGCGACGGCGGAAGCCTTCTTGGTCGGCGCGACGATGATCATCTTGTGACCACGTCGCCGCAGAGCAGCTCCGGCGACTTTGAGCATCGTTGTCTTACCGGTGCCGGCAGGGCCGGCGATGACGACGTTGCGGGATGTGCCACCGATCGCGGCCGCCCCGGCGAGCTGACCCTCATCGAGCGTCCGATCGGGCTCGATCGCTTGACCGACCGCAGCGACCTGCGCTGTGTCCAGAATCTGCCCGGGTGCGGACAACGAGTCGACCTTCTGGGCGAGGGTGGCTTTCAGCGTGGCCGTGGAGACCGCCATCAGGTGCTTGACGTGCTTTGGGGCCTCAGGCTCTGCAACTAGGGTCACCGTGCGTGAGTGCTCCACGACTTCCTCAGCGACCTTCGCGAGGACGTCTCGCTCGGCGACAACGCCGGTCGCTGCGATCGCGCGGAGCGCGCCGGCTCGCAGGTCCATCATGCTGAAGCGGCCACCGCTGCCGGTCGAGCGGGCGTCCGCGTCCACAACGGCTTTGGCTGCTAGCAACTCGAGGTCGAGGTCCTGGATGGCGACAGATGGCAGGGGTGCAGGTGAACGCTGCGTTCCGAGCGTGGAGTCGGCGCCGTGTAGTTCGTCCCGTACGAGCGCGGCCCAGTCCTCTTCGTTCAGCTCGCCGGGTTTGTTGGGTCTTCCGGCTGCCCACGCCCATCGGTCAATTTGGTTCAGTACATCAGGGGACGGCTCCTGCCCGGAGTGCTGCCGCTTCCACCAGGCGGTGCGGGCGATCTTGTTGGCTTCGATCTGCGCGGACCGCCTTGACAATGGCCGCACCAGATGCTGCAGCTGAGCGATCTCACCGTCCGAGTTGAGCGTGAATCCTTTCGCGGCGAGGGCGGTGACCCATGCCGGGTCGGTGCGAGAGGCGAGGTCGCCTTCGGCGTTGATCACGTTCTGGAACCGCAACGCAACGCGGGTGTCGATGTTCGACCATTTGCCATCTTGGCCTTGAACTTTGACATTGAGCCAGAGGTGGCGGTGTTTGTGCGGGTCCAAGGACCGGGAGCGTTCGTGGCGGAGTTCGACGACCTCGATCCGGGCGAGGTCTTCGCGGATGGCGCCCCCTTTCCCGCGGCGGGCGTTGAGGTCGGACTGCCACAGCTTGATGATCCGGTCGCGGAGTCGGTCTTGGAGGTCTTCGTAGGCGGCCGCCAGGTCGGGGTCAAGCATGGCAGCGATCGAGAACGACTTCGGTGCGTTGATCGTCGCATCCAGAACCAGATCCGCGACCGGGGACTCCAGATCCCGTCCACGGCGCTGCTCGGTGAGCGGGTCGAGTCCATCGACCCAGTCTTTGAGTTGGTTGCGAGTGAGGAGGTCGTCACGGATGGCACCGTACTCGACGATGTACCGCGTCATCACCGCGTCGGCGTAGCCGGCGGCAGCAATGACCCCGTCGGCGGTCTTGGCGGTGAGGGTGGCGTCACAGTCGCCGCTGAAGGCGTAGTTCACCGCTTGCTTGACCCCGTGGGAGGCCTGTCCCCGCTTCCATCTGGCTACTCCACCGCGCACCTGCACTCACCTCCCTGTAACCTGAATCGGCTTCCGAAAACTGGACAGTCTTGTCCTTCATTCGAAAAGTCCCTCTACTTACTACTTCCGGTTCGCCGGACGTTTTGGCGCGCATATGGCGCGCGCTGCTGCTTTTCCCCAAATCCGCTCCCTCCGGGAACGGCGACGACCGGGCGCATCCGACACGCCAACGGCCGCCCGGGGAGTTGCGACGCGGTGCTGCCTCCGAAACGAATGCCCTCATACCTACACGTTGTGTTTCGAACGAGTATTTGACGCGCAAACCCGAAATTCGTTGGGTCCGGCGCCGAGCAGAGACCCCTACCGGACGGTGCCGCGGGCTACACCGATTCCCTTTGAGGCCGCGGATGTGCGGCGAGCCGGGCCAAATGACGAATGGCACGCATGCTGTCTCCGCCATCAGCGCCGCGAGCCATCCGATTGGAGTGTGCGGGTCGGCGGCGATCGCCCACCCCTCCATCACGTACTGGCTGACGGTCTCCACGCATTTCATCTTCTCTGCGGCAGTCGGATTGGAGGGCCCTTCCACCCCGAGAAGTCCGCCTTGCAGTTCGGGGCCCATGTCTCGTGTCGATGATGAATACCCGCATCCCACTCACTGCCAAAGTCGATCGTTTTGAGCGCCTTTCCGGCGGGTGATCGAGAGCGAGTGCGAGGTGTGTATTGCCGGGACCGTGGAGTACCGGGGGAGCGCAGCGGAGGAGGATACGCCGCGAAAGCCCGGCACGGAGCACCGGGAGGGAGCTACGATCGGGCGGCGGAATGGCCCTCAAACCCCACCAAGGTAGCGCCCGCTTGCGGCAACCTCGACTACTGGCATGTCACGCCAGAGGCCCCTGGCCCTGACGAGCGCCGTCAAATTCGCGGACGACACGAGGGTCGCCCACCTGCGCCGGCCGAGCGTTAGAGGAGCGGGATTCCCGCCATTAGACCCGGGAACGCCCTTCGAAGCTAGGTGGTCTACCTTGTCCAGAAAGGCGCGGTGACACACGCCCTGCCATGGTCGTTGAAGGGGTGTCGGTGCCGGCTGCCATCCTGGTCGCGTGACAGATAACGCAAGCGCAGACAAAGACACTACGCCGCCCACAGAACCGATCCGGCTGGTCGGCGGTGTCAACTTCACGACCTGGCCTGACCTGAAGTGGAGTCGGGCTAACTCTCACGTCGCGACTCTGCAGTCTAAGTTCGGGGAGTGGCATGCCAGCGCGCCAGTCTCGGTGGACGCTGTGCTACGTGAGGACCGGATGGGTATCGACCTCGTGGCACGAGTACCGAAGGGCATACCTAAGCACGAGTGGTCGCTTGACCTCGGGGACGCACTGCACAACCTCCGAAGCGCGTTCGATGCCACCGCCTGGGGTATGGCGCACTTCAGAGACACCGAGCCCACTCATCCAAAGTCGGTCTACTTTCCGATCTGCACCGAAGAGAAGCAATGGAAGAAGGCCATAGGCGATTGGGTGGGCGAGATCGCCCCCGAATTCCAGGAACGAATCCGGCTAATGCAACCGTTCACTTACGTGCCAGCCGGTCAGGTTTCGATGCTCTCCATACTCCACGACCTCGACATCCAGGACAAACACCGCGACATCTTGACCGTGACTGCGGACCTTGAGGGTGTCAACCTCGCCGGATCCTTCCAATACGATGACCCGAGCGCCGTCGCGTTTCCCCGCGTGGAGATGAAGGACGATGCGAAGTTCGGAGACGGCGTGGTGCTAGGCACGATTCACGCCGGTGCGCCGATCCAGATGGTCGGTCAGATGATCCTCCGCCCGGCTATCAAGGTGCAACTCGTCCACGAGGGCAAGACCTTCGATGTGATGCCGATGCTCCAACAGTTCGTGCACGAGACGCGGCGACATCTCGACATTCTGCTTTTCGGGCTGGCCTCGCCAGAGGAGCCGGACGCGGCGGAGTGGCTGCCGATGGAGGCAGGTCCGTCCCAGGCATGATTCCGCCTCCGAGTCGGATAGTCATGCGAGTTGGCGTTACCGGCTAGAGATGCCAGGCAACCTTTCTTCCTCGGCTCAGGGGCGGGCACCACAATGAACCACACGTCATCGAACGGGCGACATCGAACACCATCCCGCATGCGTTCAACACGCACCCGCCCCTTGACCGCCAGATGGTGAACATCCGACATTCTCACCCTCTTCGGGTTCTGCACGATCAGGTCGGCACCTTCTCCCCACGTAACGGGTCTGAGCTTGAAGTCAGCGAACAGGTGCGCTTCGAACCACACCCGATTGCGACCGGACACAGCGCGACGTGCTGATGTGCAAGCGGCGCGCATTTGCACGGGGCCGACAGTCGCCGTTTCACTTAAGTGCCTGCGTGCATTGCTCTTTAGTCGTCTTCAGTCGTTGCGCTTGCTTGCCTGGTGTTGTCTTGAGCTGGTCTTCCCTTGAGCTCGTTTCTGTAATCGGATTTGAACTCGGGCGGCGACGCGCGGCGGGACGGTCGACCGTACAGCGCAGGGTCTGTCGCTGTTCGGCATGGTGTTCCCTGGCCTGCTGCTGGCGATCATCCTCGTGTATGTCTTCGCCATCACGCTGCGCTGGCTGCCAGCCGGAGGGTACACCTCTCCCGGCGACAACCTCGGCCTCTGGGCACGGTCGATCATCCTGCCCGTTGTCGTCCTGACGATCCCGGGGATCGCCAACATGGCTTCGCAGGTGCGCGGCACGATGATCGACGAGCTGCGCAAGGATTACGTGCGCACCTTGCGCACCCGCGGCATCAACCCGCGGACGATCATCCTCAAGCACGCTCTGCGCAACGCGGCCGGCCCGGCGCTCACTGTTCTGGGGTTCGAGTTCATCGGGATGCTGGGCGGCGCCCTGATCATCGAGCGTGTGTTCGCACTCCAGGGCTACGGCACCTACGCGTTCAACGCGGCCCTGCAGGGCGACATCCCGCTCATCATGGGGATCACGCTGTTCGGCGTGCTCCTGGTCGTCGCCGTGAACCTCGCCATCGACGTGGTCAACGGATTCCTGATCCCGAAAGTGAGGACGTTTTGAGCGTGGAACAACTGGTCACCGACTCGGCGCTACGATCATCGACGCGCCGTTCGCCGTTGCGGCGGCTGCTGCGCGATCCGCAGGCGATCATCACTGCGATCCTGGTCCTCGCGTTCATCGCGCTCGGACTCCTGGCGCCGCTCATCTCGCCGCACGACCCGAACGGCGTCTCACTTCAGGAGGCCAATGCCGCGGTGGGCACCCGCGGCTACTTTCTCGGGGCCGATCAGAGTGGGCGCGACATTCTTTCGCGGCTGCTCGCCTCGGCAGGCACGAGCATCGTCTCCGGCGCGATCGGCGCGGGCGTCGCACTCGTCATCGGCGTGACCGCGGGGCTCGTCGGCGGCTACTTCGGCCGTCGGATCTCGGCCGTCGCCGAGTGGATCTTCAATCTCGTGATGACCTTCCCCGGTGTGCTCGTGCTGATCGTGCTGTACCCGATCACCAAGGGCGACTATCGGGTCACGATGCTGATCTTCGGTGTCATGCTCTCGCCGAACATCTTCCGCATCGTCAAGAACCTCGTCGTCAGCGTCAAGCAGGAGCTCTACGTCGACGCGGCCCGCGTTTCCGGGCTGTCGAACGCGCGCATCCTCGGCCGTCATGTGCTCGTCGTCGTACGCGGTCCCGTCATCATCGCGACCGCGTTCCTCGTTAGCGCGTCAGTCGGCATCCAGTCGGGCCTCGCCTTCCTCGGCATCGGTTCCAACCAGGTTCCGAGCTTCGGCGCCATGATCGGCGACGGGTTCGCCAACCTCTACCGCGCGCCGCTCCAGTTTGTGTGGCCGTCGCTCGCGCTCGGCATCCTCACGGCATCGCTCGTGCTCTTCGGCAACGCACTTCGCGACGCGCTCGAGGGCGCGCGACCGCGCCCGGTCCGGGATCCGCGTGCCGAGCAGGCCGCCGCGGCGCCCGTCGCGGGAGGGATGGCGCTGCGGGGCGCCGAGCCGCTGCTCGTGATCGAGCACCTGGCTGTGGCCTACCGCTCGCCGTCCGGAGAGCCGACAGAGGTGGTCTCCGATGTGTCGTTCGTGCTGGAGTCGGGCGTCACCATGGGCCTGGTGGGCGAGTCGGGATCCGGAAAGACGCAGACCGCTTTCGCGATCCTCGGCGTGCTCCCGCCGGAGGGGGCGGTCGTGCGGGGATCGATCCGCCTGAACGGCGTCGAGCTTGTGCGGCGGTCGGAGCGTGAGCTGCGGACGGTCCGCGGGCGCGAGATCGCCTACATCCCGCAGGAGCCCATGTCCAATCTCGACCCGTCGTTCACGGTGGGATCTCAGCTCGTCGAGGGGGTGCGAGCGACGACGTCGATGTCGCGGCGCGAGGCCCGAGCGGCGGTGCTCGCGCTGCTGGAGCGGGTCGGCATCCGCGACACCGAGCGCGTCTTCTCCTCCTATCCACACCAGATCTCGGGCGGGATGGCCCAGCGCGTGCTCATCGCGGGCGCGGTCGCCAGCCGTCCCAGGCTCCTCATCGCCGACGAGCCCACCACGGCTCTCGACGTCACCGTGCAGGCCGAGATCCTCGACCTGCTGCGCGACCTCCAGGCCGAGATGGGCATGGCTGTGCTCTTCGTCACCCACAACTTCGGCGTCGTCGCCGACATCTGCGAACGCGTGGTGGTCATGCGCAGCGGGCGCGTCATCGAGTCCAGCGCGGTGCGCGACATGTTCGAGGTGCCGCAGGAGGCGTACACCCGACAGCTGTTGGACGCGATCCTCGATGACGCCGTCGTCCGGCCGCCACTGCGAGCCACGAGCGGAGCGATCCGATGACAGACCAGTTGCTGGAGATCGATGACCTGCGCGTCACGTTTGCGACGCGGGGGTTCCGGGCGCGGCCCAAGGAGGTGCTCCACGGCGTCTCGCTGCGCATCGCGCCAGGAGAGACGCTCGGCGTCGTGGGGGAGTCGGGCTCGGGTAAGACCACTATCGGTCGAGCCGTGCTCGGCCTGGTGCCAACGAGCGGCGGGAGCATCCGCTTCGACGGACGCGACATTACCGGGCTGGGAGACCGCCAGCGCCGCGAGCTCGCGCGCGACATCCAGGTCGTGTTCCAAGACCCGTACACGTCACTCAATCCGTCGATGACGATCGGCGACATCCTGTCAGAGCCGCTCGTCGCGCGCGGAGCGACTGGCAAGGACGCCCGCGCCCGCATCCGGGCGCTGCTCGACCAGGTCGGGCTGCCGACTGACGCTGTCGAGCGGCTCCCGCGCGAATTCAGCGGTGGACAGCGCCAGCGCGTCGCTATCGCCCGGGCGCTTGCGCCGGCGCCCCGCCTGATCGTGTGCGACGAGCCGGTATCAGCGCTCGACCTGACGACCCAGGCCCGGGTGCTCGACCTGCTCATCGATATCCAGGACCGCACGGGCGTGGCCTACCTCTTTGTGTCGCACGACCTCACGGTGATCCGGCACATCAGCCACCGGGTCGCCGTCGTCTACAACGGCGACATCGTTGAGACCGGCGAGACCGCGCACGTCACCTCCGACCCCGAGCACCCCTACACTCAGCGACTGCTGCTCGCCGCTCCGGTAGCCGACCCGGCCGACCAGGAGCGACGTCGCGCCGAGCGGCTGCGGCTCGCGCAGCAGCATCACGAGCAGGACGTCCCGGCCGGCGCCCTGTAGCCCGGTGGCTCCCGCCGCCGCTCCTGGCGAGCTCCCCGAAGGCAGGAAACCCGATGACCGCCAGGATGCGCGTAGTTCCAACTCGATCCGCTGAGCGAATTCTGCTTGCGGGCCAAGTAGCGATGTGTAACGATCCATGTCGAACTTGTATCGATGCAGTCTCCCTCCAGCCGGGTCGGCGGAGGCTAATGGAGACAATGACGTGAACCTCAATCCGAGGACCGACGGACGCGAGAATGGGGACCCGGACAGCTTCCGGGTGCTCGGCTCGCGCGACCTGACGGAGTGGACCGACGTGGGGGAGGGACTCCGGCTTGGTCGCGCCGTACCATGGGCGGACCGGAACGCATCGTCGACGGCGGCTGCGTACCGGAACGGGCTGTACTTCTCCTTCACCGCGGACGACAAGATCGGGGTAGCGGCCGCTGCGTCGCGGCGTCTGCGTCACGCCGTCCGGTTCCGCGCCAGGAGCCTGTCATGAGCGCGCCCATCTTCCGTGACCCCGTATACGACGGCCCGACCGATCCGGCCGTCATCCGGAACGGGACAACGGGGGAGTGGTGGATGTTCTACACCCAACGTCGAACGACTGATCCGGGCCGCGGCGTGCGCTGGGTGCACGGGACCGCGATCGGCATCGCCACGTCGGCCGACGACGGAGCGAGCTGGCACTACCGCGGCACGGCGCGCGGACTCGGAGACGGCGACACGCTTTGGGCTCCCGAGGTCATCGCAGACGCGGACGGGTACCGGATGTACCTGACCGTCGTCGACGGCGTCCCCGACTCGTGGACGGGCGCCGACGCGCACATCGACGAGTTCACCAGCCACGACCTGCTGTGCTGGTCGCACGTCGGGCGCGTCGACCTCGGCTCCGACCGGGTGATTGACGCGGCTATCGCGCGCTGCGCGGACGGGAACTGGCGGCTCTGGTACAAGAACGAGGAGGACGGCTCCTCGACGTGGTCGGCGGTCAGCGCGGACCTGCGCTCCTGGAAGGTGGAGGGCCGCGTGGTGCCAGCCGCTCCGCCGCATGAGGGGCCGAACGTCTTCTCCCTCGGCGGCTGGTACTGGATGATCACGGACGAGTGGCGGGGGCTCGGCGTCCATCGCTCGGGCGACGGCCGCTCCTGGCAGCGGCAGGTATCCAACGGAGGCCTGATCCTGGACGCACCGGGCAGCGACCCCGCGGACGCCGGGATCGGCCAACACGCGGACGCGGTGGTCCTGCCATCCATCGCCAGCCGTGGGGACGAGGCCATCCTGTTCTACTTCACGCACCCGAACCGCGATCTGGACAGGATCGCGGCGCGGGCCAGCACCATCCACGTCGCGCGTCTCGGCGTCCGCGACGGACAACTGGGCGCCGATCGTGACATCGCCGTTCCGCAACGGCTGCTGGCGCCGAGGGCGCCGCTTGAGGTGGCATCCGTGACCGCAGCGGCGCTTGACGACGCGTCGGGGGTGAAGGAATGACAACTCATCTCACGCAGAAGGCGCTTTCGAAGCCTGAAGCAGGAGACTGACCGCATCTCTGCGAGCTGTCGAGTATGGTGACACATCGACCTCGAAAGCGTTTGAGAGATTCGCTTGTCCTCGCAACCTCGTGGTGGCACGGACCCGCGAAGTTGCCCCGTCCGGTAGTTGCCTGGGCGGAGTAGCAAGCGACGCTTCGAAAGCGGGAGCGCCTGCGCACTCCGCGTCAGCGGCCCATGGTGGACGCCCGGCGCACTAATCCCGGCGAGACCAAGATTTTGCCTGTAACTCGTTCCTCACCGTAGAGCTGACGGACAGCTTCTGCTCCCAGGATGTCTAGGCGCATGTCGATTGTGGTGATCGGCAGTCGACCCTGCAGGGACAGTACTTCCCAGTTGTCGTAGCCGATGACGGCGACGTCTTCGGGAACGCTCCTACCTTCCATCTGAAGCCGGTCCACGGCTCCTCGCGCGATCTGGTCGTTGCCCGCGAATATGGCGTCTACGTTCGCCCCCTCGGCGAGCAGACGACCGGTGGCTTCCCAGCCCCACTGCTCGCTGTAGTCCCCGCGAAGGGAGTATCGGTAGCCACGGTACAGGTCAGCTTCGCGCAGCGCTTCGTGGAAACCCGCGGCGCGCTGGTCGGCGGAGAACGCGCCGATCTCGCCGCCGATGTGCGCAAGATTGCGGCGCCCGATCTCAATGAGATGCGACGCGGCAAGCCGGCCGCCTTCGTGGACGTCTGGAACAACGGAGATGTCCTCGGGGTTCGAGGACGCGCCGAACACGTAGACGACAGGCGTACTACCCCTAACCGGGATGGGCGCCCGTTCCTCCATCCATTCGTCCACGATGATGAGCCCGTCGACTCGGCGCTCGAGAAGCGACCGCAACTGGCGGGCTTGCCTTGTGGGTTCTCCGTCCGAGTTGCTCAGGAGCACGGTGGAGTCTTCGCGCCCGATTTCAGACTCTGCCCCGTGCATGATTTGCGGTACGAAACGACCTTGAAGATCGTTGGTCAATATTCCGACGGTGTGAGATTTGCCGGCGGAGAGTCCTCGGGCAAGAGCGTTTGGAACGAAGCCCATCTGCGAGGCAATGTTGAGTACGCGATCTCGTGTGGCAGCCGCAACGTCGAACCGTCCGTTCAGTGCCTTTGAGGCGGTTCCGATGGAGACGCCAGCTTCGTTTGCAACGTCGCTAAGTGTCACCGCTCGCTGCTCGTCCAAGTCGTTGAACGGATGGGCTGGTGGCAATGTTGACGCCAAGGCTGCCTCTCTCTCAGTTTTCACTGCGACCGGAAGGTCGCAGTGGTCGCCGAACGCCCTGATCCAAGTATTTCACGATCGTCGGGCACCGTCTGGTCGGGACAGTTGTTTTCTGAGGTACCGCGCCTGCACGCGGGAGACAGCTGCTACAGCCACCCCGACGATCGGGAGAGCGAGAACCCCGACGGTCGAGGCTGCGACGAGGGTAAGCGCAGCCAGCAACTGGAATCGCAGGGCCGCCCCAGGGGTGAGGAGCACCAGAGTCCCGATGTTGCGGGGCGTTACGGCGACCCCCATGTGGTGGCAGACAGCCGTGTACGAGATCGTCAGGACGGATGTTGCACCACTGATCATCCCCGCTGCGTAGAACCCAGCTCGCAGCGCCGCGGGCACCGTCGGACCGATCATGATAAACGAGGTGAATGCCGACGCGGCCAGCACAACCGCGATGACAGATGGGATGATGCTGCGGACCATGAACCGCCAATAGGTGCGCCAGAACATGAGCAATCCAGCCCGGAGCGAACTCTCGGCGCTGGCCTTCGCGCCCGCTGTCATGGCGGCGGCGGCCGTGACGATCGGCAGGGCAGCGAGTAGGGTCAGGAGCCCGATCAGCGTCCGGTCGGCGAGCCAGGTCAAAGCGGAATTAAGCTTGGTTCCGAGGGTCATGGTGCCTATTTCAGCCCGGTGAGGGTGACGCCCTCCATGATGTAACGCTGGGCGAACGCGAAGAGCGCCACGATCGGCAGGATGACCAGGAGGGATGCCGCCATCAGATATCCCCACTGTGACACGTAGAGTCCGCGGAAGGCGGCGAGACCTTGGGACATGGTGAAACTTGCTGGGTCATTGAGGTAAATCAGTGGGCCCAATAAATCGTTCCAGGTAGCGATGACCGTGAAAATGCCGACGAGCATGAGGGGCCCTTTGTTGAGGGGAAGGATGACCCGCGAGTAGACGGTCCACGGGTTTCCTCCATCGACGTAGACAGCGTTGTCCAGTTCCACTGGGACCTGTTGGAAGAACTGCCGGAGAAGGAAGATGTTGAAGCCGGCGCCAGCTGCGAACCACGCGGGTATCGTCAGCGGCCCGATGGTGTTCACCAACCCAAGGCTCTGCCACATGATGAAGGTGGGCACGAGCGTCACGGCCCATGGCAGAAGCATGCTTGACAACACAGCACCGAAGACGAGGTTCCTGCCTTTCCATCGCAGCCGCGCGAACGCAAACGCCGCGGCTGAAGTTGAGAAAAGGACACCAGGTACAACGATCGCGACGATCTTGAGCGTATTCAGGAAGTACAGAAGGAATGGCTGCGCCTCCAAGGCTCCGGCAAAGTTTCCCCACTCCCAGGGACTGGGGATCCACTCCGGGGGGAAGGCAAAAATCTGCGCGGTTCCCATGACCGAACTGCGCAGCAGCCAGACGAAGGGAATAACCGCGGCGAGACCGACGAGGACGAGCAGGGCGTAGACAATGGTTGTGCCGATGCGTCGGCGGACTCGCGCCCCTCGACTGGTGTGTCGCACGACTCCGAGTTCGGTGGTCATTTGACTTCCCCTTCGTAGAACACCCAGTGACGGGCTGTGCGAAAGACCACGACAGTGACGATCAGCACGATGATGAAAAGAACCCAGGCGAGCGCGCTAGCGTAGCCGAGGTTTCCTGCCCCGAACGCGGTTTGGTAGATGTAGTAGACGTAAAAGAGGGTTGCGTTGTTCGGTCCGCCTTGAGTCATTACGTAAGCCGAGTCGAAAGCTTGCAGCGCAGCGATGGTGCCGGTGATCACGTTAAAAAGGATGATGGGACTGACCTGCGGAATGGTGACGTTGAGCATCCGACGGAAGGGGCCCGCTCCGTCCATTTCTGCCGCCTCGAGGAGTTCGCGCGGAACGCCCTGCAGTGCTGCGAGGAAGATCAACGCCATATTTCCGAACGCCCAGATCGTCACCAACGCCACGGAAGGGACGGCCGTCGCTTGGTCGTAGATCCACTGCAGCGGCGGCAGCCCAAGCATCTTGAGGAACGAGTTGGCCAGCCCTGCATCCGGGGCGAAGATCCACAACCAAATAACGGCGGATGCGACCGGTGGCACTAACACCGGCAAGTAGAAGACGACCCGGAAGAGCCCGCGTCCCCGCCGCACCCGATTGAGCAGGAGTGCAGCGAGGAACGCGACCAGGACTCCTCCGGGGACGGCAACGATCACGTAGTACGCCGTTGCCTTCAGCGCGTCCCAGAAGGAAGGGTCTTGCACCAGGTGCACGTAGTTGTCGAACCCGACAAACGCCGGGGAAAGACCGATCTGCCAGTTGGTCAGACCGATGATAAACGACGCCACCATCGGTCCAGCCACGAATAAGAAGAAGCCGATGATGGCGGGGGCTGCGAAAATCCATCCCCAGCGGTTTTGGGAGCGCGCCAATCCGTTGGTGCTCGACTTGGACTTGGCACGCTCCCGGTGACGCTCTGTCGCCGGCGGCTCCGGGTCAGGGTGAAGTGCGTCCTGTCGTTCCGCCTGAATTGTCATTGTCAGTTAGCCGAGTCCTGGTAAGTGCCCTGCATGAGCTTCGTAATGGTGGCCGCGAGCTGCTTGCACGCGGTGGGCATGTCCACCTGCTTGGTGAACATAGAGGTGAGGGTACCGCCGACGGCGGCATCGATCGCGGAGAAGTTCTTCAGCTTGTACGAGGGGAAGGCCACCGCGTTCTTCATGGCCATGTCAGCGACAGCAGTTTTGTAGTTGGACGGGTGATTTTCGTTGTCCATCCACGAAGCAGCGAGCTTCTCGTCGGTGTAGTACTTCGCCTGCGGCGGCATCCAGAGTCCGTCGGAGTACAGCGAAACCTTGCTCGGGTCGGCCAGCGCGAGCAGAAGTTCCAACGCGGTGTCCTTGTTGTTGCTCTTGTTGAACACGCCGTTCGCACCGCTGAGCTGGACCGTCCATGCGCCCTGGCCGAAACCTGGGACGACGCCCACGTTGAATTTCAGTCCGTTCTTCTTGGCTGCGTTGAGGTCGAGAAGGGCCCATTGTCCGTCGACAGCCATCGCGACCTTCTTGCTGGCGAGCTGAAGGCCGGTGGAGCCGCCGAACTGGTTGGTCTGAGCAGCGTTGGGGGCCACGTGGTGCTTGAAAATCAAGTCGCTCAGCTGCTGCATGACTTGGATGGCGCCGTCAGTGTCGAAGAGGGCTTTCGTGCCGGACTCGTCGAAGAGTTCCACGCCAGCGCTCTTCATCAAACCAACGAGGGGGCGAATAAGGTAGGGCACCGTGGTGCCGTACCTAGCGACGGCGTTCGGGTTGAAGCCCGAATCGCTCGGATGCTTACCGCTTTGATCGACGGTGAGCTTGTCGGCGGCAGCGACGAATTGGTCCCAGTTCCAGACATTGGCTGCCGTCGCGGGGACGGTGACGCCCGCCTCCTTGATCGCATCTTCGTCGTACCAGAGCGCGGTGGCCTCGACGCAGGTCTGGCTCACCGCCTTATCGGGGGCGTAGTAGTGCAGCGCAGTCGGCAAGAACTGCTTGAAAGCATCGTTCTCGAGAGCGTTGTACAGCACCCCTTGGGAGCCGAGACGCATCGCCATGCCCTCGGTGAGGTATCCGGCATCCGGCGCAGAATTTCCCGCAAGCAGCGTATTGAGCTTGGTCTCGTAATTGTCCGGAAAGCTTTCCGGGTTCCCGGTGAGCTTATGGGCCTTGGCGAAGCTGTTGACGACCGACGAAACCGCGGTCTTCTCGTTGCCGGTTCCCCACATCGTGAAGGTCAGCTTCTCCTTGGTGTCCGCGGCGCTGGCGGAACAGCCTGCCAGCGCGAGCAGGGCGGCGGTGGAACCGCCGTAGGCGAGGAACTGCCTGCGTGCTACCGGTGTGGCCAGCAGGCCGCGAGGGATAATGCCATCGCGCGATTCGGGCACTCGAAACTCCTTTGTTCGATTCGTCCCTCGAAAGCCCTTTCGAGGCGTGTCGTAGCCGAATATACGTTGCAACTCGTGACGATGTCAACGTCGACTTTCCCGAATTGGCAACGGCGATTCCGCCGCGGTCTATAGCGATTGACAGCGAGGAGGTGTAGCGCCTATCGTCGATCGAAACGCCTTTCGAAGAGCGCTCGAGGTCGAGCGAGATGGAGCAGCACCAGATGGACGACGGCAACGTAAAGACCCGACAGGGAGCTCGGCCGCTTCCGCTGCGCCGTGTCAGAATCACCGACGCGTTCTGGGCACCGCGCCGCGAGCTCGTGCGTGCGCACACGCTTCCCCAGCAGGAACAGCAACTGCGCACCGCCGGGGGACAGTTCGACTCGCTCAAGCTGACGTGGAAGCCGGGTGACGACAAAGAGCCCCACATTTTCTGGGAATCGGACGTTGCCAAATGGATCGAAGCGGCCAGTTACAGCCTGGCAAAAACACCCGACCCTGAACTCGAACGCTCAGTCGATGAAGCGATTGAACTTCTTGCTGGCGCCCAGCAGGCAGACGGCTACCTCAACGTATACTTCACGGCCGTCCGGCCGGGGGAGCGGTTCACCGATCTTCGTGACACTCACGAACTGTACTGCGCAGGCCATCTCATTGAGGCAGCTGTCGCCCACCACGACGCCACCGGCAAGATCACCCTGTTAGAGATTGCACGCCGGTACGCCGACCTAATCGACCACGAGTTCGGCCCGGGCGGCTCCGCCGAGGGCGGGTACGACGGGCACCAGGAGATCGAATTGGCCCTGATCCGCCTGGCGCGTGCCACGGGAGACGACCGCTACAAGAACCTCTCCCTTCGCCTGTTGAACGCACGCGGGACCCGGCCGTTCTTCTTCGAAAAGGAAGCGGAGAAGCGGGGCACCGTGGGCTATTTCGGCCAGCTCTTCCCAGTGCGTGTGGAGGACGCGGAACGTTTCCGTGAGTACAACCAGAGCCACCTCCCCGTGCGTGAGCAGTCTGAGGCTGTGGGTCATTCGGTGCGCGCCATGTACATGTACGCGGCGATGACCGACTTCGCCGCCGAGCTGGACGACGAGGGGCTGAGAGAGGCCACGCTGAGGTTGTGGGAGAGCGCCACCGGCCGCAAGATGTACGTGACCGGCGGCATCGGTTCCGACCCCTCGATCGAGGGCTTCGGCCAGGACTACGACCTGACCATCGAGAACGCCTACGCCGAGACATGCGCGGCGGTTGGTCTCGTCTTCTGGGCACAGCGGATGGCACTCATGACCCAGGACGGCCAGTATGCCGACGTGATGGAACGCGCCCTCTACAACGGCGTGCTTGCCGGCGCCTCCCGCGACGGAACCGAATATTTTTACGGCAACCCGATGCAGAGCGACGGCACCATTGAGCGCAACAAATGGTTCGGAGTCGCATGCTGCCCACCCAACTTCGCCCGACTTGTTGAGTCACTGGAGTACTACGCCTACGGCCAGACCGACGAGACGGCGATCATCAACCTCTACATGTCCGGAAGCGCCCACTTTGCCCTCGCCGACGGCGAAGCGCAGATCAGTGTGTCAACCCGGTATCCCTGGGAGGGCAGCGTTCAGCTGACCATCGACTCCGCCGATCCGGAATCGTTCGAGATCGCCCTACGCGTGCCAGGGTGGGTCGACGGGTACCAGGTCCTCATCAACGACGAGCGCACCGAGCTTCTCGCTGAGTGCGGGTACGTGCGCGTCCACCGTACGTGGCAGCAAGGCGACACTTTCACCCTGACCTTCCCGATCGAGCCGCGCCGCGTCTGGGCGCGCCCCGAAGTTGGCGCAGCGGCCGGCCGCGTCGCTCTCGAGCGCGGACCGATCGTCTATTGCCTCGAAGGCGTGGACAACGGGGGGCACGTCGATCGAATCTCTTTGCCGCGCACAGCGCCGCTAGCCAGCGAATGGAACGAGGAACTGGATGCAGTCACCATCGAAACCGTGGGCGAACTCGAGCAGACACTCGGCGCCGAACTCTATGCCAACGAGCCGCCTCTCAGGACCTCGTCCGTGATAAAAGCCGTCCCATACTACGCCTGGGCAAACCGGGGAAAGTCGACGATGGAGGTCTGGATCCGCGAGTCACACTAACCGAACCAATCCAAGCCCGCTCAGCACACAACAAGGGAGTTTAGCAATGCTGGGAAATCTCACTGGATGGCACGCGCTGATCATCCTCGCGGTCGTCGTACTGATCTTCGGCGCGGCGAAACTGCCGGCCCTCGCGCGAAGCGTCGGCCAGTCCGTCAAGATCCTGCAGCGCGAGGTCCACAAGCCCCTGCCGGAGGCAACGGATGAGCCAGCACGACCCGAAGCGTAAGGGAAATGCGCGCGCCCACGGCCCCAGGGGAGCCGCGGACGCGCGCATGACGCTCAGCCAACACCTCGCTGAGCTGCGACGTCGTCTGTTCTGGAGCGCCGTAGCGATCGCGATAGGTGCGCTAGGCGGGTATGTGGCATCCGACTTCCTTCTTGACCTTCTCCGGTCGCCACTGAAGCAGGTAGATGGCCCCAACGTGGCGTTGAACTTCACAGACATTACCGGCGCGTTCGACTTACGTATCCAGATCGCGATCACGACCGGCTTGATCGTCGCCAGCCCAGTTTGGGTCTATCAGATTCTGGCGTTCATCGTGCCGGCTATGGAAAAACGGGGGAGACGCAGGACCTTCGCGGCGGTCACCGGAATCACGCCGCTATTCGTTGGCGGCGCTATAGCCGGCGCCTACGTGTTGCCCCACATCGTTGTCTTGATGGCCTCGTTCGCCCAGAACGGAACATCGCTTTTCCTCGACGCCAAAGGTTACGTCGACTTCGCGCTGAAGCTCATGCTCATCACTGGTGTCGCGTTCGTCCTTCCAGCGGTACTTGTCGTGGCCAACCTCGCCGGCGTCATTTCCGGAGCAGCGATCCTCCGCGGCTGGCGCTGGGCAGCAATCGGAATCACCGGCTTCACCGCCATCGCAACTCCGGCTGCCGACGTCCTCTCCATGCTGCTCCTCGCACTGCCGATGGTTGTCCTCTACTTCGCAGCGTGTGCCTTCTCGATCCTCCACGATCGCCGCGCAGCTAGAGCACTCACCGCCGAAACCCACGCCGAAGAAAGAATCACCATCTGATGTTCGGACTCACTCCAGACAAGCTCATCGTCTTCGCCGTCATCGCCGCCTTCCTCATCGGCCCAGAACGGCTCCCTGCGGCGGCGCGCGGACTTCGAGATCTTGTACGGGCGATTCGCAAGGTCGCAGACGACACCAAAGATCGCATCCGAGACGAAATCGGCCCAGAATACGACGACATCCAATGGAACAAGCTCGACCCGCGCCAATACGACCCGCGCCGAATCATTCGGGACGCGCTCGTCGAAGACACACATTCGTCCCCGGGGATTCTGAGCCCACCCAACCGTGAACAGGTGACCGACTCGACGCCCGCAGACCCAACTTTCGGAGCGCCTGCCTCCGCATTCCAGCCCGCGCCCATCCCCGAACGCGCTGAGCATCCGACCAATTCCTGACCGCTCAAACTGCCAGGAAACGCCTCTCTGCAACGGCTCCGAAGGACTCCAAGCACATCCGGGTCTGTTTCTATCTATCCACTCTGCGCTCGCACAGTGCTTACGATGCTGTGCCCGACGTGGGCCCTTCAGTAGGTGTAGAGGTCCACCCGGAGAAGTCCCGTCCCCGTGGTGATACTCGGGATGGGCCAGATGGGACTGGGGCTGGCATCGATGGCAGGGGTCTGGATCAGTGAGCCGCCGCCCGTCTCGTCCCCGTTCAAGACCCGCGTCGTCTCACCGGTTGCCGGGTCGATTTCGCGGACGGAGAGGGTACCGGCCTTCCGGTCGTCCGCGCGTGCGGGGGTCATCACGAAGCCGCGGCCGGCGATCGTGATGCGCTCGGCGGCGGGCATCGTGATCAGTCCGTATGCCGGGAACGTGGGCGGCAACGAGGCCGAACAGTCTCCGCTGTTCCGCGAGCGCTTCGCCCTGCTGCTCGACGCCGTCCGGACACGTCACCCGGAGATCACCGTTATCGGGACGGTCGGGCCGTTCCCCTACGGCTCGGACTACGAATCCGGCTGGGAGATCGCTCGGGAGCTGGGCGTGGACATCGTCGACGAGCATTCGTACAAGTCGCCCAAATGGTACTTCGAGAACCTGGACCGATTCGATGCGTACGACCGGTCCGGTCCCGCCGTCTACGTGGGGGAGTACGGCTCGAGGGGCAACAGCCAGCTGTGTGCGCTGGCCGAGGCGGCCTACATGATGGCCATGGAACGCAATGGCGACGTCGTCCGCCTTGCGTCGTACGCGCCGCTGCTGGCGAAGCTCGGCGAGACGAAGTGGGAACCCGACCTCATCTACTTCGACAACGAGAACCTATCGCACACTGAACTACCACGTGCAGCGGATGCACGCCGCGACGCCGGGCACTCGTGCGCTGCCCGTGTCCGTGGAGGGCGTTCCGCGCTGGGAGCGGGAGCTGTCGGATCGGGTCGGGCTCGCGGTTCGCGCCGCGACCGGCGTGCTGACCGTCGAGGAGGTCTCGGTTCATCACGACGGAAAGCGCACGACGGCGCCGGGGATGCGCGGCAGCAGCGAGCTGCAGCTGCCGATCGAGGTTCGCGCCTCCGACTACACAGTCGAGCTGAGCGTGACGCTCCAAGCTGGGTCGGACGGCTTCATCGTCGCATTCGGAGACCGGGCCGGCGACTACTTCTTCGAGTGGAGCTTCGGCATCTGGCAGAACCGCTTCCTGGTGCTCGGAACGGTCGCCGACGGGCTGTACGACGAATGGACCGAGCCGCTGCCGTACACCTTCGATCCGGGCCGGACGTACCGGCTGGAGATCCGGGTGGCCGACCGCGGCCGGAACATCGTCTGCTTCATCGACGGGCGGATCGTGCACGACGTGGAGGACGCGGCCCGTCCCGAGCAGCGCCTCTCGGCCACCGCGGTCGTCGACGGCCGCCACGGGGCGACCATCGTGAAGCTCGTCAACGCCACAGCGGATGCGCTGGAAGCGGAGGTCGTCCTGTCTTCCGGTCACGCGGTGCGAGAGCTGGAGGTCGTGGCGCTGGATGCACCGGCGGATGCGGGATCGCCCGGGGTCGGCGCTCCATCCGAACCGATCCTCACAAGAGTTTCGGGCAACCGGTGGAGGGTCCCGCCGTTCAGTTTCGCCACCGTGCGCGTGAATTCCGGCGGTCTGCGAGAGGGTGAGCCGTGTTGAGCCTGTCGATCCTCGTGTCCGTCTCGCGGTCGTTCAGTGGCCGCGGGATGCGCCGAGCGGTGCGATCACGACATTTCGGGTCGAGCACGGGAACTCGCGGGAGACGTCCTATGCGATTCGAAGACGGCAGGCACTTTCTCCGCTGTCGAGCGGGCGCTCCGCCAGCGTGTGGTGACTGACGCCGCGCACAGCTCCGCGATGGCAGGTTTGGAAGCTCCCCGGAGTACCGGGCTGACGCGACCGCGCACGTGGCCGGGGAAATCGACGCAGACGAACTCGGTCGTCGCACCCGCGCTCGCTACGGTCTTGCCTGAGATCGTCTACCCCTCTTCGGACACCGATTGCCGGATCTGTGGAACCGGCTGGTCTCGCCGACCGATCGCGCTCCCTAGCGCCGAAGTAATCCTCATTGGGCGGCCATCGTGGTCTCGAAGGCCGCATGGAGTACTGCAAAACTGCGCACATTTTGCGCACAACTGACGTAGGTCGACGGAGGTCGCAGGCGGTCGGGACAGCTCAGAACTGGTTGATTTTCCGCGGTCCTTCGCCACGCGCCGCATGGTAGGCGGACCGCGGATAGAGTTCGAATCCCACGCGCGCGGTGCACTGCATGTCGGGGCACCTGGTGAACCCGGCGCCCGCATAGCTAGCCTCGTTGGAAACCGCGGTTTGACTACATTCTGACTACAAACATGCGAGTTCATATGGGGTCTTATGAGATGACCAGGGTCCTACTTCGTTGATTTTCCGCGGGAGTGGGGCAGGAACTCACGAGTCTTAGGGCGCGAACTAGAGTTCAAATCCCACCGGTACCGCCATTGTCATGAGTCGCGACATAGGTCTCACCTGAGTCGCGACATAGGTCTCACTTCAGAGGGTCCCCGGTTTCTGGCCGGGGACCTTTTGTGTTGTTGGTCCAGTAGCTGCGTGCGGGGTTGATGGTGTGGGTGGAGAGGACTTCGCCGGTGTGTAGGGCGATGACGGTGATGGTGGTGTTGTCGGCGAGGGCGAGGATACGGGTGTGGGCGTGTTTTCGGCCGATGCCGAGGTGGTGCATGCGGCCGGCGCGGCGCAGGCTGATTTTGCCGGTGTCATCGATCCGGTCGTAGCGGATGCGGTAGTGGCCGGGGGTGCGGGCTTCGGCCGGGAGTGCTTTGGGGGTGGCCCTGTAGGCCTGTCCGGGGGTGCTGCGGTCGAGGGCGCGGTGGGGGCGGTGTTCGTTGTAGTGGTCGCGGAAGGTGTCGAGCTGGGTTTGCAGTTCGGCGATGGTGCGCGCGGCGGGGCGGGCGGCGAGCCAGCGTTTCTGGGGCGTGATCCGGGCCGCAGCCGACGCCGGACTCGGAAGCGTCGAATTCTGGAACTGGCGGGACAAGGACCTCCTACGCATGCGGGAGGCGGCCGGTGATACCGGAGTGCACGTGAACGCCTTCTCCGTCGATCCGGCCCCCCTCAATCTCGGCCGCAGACTCACCGGAGCACTTTGTCAGCGCGGTGCGGGAATCCATCGAAGTTGCGCACGACCTCGGAACCACAATGCTGGTGGTGACGGCCGGCGACGTCGATCGGCAGCGCTCGAGGCCGCAACAACGAGCCGACCTTGTGGAAGCGCTTCGTCGGGGTGCAGACGTCGCGGAGGACGGCGGCATCACCCTCATCCTTGAGCCGTTAAACACGCGGCTGGACCACCCGAACGCGTTCCTCGATTCCACCCTCGACGCCATCGCCATCCTCCGCGAGATCGACAGCGAACACATCAAATTGCTCTACGACGCCTACCACTCGGTGATGTTGGACGAAGACCCAAGTGAGGTGCTGGGCGGCGCAGAAGCTCTCATTGCTCACATCCAGATCGCTGACAGGCCGGGTCGGGCACGAGCCGGTATCAGGACTCGAGGATTGGCAGAAGCATCTGGCGACGTACCGAGAACTCGGCTACACCGGTCTGATCGGCTTGGAATACACACTAACCGTCGGGACTGTCGCATCCTTGGCTGCGATCGAGTCGCTCGTTCGCCTCGCTTAGCATCCGAACACTGATTCCGCGCCGACGCCGACAACGTCAGCGGGGCAAGGATTCTGGAATCCTCCAGTCGAAGAACGACCGCATGGCAGTGTCCATGTCGGTTGTCGGGTCGATAAGCCACTGGAGCTGGATGCCGTCCCACGTTCCTATCAGCAGCCGGCTCAGCAGTTCGGGATCCCGATGGGGGTTGACGCGGTGGCGCGCCTGGTCGAATGCGAAGGCGGCCGCCACCGACTCGATCTTTCGTCGGTAACGATCCACGAACCACTCATGTGCGGGATGGGAGGCGACCGATGCTTCAGCGGAAAGAATTGCGAAAAGTCGCAACAATTCGGGTCGTTCAAGGTTGGAGTGGACCCGCTCTAGGGTGGCCGCGGCCACGCCGCGGTCCGCGCACGCGGCATCGAAGTCGAACACCGCGGTCCTGGAGGTCGTCGTGTCTGCCCGTTCCAGCACGGCCTCGAGCAGTTCGTGCTTCGAACCGAAGTGGTGGGCAATGCTCGTCATGCTGAGATCCAACTGCCGCGCAATGTCGCGTAGCGAACCGCCACTGTAGCCATGCGTTGCGAACACGGTCGTCGCGGCGTCAAGGATCTCGGCGGAGCGCTTCGCGCTCTTCGCGTACGGCCCTCGTGCGCCGGAGCTTCGCATCACAGTCATGGTGACAGCCATCGTAGGGCGGCCCCCGTTCCGGCGCATCACTGCCCGCCCGCCTTTTACCGGGAAAATGTATCACCCGCCACAATTTGAATTAGCGTTCATCCACAGCAAGGCACTCGGAGGCGAGTTCCCATGTTCACAAGGAGGTCAACATGTTCCGAAAGTCACGAACACGAAAGCGCACAGCTCTCGCCCTGGCGGCGGCGGTCGCCGTCCTACCTGTTCTGGCCGGCTGCTCCGTGAGTAACGGCAGCGGTCCCGCCGGAGACACAACGCTCACGGTGATGACAGGCACAGGCGATCTCAGCAAGGAGCAGATCGCAGAGTTCCAGAAGAACAACCCGCACATCAAGCTCAAGATTATCGCGACCGACCCGACCCGGTTGAACACGATGCTTGCGTCGAGCAACCCGCCGGACATCGTATCGGGGCTGGCGACCGGAAGCGCGAACTACAACGCGCGTGGCCTGTCCACCGATCTCACGCCCTATTTGAAGGACAGCAAGGTGCTCAAGGAGAGCGACCTGCAGCCGGTGAACAACGGCTTCCGCTGGAACGGCAAGAAGAGCGGTACCGGCCCGCTCTACGGGATCGTGAAGGACTGGAGCCAGGACAACACCCTCTGGTACAACACTGCTGTCTTCGACAAGGCGCGGGTTGCATACCCTAGCGCCACGGAGCCGATGACCTACGACCAACTCCTGGACGTCTCAAAGAAGCTCACCGATAAGAGCACCGGCACCTACGGGCTGGGCCTCGAGTGGGCCTGGACTCTCTTCGGACCGATGTCGGCGATGGTTCTGCAACAGGGAGGCCACCTGTTCAACAATGATCTGACGAAGGTCGACTTCACGACTCCTGAGGCCAAGCGGGCCTTCCAGTGGTATGTCGACTACGGCCAGGCGGAGGTCGGCCCGACCTCCCTCAACCCACTCGCAGACGGGTCGGACTACTCGACCTTCGCCGCCGGGCGGATGGGAATCACGCAGGACGGGTACTGGTTCGGCGGGAACTTCGCAGCACCGGATGCCATGCAGACGGCGCGGATGGCGCCGGCGCCCGTCATGGGCGACAAGCGGGTCAACCCGACCTACGGCGGGGCGGGATGGTGGATCCCGGCCAAGTCGAAGAACAAGGATGCCGCCTGGAAGCTGATGGAGTACTACATGGCCGGCACGCCGGCGGTCGCCCGCGCCGAGAGTGGCTGGGGCCTCCCGTCGCTGAAGTCGTTGATGAACAAGTTGCCACAAAAGCTCCCCTTCCAAAAGGAGGCTTACGCGGTCGCGCAGGAGGAGCTCAAGCACGCCGCGACGCTGCCGGACTCGCCCTACGTGACGATCGACCTCCTCAACACGACGATCGACAAGTATCTGCAGCTCGCGATCAAGAAGCAGATGACCGTCGATCAGGCGACGGCGGCGCTAACCACCGACATCAACAAGGCCCTGAAGCAGGGCAAAGAGCAGATCGGCTGAGCGAGAGATCATGACCAAGAAATGGACCCGTTACCGGAAGCGGACGTTCTATGCGTTCATCGGACCTTGGGCGATTGGCTTCGTGCTCCTGACCGCTGCCCCCATGGTGTACGGGTTCCTGGTGAGCCTGACCAACTTCGATGGCAGCTCGTCGCGGTGGAAGTGGGTCGGATTCAGCAACTACGCCGAGCTCTTCGGTGACGGTGAGGCCTGGACGGCGCTCCTGCGAACTCTTGGCCTCACCGCCCTGCTCGTGCCGCTCAGCGTGGCCGGGTCGCTCGGCCTGGCGGTCATCATCAACCGACGGCTGAGGGCAGTGGGACTGTGGAGAACGGTGTTCTTCCTGCCCTCAGTCGTTCCGGTTGTGGCGATGGCGATCATGTGGAAGCTCGTCTTCAACAAGGACGCCGGTATCGTCAACGCGATCCTCGGTGTCGCCTCCATCAAACCGATCGCCTGGCTGGTGGACCCGACAGCCTTCTATGCGCTGGTCGTTCTCATGCTCTGGGGCGTCGGCGGCGGAATGGTCATCATGCTCGCCGCTCTGCAAGGCGTGCCGATTGAGCTGGAGGAAGCCGCCGTCGTCGACGGGGCCAACAAGTGGACCGTCTTCCGAAACGTCACACTACCGATGATCTCTCCGGTGGTCTTCTTCGCGGTCATCACTGGGGTGATCGGGGTACTGCAAGTGTTCATCCAGCCGTTGCTGCTGACCAACGCCGCCGGGACGGCGGGCATCGGGCAGGTGCCGACCAGCAATCGGCTGTACATGGTGCAGGTCTACCAGGAGTTCTTCCTGAACAACCGATTCGGTTACGGCTCCGCGATGCTGTGGGTGTTCTTCGTGATCATCCTCGGCCTGACGATCGTGCTGCTCCGATCCAGCCGTTCCTGGGTCTACTACGAAGTCGACACCGAAGCTGAAGGAGCTGCCCAATGACCACGATCACCCGCGAGCCGCTCACGGAGACCGTGCGACCGGAACGACCCAGCGCGCCGCGCCGCCGCAAGCGGCCCCGAGTCGGCACCTATGTTCTGATCCTCGCCCTCACCGTGTTCTTCATCGGGCCCTTTCTGTGGCTGCTGCTGGCGGCGCTGAAGACGCCTCAGGAATGGTCGTCCCTTCCCATCAGCATCCTGCCCAAGGTTCCGCAGTGGGATAACTTCGTTCACGCGGTTTCCGACATGAACTTCGTCGGCTACGCCGGAAACTCGCTGTTCCTGGCCACGATGTACTCGATCCTGATCACGTTCTCCAGTGCGGCGGTCGGCTTCGGATTCGCGCGGCTCCGCGCACCCGGGAAGGGTGCGCTCTTTCTCATCCTGCTGTCGACGATGATGATTCCGCAGATCCTCACCCTGCTCCCAACGTACGTGTTGTTCTCCCAGCTGGGGCTGGTGAACACCTACTGGCCGTGGGTCTTCTGGGGGCTGGCGTCATCGCCGTACATGGTGTTCCTCTTCCGGCAGTTCTTCTCCAGCATCCCCCGCGAGCTTGAGGACGCCGCGATCATCGACGGCGCCGGCTGGGGCCGGATCTTCTTCAGGATCTTCCTCCCGCTCTCACGACCGGTCCTGATCACAGCGTTCATCCTGTCGTTCACGTTCTCGTGGGGCGACTACATCGCGCCATCGCTCTTCCTCGACCTGGATCACACGACACTGTCGGTTGCGATCACGGTGTGGTATCAGGATCCGCACAACAATGTGATCCCCACCGTCCAGGCGGCGGCAGCTGTCCTGTATGTCATCCCGGTGTTGCTGATCTTCCTGTTCGCCCAGCGCTACTTCGTGCGGTCGTCCGTCGGATCCGGCATCAAGGGCTGAACGTCGGGCTCGACAGCTAACGCGCGGTCGCTCTCGTGCGTCCGAGCGTTATCAAGCCGCGGGTGACGGGTCGATCCCCGGACAATGAGTCGGGATGGGATCTCGATGCGCTCCCCCGGAATCGGCGTCCCGGTCGACGCCCCAACGATGAGCCGAACGGCCGCTGCTGCCGCCTCTCGGAGAGGAAGCTCGACGGTCGTTAAAGGAGGAGTGAGGAATCGCGAAGTCGGTTCGTCGTCGAAGCCGACGACTCCGACATCGTCCGGGATCGAGAGTCCCACGTACGCCGCCGCGGCGTATGCGCCCGTCGCCATGTCGTCGTTTACCGCGAAGAGCCCGATCTGTTCCTTCGCCCCCCGCAGAACGGGCACCAGCGAGTCGGCAGCAGCCTTCGCGGACCATTCGGTCGAGACGATATCGATACGGGCGTCGGGAACTGCTGCCGACACGGCCTCGGCGAAACCCTCCATACGTGCCCGGCCGAACCGGTAGTGTGGCGTCCCCACAACTCCTACGAACCGTGTCGCTCCTGTAGCCACCAGGTGCGCGCCCGCATCGAGACCACCTTGACGGTCGGAGGTGCCGATGCTGGCGACTCCCTCCGGGCCGTCTGACCGAGGGTCGAGCATAACGATAGGTATGCCAGCGCGAGCCAGGCGATCGCGCTCTTCGGAAGTCGGGCGGATGAGACCCACGATCGCCCCCGCGACCCCACGGAACTGCGCGCGCTGCACCCAGTCGCGGTCTGGGGAGTCGTGTTCCGAGGTCAGCAGGATATCGAAGCCGAGGGCGTCCGCGGTCTTCCACGCTCCAGCTATCGCCTCTGCGGCCCAGGCGGTGTCGAGAAATGCGAGGGTGAGGTTGATCAGCTGACCGGGGGGGCGCGGACGACCGCGGCGGTCGGAGTCGCGGTCATAACCGAGTTCGGTCGCGACGGCGAGGATACGCCTGCGAGTCGCTTCGCTGACCTCGCCCTTTCCGATCAGAACGCGAGAAACCGCGGAAGGGGAGAAGCCCGCTGCTGCGGCGATGTCCACGATTCGCGTGCGCCGCCGCGCTCCATTCTGACTCTCGGATTGCTGCGCCATCACCCAACCTCACTCGTCGTGCCTTGATCCTATTGGCGCAAGCGACGTTTGTGCGCACAAAAAGGAAACGGGCAGTCCTCTTGTCATACGCTGCCTGAACCGCCCGGCACGCCCGGGAACCACCCCCGCACCGAATCAGGATCGCACAATGGCCGCCAATGATGCCGAAACCTACCGCGACGCGAATGCAGCACTGGAAGATCGTGTCGCAGACCTCCTCTCTCGAATGACGACTCGGGAGAAAGCAGCTCAGCTGGCTGCTCCCTTCGGTGCGACGGTCGATGTGCAAGTTCCGCCTGCTACCGGCTGGGGCGCCGTGACAGCGGCCCTCTCGACCATGGACGCACCGCTGCGGGACGCGGCGGTGGCGGCCAATAAGTTGCAGCGCAAGCACGTCGAGGAGACGCGCCTCGGTATCCCCGTGCTCTTTGCGGAGGAAGCGCTGCTGGGCTTGAAGATCCGTGATGCAGTGGTCTTCCCCGATGCCATCGCTCAAGCGGCCACGTGGCAGCCGGAACTGATCGAAGAGATGGCAGAGACCATCGGGCGCCAGATGGCGGCGATGGGTGTTCGGATGGCTCTCTCACCGCTCGCCGACACCGCTCGCGACCCGCGCTGGGGTCGCGTCGAAGAGACATACGGCGAGGATCCCTACCTGGTGGGTTCCATCGCGACGGCATTCGTCCGCGGGCTGCAGAACGCCGACCCCGACGTGCCGGTGATCGCGACGCTCAAGCACTTCATCGGCTACAGCGCCAGTGACGGCGGCCGGAATACCGAGCCGGCCCAGCTGGGCGAGCGCGAGCTGCGGGAAGTGCACGGCGTGCCGTTCGAGATGGCGATTCGCGTAGGTGGAGCCGCGGGTGTCATGCCGTCGTACAACTCGATCGACGGTGTGCCCGTGACGGGTTCTCGCGCGCACCTGCAGGGCCTACTGCGTGATCTGTTCGGCTTCGACGGGATCGTGATCTCCGATTTGGCCGCCGTCGGTCAGCTGGACACGAAGCACGGGGTGGCGACAGATCACGCGCACGCGCTGGCATTGGCTCTTCGTGCCGGTGTCGATCTCGATCTGGACAACCGGGTGTCGACCGACGAACTGGTGGCGGCCGTCGAAGCAGGAGTGGTGGTCGAGGGCGACCTGGATCGGGCCGTGGGGAACGTGCTGCGGGCGAAGTTCCGGCTCGGCCTCTTCGAGAATCCCTATGTCGATGTCGACAGCCTTCCCGCCACGTTCGACGAAGCGTCCGAGCGCGCGCTGGCGCGGACAATCGCTGAGAAGTCGGTGGTCCTACTCAAGAATGATGTCGTGGGGGAGCGTCCGCTCCTTCCGCTTCCCGCCAACGTGGGTTCGATCGCAGTGATCGGACCGAACGCCGATCGGCTGATGGGTCAGCTCGGCAATTACAGCTATCAGGTGCTGGACAGTGTGACCAAGCGTTTCGCCTTCGCGGCGGACCCGCAGTCCCGGCCCGAGGACGTGGCCGACTTGATGGGCTCGATGGGTCCCGATGACGCGCAGCTGCTTGTGCATTCCACTCCGGTGGTGACCTTCTTGGAGGGGATCAGGGCGCGCGCGGGAGAGTCGGTTCGCGTGCGCCATGAGCGTGGCTGCACGATCGCTGGCACCGATCGCAGTGAGCTGGCTGCAGCCGTAGCCGCGGCAGCAGAGTCGGAACTCGCTATCGTCGTCGTGGGGGATCAGTCCGGAATCAATGGCTTCGGAACGGTCGGCGAGGGCCTGGACAGCACGGACTGCGAGCTGCCGGGTATCCAGCGCGACCTGGTCGAAGCCGTCGTCGCAACAGGGACACCCACAGTGGTGGTCCTCAGTCATGGTCGGCCGTTCACACTCGGCTGGATGGCGGATCAGGTACCCGCGATCGTCAGTTCGTTCTTCGGGGGAGAGGAGGCGGGAAATGCCGTCGCCTCGGTGCTGTTCGGCGATGTCAACCCGGCCGGGCGCCTTCCGATCGCTCTGCTCAAGTCTGCCGGTTCGGCTCCCGCGCCCTATGGGCGAGCGGTTCAGGGCCGCGCCTATGTCGGACAGGACGGTGGCTACCTGTATCCCTTCGGTCACGGCCTCAGCTACACCGAATTCCGCTACAGCGACCTGCGAATCGACGACGCGCCCTCCACAGACGGCACCATCGAAATGTCCTTCACCGTCGCAAATGTCGGCGGCCGCGCGGGCGAGGAGGTGGTGCAGGTCTACGGCCGGGATGTGGTCGCCCGCACCGCACGGCCGAGCCGCACCCTGCTGGCCTTCAGACGGATCTCCCTCGCTGATGGGGCTGCCGCACGTGTCACCGTCCGTATTCCTGCGAGCATGCTCGCCCTCTGGGACCCTAGCGATGGGTGGGTCGTCGAGCCCGGAGAGGTGCAACTCTTCATCGGCGGTTCCTCCGCAGCGATCCAGCTGCGCGGCCGGGTCGATCTGCGCGGTGTGGATCATCGCCCCGGGGAGGGCCGGGACCTGTTCAGCTCGGTGGAGGCGGAGGACCTCGCCACGGTGGACTGGTTCGCACGGGAAGCGGAGTCCGCAGCTCGGGCAACCGCCTCGGCTGAGCCGCTCACGAACACGAGCACCATAAAGCAGTGGCTGGATCACCCCCTGGGTCGTCCGGCCCTCGTCAGCGCGTTAGGCGCAGGGGACAGCTTCGACGACGACGTGCTCAAGCCGGTACTGGATACGCCCCTGCAGCAGCTGGTGGTCCTGAGCAACGGAGCGTTCACCCAGGCGGCCTACGACGAGCTGGTCGCAGCCGTGGGTGTGAACGACTGAATCCAAAGCGCCGGCTGGAGACGGTGGCCGCCTTCACTAAGCGGTCAGCTCTCCGTCACCTCGGTGATGACTATGTGCTCGATTCCCGGTGCTCGCAGGCTTCCCGATACCTTCAGCTGATCCCCGACGACGGTCTCTGTGGTCAGGAGGCGGTGATCCCACGTGTCGTTGATGCGGTAGCGCTCAACGCGGTAACGCGCATCGGGCCGTAATCCCGTCACCGCCAGTTCGAATCCGTCGTTGTCCCGGTAGACCGGGTCGCGTCTCGGCAGCAGATGCAGGTTGTATGCCGGGATGATGTCGCCGTTCGCGCGTGGACCGCGCAGGCTGGCGGGCACTTCGTAATTGGAGATGATCACGTTCATGGTGACGCCGTCCGTCGAGCGGCCGGCCTGAACGGCGAACCCGTGCGTGTCTCCTCCGGTCACATGGAGGCGCACCGGAGTGTCCTTCAGCGAGCCCAGCGCAATCAAGGCCTGGCCGATCTTGTTGGGGGTGCGCCCATCCTCTCCGAACAGATTCGGTCCCATGTAGTAGGTCTGCTCGTCGATAGCCGAATCCTGCATATAGATGAGGGCGGACGCCGTGAAGGATGCGCGTCCCGACAGGCTGAGCAGGTCGAGATCGAAGCCGAGGACATTCCATTCGCCCAGGATCACGTCCGTCTTGGTGAACCCGTGCTCGTCGAGCAGGGAGCGCATCCGCTCGGCGACCCGGACGTAGTAGAACGGATCCGCCGAATCGATGCAGTAGTCGTGGAAGGTCCAGAAGTCGATCGGGACGTGGTTCTCGCGGCAGAAGCGGAGGAAGTCGTCCTCATAGGCAGGCCCGCCGAAGGCGAACATCAGGGAGGGTCCGCCGACCAGTGCGTCGGGATCGGCCTCCTTCACCGCTCGGGCGATCGCGGCGTACAACCGGTAGTACTTCTGGGGATCGATGCGACCGTCGGGCTCGTTGAGGACTTCCCAGTACCGCACGCCGCGGCGGAAGCCGTCGTGCCAGCCGTCGTTGTAGTGCAGGACGACGTGCTTGGCGATCTCCGCGTAGTGCTCGAAGTCGGCGTCCGTCTCAAAGCGATCCGGCACACCGCTCGACTCACCAGCACTCGCCCCGAGGCGGAACAGCGGCTCGGCGCCGATCGCAAAGATCGAATCCATCAGTCGGTCCGTGGGGCCGAAGTTGTAGCTCGCAGGGTCGGTCGGGTCGGCCGTGAGATCCGGGAACATGACCAGTCCGTTCCGGGTGGCGTCCTCGAGGATCGTTCCGTCGGCCATTTCGTGCGTGCCCTGAAAGTTGGCATAAATATCGCCTGGGCCGTAGTTGTCATGGATGCGGACGAGTTCAATGTTCGCCTCGCGGTAGCCCTCCGAGGCGTCGGAGCCGAGGGACCGGTAGCCTGTACGATCCGAGACTTCGATGAAAGGGTCGAGGCGGTCGGCGCCCGGCTTGTCGGTCCACGGCAACGGGCCGGCATTTACCCCGCGGAGGGCCCTGAGGTGTCCCAGGTCGCTTGATGCGTCGATCGTCACTGCACGGAATGCCATGTTCGCACCTCATTGTTCGAGCTTCTTTGGGCGGTCGTGTGGGTCGTCGCGCATTGACGCGCGACAATACGACTGTAGCAAGGTCGCGCGTTGGCAGGCGGTTCTACGAGATGCCCGCCTGGAACGCGAGAGCGACCAGCTGTCCGCGATCGCGCGCCCCGAGCTTGGCCATGGCGCGATTGACGTGCGTTTTGGTCGTGTGGGGCGAGATGAACAGGGCGCGGGAGATCGCCGCCAGGTCGATGCCGGACGCGAGCGCGGCGACGACCTCTCGCTCGCGGCGGGTGAGTTCGGCTGCCCGACGAGCCAAGTCAGGATTCAGCGAGCCGTCTCGTTCGGCTGGAGCCGCGGCGGTGACCTGCATGACCGCGCGAAGAGCCTTGTCCGATAGGGATGCGCGCCCTTGAGCGACCGCCGTCAAGGCCGTGAGCAGCTCCTGGGTGCCGGCCGACTTGCTCAAGAAGCCGTCTGCGCCTGCTCGGACTGCGGCCAGCACATCCGGATCGTCATCGAACGTGGTGAGGACGAGCACTCGGACCTGATCGAGTGCTGGATCGCCGCGGATCAGCCTGGTCGCCTCGATGCCGCCCACCTCCGGCATGCGCAGATCCATGAGGATGACATCCGGAAGAAGTGAGCGCGCGTTCGTATAGGCGGTCCGCCCGTCGGCCGCTTCGCCCACGACCACGACGTCGGAAGCCTCCAGAAGCACTCGCAGACCCAAGCGGATCAGTGCTTGGTCGTCGACGAGGAGAACCGTCGGCCCCGTCACGCGCCGCAGCCTTCGTCCGTTTCTGGCGCATCCGACGGAAACCGACCAACGACCTCGAAACATCCCCGTTCGGCATTCACGGTGAGTTCGGCGCCGGCGGACTCGAGGCGCTCGCGCATCCCGATCAGGCCAAGGCCTCCGACGGCCTGATGCTGTTGTGGCCCACCGGTCGAATTCGCGATCGTGGCCACGACACGGTTGGGGGAATGTCGGAGCCGCAGGACCGCGCCTCCCGTTCCGTGCTTGTTCGCGTTGGTCAGTCCCTCCTGGACGAATCGGAACAGGGCTGTGCCGGTGACCGGGTCGAGCACCGGTATCGGCTCGATGTCGGTGACGACGTGCATCGTTTCCTGGAACGAGGAGATCAATGCGGGCACCCCGGCAGCTCCGGCGACCGGTTCGACGGCAGTATCCCGTTCATCTCCGTGTCGCAGGATTCGCAGGATCTGCTGGAGCTCCGACTGCGTGGCGCGCATCGTCGAGTGGATCTCCTGCAATGAGCGGCGCGCGAGCTCGGGCGCCTGGTCGATCGTGGCCTCCGCCGCAAGTGCGTGCACGCCCACCACGGCGATGGAATGGGCGAGCGAGTCGTGCAGATCCCGTGCGATCCGCAGTCGCTCCTCGCCGATGCGATGCAGGGTCTCCGACTCTCGAGTCCTGGCTTCGTTATGAGCCTGGACCTCGAGTGCGGCTACATAGGCGCGCTGCGTGCGGAGCGCGAACCCCAGCGACACGACGGCGATAGTCCAGAGAGGTGTGATCAGGGCGGCCGGAGAGAGCGGCGGCGCGTGCAGGGCGACCAGAGCCCCGAGATAGAGCGTCGCTGCGTGCAGCGATCCGAGTGCGATCGTCGCCTGCGGGCGGCAGCGCAGTGCGGCGGAGAACAGTACGACCTGGGCGATGGTCCAGACCGGGATGGCGGAGTCGGGAGTAAGTAGGACCAGCCCGCTGGCCACGGTGACGCCGATGGTGGTGACCAGCGGGAAGTGTCGGCGAGCGATCGCCGCAACGCCCCCGACGGCGAGAAGGGCCAGGGACGCGGGGTGCAGGGTCGTGCCGCCGACCCCGGTGAATCCGGCGAGCAAGGCAATGGCGGCGACCGCGTCCAGGAGCGCCTCCCACGGGATGTGGCTCGGCCTGCGCAAGGACGGCAGGAGACGCGCGCCGCGCGGCGTGGCTCCTGCCGTCACGTCGTTCACCCTGCGGACTTTAGCCGACGCTCACGGGAGAAGGGTGGGCGTCTTCCGTGAGACGGTCGCCCTCGACGTCCACCCTCGGCAGGATCCTGTCCAGCCAGCGCGGCATCCACCAGGCAGCGCGCCCCAGGAGAAAGAGCGCCGCGGGCATGACGATCATGCGCACTATGAACGCGTCGGCGATCACGCCGGCTGCCAATCCCAGGGCGATGGAGCCGACCAGGGAGGAAGGGCTGAGAGCGAAGCCGCCGAAGACGGCCGCCATGATTCCCGCCGCCGCGACGACGATCGCGGCCGACTCCCGGAACCCGTGCACCACAGCGTCCCGTGGGTTCAGGCCCTTCACGTACGCCTCGCGCATTCGCGACACCAGGAACACTTGATAGTCCATCGCCAACCCGAAGATGATCCCCGTGAGGATGACAGGCAGAAGGCTGAGCAGAGGATTTCCTTGCGGCGCCTGGATGAGCCCGTCGAACCATCCCCACTGGAACACCGCGGTGGTCGTTCCGAGGGCGGCGCCCAACGAGAGCAGGAATCCGGCAGTCGCGATCAACGGCACCAGAATCGAGCGGAAGAGCACGATCAACAGCACCAGAGCAAGGCCGACGATGATGACGAGGTAGGTGATGAGAGCGTCACGAAGTCGTTGATCGGAGTCGATGCCGATGGCCGTCGATCCGGTGACGTAGAGCTCCCCTCCTGGCGCCGCCACTTCGGTGCGGATCTGGTGGACCAGTTCTTTGGTCTGGGTGGTGAGGGGTCCTGCGTTGGACGAGACGATGATGCGCCCGACTCGACCGTCCGTGCTGATGCCGGCCGGCGTGACCGCTGCGACACCGGGAAGCCGCTCGATGGCCGAGGTCACCTCGTCGGTCGCGGCCGCTGCCCGTGCGCCCGGTGTCTCGACCAGGACCACCAGAGGGTCTTGGGCGCCAGCGCCGAACTTGTCGGCGACCAGGTCATAGGCGGCGCGTTGCGTGGAGCGGGGGTCTTCTCCACCGGGGATGACCAGACTTGTCGACATGCCCAGGAGCGGGACGGAGACAACGCCCAGTACGACGACGGATGCGGCCAGAGCGAGCCCCGGTTGCTTGCGGATGCCCTGGATCCAGCCCGGAAGGAACCGCCCGGTGCGCACCGGGCGGGCCGTGGGTCGGCGCAGGCGAGCCCGCCGAGGAAGAAGCCGGGCTCCGGCGAACGCCGCGACTGCCGGCAGGAAGGTGATCGCCATCAGGACGGCCACGATCACTGCGATCGCTGCGGCGAGGCCCATCTCGCCGAGGAATGGGATGCCCACGACGGTGAGTCCCGCTAGCGCGATGACCACAGTGGCACCGGCGAAGACCACGGATAGGCCGGCGCTGCCGACCGCTGTGGCGATTGCGTCCTCCTTCGATCTCCCCGCACTGAGTTCGCTGCGAACCCGTGCGAGCAGGAACAGCCCGTAGTCGATTCCCACGGCCAGACCCAGCATCACGGCGAGAATCGGGGTGATGGACCCGATCGGTGCGATCGACGACCAGCCGAGGATTCCCAGAATCCCTACCCCGACGCCCAGAAGCGCTCCGCCCATGTTGGCTCCGGCGGTGACCAGGGAGCCGAAGGTGAGCAGAAGGACCAGGAAGGCGATGACGGCGCCGACGATCTCCGACGGGCCGAGGATCTCGGGAACCTGACCTTTCAGCGTGCCGCCGACCTCGGCGGTGTAGCCGTTGGCGCGGAGGTCGTCCGCGACCGCGGTGAGCCGGTGCTCTGTAACGGCGGAGTCGGCATCCTTCACGCCCTTCAGATCGATCGAAATCACAGCCGTCGTGTGGTCCTTGGAGACATAGGGTCGCTGAGGATCGAACGGGTCGGCCGCGGCGGTGACCTGTGGAATTCGGCTGAGCGCCGCCCGTGCGCCCTGGATTGCGGATGCCGGTCCCTCGCCGGTGATCTGCTCGCCATCCCGCGCTTCGACGACGAGCTGCATGCTCTTGTCGTCTTCGGACGCGACTGGGAACTTCCGGTCGAGGATGGTGAGCGCCGCGGAGGACTGGGTCCCCGGGACATCGAAGCCGCCCGAGCTGAAACGCATCCCCACAAGCGCGGTTACGGCGAGGACTCCGAGGAGGACGACCCAGCCGACGACCACGATGATGCGATTCCGGGCAGAGAAGTGCCCGAGCCGGAAGAGCAGGTTTGCCATGAGACTCCAGGGGACGAGGCCCGAAGCGGGCCGTGCGGTGATTGTCCCTTTCAGCCTCCGCGGGATGCGCCGGCCGCGCATCCCGCACCTGGGGCGGTCTGTGTACCGCGATCGCGGTAGTCCGGAGCGACCAGCTACAGGGGACCGTCTACAGGTGCGAGGAATCTGAGCTTCTCTGCCGCGTGGTTTCGCCCTGGATGATGCGAAGGCGTTCCTCGACAAGGTGCGCGCCCTCGGCGATCGGTAGGGTCTCGGCCGGGCTCTGCAGGATCATTTGGATGATGCTCCGGGCACTGAACGCGATGTCGTAGTCCACGGTCGTGATCGACGGCGTCGACGCGAGCGCGCTCGGCGAGTTGTCGATTCCGATGAGGCCGACCTCCTCCGGCACCACCCACCCCCGGTGCAGCACGGCACCAAGCAAGGCGACAGCCAGATCGTCGTTGTACGCGGCGATCCCGGACGGCCGACGGCCGAGCCTGTCGAGGGCGGCCGCCGCGCCGCCGCGCTCCAGTGCCACGTGCATGGTCGGACCCACCTCCACGCCATGCGCGCGCGCCCATTCCTGCACTCCCGCTTCCCGCGGTGCGGCGAAGCTCTGCTCGCGGGCCGCGATCGGCAGAGCGACGGTGATCTCGTCGTAGCCGGCATCGATCAGGTGCTGTGCCTGCAGCCGACCGATGGCCCTGTCGATTTCCACCTGGAGCTGCTGCTCCTGCTCGACGAGGTGCACGCCCTGCCCGAGCAGCCGCTCTCGTTGAGCGGGCGGTAAGGGTGCCAGGCTGACGACGCCATAGGGCTTCAGGCCGAGGATCGCATCCTCCAGCAGCGCCTCCGATCCGGAGAATCGGATCAGATTGGTGAGTCCAGCAGCGCCGACCCCTTCGGTGATGAGGTCGACAAGTTCACGCAGGCGCGCGTTGAACGTCACGTCGGGGAGAACCGTGATGACGATGTCGCTAGTGCCGCGTGCGAGCGTCCGACCGGCCAGCGACGGCCGATACCCGAGTGCGGCTGCGGATGCTCGGACGCGAGCAATGGTCTCTTCGGTGAAGAGGTGTTCGCGGCCGTTCAGGATCTGGCTCACCGTCGACCGCGAAAGGCCGGCGTGGCTCGCCACATCGGCGCTCGTTGCCATGTCAGTCGTCCCTCCTGATCCATCGAGTCGCCTCATAGGGACTGTGCCCCCAGTCCATACAGCTTCGCACGCGGGGCAGGACCGTCAGCGCACGCCGCGAATCCGCCAGGTGGTGATGATGGTCCCGAGAGCGAGCGCAGCCCCGAACAGGAACAGAAGCGTGTAATTGGCGCCGCCTCCGATCATCAGAATCGTGGGGGCGACCAGCGGGGCGAGCGCGCCGGGGATGCCAGACGACAGGTAATAGATGCCCATGTACTTTCCGGCCTTGTTGCGTTCGGGAAGCAGGTCGGTGGCCATGGCCAGGTCGACGGAGGTGAAGGCGCCGACACCGGCGGACAGCAGGACACCGCCGATGACGATTGTCACGAAGTCCGGTGCGATGGAGACGACCGCAAGGCCGCTGACGATCAGGACGGAGGCGGTGTAGATGAAGGGCTTGCGGCGGCGGAGCTTGTCGGAGAGGAACCCACCGCCGACGGCGAACCCCATCATCGCCAAGAGGCTCAGCCCGCTGACGAGTCCGAGTTGGCCGGCCGCTTGGGTCGGCGTGAAGCCCAGCCGGTCGAGCAGGAGATACAGCTGGTAGGTGGAGAAGAAGGTGAAGCCGAACTGCAGCAGGAACTTTCCCAGCCACACCATCGCGAAGTCGGGGAAGTTCTTCGGGTTGAACACGAAGCTGCGCGCGAGCTCGCTGACGGAAGGCGCTGCCGTGCCCTCCGGTGCAGGCGCGTCCGGGACGGTCACGAAGAAAAGGATGGAGACGAGGAGGAACAGCGCGACAGGGAGCAGGAAGAGCACGAAGATGTTCCCCGTCAGTTGGGCCCCGACCAGGTATGCGCCGACTCCCGCAAGCGAGGCGGAGACGCCACCGAGCGCCCCGACCTTTCCACGCTGGTAGGAGGGGACGCGCTCTGCCAGGATCGGGTTGAATCCGGCACTGAATGCGGCGACTCCGAGCTGAGCGATGGCATAGCCGACGACCATGACCACCGTGTTCGGTGCGGCGGCCGTCACCGATGCGCCGAGTGCTGCGAGGCCGATCCCGGCCACATGCCAGGTGCGGCGGCGCCCCCAAAGCACTCTGGTTGCGTCGCTGAGTACGCCGAAGAGCGGGCCTGCCACCAGGCCGAAGATGCTGCCGACGCCGATGATAATGCCGAGGCTGGTCGCCTTGGCGGCCGGATCGATCAGCTGGACCTTGTACGCGATGCTGAACAGTGCGGGCAGCAGCATGGTCAGGTTCAGCGCGAAGTACGTGAGCATGTAAACGGCGATGAACCATCCGCTCACCTTCCGTGGCTTCGGTGTGGCGGCGGTGTTGAGGTCGGGTTCTGCGGGTGCCGTAGCGTAGGCGCTCGCGTTCTCGGCGGCGGCCACGGGAGCGGTAGCTCCGACCGCTGCGGGGGTAGCGGGTGTGTGCTCGTTCACGGTGACTCCATCGGCATCCGGTTGTACTGGGATCGGGGGCGGCGCAATGCCGCAGGGGAAGAGTACGCCTGGCTTTGACGCGCGTCAACTGGGTGCGTCTTATTTCCCGGGAATTGTTTGACACGCGTCAAGACCTGTGCTTGTCTGTCCCAGACACGCAGAACCGCTCCGCCGTTCCACCTGAGGACAACGATGACCGTCAACACTCCGCCACGGGCCGACCACGCCCTCGTCGACTGGATCGTCATCCCCGATGGCGAGGGCGAGTCCCGTGTTCGCCTCCCGCACGATGCAATGCTCGCGGCCGGTCGTTCCCCCTCTGCGTCCGGCGGCTCGGAATCCGCCTGGTTTGTCGGTGGGGCCTACACCTATCGCACGCAGTGGACCGCACCAGAGGATTCCGGGTCGATCGCTAGCCTCGTCTTCGAGGGGGTTCAAGGCGACGCGGTCGTGGTGGTGAACGGGCATCGGGTGGGCACGGTCCGCAGTGGCTACATCGAGTTCGAGATCGCGATCACGCACGCCATTGTCTGGGACATGGTCAACGACATCGAGGTCCATGTGGACCATCGCGATCAGCCCGCCGAACGGTGGTATCCGGGCTCGGGGCTCTATCGTCCCGTCACGTTGGCGCTTCGTCCTCCCGCGCACTTCTCACGGGACGCAGTCCGGGTGGTCACACGTCAACTGGATGGTCGTCAGGCGCGGGTGGACGTCGACGTCCGGCTGTCGGGAAAAGCACCCGCGGGGACGACCGTGGACATCGTCCTCTCTTCTGAAGGGCAGCCCGTTGCACGAGGTTCCTTCGTCGGCGAGGCAGGGGCCGTCGAGTTGGACGTGACCGACCCCCGTCCCTGGAGCGTAGAGGAGCCGTTCCGCTATGAGCTCGAGGTGACGGCAGTCGCGGGCGAGAAGACGCTCGATACCTGGCACTCACCCGTCGGCCTGCGAACCATTGAGGTGGATGCCCGGCGCGGCCTCCGGATCAACGGCCGGGAGGTCCTCCTGGCAGGTGCATGCATCCATCACGATAATGGCCTGCTCGGAGCGGCAACCCACCGAGCGGCCGAGTTCCGCCGTATCCGGCTGCTGAAGAAGGCCGGATTCAACGCGATCCGGAGCGCCCACAACCCGCTGTCCCGTCATCTGCTGGACGCCTGTGACGAACTCGGGATGTACGTGCTCGACGAACTCGCGGACTACTGGTTCGTTCGTAAGACGGCCTACGACCACTCAGGAGGGTTCCGGCAGACCTGGCGTGATGACGCCGACGCGATGGTCGCCAAGGATCGCAACTACGCGTGCGTCATCATGTACGCGTCCGGCAACGAGATCCCGGAGAGCGCCACGCCGGAGGGTGTGGAACTGTCGCGTCAGATCACCGACCACCTTCACCGCGTCGACCATGCTCGGCCGGTCACCCTGGCGGTCAACCTCTTCCTCAACACGCTCGTGAGCATGAACGCGTCGCCCTACAAGGCCGACGAAGCAACGGATGAGCCTGCTATGGCAGGGAGTACCGAAGCCAACGTGATGATCAACCACATCGGCAAGTTGATGAGCCTCGTCTCGCGACTGCCTCGCGCCGATCGGGCGTCACGGGACGCGTTCGGCACCGTCGATATCGCCGGATATAACTACGGTCTCGCGCGCTATCCGGGTGACGTGCGCCGTCATCCCCACCGAGTGATCCTCGGCTCCGAGACTCTTCCTGGCGACGTCGCCCGCGCGTGGGCCTCGGTGAAGAAGTATCCGGCGGTGATCGGCGATTTCGTCTGGGCCGGATGGGAGTACCTCGGCGAAGCCGGCGTCGCGGTCTGGGTGCCTGGGAAGAAGGCAGGTCTGGCCAAGCCGTACCCCTACCTGATCGCCGGCCCCGGGATGTTCGACATCACGGGTCGCCCGGACGCGTCACTGCGGCTGGCGCAGGCGGCTTGGGGGGTATTGGACGCGCCGGTCATCACCGTGCGACCGCTCGACCGTAGCGGCAAGCCATACGTGCGCTCTGCCTGGCGCGTCACGGATGCCGTCGAGAGCTGGGCCTGGAGGGGGCGGGAGGGCACCCGCGCCGAGATCGAGGTGTATAGCGCCGAGGAGCAGATTGAACTGGTTCTCAACGGCCGCTCGCTGGGCCGCAAGCGCGCCGGGCGGCGCGCGGGCTACCGCGCGCGGTTCACCGTCGCGTACGCGCCTGGCGCTCTCGTCGCGATCGCCTACCGGGGCCGCCGCGAGGTCGGACGGAGCGAGTTGCGGTCAGCCGGTAGCGCGACCCTGCGTCTGTCTCCGGAGACAGACGTGCTGGTCGCGGACGGCGCCGACCTCGCCTTCGTCCAACTCGAGTTGGCTGATCAAAACGGCGTCGTGGAGATGCTCGACGATGACCGAGTCCAAATCTCGGTGGAGGGTCCCGCGGAGCTCGTCGGTTTCGGGACAGCAGCGCCGGCCACTGAGGACTCGTTCCTTTCACCGAGCTGCACGACCTATCGCGGTCGCGCGCTCGCCATCCTGCGGTCCACCGGCGGCGCGGGAATCGTCGGTGTGACGGCGACTTCGCGGGCGCACGGCACGGAGACCGTCCATCTTCTCGCCGTTCCCGTGCCCGAACCCGTATTGCCCCTCACCCGGGCCTGACACCAATTCGCTTCAGGGAGATCCGATGACAGACACCACCGCGACGCCGCTGTCCGACCTCGCGCTCGAACAGAAACTGGCCCTCCTGGTCGGGATCAACTTCTGGGAGACTGCGGCAATCGATGACGCCGGGATCCGTTCCCTGTTTCTCGCGGACGGCCCGTACGGTCTGCGGCACCAGTCCGGCAGACAGGACAACCTTGCACTTTTCGAGAGCGAACCCGCGACCTGCTTCCCGCCCGGGGTGGCGGTCGGTTCGAGTTGGGATCCAGACCTGGCTTCCCGTCTCGGCACCGCGCTCGGCCGCGAAGCGGTGGCACACGGTGTCGATATCGTGCTCGGTCCCGGCGTGAACATCAAACGAACCCCCCTCTGCGGCCGGAACTTCGAGTACTACTCCGAGGACCCCCTGATCTCCGGCGTCCTCGGAACGGCGTACACCCGGTCCGTGCAGTCCGAAGGCCCCTCCGTCTCCGTCAAGCACTTCGCCGCTAACAACCAGGAGACCAACCGGCAGACCGTCAGCTCCGACGTCGACGAGCGAACACTGCGCGAGATCTACCTCCCCGCGTTCGAGCGGATCGTCGCCGAAGCGCAACCCGGAACCGTCATGACTTCCTACAACAAGATCAACGGTGTCCACACCTGGGCGAACCCCTGGCTGCTCACCCAGGTGCTGCGCGACGAGTGGGGCTTCGACGGGGCCGTCATCTCCGACTGGAGCTCGGTCACTGACCGGGCGGCGGCCCTGAACGCAGGACTGGACCTGGAGATGCCCGCTGAAGCGGGACGGGTCGAGGAGCTGAAGGCGGCCATTGAGGACGGGCGCCTCGACATCGCGACGGTCGACGCCGCCGTAGCGCGCCTCGCCGCGCTCGCCGCACGCGCTCGCCCGCAGGCGACAGATATCGACGTCAACGCGCACCACGCCCTCGCACGAGAACTCGCTGAGGAATGCATCGTTCTGCTGCGCAACGAGCACCAGGTCCTGCCCCTGCCCGCAGGGGCGGACGTCGCCGTGATTGGTTTACTGGCACGGGAGCCGCGGTTCCAGGGCGGAGGAAGCGCTCATGTCAATGCGACGCGCGTCGACGAACCACTGGCCGAATTGCGCACGCTCGTCGAGGAGGAGGGCGGGAGCGTCACCTTCGTGCAGGGGTACAGCCTGGACGGATCTGATTCCGCTGCTTTGGCCGACGAGGCAGAGGCGGCCGCGCGGCGTGCAGGCGTCGCTGTCGTGTTCGCGGGCCTCGGCGAACAGCAGGAGTCGGAGGGTTTCGACCGCGACGACCTGGACTTGCCTACCGAGCAGATCGCTCTGATCCGCCGGGTGGCAGCGGCAGCTCAGCGAACCGTCGTTGTGCTCTCGCACGGCGGCGTGGTCAGCCTGGAAGGATGGCACGACGAGGTCGACGCCATCGTGGATGGTCTCGTCCTGGGGCAGGGGGGCGGACATGCTGTCGCACGCGTGCTCACCGGACGGGCCAACCCCTCAGGTCGGCTGGCCGAGACGATTCCGCTGCGCCTCGAGGACCACCCGTCGTGGCTCACATTCCCGGGGGAGCAGGGGCACGTCCGATATGGCGAAGGCGTCCTCGTCGGCTACCGCTACTTCGCGACTTCCGGCGCCCCCGTCCGCTACCCGTTCGGTCATGGCCTCTCATACACCTCGTTCGATAGCGAAATCATCGATATCGAGCTCACCGGTCCGGACAGTGCCGTCGCCTCGGTGCGGGTGCGCAATACCGGCGACCGGACGGGCAAGCACGTTGTGCAGCTGTACGTGTCCACGGAGGCCGGGCCCGTTCGCCGTCCTCTCCGCGAACTGCGAGGCTTCGCGAAGGTGAGCGTCGGAGCGGGTGAAGCTGTCGAAGTCCGAATTGAGCTGCCTCGTCGGGCGTTCGCCTACTGGGACATCGACCGGAGTGATTGGGTGGTGGCACCAGGCGACTACACCGTGGAGCTGGCGGAGAACGCCGATGCCGTCATCTCGAGCCGCCGGATCGTGTTGGACGGCGACAACGAGGCTGGTGAACTCACCCTCGACACTCCAGTTGGAGCGTGGCTCGACCACCCCGAGGCGGGTGGCGCCACGATGCAGGCGCTCGGCTTCGCTGCGGTCGAGGTTCCGGCTGAGCAGACGGCCATGGTGCGCAGCATGACGATGCGCCAGTTCGTGCGGATCTCTGGGCTGCCCATTTCCACCGACGACCTGGACGCGCTGATGGCGCTGAGCCGCTAGAGGACAACCATGCACATCGAAAACAAGGTCTTCGTGGTCACTGGCGCCGGCAATGGCATGGGCCGGGAGGTGGCACTGGAACTCGTGCGCCGAGGTGGAAGGGTCGCCGCCGTGGACCTCAGCGATGAGGCGCTGGAGCAGACGGTCGCGCTCGCCGCAGACCGGGCGCGCATCAGCATCCACCGCGCGAACGTGACCGACGCCGTCGGCGTGCAAGCGCTCCCTGATGAAGTGCGTGCCGCTCACGGGTCGGTCGACGGTCTGGTCAACATCGCAGGCATCATCCACCGTTTCGTCCCGTCGGCGGAACTCAGCACCGAAGAGATGCATCGCGTGGTGGACATCGACTTCTGGGGCACGGTCACCATGTGCCGCGCGTTCATCCCTGTCCTCCAGGCGCGACCCGAGGCGTCACTGACCAACATGTCCAGCTTGTCTGCCCTCGTAGCCTTCGCAGGACAGACGCTGTACGGAGCCGCCAAGGGGGCGGTCAAGCAGTACAGCGAGGGCCTGCATCAAGAACTGGCCGGCGGCCCGATCACGGTCAGCACCATCTATCCCGGAAACATCGCCACCGACATCAGTAAGAACTCGGGTGTGACGATGATCGACGCAGGCGGCCGCAAGGTGCGGTCGACGACGCCACGCGACGCCGGCTTGGCCATAGTGCGCGGCATCGAGCGTGGCAGCTTCCGCATCCTCGTCGGCAGCGATGCCCGCCTCCTGGACGGTCTGGTCCGTGTCGCACCGCGCTGGACCACCAACCTCATCGGCCGCCAGATGAAGTCCGTCCTCTGATCCCGATCCACTCGAAGGAGTTACACGCATGACTGAGCAAGCATTCCCCGACGGGTTCCTCTGGGGCGCCGCGACTGCCGCTCACCAGGTCGAAGGCAACAATCTGAACAACGACTGGTGGCGACTCGAGCAGCTCGCCGCCGACTACGGCGTGGAGGCCAGCGGTGACGCGCTGGACAGCTACCACCGGTTCCGCGAGGATATGCGGCTTCTCGCTGACGCCGGCCTCACCGCCTACCGGTTCAGTCTGGAATGGTCCAGGATCGAGCCACTCCCAGGGAAGTACTCGCGAGCCGAACTCGCTCATTACCGGCGGATGATCGACACCGCGCGTGAGCTCGGTGTCGAGCCGATCGTCACCCTGCACCACTTCACCCATCCGCTCTGGTTCGACGACCGAGGTGGCTGGCTCGGCGCCGGCGCCGTGGACGCCTTTGCCGCCTACGTGGAACAGGCGTGCAGCATCCTGGCCGACGTGAGCTGGGTCATCACCATCAATGAGCCCAATGTGCTCGCCATCACCCATGGCGGTCAGCGGCAGGTCGCCCTTGGTAACCCGTACCCGCAGAACGCGCTACCCGACCAGGAGATCGGCGATGTCCTCATCGCCGCGCACCGGGCCGCTGTACCGATCGCCCGCCGGCTCACAGGCGCACGGGTGGGGTGGACCGTCGCGAATCAGGCATTGACCCCGACTGTTGGGGCTGAGGAGAAGCACGCCGAGGTGCAGTACCTCATCGAGGACAAGTACCTGGACGTCTCACGCGACGACGACTTCGTGGGCGTTCAGTCGTACACCAGCCAGCCGGTCGACGCGAACGGCATCGTTCCTCATCCGACAGCCGAGGACAACACGCTCGTGGGTTGGGCGTACCGCCCCGATGCGTTGGGAATCGCGGTCCGCCACACGCGCGAGGTGGTCGGTCCGGACGTCCTGATCCTGGTCACCGAGAACGGGATCGCGACCAGCGATGACGAGCGCCGAATCGCGTACACCTCGATCGCGCTGGCCGACCTCCAGGCGGCGATCGCGGACGGCATCGATGTTCGCGGATACCTGCACTGGAGCCTGCTCGACAACTTCGAGTGGGGCCACTGGGAGCCGACCTTCGGCCTCATCGCGGTCGATCGGGAGAACTTCGAACGCCGCGCGAAGCCTAGCCTCCAGTGGCTGGGTGACATCGCCCGAAGCAACAGCGCACCCGTACGCATTTCAGATGGAGTCTCTGCATGATCGACGACGCAGCAGCCACCCGTTGGATTGGCCCGTACCTTGCCGTCGACGGCAAGCCGTTCCCCGTCATCGGGGCGGAGGTGCACAACTCCAGCTCGAGCACGACGACAGCGATCTCAGAGTCGTTCACCACGGTCCGCGACCTGGGCGCCAACACAGTCCTCGCGCCGGTCGCTTGGGATCTCCTGGAGCCCGAAGAGGGCCAGTTCGACTTCACGCTCATCGACACGATGGTTCGCACTGCCGACCGGCTGGGATTGCGGCTGATCCCGCTGTGGTTCGGCACCTGGAAGAACGCCGTCTCGACCTATGTCCCCGCGTGGGTCAAGACTGACGTCGAGCGGTTCCCGCGCGCCGTCGTCGGCGAAGGTCGGCGGATCGAGCATGTCAGCGCGTTCGGAACCGAAGCCCGGGAAGCGGATGCGCGAGCGTTCGCCGCGCTGATGACACACCTGCGCGACACTGATACCGCCGGGGTGGTGCTGGCAATTCAGGTCGAGAACGAGGTCGGCTTGCTAGGCGACACCCGCGATCGAAGTGAACTGGCCGAGGCAGCCTTCACCTCCGCTGTGCCCGCATCGGTCGTCGAGGCTGTCGCCGGAGATCCGACGATGCCAGTACACCAGGAATGGGTCGAACACGGCTCCCTCCGCGAAGGGACCTGGTCCGAGGTCTTCCCGGCTGGCGACAGACGAGATGAAGCGTTCATGGCAGCGGCGTTCGCCGCCTATGTCGGCCAGGTCGCAGCCGCCGGTGCGGCCGAGCACGACATCCCCTTGTTCGTGAACGCCTGGCTGGATGCGGACAGCGTCCTCGACGGTCCGGTCGCCCTCGCGGGCGGCAAACGGCCGGGCGACTACCCGAGCGGCGGACCCGTGATGCCGGTCGCCGCCATCTGGGAGACCCTCGCACCCGCGCTCCACTTCCTCGCGGTCGACATGTATGTCGACGGTGGCGAGGACGTCTTCGAGGCCTACCGCAGCCGTCGCGGCCGGCTCTTCGTTCCGGAACTGCGTGCAGATACTCCCGGCATCGCCCAGATGTTCTCCGCCATCGGAACCCACCGGGCACTGGGTGTCTCGCCCTTCGGCGTCGACAGCCTGGACCTTACTGACGAGAGCGCCGCGCAACTCATTGACGCGTTCACCCTGCTCCGAGCCGCGGCTGCCCTGATCCGCTCGAATCCTGACGCCGTCGCTCAGGGCTTCGTCCTCTCAGAGGAGCAGCCAGGCGTAGACCTGCAGCTCGGGGACGCCACAATCCATGTGCACTCGAAAGATGAGTGGGGAATGGTGACACCCGTGTATCCGGCGTACGGGATCGCGATCGCGGACGGCGACGGGCTCTACCTCATCGGACGGGGATTCTGGATCACCCTCTCAGGGACAACCGACAGGCCGGTGTCATTCGACTCGGCGACTCACTATCGCTTGCACGGCGACGAACTGGTGCCCACTCTCCGGCTCAACGGCGACGAGACCGCGGGCGGGACGTTGATCCCGTTCCCCTTCGCCCGAACGCCGCTCCTCCCCGGGCGCGCTATTCCCACCCGCCTCCCGGAGGCGGGAATCGCCCGCATCTCCGTTTATTCGTACTGAACCCGACCATCCACACCACTTCAGGAGAACGCTATGAACGGGATAGAGCGGGTGAAGGGGCGCGGTCGAGGCGTCGTCTGCAATCCGGTGGATCTGCCGTATCGTTTCCAGGATTTCGCGCGCGGTCCATGGCGCGCAGTGTTCCGGGAGGCTGCCGATCCCTCGATCGTGCGGTTCCGCGATCGGTACTACTTGTTCGCCTCGATGTCCGGCGGGTACTGGCATTCGGACGACCTCGTGTCGTGGCAGTTCCACGCCGAGCCGCTCCTTCCTGCAGGCGACTACGCGCCGGATGTTCGGGAAGTGGATGGAGCGCTGTACGTTACCGCTTCCAGCAAGAAGGCGAGCCCCATCCTCCGCTCGACCGCGCCCCTGACGGACGGCTTCGAGCGCGTGGCGAATGGTGCCTTCCCGTACTGGGATCCCAACGTCTTCCAAGACGATGACGGCCGGGTCTACCTCTACTGGGGCTGCTCGAACTCGGAACCAGTGCGAGGCGTGCAAGTCGACCCGGCAACGCTTCAGCCGATCGGCGAACCCGTCGAGCTTCTCGGCGGAGATCCCGGTTCACACGGGTGGGAACGGCCCGGCGAATCGAACCGTACGACCGCGCCGGCCACGTTGCGCGAGAAGCTGTCGGCGCGTCTGTTCGGCACTCACAGTCAGACGCCCTACATCGAAGGCGCCTGGATGACCAAGCGCGACGGGCGGTACTACCTGCAATATGCCGGTCCGGGGACCGAGTACAACGTCTATGCCGACGGGTACTACACCGGACCGACGCCACTTGGCCCATTCGAGTCGTCTCCCGACAGCCCGTTCTCGTCGAAACCAGGCGGGTTCATCACCGGAGCCGGCCATGGGAGCACCTTTCAGGACGGCCACGGCAACTGGTGGCACGCCGCTACCATGCGGATTTCCGTCAACCATCACTTCGAGCGTCGCATCGGAATCTTTCCCGCAGGCTTCGACGACGACGGAGCACTGTTCTGCAACCAGAACTTCGGCGACTACCCGACCGTCGTCCCGGACAGGCGGATCGACCCATGGAACGACGCCCACGCCGGGTGGATGCTCCAGTCCTACCGCGCCTCCGCAGAGGCCACATCGAGCGCGCCCGGGCACGGCCCCGCGCTCGCGGTGGACGAGGACATCCGTACCTGGTGGGCGGCAGCCGGCAACGAGCCGGGTGAATCCCTGACCATCGACCTCGTGTCCGCCCGGCTCGTCCATGCCGTCCAGGTCAACGTCGCAGAACACAAGGTCGCCAGAGCGAAACCACGGCGACTACGGCACGATCCCGACTACTCGGCCGCCGCCTTCCGCTCGATCGACGCCAGCGACCATCCCGTGACCTACCTCCTGGAGGCGTCATTCGACGGCACGAGTTGGTCCGTCCTGCATGACGGACGTGCGGAGTCCGCCGACGCGCCGCACCGTCTGGTCGTACTGCCGGAGGCAGCCAAGTACCGCCACTTCCGAATCACCGGCCAGCAGACGCCGTGGAACAGCGTATTCGCCGTCAGTGGCCTCCGCGTCTTCGGCCTGGACCAGCGGCCTGCACCGCTGGCGGTCGAGCCCGTGGTTCGGCGTACCGAACCACGTAGCGCTCTGGTCCGATGGGAACCCATCGCTGGGGCGGACGGCTACAACGTCCGCTACGGACGGCACCCGGAACGCCTCTACCACTCCTGGCAGGTGTGGGGAGAAAACGAACTGGACCTCTCCACCCTCAACGCCGGTGAGCACTACTGGGTCGCAGTCGACGCCTACAACGCTGGCGGAGTTACTGCGGGCATCCCCCTTGCCGTACCGCCACTCTCGTCAACCGACGCCCACTCCCTCACCGCAGAGGAGACTGCACCATGACCAGACCCTGGAACGGCACATTCATCAGCGCCGCAAAGCCGAACGATGAGGGTACCCCGGCCGTCTACTTCCGCAAATCCTTCGTGGTCGAGCCGGGCCTGAGGCGCGCGGTCTTGGAGATCACGGGGCTCGGCATCGTCGAGCCGTACGTGAACGGTGGGCGTGTCGGCGACGACGTCCTCTCGCCCGGGTGGACTTCCTACCGCCATCGTCTGGACGTCGCCTCATACGACGTGACCGAACTCCTCAACCCCGGCGAGAATGCGGTCGGCGCCATCGTCGGCGAAGGATGGGCGAGCGGCCGGATCGGTTACGAAGGCAAGCGCCACCACTACACCGATCGTGCGGCGCTGTATGCCCAACTCACGCTCGAATACTTCGACGGAAGGACAATCGTCACGACCGACACGGACTTCCGCGTCGGCACGGGCGCCGTGCGAGCCAACAGCATCTACGACGGCGAGACGTACAACGCAGCTCGAGAGGTCAGAGGCTGGAGCGAGGCGGGGTTCGACGACTCCGGCTGGACGACGGCCAGTGTATTCGAATGGAGTCTGGACGCTCTTCAGCGCCCGGTCGCCCCGCCGATCCGCCGAGTCGAGGAACTCGCGCCGGTACGAATTCTGACCACGCCCGGCGGGCGCACTCTCGTCGACTTCGGGCAGGTGCTCACCGGTTGGGTGCGGATCACCGTGACCGGTGAGGCGGGACGCACCGTTACTCTCCGACATGCCGAGCTCCTCACCCCGGAGGGCGAGCCCGAGTACGAGACGTTACGCACAGCTCAGGCCACCGATCGCTACCTGCTCGAGGGATCAGGCGAGCCCGAGACCTGGGAACCGCGCTTCACCTTCCACGGTTTCCGCTATACGGAGGTCAACGGCTGGCCCGGCGAGCTGACCGCGGACGATATCCGTGCCGTGGTCGTCCACAGCGACATGGTGCGCACCGGTTGGTTCACTACCTCCGACGAACGTCTCGACCGCCTTCACGAGAACGTGCTCTGGTCGATGCGCGGCAACTTCGTCGGTGTACCCACAGACTGCCCGCAACGCGATGAGCGCCTCGGCTGGACGGGCGACCTCAACGCGTTCGCGCCGACCGCCGCCTTCCTCTACGACGTGCGCGGCGTTCTTGGCTCGTGGCTCCGCGATCTCGCCGCCGAGCAGCAGGAGAAGGGGTTCGTGCCGTGGGTGGTCCCGGACGTGCTGTCACATCCGTCGGCGCCGACGGCACTGTGGAGCGATGTCGCAGTGAGCCTGCCGTGGGCTCTTTACCAGGAGTACGGCGACTTGGAAATCCTGCGCGGTTCGTACAGTTCAATGCGGGCGTTCATCGCGCAGGTCGAGGGTTTGCTCGACGACAACGGTCTGTGGTCCGTCGGATACCAGTTCGGAGATTGGCTCGACCCGGACGCCCCTGCCGACGACGCTTCGGGCGGCAAGACAGATCGGCACCTGGTCGCCTCGGCGTACCTGTTTAAGACGACCTGCGAGTTGGCCCGGACGGCGCTGCTTCTGGGTGAGACTGAGGATGCGGAGCGCTTCGATCGCCTGCACCGTCGGGTGACGAAGGCCTTCCACCGCGAGTACGTCGCGCCGTCCGGACGCCTGGTCGGTGAATCGGCGACCGCGTACGCCCTCGCCATCGCCTTCGGAATCCTCGAGGGCGAGCAGCGCACCCGTGCCGGCCAGCGGCTTGCTGAACTGGTGGCAAAGGCCGGCTACCGAATTTCGACAGGCTTCGCCGGCACCCCCCACGTCGCGGATGCCCTGACCCAGACCGGGCACCTCGACGCCGCGTACCTTCTACTCACGGAAACCGAGCTCCCGTCCTTCCTGTACCCGGTGACGATTGGCGCGACAACGATCTGGGAACGCTGGGACTCCGTTCGCCCGGACGGCACCCTCAATTCCACCGGAATGACATCGCTCAACCACTATGCGCTCGGTGCGGTAGCCAGCTGGCTGCACCGCGTCGTCGGGGGGATCGCTAGGACGACACCGGGATACAAAAGCATGGAGATCGCCCCGCGCCCCGGCGGAGGGCTCACCTCTGCGCACACCATCCACGACACGGTCCACGGGCGCGTCGAGGTGGAGTGGCGCATCCATCAGGGCGTGCTGGCGCTCAACGTGACAATCCCGGAGGGAACCTCTGCCCGCGTCGCGCTTCCCCTTCACCCGGATGAGGCCGTGGAGCAGATCAGCGGCGGCCAGCACACCTGGCGCTACGCGGTGGACACCGACGGCCCCATCGAGTTCACCATGGACACCCCGTTGAAAGAGATCGTCGGCCACCCACTCACCTGGCGGAAGGTATCGGCCGTGTTCAAGAAGCACTTGCCGTACCCGATCGATGGGAACGCGCCTGAGGCTGCAGCCATGTCGTTGAACCTGCTCATGACTGTGATCCCGAATCCACCAGCCGCCCTCGAAGAAGACCTCAGAAAGGTCCTACAGCGCTGAGGGCGCCCAACCCACCAACCGGTCGACGACGACCGAAAGAAAGGCAATCGAATGTCGCGCAAAGAAGCGCCGGACGTGCCGTCCGCGCCGTCCGTGCCCACTGGAAACAACCCGTTTGACGAGGTATCGGAAATCGAAGCGGCCGCCGCCCGAGAACCCGCTGCGCCTCTCCAGGAGGAGCCAATCCCTAGGGTCGGGGCATGGTTCACGATCGTCTACACGTTTACGTATCTCGGGCTGTTCCTTGTCCTGTTCATGCCGTCCCTGTTCAGCCTGGCTTACAAGCTGAGCACGTTGGAGCAGACGGGCAAGGAAGCCAGTCTCGGTCTCGTTATCGGAATCGGCGCACTGGCTTCTCTCGTCCTTGGCCCGATCTTCGGTGTCCTGAGCGATGCGACCCGTCTGGCGTGGGGCCGGCGACGCCCCTTTATGGTTATCGGCCTGGCATTTTCGGCCATCGGCGCCACCGTCATCGCGCTAGCGCCCAACGTCGTTGTCATTCTGGTCGGCTGGATCATCGCGCAGGCCGGCACCAGCTCGATGAGTGCCGCGATGAATCCGGTGTTACCGGAACGGGTCCCGCAATCCCAGCGCGGCAAGCTTGGCGCATTGTCCGGGGTTGCGGCGTCGATCGCCGGAGTCACGGCAACCTTGGTGGGCAGTCTCCTGGTCGGGAACGCCTTCCTGCTCTTCCTGCTCCCGGTGGCCGTCTTCGCTGTCGGAATGGTGCTCTGGTTGATCGTGATCCCTGATGCCCCCGCGCCGCCCTCGATCGAGCGCCGATCGGTGCTTGATTCACTGCGCTCGCTGCTCTTCGACCCCCGCAAGCATAAAGACTTCGCGTGGGTGTGGATCGGGAAGTTCTGCCTCCTGGTCGGTACTGCGTTTTTCAGCACGTACCAGCTCTACTTCATGCTCGATCGTCTCGGTTTCACCGTCCGACAAGCCGGGGCCCAGCTCGCGATCGTCGGCGGGATCGGCATCCTGGCCACGATGTTGTTCACAATCGGAGGCGGACTCATCTCCGACCGCTTACGCCGACGTAAGCCTTTCATCTACATGGCTGCGGGCCTCATCGCTGTGGGGATGATCATTGCGGGGCTCGCACCGAACTTCCTCGTCTACGTGGTCGGCGGGACGCTCCTCGCGGCTGGGACGGGTGCGTTCAACTCTGTCGACCTCGCCCTTGCCTCCGATGTCCTTCCTGACAAGACGGAGAGCGGCAAATGGATGTCCATCTACAACCTATCCGGCTCGCTCGCGAGCGCCGTGGGACCTGTGATCGCGCCGCTGATCCTCTTCATCGGCACTAGTAAGGCCAACTACACGTTGCTGTTCATCTTCGGCGGTGTACTTGCCCTTGGCGCTGCAATTACTGCCGCGAGGGTGCGGGGGGCGCGCTAGCCGTTGGGCGCATCCCGGCCCGTTGCGATCCTGCCGACCAGGATGGGGATGTGCCCTTCGGGTCCGTCGTCCATCGACCACGAGAACACGTCCGGCTTCGGAAGCCCGGGGCGGCCCCCGGGCACAGCGACTTCCGCGACCCGAAGGTCTCTCGGTTACCAGGGATTTGAGGCGACCGGTGGGTCGCGGTCGAGGCTCAGGACCGCCTGGTGCTGCCGTACGGTTCCGACGACCTGAAGCGCGGGGACCACGCAGATGACGGCCGCAGTTCCCTCACCGACCTGATGGATCCGACGTGGTCGACCGTTGGGTCACTCCAGTGCGGAGGGTGGCCCCGTCGCTGGCGAGAGCCTGACACTCGCGGGCGTGACAGACCCAGTCGGAGCTCAATCCAAGACGGTCTCGGGCATGTTCCACTCGAAGAAGGCACGCATGGCGCTGTTCATGTCGGTTGACGGGTCGATGAGCCATTGCAGTTGCATCCCGTCCCAGGCGCCGATGAGTAAGCGACTGAGCAGCTGAGGGTTCCGTCCCGGGTCGACTCGTCCCTGCAATTGGTCGAAGGCGAATGCCCGGGCGAGCGCGTCGGTCTTCCGTCGATATCGTTCGACGAACCAATCGTGAGCCGGATGCGCCGGTGCTGACGACTCGGCAGACAGGATGGCGAAGAGCCTGAGGAGTTCGGCGCGTTCGAGGTTCGAGTCCACGCGCTCCAAGGTGGCGCTCGCGACGCCACGTTCAGCGCAGGCGGCATCGAAGTCGAAGGTGGCATTGCCTGAAGTGGTGTTGTCGGCGCGCTCGAGCACGGCCTCTAGGAGTTCGTACTTGGAGCCGAAGTGGTGCCTGATGCTCGTAAGGCTCAGGTTCAACTCGCGGGAGATGTCGCGCAGCGAGCCGCCGCTGTAACCGTGGGCCGCGAACACCGTTGTGGCCGCGTCGAGGATCTCGATGGAGCGTTGCGCTGATTTGGCATACGGACCGCGGATGCCGGGGTGTTTCTGCTCAGTCATGATCGCGACCATAGTAGGTCACCGCCGCGGCTCTCACGTCAGGGATCTCAATTGGTCTTCTCGTCGCGCGTACCAGCATGCAAAGAAATTGTCGCACTTGTATCAATTTCGGTATACAGTCCCCCACAGCGAGGAACTCAGAGGCGCGCGGTCGCGCGACGGATCTGTCCCGCTGAACAAGACGACCCGATCACTCCCTTCTCTTTCTCGACTTAGGAGACGCAATGAAGCTTCGATCGCTCCTGATGGGTGCAAGTGCACTTGTGCTACTTGTCCCGCTGACTTTCGTCGTAGCAGGTGGGAGGTCGGAGGCCACTGCGAGCACGCAGGAGACAGCCTCCACCGCTGCACCGGTTCGCTTGCAAACCGGTGGCGGGTACTTCCGGGATTCGCAGGGTCGCGTGGTGATTCTCCACGGGGTCAATTTGAACGCCGACGTATACCAGTATCCTGCCGACGACTCGACTCCGTTCGGATTCACCGCGAAGGACGCTGACCTTCTCGCTGCCAGCGGATTCAACTTCGCGCGGCTGGCGATCAACTGGGGTCAGCTCGTCCCCAGTCGACCCGGTGACCCGGTGACCCGACCAGCTTCACCGTCGACCAGGTCGCCCTCGGAAAGGTCGTCCGCGTCGCGGACCTGTTGGCCTCAAGGCACATCTACTTCATGCTGGACTTTCACCAAGGCTGCTTTACTCAGTGGCCGGCGTGGGCGATTCCCTGGGACCAGGCAGTCGGGCAAGGCACGGCCGATCAGCAGTTCCCTCACTGTCAACTCGCCCCGAGCGGCACCAGCCGTGCCTGGGACAACTTGTTCAAGGACCCGACTGACCCAGACAACCCAGTGCTGCCCGGAGGCAGCACCGCGGTCATCCCTGTCGCCCAGGTTTGGTCCGCATACCGTGAGGCCTGGCGACAGGTGGCAGTACAGTTCCGCAACACGGACTACTTGATGGGCTACAACTTCATCAACGAGCCCGGCACGAGCCACATCCTCGAGTGCGACAACGGGGCAGTGGGATGCCCGCTGACGGAAGAGAAGATCCAGGCCTTTGAACAGAACGTGCTCGCAGGAATCCGTGAAGCTGACCCGGTGTCGACACCCGGATCAGCCGACACTGAGCGCGCAGGGATCGGCGTCTTCGAGCCGCCGAACCTCTCCGGAACCAGTGGCGCTCCGACCGGATTCGGTGATGTCCCAGTCACCGATCCGAAAGTCGCCTGGAGCGTGCACATCTACTGCGGCAACTTTGCGCAGCCCGTCCCTGGTCAACGCATGTGCAACCAGATGATGCAACCCGCATTCGACGGTACCGGGTCCGTGGGCGGCGCAACCCGTAACGCCGCCCACCTCACTGGCGCGGACAGAGACTCAAGCCGCGATCCCGCGCCGCAGCTCATGAGCGAGTTCGGATCGTCAACAGACCCCACTGTGATCGATGACACCCTCGATCTGGCAGATGCGCGATTCGTGAGTTGGTCTTACTGGGAATACAAGGGCTTCGATGACGCCTGGCGGGTCGGTCTCTTCGCCAATGGGTCGGACGAGCAATGCGCCTGCTTTAACTCTCCGAGTCCGCGAGCCGACGTTCTGATCAGGCCGTATGCCCAGGCGACGGCGGGAATGCCGGTGCGGTACTCCTACGACGATCAGGCACGTGTGCTGACGTACGCGTATCAATCTTCGGGTGACCAATCGCTCGACACGGTCATCGTTGTGCCCGCCTACTATGCGCCCAACGGATACAACGTCTCAGTCACAAATGGGCGGGTCGTATCGCCCCCAGGGTCGCTCTACCTCAAGGTCCTTCCGACCTCGAGCGGACAGATAACTGTCACCGTCACGCCCTTGTAGCGGTCCATGGCATCCCCCTCGGCCACCGAAGTGTGAAGGAAGGCCCTATGAATCTCCTGCGTTCGATCGGTCGATCATCGCTCTTTCGGATCGCGGCTCTCGGTCGTTCCCGTCGAGACCACCTGCGCGCCGCCGTTGTACATCTGAAACGTGCGTGCGCCATCGATGCTGTACGCGATGCTGGCGCCGTCGGTGCCGGTGAAGAGAAGGATCGGGTCGTCGGAGCCGGTCTTCAGGCCGGTAACGTTCCCCGTGTCTACCCAGGCTGAACCCGACCAGAGCAGGCTCTGCGACCCACCCGGAATATCGACTCCAGGCTCGAGTGCGATCGGCTGCTCCGTCCAATGAATCAGGTCGGTGCTCGTCGCATGACCCCAATGAATGTCGTTGTTGGACCCGAGTGAATGGGGATTGCTCTGGAAGAACAAGTGGTAGACGCCGCGATAGTAGACGGGCCCGTTGATGTCGTTCATCCAGCCGTTCGGCGGACTGAAGTGAAACTGGCCCCGGCGAGGCTCGGCATAGTCCGTGGCGATGTAGGGAAACTCTGGATAGTCGGCCGCGCTGCCTGCTCGAGCGGAGGTCGCGGCTGTGAACGGCACCGCCGCAATCCCGAGGGTCATGGCAGCGATGATCAGCGCAATCCTGGTGCGGGTGCGTGTTCCCCTGCACTTCACCGCGCCACTCCGGATTTCTGGAGTGAATTCGGGCTGACCGGGTACTCGGCCGGGCGCAATGCTAGCGGGTACACGTCTACGGTTCCTGTGGCTGTGACCGTGAGCTCATCTCCCTCGGGCTCGATCGGCGCCCCGAAGATCCCGGAAGCGCTGGAGATTTCCAGGATGGGACCATCGAGCAGCAATCGGATCTCGCCGGACACGGGGAGCGTCGTAGTTGCTTCCCCGACTCGCACTGTGAGCCACTGGTCCACGCGGTCGAGAGCGACAACATCCATACCGCCGCTTTGCACGGTCAGGACACCGTCGTGGTTCCAGACGACGTCGGCGGTGAGACCCTCCACGGAAGCGTCTTCGGCTCGCGACGCCCGATGTGCGGCCGTGTCCGGATGAGGGGTCGCGACGAGTCGGTCGTCGCGGATCGAAAGGCGGTGCGGCACACTGTGCGCGCTGGCCCAGCCCTGCTCCAAACCACCGATGCCTCGCATCCAGAACACGAGGCACGGATGGCCGTCGGCGTCGGTGAACAAGGAGGGCGCGTAGTAGCTGTTGCCGTAGGTCAAGCGTCCCCAGGTTTCGGGATGAAAGATGCCGTCCGTGTAGCTGCCGATCGCGTAGCCGGCGTAGTGGAGGACGTCGTCATCCCATACCGAGGAGACCATGACGGCCTTGCCATCCAGCTCGAAGATCTGCGGACACTCCCAGAGTGCACCCATCCACACGTCGGCCGTTTCCGTCGTGGAGCGTTGCAGAGCGATGCCGGAATAGGTCCAGTGATCGAGGTCGGTGGAGGTGTACGAGAGCGCGGTCGCGGTCCCGTCCCGGAGGCCGGCTCCGACGAACATCCGCCAGCCGTCATCCTCGCGTCGGACGAAGGGGTCTCGGTAGGCGATGATGTCCAGGTCTTCCGGTGCGTCGGCGACGAAGGGTCCCTTCGACCATTCGATCCATTCGGGATCTCTTGGCGAGGCTTTTCGGACGCGGCCGATGCCGATATTCGGACTCGCGGTGCTGGTGTAGAACACGACGGTTCTGCCGTCGTCGTCGGTGACGAGTGAGCCGGTCCAGACGCCATCGTCGCCGTCGCCGGGTGCGAGTGCGACTGGCAGCTCGTTCAGAGAGAGGAGGTCGGGACCGACCGCGTGCCCCCAGTGGCAGTTCGGGCCCCATACAGTTTGCCCCGGTACGTACTGGTAGAAGACGTGATATCGGCCGTCCTTGTAGGTGATGCCATGAGGATCGTTGATCCAGCCGCTCTGAGCTGTGAAGTGGAGCTTCGGTCGCATGATCACGACCCGCTCTCGTCGTAACGGCGACGGATCTCGCGCGCAATCTTGACGTTGCCACGCTCCCATTCGTCTGTCTCTGCTCGACGTTCTGCGCGCAACTCTTCCCGCTTGGCGACGAAGTCGCGCATGCGAGCGGCGGCCGCATCCCTGGCTGCGCGCTGCACTTCTGTGAGCTCGGGCAGCGGCGCCGTGATCACTCGATCCATCGGGCGAAGGGGGAGACGCTCCTCAACCTCGGGGATAGAGAGCTCCGGAGAGGGCAGAGTCTGGTACCAGTACGCGGTCGACGACCACTCGTCGGACAGGTGGTTTCCGTGACCGTGCTCGAACGTCACCTTGATCCGCTTCTCGAAGCGAACCGGATCGGTGATGTGGAAGCGGTAGGAGTGATGGAAACCGGGAACGTCCTCTTCGTGGACGATCGTGCCATTGAACAGGTAGTCGTTATGCTGCATGCCCCAGGCGTGGCCGAAGTAGTCCTCCATGCCGGTTCCGTGCAGACTCGGCGGCCAGGTGTCATCGTCGATGAAGATCATGTCGTCGCCTTCGCCCCACCAGGAACCCTGGAAATGCCGGACGGCGAGAGTGCATCCGACGTAGTGACCGCGGCCCTCGGTCTCGAGAGCGACATAGTTGTCCTTGCCATCCAGGTTCGGCACGGTCGTCTCGATGCTGTTGGCTTGCAGGTCCGGTCCCCATCCGGAAGGCAGAGCACGCCGCCAGTGGGCATGGAAGTAGACCGTGTCCTCGGGAAGTGGTTCCTTCACGAGTTCGTAGTCGATGTAGAAGTACTGAAGGTAGGGGATATCGTTCTGGTTCTCGACCACGATCCGCGCCCGGCGGTCGAAGGGCATTCGGAAGTAGCTGTTGAACGCGGCACTGCCGCCGAACGTGTGCAGTTCCGGCTCTTTGGCGGAGACCGAAAGCGGAAGGGACTCATAGGATCCGGAGAGAGAGTTCATCAGCCCGAAGAAGTCTCCGAGAGGCGCGATGACGCTTGGCGTGTCCTGATCATCCCAATACATCTTCAGTACGACCTTGCGGTAGTAGTCGGCATCGACCACCTCCCAGCTCACGCCGAGAGCGTTGTGGATCTCGAGCATCGGCACGCCGACCACGTTCGGATCGATCTGCCCCGGACCCGGCTGGATCCTGCAGGACTGCGTCATCCAGATGTGAGTGATGAACCCGGGGCCCTCAATGTCGGCGAGAACGCGCTCCTCTCCCGGCATGACGATCCAGTTATCGCGGTTACGACCGGACTGGTCAAAGCTCGACGCGCGCGCCGATTTCGAGCTGCGGGCTCGCGTCAGGTCTCCGAGCATTCCTGCCGGCGGTGTCGTGTCGGTCATCATCGTCCCTTTCCATGGCCCTGAGATGGGTCTCTCGACGGCATCGAAGCCATCGAAACGTTTGCCTGCGGAAACGGTAGTTGTCCGCTCCGCGAATTGCAACATTCTCATCCCGATCGCCGTAGGGTCCGGGGTTCTCGCGCCGTCAATGGAAGTACGGTACGTTTGCGCAAACGACTCACGGATTTCAAGAGTGGAGGCCACGATGGCCACGATGGTCGATGTTGCCCGGATCGCTGGAGTGTCGATCTCAACGGTGTCCCATGTGCTCAATGGGACGCGCAATGTGGAGAAGGGAACCCGCCGCCGCGTGCTGTCCGCCATTGAACAGACGGGCTACCGGCAGGACACGCTGGCTCGCGCGATGAGGCGTTCGAAGACCGACAGCATCGGGCTGGTTGTTTCCGCGGCCAGTGAGCCGGCCTTCGCGGAAATGGTCCACGGCGTGGAGCAAGCTGCTGCCGAACGTGGCCTGACGCTGCTCCTGGCGAACTCAGGAGAAGATGCCGACCGAGAACACCGGGCGATCACTACGCTGCTCGAGCGGCGGATCGACGGACTCATCCTCGCACGCGCTGCCGCATCCGCCCCTGGACTCATGGCGCAGCTGGAGGGCGAGAAGACTCCCGTGGTCCTTCTCGACCGGCTCTTTCCGGAAGCGCTTCTCGACCAGGTGGGTGCCGACAACCGCGATTCCATGCGGCGACTGACCCTGCACTTGATCGGCCAGGGGCACGTCCGCATGGCGATCGTCGCCGGCGACACCCGGGTTCCCGCCCTCAACGAACGGCTCGACGGGTTCCTCGACGGGATACGAGAAGCGCATCTGTCAGAGCAGGAGCAGCTCGTGCTCACGGGGCGAGACGACAAGCAGCTGCAATCGAGCCTGGCCCAAGCGCTGAAACAGAACGCACTGACCGCCATTGTGACTTGCAGCACGCCGCTCGCCGTTGCGGGCCTCCGTGCGCTGGCGGATGCCGGACGAAGCACACCCGAGGACGTGTCGTTCGCGACCTTCGACGGGTTCAGCAACTCAGACCTGTTCCGACCCGGAATCACCACCGTCCGGCAGCCCGCCTTCGACATGGGCATCGCAGCCGTCGGGCTCCTCGGGGACCGGCTCGCATCCCCCGATGCGAGCCCCCGGACGCTTCGCCTTCACCAGAGTCTGGAACTCCGCGAGTCGACGGAGGGCTACACCCTGTGAAGTCTGTGTTGACACGCGCTCGCGACGGTCATAATGTTTGACAAACGTTTGACGCAAACGTTTCGATAATTTTTACAAAGTTGACCCGAAAACTTCCATCAAAGGAGATGAACGTGCGAAACATAGCCCCGCGCACCCTCGGACGCGTTCTCGTCGGAGTAGCCGCAGTCGCGGCTTCAGCGCTCGTCCTGTCCGGTTGCGCTTCAGGCGGATCGGCGAACGGCAAGACCGAGATCACACTGTCCATGCAGAATCCCGACGTCAAGACCGCCGACCCCGCTACCTGGGCGATCGTTCAGGCATTCGAGAAGGAAAACCCGAACATTCATGTCACCCTCTCGGGCGAGGCGGTCGCAGAGCACCTGCAGAAGCTGTCTGTCGCAGCCCAGAGCGATACGCTCCCCGACATCTTCTGGGTGTACAAGTCCACCGCCGAAGACATGCAGAAGGCAGGCAAGCTGCTCGACCTGGCACCCGTTCTCAAGGATCAGAAACTGACCGACAAGTTCCCCGCGAGCACGGTCAAGAACTTCTCCACCGGCAATGTCATCTACGGTGTGCCTTACCAGGGCCTCCTCACCGGCCTCTGGATCAACAAGAAGATCCTCGCCGACAACGGGTTGAAGCAACCCACCTCGTTCGACGAACTGGTCTCGACCGCGAAGACGTTGAATGCCAAGGGCATCACCACGATCTCGGACGGCGCGAATCAGTCAGCGTTCAGCGTGTGGAGCTTCCTCACGATGCTCGACCGGTTCGGTTTTGAGGACAAGGTCCACGGGCTCCTCAGCGGTTCGACGAAGTACACCAACGACGACTTCCTGAAGCTGTACGAGCACATCGACGAACTCCGCAAGGCTGGAGCTTTCCCCTCCAACGTGTCCACGCAGACGTATCAGCAGGCCGTGGACCAGTTCACCAGCGGCAAGGCCGCGATGCTCGACGCCGGCGTGTGGGCCTCCAGCGCGATCGAGTCCTCTGCGCTGGCCGGGAACGTCGAATTCTGGAAGGGGCCGGAGTTCAGCGACGGCGTCGGGAAGCAGAACATCATCATGAACGTCGCATCCGCCCCGTTCGCCGTCAGCCACAAAGTCGGCGACGACAAAGCGAAGCTCGCGGCTGTCACGAAGTTCCTCGGCTTCTACTACAGCGACAAAGCACAGCAGATCCTCGTCGACAACGGGCAGCCCCCGGTGACGACATACCAGGCGAAGCTCGATGCGACCAAGCAGAGCGCCCTGAAGGCGGCGCTCGACGCCACCAAGGCCGATGGTGTCACTAGCCCGCAATCCCAGCCGGACCTCTTGGTCCCCACCCCGGTGGCGAACGCAATGTACGACAGCATCTATGGCGTCATTCAGGGTCAGCTTGCACCCCAGGCAGCCCTCGACCTCGTACAGAAGGCGCTCGACGCAAACCGCAAGTAATCAACAGCGGGTGGGGCCGTCCGGCCGCACCCGCGCCACGAAGGAGTGCACCGATGAACTGGGTCAGCAGCCGTTCGAAGATCCTGCTCATGCTCGCACCGACACTCATCATCTTCACGATGTTCGTCGTCTACCCCGTGATCTACTCCGGGATCTTCAGCTTCAGCCGATTCCAGGGATTCGGGAACCCGTCGTGGATCGGGTTCGACAACTACACCGCACTGCTGCAGGACCCCTTCTTCTGGCAGTCCCTGCAGAACACCGCTGTCATCCTCGTCGTGGCGCTCGTGATCCTGATTCCCGCATCATTCGCCCTGGCGCTTCTCCTCAGACGCGCGATTCCCGGTCGCGGGGTGCTTCGCGCGCTGGTTTTCGGCCCGGCGATCATTGCGCCGATCCTCGTCGGTTTGATCTGGGTCTTCATTCTCGACCCGAAGATCGGCCTCCTTAATCGCGTGCTCGAGGAGCTCGGGGTGTCACCCATCCAGTGGATCGGCGGAGACTACCTCACTCCCATCTCGGTCGCGATCGTGTTCATCTGGAGCAGCGTCGGCTTTGCAATGACGATCTTCTACGCCGGCCTTCAGATGCTTCCGGCCGATGTCATGGAAGCCAGCGCCCTCGACGGTGCGACAGGCTGGCAACAGATCCGCTTCATCACCATCCCGATGATGCGAGAGACCTTCGCCATCGTGACCATCTTGATGATCACCAACGTCTTCAAGATCTTCGAGTTGGTCTACATGCTCACCGGCGGCGGCCCCGTGCACCGCTCCGAGACCTTGGTCAGCTACATGTACTACGTCACCTTCACCAACCAGCAGTACGGCTACGGAATGGCCCTCGCCGTCATCATCACCATCCTCGGCGCGCTGGTTTCGCTTGGTTACCTCGCCGCCGTACGCCGAAAGGAGGCCCTGGCATGACGATCGACATCGACGCCATCGCACACGCCGCCACTGACAGTCCGCGATCCATCGCCCCGGCACGGAGACGGAAGAACCGGCGCTCGGGTGTCATCGTCGGAATCATCGCCTACCTCGTCACGTTCCTGATCGTGCTACCGCTGCTGTGGATCGTGCTCCTGTCCTTCCAGCCGAGTTCGAACATCCTCACCAATCCGTTCTCGCTCACACATCTGACGTTCGACAACTACCTGAACGCAGCAAACGCCCTCCCGCTGCTTCGCATGTACGGAAACACGATCCTCATCGCCGTGGTCTCGGTCACGGTCGGCACGGCGATATCGTTCATGTCGGCGTACGCCCTGACACGGATGGTGTTCCGCCGCCGCAAGGCGCAATCGTCTGTGAGGTACTACTTTCTCGCAGGTCTGGCCGTACCGATCTATATCCTCCTGTTCCCGGTCTATCGGCTCGATCTCGCCCTCGGGATCTTCGGCACCTTTGCGGCCCTGATCATCCCCTACGTCGCTGTGTCCATTCCGTTCAACACCCTCCTGATGACTGGCTTCCTGCGCGAGTTTCCCGCTGAGATCGAAGAGGCCGCCATCATCGACGGGGTCGGGCTCTGGCGGCTCTGCTGGTCCCTCGTGCTCCCCCTCATGCGCCCCGTGATCGCGACCATCCTCATCTTCAACATCGTGTACGTGTTCAACGAGTTCCCCTTCGCCTCGATCCTGATCAACAATCCCGACATGGTGACCGTGTCCCTCGCCGTCTCACGCTTCCAAGGTCAGTACACGGTCGACTATGGCGGAATGATGGCAGCGGCAACCATCGTCCTGCTGCCCCAGCTCATCATCTACGCGATCTTCCAGCGCCATGTCATCGCAGGGATGACCGTCGGCGCAGTCAAGGGATGATGGGGTTGGCTCGCAATAGCACTTGCGCAGACGCGGACTAGGGCCAGCGCCGGTGTTCCGAGCAGGACGACGACGTTGAACAGGCGTCAGAGCAGCAATACGTCGAGACACGAAGACCTCCGGCGGGGGTTATGGGGAACTAGACAGTTCCCCCTCCACCGGAGGTCTTCATGATGTCGAGACGTCACACATCAACCGACGTCCCTGGGCAGCACATCTAGGCGCCCGGAGTTGCAACGAGCGAGGTCTGGCCGCTCGGCGCCGAATCCTGAAGCTGGTCGGTTCTGGCCGAGAACAGCACCTTGGTATTCGTCGTGGAGCTATCGAGGACCACTTGAACTGCTTGATTCGCAGAGATCAGATTGGTTGCGAGGAAGTTTCGGTCTCCTCCCTTCACCAGGATTATGGTCGGCTTGGCGCAAGGAAGAGCTGCTCGCGGCTGCGTTGCGGCGCAGCGTCCCCGGCTATCTGGCCGCGTTGATTCCCCCGGACGCGAGCGCGATGGCCGGGGCTGACCGCATCCTCGCCCTGTTCGGCCGGC